>Ga0209502_10000069_pt1 | contig 108291 bp, 112 predicted proteins | sample ArcticOcean_MG_C_10_FD_187442 | JGI IMG/M metagenome (GOLD analysis project Ga0209502, IMG submission 187442) | Marine microbial communities from western Arctic Ocean - ArcticOcean_MG_CB11_90 (SPAdes) (version 2) | ecosystem: Environmental > Aquatic > Marine > Oceanic | place: Arctic Ocean... | reverse complement strand
TCTCCATAGTCGTCACCTGGGACGTGTCGAACGTCAACGGTTGATTGAACGCTCTGGCATGGCCAAACATGTTCTCCATAGTCGTCACCTGCGACGTATTCCATGCACTGATATCTTGATTGAACGCTGTGGCCTTATTAAACATCTTCTCCATAGTCGTCACCTGTAATGTATTCCATGCACTGATATCTTGATTGAACGCTCTGGCCGCGTAAAACATGCTATTCATAGTCGTCACATTGGACGTATTCCATGCACTGATATCTTGATTGAACACTCTGGCAGCAGCAAACATGTAAGTCATATCCGTCACATGTGACGTGTCGAGCGTTAACGGTTGTCCTCCATTGTTGAACGAGCTGGTACCACCAAACATGCTGTACATATCCGTCACCTGTGACGTATACAGCGTCAACGGTTTATTGAGAGATATGGTATCACGAAACATGTCTCGCATAGTCGTCACCTGCGACGTGTTCCACTCGAGCGGTTGATTAAATGACTCAGCATCCTCAAACATGGCCTTCATATTTGTCACCTGTGATGTATTGAACTTCAACGGTTGATTGAACGCTCTTGCCTCACGAAACATGCCCTCCATAGTCGTCACCTGCGACGTATCAAACGCTAACAGTTGATTAAACGATGTGGCACCCTCAAACATGCCGTACATAGTCGTCACCAGTGATGTATTGAACTTCAACGGTTGATTGAACGCTGTGGCACCATGAAACATGCACTCCATATCCGTCACCTGCGACGTATCCCACTGGTCTATCGGTGCATTAAACGTCTTAACGTCTTCAAACAGTCCTGACATATCTTTCACGCGGGTGACATCCCAGGTGTTGGGTTCACCGTGGTTCTTCACGCCGTCACAATACTTCCTAAGCCATCTTTGGAGATTTTCCTTTGTTTGTGGTTGTTTTTTGGACTTTTGTCCTTTCCATATTCGTCGTTCATTTCCAAACATTACCACTTTGGAAGTTGTGAATATATATACTCTTAAATTGCAACGCGCCCAAAATGACGCATGTTATCGCACACTTTTTTTCTACTAACAAATTGACACTATTTATTATACATGAATCTTTATCAAAATGTCCGACGATGACGAATGGGTAAACAGTGAGGAAGCACTTGATTTATACGAATGGCTTGGTAGTGACGAGGTGCAAAATTCGACACCGGCTCCACATCCATTCGAAAAAAAACCAGTGCAATCGGCCAGAGCGAGTGACGATGTTCGCACATTGAGAATTTGGCGTTGCACTGACAATACTCCAGCGCGCATATTGGCGGCTCTTGAAGATCCGAATTATTACAAAAAACCTGCCGAACTAATGGCCCTAGCAAATTTCTTATTTTCAAAGGACAATAGTGACCATGTCGTCTGGCAATCTTTTAAACCATACCATGCGAATTTATTGGCTTATCAAATCGCTTCTGGTATTGGCGATGGTTCGGTCACAGACGTCTCTATGGTACGTGAGTGTTATAAAACTATTGTGACAATCATGCAAAACTCTGTTTCGAGCGGTGTGCCTGAGTTGAAATTTGACAATGTGACAACAAAAACGGTGTACCATCAGTGGGTTTCGAAGGAAACGCCAGGAGAAATGGATAATTTTTCTTTAATTTTCAAATTTTTGCGCGAAAATGACAGGAGTCGCCAATATTATGGAGTGGGTAAATTACCAATGGAATAGATGTATAAATATGGGATTGTTGGAAAAAATGTCTTATCGTCAAATGTCTACAAAAGAAGTGCGTCCACTGGAGGAATTTAAAAAAGTTGAATGTGAAAAGACGGGTACTATATATTATGAACATCCTGTTTCTAAAGAACGCCAATGGAGATTAAAATCCACAAAAGAAAATAAAAAATGACGTATTTGTTTAAATCTACTATCTGTATAAATGATTCCTCTCTTAATTTTTTATTTATTTCTGGGGTTTTCCTTTCAATTTCCATCTGTGGCGATGCGTTATTGGATGATGGATACTGTACAAGTATCGCCCGCACAAATGGCTGCCATATTTGGAGTTGTCAGTATACCATGGTGTTTGAAACCTTTGTTTGGTTTTATTTCTGATTCCAAACCAATTTATGGATATCGTCGTAAACCTTATATGATTTTTGCGGCGTATACATCGTCATTAATGTGGATAATATTGCCTTTTTGTCCGCATGATGCATTTGTGATTACATTGGTGATGACTCTGTCGTCAGCGGGCATGTGTTTTGCGGATGTTATGGCCGACTCGTTATTGGTCGAAGCGGCTCGAAAAGAAGGTGAGGAAAATAAAGGCCGCGTTCAATCATGGTCATGGATGATGCGTTTTGCTGGTGGGTTTTTGGCCTCTATTTTTGGCACACTCGCCTACGAAAAGTTGGGATATGCGCAAGTATTTTTGATCAATTCTATGATACCTGTTTTTATTGCCATATTGTCGTGTTTTATTGTCGAAATAAAGACCAAAGAAAAGAAAGATTGGCGTAAGACGAGTTCGACATTGTACGCTGCTGTTAAACAACCAGGAATTTACAAACCAGCGTTATTTATTTTTATGATTTGTGTGACACCTGGGTATGGTAGTGTTATGACATTTTTTTACGAACGAAAGCTGGGATTTACTCCCAATGAATTTGGTGCACTTGATGTTATGGGATATGTCGTGGCTATACTCGGTACTTGGGTCTACAAAAGATGGCTTACAAAAGTATCGTTTCGAAAAATTTTTGGATGGTCTTTGTTTATTTCGTTCTTATTAGAAAATACATTGTTTTTTCTGGTGTTTCATACCAATCGTCAAATTGGAATACCTGATTTTATTTTTGCATTCGTAGAGCGTGTTGTTATTACACTGGTTGGACAATTTATTACAATGCCAATGGTTGTTCTTGGTGCACAATTATGCCCGCCTGGTGTAGAAGGTTCGTTGTACGCATTATTGATGTCAATAACAAATATAGGTGGTGTTGTTGCCGAAGAGTGGGGTTCTTTATTGACAAATATGTTTGGGGTCACAGGGACAAATTTCGTAAATTTGTGGAAGTTAATGTTGCTTTGTCATGCATTTGATTTGATCCCTCTAACGGGATTAAATTTACTGCGTTCTTTAGAAGATGATTGAATCTATTTATTTTGTAAATGACTCTATTTAGCTTTCGGTGCTGCAGTTATTCATGCCACCTAAGAAAAAACGCCGAAAGCTTGAACATCCACATGTTGAGCAATGGATGACAGTTTCTAAATTGGCACAAGATATAGCGCGATTAACAAAGCAACAACAGCAATATATTGCGCTATTATTGCAAATTTCAGAACTAACACAGCACAATATGAATGTTCCTGACAACCCGTGGACCGGAGAACAGATAGATTTTAAAGATGTAACAGATTATATATTATCATGGTTGGACGATTTCGATGGCAACCAACTAGAGTGTAAGCAACAAAGAAACAATGCGCTCACGGACTTGCGGAATTCAGATGTGTCAGACGACAATTCGTTATCTCGATCGGCGGCTATATTGACGGAAGCAGAAATTAACTTGAAGATGATGGATAATTTTGCTGTCAAATGGGAGAAGATCGTGCGATATGAGAAACAACCGTGTTCGTTGCGTGAACATACTGACAAGTGGTTAAAAAGATGGTTAAAGCAATGGGAATCGACGAATACTACAAAGACACAACGTCTATCTCAGTTTCGCGACGTATTAACTCTTGTTTCTCAGGAGTCTGTTTTGGATTCACTTTCCACCAATCCAAACACATAAAGAATGTTGCCATCATAATGCCACAAATTATAAAATAAGAAGATATAATGTACATTGTGAGTGTCGGTTGTTTTGTAAGAATTGAAAACGCAATCAACATTAGTATACCTGTTAAAAATACACACATTGAAAAATAATAAAAAATCATATAAACAAAAAGTTTCTTGTATTTATATTCATTCTAATATTTTGATATGCATTTTGTAATTATATGGGGTACAATGTTGTTACTATGTAGTCTTTTATTCCAGAATTACAAAATAAATATTATAGTGTAAGTGTGCAACGATTGTAACTATGCCAGACTTATGCATAAACGTAAATTAACATATGAAGATTTAGAGGATTTCAGAGATACTGATGAATCGCTACGTACTCGATTTCAATTAGTATTTACACGAATTCAACAAATCGGAGGTTGAATTCAACAAATCGGAGGTTCGATATGCGTTGGAGTCATTGTTATGTGGAGTCATTGTTATGTATGGATTCTATGTTTTCGAACGTGACATGAACTTATTTGAGGTCGTTGGTATTCTGAGTGGACTTCTTTCCCTTTACGCTCGTATATTTGGCTATATTGGAAGCTTTTGTATAACATTTCTGTATAAAACGAAAGGCAAAGTTTATCAGTCTCCGAATGAAGTTATACGGAGCGCTGACCAAGCAAATCCAAACGCGAATAAACCACAAGAAACAAAAAATAGCAAGTACATATTGTAACATAATGAACAAACACCATTTATCTTTATACTCCTTTTCGTTTACGTTTTTTACTTTCTTTCTTCACTTTTGAAGAACCCTTCTCTACCCAATATAGTCCTATCAAGATGGCATCTGCCACGTCATCGCGTTTACCGACGTCTAGTGAATTAAACCAAGTTTTGTTTTGGGCAGTAATATCCAACGAAGGTATTATGTTCACGGAAGCTTTTTTATTTTTGGCGTAATTGCCTGTTGAAATATTAAAGTGACAACGTACAGACCTTGGTGAAATTAAATACGATTTCCCCCAGAAAAAACATTGAAACGCTGTTTGGATAATTTTAAATTTTGCCACCATCTGAATTTCGATGCAAATAATATCTGCAACATCAAACACAGCTTTCGAGGCTGTAATAAAATCATATACCAATTGTGGATATTTGGTATGCATTGTCTTGGGTTGGTCTTTGAGTAGGTTGTATCTACCAAAGCTCTTGAATCTGCACTTGATGGTATCATAGACGGACCATCCTAAGTTTTTGATACCGGGGTCAATCGCAACAATAATCATATTGAAACTTTGTTTTGAAAGTTTATACTAAATAACACAGAATCCCTTTTCCCTATAAAAGGTGTTCACAAATACAAAATGTCAACCGTTCAAAATCCAGATTGGTTGGCTTCAAAAGAAATGGTCACATGGTTAGCTGACACTAATTTCCCCTACACCACCGTTGACCAGATGCTCAAATATATACGTGTTGAATGGCCAAACGCGTTTGAACGCGTCGTTCTGATAGGAGACGATATGCCCCAATCTTATGCACACTGGTGGTGTCATTGTCGAGCAAATTACCGCAAAACAAAGGAAGCGGTGCCAAAATATATAAATGAACCTACAGAACGTATATCTAATTATTTAATGTGGTTAGATATGTTGGCTATTGACATATCAATTTTAAAGGATGAAATTCACCACGAAGGAGTTCCAAGACTTTATGGAAACGAAATATTATTCAATAAAGGAGACCCTACGAAAAGACATTCAAGACGAGACACTGTCAAATTTATCGTGGACAAAGGCAAACAAGTGTTTAAAGAAAGGGGTTTTTATAAAGGGTTACAATGGTGGGAAATTCAATGTAAAATAGTTAATTCTTTGTAGATTGTAGAGTTATATTTATATCCAGTAAGTGAAGCGCCAGCATAAATCCAGATAAACATCCTATAAAAAATAAGATGCTTAGTAGTAGAATCACTCGCATTTCGCCGTGATTGTTACACATGATCATTAATGCTACTAATAAAATATAAGCAGAGATGCCAATCGAAGACAATAAATTTTCTGCCATGAATACATCTGAAAATGTTCCATCTGACAAAACGAGTGCCAAAATACACCCGATAGCAAAGAAGCACATCACCACCAACCAATAAATTTTAGATACAAATGACTGTAAATCACGTAGTTTCATTAATTCGTACACCGTATCTGTTTTCATTTTTCCAGATTCAATATCTGGAGATAACATTGTATCGGATTCATCTGTTCCTGCTCCTGCGCGACGTGACATTTTTCATAGTTCGCAAATTCCTATATACCCCTATTCACTGCATACAATTTGGATTTTCATCCATATTCAACATAAGACGGTATTTTGTGATGTCCAATTCGCGCTTCAAAATATTATTACGGTCCATCAATTTATGATATGCCCCCTGCAACGTTTGCAAATGCTTTTCAAGCGTATCGCAATGTTTCTTCATTGATTCGGCGTCATTTTGTGCGTTTGTGTACATACTACGCATTTTCAGCAAATACGGAAGGATAAAAGCCATAGTTTCTTCCGCTGTAGGCACAGTAGCTTTCATACGTTTATGCATATGATCCACTTCTTGATCAAAATCCGCAGAACGTTTGTTTCCACTGAAATCTGGCTGATGGAAGCGTTGTCGCTTAAAATCAATATCAATATAGTCATCGCGTTGTCTTTTTAAGCCAGTTGTGACAAACGATGGGTCGCAAAAGCGTTTATTTGCAGCCATCGTGGGTCCTTCGCGGCGCCGTTTGGACATATTTCTATTCTATTCAGTAGCTTTATACGAAGTTTAGAATTAGACCAGCATATGTGAATTTCAAAATAGAATAGAAAATATGAACAAAAATGTTTCGAGTGAAATGTAAATGGTTGAACGAAGCATGGGGAAACACGAAAAAACAGACAATGGAGCCTGTTTTGTCAATAAGTGGAGACAAATTAAAGGTTACCATGTTTCAAAACGGAGGATGTGGCATGCGAGTCAAAACCTGTACCATATCTAAAACAGGTTCAGCAACTTTTAAAATTCCAAATTCCATACGTGCTTTCGTCGCACTGCTCGAAGATTTTGATTCCATACAGATGGAAATTATCGAAGGAAAACTCACGATTATCGCAGAGAGACCCAACTCTGCCCTACAATACAATTTCGCAAACATAGAACACGTTGAAGATAATTGCATCGCGGACGATCCCAAAGACGTTTCTCTGGAAGTTCCCACTGAAGAATGGTTAACCTTGTGGAAAACCATGCCACTCAAAGGCGATTTTGTCTTAGCAATTGACAAAAAAACAAAGTCTCTAACATTTAAACATTCAAAAAGAAGGTGGGGAGCAGCTATTATAAGCAAAGGCAAACCAAAACAAACAAAGACATTTACGGGAGACCCGTTGGTCGCCAAACGAATATTTGCATTCTGTAAAGTCGACGATATATTTTCAACAGTAACATTCATGCACTGTGGTGTTTTGAAATGGCAACAAAACAATACAATAGTATACTTAGCACCTAACATCGATTAAATTGTGTTTATTTTATGTATCCTCTACTTAGCACCTAAAATTGATTAAATTGTGTTTATTTTATGTAACCTCTACGTTTACACACGTTTTCAGAGCAAATGCGTATGTCCTTCGTCCAATATTTGACAAGAGGCCATGCAGTGTCTGGGATTCCAGTATATTTAACCTTCATCTCCATCATTTCAATGTCGGAAATATTCGCAAATGGTAAGCTATCAAAATACTCTTTTGGAAGGTGGTCCCCAACGAGTTCGGGCGTAATGACCTCGTAATTATACTTGCCTTCGTCATTAAACATAAATGGGAGTAGTTTTGGACTCCATGCGTTGAACGCCATCATGTGAAACATGAAAAAGGTTGGCTTTCCAGAGGCCCAATGAGAACCACCCGAATGGAATAATGAACCGAATATATCGGATTGTCTACGAGTCAATTCAGCGTATTCCTTTGGGTGTTGACGTTTCGTACCATCTGGGAGGAATCTCCAGGGCAATGGGGGCGCTCCAGGGGTGTTCTTCTTTTTGTTCACCGCTTGTTTTTTACTTAATCCTGCATAAAAAACTTCTTCGTCTATGTCTGTTTTCGAGTTGTATGGTGATAAAAACAGAGATAAAGACCGAGTTTTGCGACTGATTTCGTGAATGACAGAACCCGCAAAGAGTATAATTTGACCTGGTTTTGTCGTGCAAATCGTTACACGAGGCCATTTTGCCAACTGGTGTTGTTTTGGCATCACAAATCGCGTGACGGGACCGCCCATTTGTGAATATAATATGCGAGCATCGGGATCGTTGTTAGACCCCTGGTAATAAGTGAATGTTCTGCCCAAAGATTCACAAACGATACAGCTAATGTTGGTAGTATCGAGCATAACGTGCTCTCCTTCCAAATGGGCCTGTTTCCAACCATCGTCGCGGTCCACAGGGTTGAAACGAAAACGTTCTGGACAAAGTTTGAACTCACGGTCTCCCGTAATTGTAGTGGCAATTTTTTGAAAGACTGCTGTGTCGACTACAGCGTCGTGAGAGCTCGTAGCGTAAGCGTGCCACATACCACCATTTATCCCAGGCAGATTGTACGTCGTTTTGGATAGTGTTGAAGAGTTTTCAGGCACAGGTACGTGAAATTCAGGCTTTGTTCTTGAATTAAAGTAGCGAACCATACAGTCACCATTCCATGGGAAGTCAATGTTAGTGTTTATGATAACCGCTTCATTTATACCGTTCTCGATACTCTCAATGGCTTCGTTGACCTGTTCTGGTTCGAAAATAGGGGCTGTGATGTCGTTGTTTTTGTTTGGGGTGATGCGTTGGTGTTTAGCTTTTGGTTCGGACATTTTTTTTTTCAAATAGAAACAAGGAAATTTATGCCAAGGAATTAATAGTTTAAAAGTAAAGATAGGAATACAACATTTATAAAAGGCAAGTATTCATTAATCGTAATGCCAATTTCCATCATTAAAAGATTTTTTTGAAAATGTTTTGGGTGTAAACACTTCTACATCCCCGTCGTCAAATCTCATTGTTATTTCAGGTCCTCTTCCAACAAGTTCTATTTTGATGATCGTTCCACCATATTCTTCGCCTGGACCCTGATACTTGATATGTACTCTGTCGCCGACTTTCGGTGGCCTCCACTCGCCACTTATTTTCATCTGTCCCATGATAGCAGCAAGACCCAACGAATCTTTCCAAGAAATAAGTGCATTGATACATGTTTTGCGATGAGCGCGCTTTCCAAGTTTCAAGTCACGTTCTACACATAGACGTCGCAACGTAGTCACACTCAACGCATTCAGATCTACTTCGTCCAAGTTTTCGTCAATTTCTTCCGAGTCATCAGAATCATCATCAGAATCATCATCGGAATCATCGTCAGAATCATCGTCAGAATCATCGTCAGAATCATCGTCAGAGTAATATGCGTCCCTTGGTTCAGGTATTTCCAATTTCAATGTTCGGATACGAGAGATGTGTTTTTCTTTGAGCAATGCAATCATTTTGTTGTAAGTTTCTTCATTTTCATCGGAAAAATATTTTGTGTCACGAAATTTTTCCGACAATATAAATTGCAACATGCGGTCGCTAATCCACTCTGCTTTTTCAGAGATGTCAAGGTTTCTAGATTTTGCAACTGAGGAAATTTGACTAAAAATAAAGGCTTGCCATTTGTAACACTCTTGGTCGAGCCTCTGGGGATCAGCTTCAGGAACCCATAATAATTTTGTCATCGGCCAACTCTTCCTTTGTACATATGTATCGGAATTCAGAATATACATCAGTTCTCTAATTGCACAATCTGTATAATTGGAAATGTCGTCTGGTGTACGGGTTATGGACACTTTGTTCTTATTAAATTTACGGACAATTTGGACGCAATCCAATTGACGAATTGGTCCAAGGTTATGCGCCCATTCGTAAGAGAAAAAATTGTCTTCACCAATTGTTGTGTATGGATAGTACAGTTGGTCGTTCCAGGTGTCCACTTTGAACACAATCAATTGTGTTGGCATTGTCAAACGCGTAGTAGCAAATGGTCCAACATCAGCACCGAGAAATTTATTTTCACTAGATTTTTTCCATCTTTTGTATCTTTTTTTGGGCGCAGGTAAATCACCCACTGGCGTTTTTCTCATAAACCATCTATATTCTTGTGGCAACCCTAACAGTGTGGGGTTTATTGCGTTCAATTGGTGCCAAAGCGAAGTCTCTGGATTTTGCGGGTCGTATACTGCAACTACCGTCTTAAACACTTGTTCTTTTTTCTTGCGTCCTTTCCAAAAGTTGTCAGATTCTTCTTGGTGTTTTATGAATATATCTTTGGCGTCGGGACCTAATCTTAAAAAGTCATTGACGATGGCAAGTCTCTCGTAACCTTCTTGTATGCGTTGATTGACACAAACAACTGATTCGTCGTTTGGTTGAACACTGATGTTGCTCAACACGGGTCTTGGTCTGAGTATACATTCCACCCTTTCATCTGCGACGGTGCATGTTTTCATGATATGTTTGAATTTATTTACAAAATGTAAAATCGCATTTCTGGACTCTCCAACGTTCATTCTGTTATTGCATGTTCCTTGGTCAAGTTCATATGGGACAACGTTGACTTTGTTGTTGAATGTTGACGTTACTTTGGCACAATCTTCATATTGGTCTTGGTTGAATACTGGAACAAATAAGAGAACTGACCAATCGTGGTCGATCCAACTTGAAATGGCTTTCATGAGCATAGTTCGGCGTGTATCGTCGATAGTATTATCAGAGTTGTCGGGTTTTGCCAGTGAAACCGACAATATACATACCATTTTTTGATGATGTCCTTGCAGCCATTTTTGATTGTCTTTTTGTTCCCAATCTTTAAAGGTGTAAGACACGTTTGTGTTTAATTGTTCGATAGTTTCTTTGGATTCTGCGCGGATGTGTATCGGATTTTGGTCTCTACATGCTTTTGCTAAGCATTTTTCTTCTTTTTCTTCGAGTTCGGTTTTAGAATAAGTCGTATACATTTTCAAATAAAAATAACCAATATATAGTATATTTTTACCAACTACATTCTGTTACCAACCTGTTGTTACCAACCTGTATCGTTCATTATCAAAGTAAAACTACACTTGCTACACTCTCTTGTCACTACTTTGTAAAAAAACCCAAAGTCATATTCCAACGTAACTTTTGAAGACTTTTGGACCATGTCGTGTTGACAAGATTCTCTTATTTTTTGAATTTTCTGTTCTAATTGATTTGAATGCCATGCGTGTAAATCTTGATGAAGTTTGAGCCTTTTAATTTCGGACATAATTTATTTATTTCATAGTTCATTTATACTTTTGTTGGAAACATTTTAACACTATATATTTAAGATGATTTGTTATAAATGAAATTATTATTCTTGTCATATTTATTACACACATGTTTAGCAGAAGACCAGATAGAGGAAAACAACAATAATTGGTGGTTTATTTTGTTTATTTTCCTTGGTACTGTCATTTTCTTTTTTGTATTGACCTATTATTCAGATAAAGCTCATGTCAAAGCTCGCAAATCTCAAAACGGTCAATCTGAACAATCTGAACAACTCATTGGCCAATCTGAACAACTCATTGACGATTCACAATTAAAGTTTTAAGTCGCTATCATTGCAAGAGATTCGCTGACTTGGCTTAATTTTAAACAATTTAATTTTAAACAATTTAAAAGGACGATATTTTCTGCACCAAGTTGGTCCGCCGTTTTCTTCAAGCGATGCCAATTCTTTTTTTAAGCGTGTTGACACTTATAATACTATCTTTAATATATAGTTTGTTTTGGATCGAATAAAGAGTATTTTGTTGCAACTGTCTATTTAAAACATTGAAATAAATACAAATGATTACATATATAGTGAACACATTCGCACGTATGATATGCCATAAAATACCTGAAATCAAAATACCTCCGGATGCACGCATACCTACAGAGAATGAAATGCAACTCGGTTTACCAGAATGGTTTAGGGTGCAAAGCACAGAAACGGGTAAACATTATTTTTCAATGCATGGTCAAAAATTTCATTCTATTCGAGAAGTGAAGAAATGGAGAGAAAATCTTAAGTTTGAATTACCCATAGAAACAAGCGACGATGAAACTCCTTATTTTTAGGAGAATTAGGTTCGTTAATACACTGGCGACTCTGGTCTCGTGATCTTCTGGCCTTTTTTGTCTATGTATGTACCATCACATCTTGACACTTGTGTTCCGTCAATAATCCATCGCGTCCATAAAAATGGACAGACGTCTCCCTCCTTATCTACTTCCGCGAACATTTCAACTTGACTACGGAAAGTATGTCCCGTGGGTGAAATATAATACTTGTCTGTTTTGCCCCGCGACTTTCCATTTTGACGAGTTTTGATTTCCAGTGTCCAGCACTCTGGCAGGAAGATGCTACTGTTATTCTTGTTACTGGCGTTGCGCGGTGGCTTTTTAACAGTAGGAAGGGCATTGGACATGGTTTCAATGAATATTCGGGGGATGGTTTCAATAGTTTCCTTGCGGTTGATTTTTCAGGCGGAACCAATGAATAAGGGCACGTGGTTTCAATAAATTCCTTGTGACTTCTTTTTTGGACATTCACCAAGGAATTCACCAAAAAAGAATGTCCTTGCCCGATACCTACAACAACATCCACGACGATAACACCGACGTCGGTATTGGAGTCTTTGCGGACCACAGAGGTGAATGCGTACCTACTGTCATCAACACGGCGTTTCCGACGCGCGGTTTCCAATCTTTTGAATTGGGTTCGGCCGTGGTGATCGATGGGAGATGGTTGGGTGGAGACAAACATGCTTCTTGGTACAAAGAAAAGAACCCCGAACGCTGTAGTCTCAACATCGCACTGGGATACTCTGACGAACAGTTGGAACAATGTATACCGACGATAGGAGTCGATAACCGTAACGCCCTTCAAAAATTGGAGGCTCTCGAAGTCGAATGTCTCAAATTGGCTTACGTCGACCATCGGATCAAATGTTTACACAAAGATAAATTGGAAACCGTTGACGATTACATTCGCCATGCCAATCGTCTGCAGAAAGGCACGCGAACGATTAATGGCAACGAGTATCCCATGTTCCATTTATCGCGTATTCTTAGCAAAATGGGCTTGCCCGTATTATGGAATTACGACAGCGACAAAAAAAATTTTGTTGAACATGCAGGTATCAAATTCGATGACAAACCTCCCCATCAAAGCAATTATTTGCCGTTGCACAGCATTATTATTCCGCGTATGTGCCTTGTGTTTTATACCAATAATGAACGCTATGGGGTTAAATTAGGCCTCGATACCGACATACGCATCGTAAGATTAGGACATGTTGCACAAGTGTATGCCAACGCTGTGTATTTGACATTGCCCAGCATGAAAACCCCAACCAACCAAACCATCCCATCTCACGCAAGTGCTTTCAGAAACTCTGCCAAAAGCTCAACCAGCAGCTCCTCCAGCAGCTCTTCGGGGGAATCTTACCGAATCAAACGCAGACGCACGAACTCACCGCTGTCACAACCACCCATTTCGACTCCATAAACAAATACAATCTAAAAAAAATACAATTATTTAAATAACTCTTGTTGTACGGATGCGCAAACGGCGTTGATTGCGTATCTGTGGTATGTTGGATACGTTAAAGTATTGAGTATGAAATGGTGAAATTATGTAGCATCAAAACTTACCGGCGCACACACGACACGACACGAAATGGTTTTGAAAACATTTTTGTTTTTTACCTAATCCTTGAATCCTTGTGGAAACCTTGGACTTTAATTATTCATTGGGGTCATGAATGTTTATTTGTTTTTTTATTTTTGAACAAGGTTTTTTGTCAAACATGCCGAAAGGTCAGTCCATTTTACGAACGCCCACCAAATACTCAAAGGCATTGGACAGCGGAGCAGTGTCGGTCAAAAAGACGCACAAACAGTCCAAAAAGACGCACAAACGGTCCAAAAAGAAGCTACCTCCCCGCCTAAAGATTATACAACCGAGACACATCGTAAAGGATATTTGGGCTAGGTTGACGACCGAAGAGCTCGTTCAGGCCAAGCAAAAACAATGCACCATCACACATGACCAATCGTTTCGAGTACCCTCAACTCACGCGTCAGACAAGACATACGATGTCTTATGTGATACCGAAGGTGTATGGACGTGCACTTGTCCCGACTTTATTTACAGATCGGCAACGAATCAGGCGCATTATGGGTTCTATTGTAAACACGTGGCGGATTGTATAAATAAAGTGTTAGCAACCAAACAATTAAATTATTAGTCAACAAATAATAAAATTAGCATTGATAAAGACTGGGATTAGTCAACTCAGCTGAGAACAATAATAAAAATAGTTAGCACAATGCTAAAAAAGTCAGACCTTTATTTTTTATATTATGTTGTATGTTGTATGTTCTATGGGTTCACTTTAATTACGCTGAGACTGTCGGGAATGCTGGGAATGCTGGTACTGCTGAGGTTATCGGGTCTGACGGGGCTGTTTGGTTTGCTGAGACTGACGAGATTTGCTGTTCTTCGTGTTGTTCTATCTCCCAGAGAATATTCAAAACATGTTTGAGGCCAAATTGAACTTGTTTGACCTCACCTTTTACCATGTAACAATATGTCCATTTGTCATCGCCAAGACGTTGACGTTTCAGGTTATATTTTCGGTGCAATTGTTTAAACTTGGTCTTAGTAATGGTTCCGAGATGAAGTCTTTTTCCGTTTAAAAATCCTTTAAAAAGCCCTGGTTTTGGACTGTTTTTTTTGGTTTTCTTGGCTGGTGAACCGCGTTTTTTTGCGGTTTTTTTTCGTTTTTTTACTTTGAGGACCTTTTTTTCAGAGACCTCATCTCCCGACTCGATAATTACTGTTCGATCTCTTTTTCTTTCTTCGATCATTTTCACTACGATGTCTGCTTCCCAAGTTTCCATGCCGATGGCCAAAAGATGATGGGTTCGGACGTGGTGTATCATTTCCACGCTTGGTAAGCGCAAGCGCTGAAAATACACATAGTATTTATTACCAATGCCACATTCCTCAAGCCATCTCACAACTTTTTGTGCGAGTGGCTCACACGGATTTATTTTTTCGTAAATGTAACGAGCTTGGCCTTGTGGCATGTATTTGGACAACTCGCACAACGTAACACCCTTTAAAAGACTGTGATTAGGGAGCTGTAACGTTTCAACAGATGAGAAGAACTCTGGACCGATGCCTACTTTACGTAGGTAGTCTTTTGATTGTTGATCCATTTATTACTGTTGAGAAATTTACTATAGACTTCCTTGATAATAGAATTCCTTGATAAATTCCTTGAAATTTATCGGTGGTGGATGTGGATGTGGATGTGGATGTGGATGTGGATGTGGATGTGGATGTGGATGTGGATGAGCGTATCGACATTATGTATTCTCTACCTTGTTTAAAAAATAGTTACTTGTATCATATGTTTGTAGACCACAGTACATTACGATTCATATGAAAAAATTATTCCAGTTTTTTTATTTTACTTTGTAAACTTGTGGCATATTCTTTCAAAAATTCAGATCTTAACAGCAAATCCGATTCCCGTAACTCTTCTCTTGTCAAAGGGTCGTTACCTTTATCTCTTACCCATTGTAATAATGATTTCTTGTCGTAATAATGGTCGTTGATGGGTGTTTTTACAATGTCGGTGGTGTAATCGCTTAAAATGGGACACATCATCATGTGTGTGATCTCTTCCCAGTTCGGATTACTTTCATACTTTGATTCGAGATTTTTCATAATAGAACATAAAGCTGATGTTACGTTTGCTACGACAGCTTCAAGTATCATGCTTGGAACTATATCTTTACACAACTCAATTGCTCTTTCAGCATATTTCTGTTGTTTTGGTTGACGGATCATGAAGCGACACACGTTTTGCGAAACGGTAGTTCTTTCGTCTTGTAAAAGAATTTCAATATGCGCAATGCGTGAATGAGAGCAAGCATATTCGAGGGGTAGGCGTTTGTTTTTAAGAGGTATGTTTGGGTCGAGTCCTTTTTTCAGACATACGTCTAAATAGTAGGCAGGTACTGCCATGAGACTCTCTATTTGATTCCTTGGTACTTTATCAACGCGCGACAACACTTCTTTAAATAATGCTCGGTGTTGTCGACGTATGGCTGAAGCAACACACAGGGGTTCTAAAAATCTGACATTGCGAACACAGTTAAGCGCGGTCGTAACATGCAATCTTCCTATAATTTGTAGCCATTGTAGTGTAGTGGGGTGATATCCAGACTCCAGACATCTCAATAACATATTCGAATCGTTTGATTTTAAAGATCTTCTGAATCTTATTTCTGTGATATTTGCTCGTGTTTTCTCTCGTTCGATTTGTTGTTTAGTTGGTTCATTGTGAGTAGTGACAACATTTATTTTGATTGATGGTTTAGCGGACGTGGAATCTCCCATATTTATGATGGTAGGTGTGGGATTAATTCGTTGACGCTTCATCATTGTCGGGTCTACAGTTGGCGCGTCCCGAAATTCATTCATTCATTATTTAAAAAAAAGGCATTTATATACCTATAAATCGGATCTTTCTTACAAATGATATAAATACAAAATGGAGGTTGTATCGTTCAATAATGAATATTATATTTCACTGGATGACATACGTTCTATATTCAAAACGACACAACAGGCGTTCGAATTGAGAATAGATAGGTACGAATATGAATGTAAACAACTTGTTCGTATTTATCCGAATGACACTGTATTAGTATCGTGTAAAACAGCATATGCATTTATAAGTTGGCATATTGAAAATAGTTACGAGTTGAATCAAGATTTGAATGGATTAAAAAAAGAACTAACGAAATATTGTAAAAAAATACCAAAGCGCGTACTAAGTAGGTCGCTCAGAATCGAAATAGCGTTTCGCCAAAGTTATGCATGCAATGCCTGTGGTCTATTTCCAATACCACCGAATTTCGAAATAGACCATATTATGGAGTTGCAAGACGGCGGTCAAGATGTGTCCGAAAATTTGCAAGCATTGTGTCCAGCGTGCCATGCTCAAAAAACAAGACTAAATCGTCTCCGAAAAAATAAAATGTTTTGCAAACAAGTCAAAAATGATTATGAAGCATTTGTTAAGCCCAAAGGTCCAACAGAAAATGCAAAGGTATTTTCCAAATATTTTTCACAAAATGCACTATAAATTATAATACTTTTTGTATTAATAAATGAGAAATTTATGTTGGTTACTAACATGTGTATCATTAATAAGTTCAATCGTAAGTTGGTATTATGCCGATACTAAATCTTTTTTAATATCCGTTGCTCTCTCTATCGCATTTTTCACTGTTGTGAATATTATAGAGTTGTGGAACGATGCCTTTTTACAAAAATCTTACAAACACATGTCAAAAGACAAAAAATGTTGTTTGGATTGTTTTGATTGGTCTTCCGCGGATTCTGTCCTACGGCTTACGTGTGTATTACGGGCGCTGGCCAGTTCTATGGCTATTGTAGCTTGCTATATTTCATGGATACAGCGCAAACATTTTTGGAACGACAAACATTATACAACGATTTCTGCATTTTGGTGTGTCCCACCTGGTCTATGGTTAATTTCGACAATACCCCATATCATTTGTCTAGTACAATGCGCAGCTGGTAATAATTCCAAATTGTTCGCTTTTCGAAAACGTGTAACAATATGGGTATTACACGATATCATCCTGGGTATATTTTGGTTGTATTTAGCTTGTATGTTGTATGATTTGGCGGATGACCAAGATGATTCTGAATGGCGTACAATATTTTTGTCCATGTTATCGTGGCACATAGTGATTGTTGTACTGCAACAAATCTATTTTACAGATGTGTGGACAGCTTCACTCAATGTATCTTGTTGTCATCCAAAAATGATACCCAGATGGAAAGTATTTATTATGATATTATCATTAGGAATTATATATTCTGTGATTATGACAATATTAAAAAATAATGCAATCATTCAAATGAAATGCAGTTTGTCCTCCGTTATACTATTTATTGCGGCGGTTCTGGTTGGTTACATTTCTAGAATTGGACAAGAAAAAAAGACAGCACCGTTACTCGATGTTCCTTTACTCAGTATTCCGAATCGAAAATACAAATCGGGATTGTCATTCTAAAAAAAGTATATAAGTTTTTATTAAAAAGAATATGAATGATAAAAATTATATTTATTGGGATTTTGTTATTATCTAATTTTCTTAAAAAACGGTTTACTAAATCAAAAAAACGTGAATTATTCTCTTTTGATTTACATGATACCATAACTAGACAAGCTTTTTTTGATTCGCGTGTCTCCACAAACGAATTAATTGTTTTTGCTGTTGGTGATACGCGTGATCACCGTCGTGTATCAAAAGACCCTGCTCTTTCATCAATATCCACTGATTTTATTGCAAATGTAATTTTGAATTTTAAAGCGATGAATATAAACCACTTTGTTGTATTGGCGTCGTCTGCAGAATTGTGCCATACTTTGCAGGTTCGATATCCCCAAGTCTTTGATATGTTCTCGTGTGGATATTCGTCGGCATATTATAATTTTAATTTGAAAAAATGGAACGTGAAAAAAGGCGATATGTTTTTGTTATGGATGCAACAGTGGTTGTTAGTTTCTGAAGCTTTACAACAAGGGTATGGTGTCATGAGAGTTGATAGTGACGTAGTTTTCCTTGAAAATCCGTATACAATTTTACACGGGCCTTTGTTGAGTCCATTCAGGATAATTACACAAACAGATTTGTTTGGACCAGAGACTCGTCCAATTTGTACAAAACTTGCTAAAAAAATCGGAGCTTTGCAACTTTGTAAAGACAATGTTCCAAATGCTCTTCTAAATATTGGAATAATATATTTTCGCAGTTCTGCAAATCATTTTGAAACGCCATTGTATGAGTTTTTTAAACTATTGAACAATAAATTTATAAATATGCTTCAGAGTGACGGTGGAAATGCTGAAAAATTATTAGACCAACCCATCTTTCGTGACATAATGAGTTCGTTGTACCATGGGACTTTTAAAGTTGTTCAATCCGACGTAGATTCTGTTTATATTGATAAATGTCCATTTTCTGACGTTGAATGTCGTGATATAGAAAACGAGAGAAAGAAAACAGCATTTTCTTTTGTTGAAATTCGTAAAGATCAAAAGACTGAATTGTTGGCGGGTGCGCCCGATTGGTTATTTGGCCGTGTTTGTCTTCGGGCATTTGCAAACGGTGCCCGAAGTATTTATTCAATCCCTGGTCCTGAGGACCTTGTTCAATATCCGGTATGTCCTATTGAAAAAAAACAACTGTATGCTCCAGGCAAATCAAACCGTGGTGGTGGTTTGGTCGCGGTTCACGCTGTATATACAAAGGCAAAAAAACGTGTTGATGCTATGAAAATACTTGGATGGTGGCATTTGGAAGAAAAAATGAATTCCACTAAATTCGATAATTGTGAACGTGGTGAACAGAAAAACGGTATCATTATAACACATACGTATTTTCGTCAAAATCCTTCTGGATATCGTGCGTTTGCATGTGCTGGTCAAGCTAGGGGAGGGTGTCCTTGTTGCGTTGGCTTGCCTGAAGAAACAAAATTAACATTTTTAGAATATAGACCTGATGATATAACAGTTAAAGTGTCCAAAGAAAACAATGAAAAATTACAAAAAGTAATGCATGGATGTGGACAAGATATAAATGGAGGTTGGAATGAATTTTGGAATTGAAAAAAAATCAGTATATAAAGAATGTTATTAAACATATATGTCACGACTTGCTTTTCGTTCGCCAGAATCATCTCCTGTAACTATCGACCCAACTCCAGTTACAAATAACCACCATATGATTTTAGAAGCTACCGTAAAACCCGTTGGATACAACGAATATAATAAAACAAGTATTGAAGAGCAAGCTTCTAATCTGAAAATTTTACGTCAAAGTGGTAAGGATTTATTTGAAATGAACGAAGCACGTAAAGTACAAAGTGGAAATACGTTGCTGTACCAAACAACCGAAACGTATGGAACTGCAATCTCGATAGAAAAAATTGTAGAACAAATGTCCGCCGCAGATCTGACACTGCGTGTCAATTTTCATCGTCCAGGCGTACACTCAAATACAACATGCATGGAATTGTCTTCGGACATACTGAATAGATTAATTTCTTCTACTGCAGACACGAATGGACACAAAATTGCAGAATTGCGCGTAAAAGCTGAGCAAACTGCGACAACACCAAGACATGGCGCCATGTACGTGGCAATTACAAATAGGGGTACCCAACATTATTTGTCACACATCGACTATAAAATTATTGATAAATATGACGAAATGTATCACGAATCTAAGTAATTGTTCTTTTTTATATATTATCTACTCCTATTTATTCAATTATCATCTCCTTCTTTAGGTAATTCTTCTTCTTCTTCTTCTTGATTGTCGTTCATGAGTTTATCTGCTTCTACTGGCTTCTCTACTTGTCCCGGTTCTTCCATTTTTTCATGAGGCAAAGATACGTTGGCACACGCATGTTTCGTATATGTATCCCACGAGATGACACCGCGCTGGTAATGGACATACAAATCGGTATGTGTTAAGAACGGTGATATTGGAAATATGATTTCGACTTGCAATCTTTTTTTCAAAGCATACACATCTTCAAGACCGGATTTCTTTCGTTTCTTACCGATAGCTTTCATCAATTGGTTTTTAATATCTTCTGCGTAAATGAGCGAATACATTTGTTCACATATAGCCTGCAAACTGTTCTTCCAAGTTAAAATGGTTTTTTTAAATGTTTGGTGTGTGCCTTCTTCGTCCGATTTGTGTGGAGTATCTGCCATCATCAAAGACCGTGGAATTCCCATAACACCACACACAACATCTTGGAACGTTTTTACTTGGGATGAAATGTCACCGCGTCCCGTTTGTGTGGGGATATTGACAATCCGTTGACCGAGTGGTACATTCACCATATTAGAAAGGACATCACCGCCCACACTGGCGGGAGCGCCACCTGCAAAAAATGCATCGTACATTTGCTGTTGATGTTGAAGTGCCTGCACGTTGTGGCGGTCTCTGTTAAATTTATTGGCCGAAGACGTGTCTTGCATATCACCATCCGCATAAAAATCATAATTCACTCCTTCGACATTGTCAATTTTAGTATCCACAGATTCAGTCATTAAAATTGGATTGGAACGCTTCTGCTCCATCGACAGCGAAGTACCACGCAATGTATTAATGTAACGGATATCTGGCATGAGATTGCTGACAATGGAAGTCATGTGACCACTAGCAGTTGGCGAATGGCCAAAAATATCAAACACATGTACATCGGGTATTTCGTTCCTCTGTTGGTCGTACACGACGTATTCACGTAAGCCCAATGTATACAACATTTTGACCACAATGCCGCTTGGTTCGAGTACAACAGGAACTCGAAGACCATCCTGCATGTGGACAATGCGAAGAATAACAAGTCCAAATGACAAAACACTATCGATAATTTGTTTACAACAGGGCAACCAAAAATCGTTCATAATTTCTTGCATGTGGGGGTCTGGTCGGACTTTGCCACGGCGATGGGCGAATTCAATGCCATTGCCGAATAAATGGTGGTGAATGACGTTGCGACACATGTATAATATTGGTGTTGTTCGTAAGACGGACATGTAGTGTGCCATTTTGTCAACTGGTAATACAGTACCATGGTCCATGTTTTACGATATACTTGCGGCTTTATATACGTCAATCCCAATGAGACTCCACAATATCAATTGCATGCAACCACATACACACATCTTTTGGCTGGCGTATTACCTTCGTTTCGGCCATAAAAGTGGTACCGGAAATATATTTCAATGAAAATGGGTATTTTCGTTCTTTCTTTTTAGTGGTATCCGCATATTTTTCTTGACATGTGACATAACTTGTGGACGCACCTGAAAAAACAGCGCGCGCATTTACTACAGACATATTCGGTTCGCACATATAAATGTAGGATTCCTCCATTCTCTGTTCATCCAATTCCAGATTTTTTTGTGTGAAAATAGTATAATTAGAAGTTTTACATTCTTCTGCCAAATGCGTATTTACGTGACGAATTTTCATTCTCCAATACACATCATGTATTTGTTGCGAGCCGACTATACTACCTGGGGGTTCTTCCAAATCTTTCAAAGTAGGAACTGTGACCCTAACAGGCGCAGTATCTCTCAAAATACAAAAACAAATAAATGCAATTAAAACCAAGCCACAGATGTATGCACACCAACGTTGCCATTTCGACTTTGGATGATCTCTATATATATTTACATGCTTTTTTTTACACCATGTCATCTCTTTGGATAACAATTCGACCCTATATATACCACGGTGTATATCGGTAATTAAACGGATTCACATGTCTGTAAAAATATTACAAGCAAAAAAAGCATTTTTAGATAAACTATCAAAAGCGTTAGATAAAGAACAGGAAATCTCAGATGCTTTAGGAAGGACTGAATATGATTCCAAAGAGCAACACATAACAACAGCAAATATACAAGTTGAATTTGGTGACTACATGGATAAATTTATCATGCGTGTAAAGGATAAAAACAAACATCAAGAGAATATACATAAATTAAAAAAATTAATTGACACAACACGACTTGAATTGGCGAATATTTCCACGGCAACTCCACCTAAAAAAACCCGACCCAAAAAATCAATTCACATTAAATTTAAGGATGGCGCAATTCGTCCAACACATCAAGTTTTTTCGAAAAATTTTTCCCTATACCATTGGGAACTAAATTCAGATGCACAATCGTGGACATCCATTGGCAACGACACCGAGATTGAATTGGGTCAATCCTCTGGCGAAGTGAGATTACATTGCAACGGAGACCAATACATCTCCAATAAAATTAAGATTTCTACAGTCATCAAACGCCAAGCAGCAGCAGCAAAACGAAAACAATATAGATTCGAATTAGATGATATTGAATTTCAACAGCGGTGCACAGGTGTTGCAGGTCGTATCAAACGATTACTTTCACCACCAGTACGAAACATTACAAATGCATCTTTTAATATGCGTGTATTTCAAGATCGCGTCGCAAAATTGCCCGAATATTTAAACGTGGATCTTCCAACAATTGTAGACCTGTGCGACAATAACGATGTGACCGACCCAGATTATATTGCCATGGTTGAATTCATCGAACCAACCATCCATTTAAATCCAAAAAAACTTCACAGTGAACTCAAAGATATTTACGAAGGAAATCGTGTTATCTTGAAAATTGACCAACGAGAAGAGAAAAAAAAGCCTGCACAACCATCTCTTTTCATGTTAGACGAAGCGTCAACGAAAGAAGAAGAAGGAGAAGGAGAAACAAAACGACAAGTTGTCCGCAGAACAAGAGCACAGAAAAAAGAAGAACGGTTGCGCATAGAGCAAGAAATTCTGGAACAAAAACAACGTTCACAAGAGCTCATGTACGCCTTGGAACAGGAGGAGAATCTCCGCCAAGAAAAAGCAGAAATCGCACTCAAAAAGCAGAAAGATGACGAACGTATTAAGCGCGAGCGCAAACAACAGGCCGACGAAGCCGAAGAGGCTACAGAGAAACTCCGACAAGAAGAGGAGGAAATTGCACGCAAAAAGCAGGAGGATGACGAACGTATTGAACGCGAGCGCCGACAACAGGAAGTAGAAGCCGAAAAAGCTGCCGAGAAACTTAGAAAAGAACAGGCAGAAATCACACGCAAAAAGCAGGAGGACGACGAACGTATTGAACGCGAGCGTCAACAACAAGAAGTGGAAGCCGAAAAAGCCGCCGATAAACTTAGACAAGAACAAGAGGAGATAGAGCGCAAACAAATTGAGGATAACGAGCGTATTCAACAAGAACGTGACGTCATTTCTAGACAAAGAGAAACAGTGGACGAGTTACAGACAAATGTAACTATCATGTCAGAATATAAAAAAGCAACGGGTAAAGGGAGTGGTCAAGAACTTTCAGGTGGAAACGAATGGTTTATTGTTAATGGTAAAAATGGAAATCAGTCTGTTTACAAAACTACCAAGACAAATAAAAGCTCGCCAAAAAAATCTACCATGGAAAAAGCCAACGCAGCTGGGTGGTATTCTAAAGATTTTATGACTGGTCGCGAAAGTAAACTTCTTGAAGAAAAAGAGGAACTCCGCAAAAAAGAGGTGGAAATCGCACAAAAAGCTAAAGAAGAACAAGAACGTATTGAAAGTGAGCGTCAACAACAGGCCGACGAAGCCGAACAGGCTGCCGAGAAACTCCGACAAGAAGAGGCAGAAATCGCACTCAAAAAGCAGAAAGATGACGAACGTATTGAGCGCGAGCGCAAACAACAGGCCGACGAAGCCGAACAGGCTGCAGAGAAACTCCGACAAGAAGAGGCAGAAATCACACGCAAAAAGCAGGAGGACGACGACCGTATTGAACGCGAGCGCCGACAACAGGAAGTAGAAGCCGAAAAAGCTGCCGAGAAACTTAGAAAAGAACAGGCAGAAATCACACGCAAAAAGCAGGAGGACGACGACCGTATTGAACGAGAACGCCAACAACCGGCTATCAAACAAGTCAACCAGTTGAGTCAATCCGATCGAAACTACATCAAGTATGTATTTGACTGGTATGACAAAGAACCAAAAGATGGTCGTATTGAATTGACTGAATTGGAGGACGCGTTATCAGCGGCTGGATATGATGCTTCTGCTGCGGAACAAATGTTGAATGAGTATGACAAAGATGGAAATGGCAATCTTGACTATGACGAGTTCGAGATGTGGTGTGCTGTAACGAATGCAGTTGAATCTTGGAAAAAATCAGATGCAGATTTTAACCAAACGAACTGGCGCGTTGAAGATCTTTCCAATATCAAAAATTATACTCATGTCCGTTTGAATGGTACCCCAGGCACTCTTAAAAAGTCAAAGAATAAGTTTTCTTTTAAAGCAGATACAGCAGGTAGTGCCTACAAATTTATTCGTGCACCACGTCAACAAACATTCGAAGTCGAAGTCGAAAATACTTCTTCAGAGGAAGAAAGTTCTGAGGAAGAAGAAGTGAAACGTGATACGGAAGAAGAAGTGAAACGTGAGACGGAAGAAGAAGTGAAGCGCGATGCCGAGGAAGATGACGAACTTTCTACGATGAACATCAGTGATTTGAAAAAACGTGCGGTAGTGTTGAATAAAAAGAAAAAGGGAACTGTGACGGGATATTCGAAGCTCCGCCAAGGCGACGAAAAAGAACTGGCTGATTTGATTCGTACTGCGGAAAGTAAAATGTCCATTGTACCACCTGGTGAATTAAGTGAAATGTTAAATAATATGACCGATGATTGGGCAAGTTCAGACGAAGAGTTAAATTTTGCAATGGATTCCGAAAATGAAGATATGGAGTTTGCGGCCTCTTCGGCTGTGGATACGGATGATTCAGATTTGGATTTCGCAGAATCGTCTGATAAAAAGACATCTTCAGGTTTGGAATTTGCAGAATCTTCTCATACGTCCTCAGGGCTTGAATTTGCGGCGTCGTCTGCTGTTGATTCCGACAAATCTGAGGATTTCGCAGTGTCATCTGCGGTTGAGACCGATTCAGATTTGGATTTTGCCGAATCGTCTGGTAAAACATCATCGGGATTAGATTTTGCCGAATCTTCTACAGTAGAAAGTGACTAAAATAACATATAAAGGTACTTTATTTATTTTTCATAATGACTCATAAAATCATGTTATGTTTTGTACGAAGTGATTCTGATATATTGGAAGCGTCTTGGTTAAATCGTATTGCTGCTTCTATAGCGTCTACAGAGGATGACACCGCGCCTTTTATTCATGCTGAACTATTGTTTTGTCCACCTGGTTCAGAAAGCAGTAATGATAGCATAGCTGGCCTTGCGTGTTCGATTGTGTACTCTGGTTCTGTACATCTCGAACGAAAACGATTTTCACGTAAAGAATGGTTTTTCCGTTCTATGGAATGTTCTAAGAGTCAATATGATACCATGTTAATGTATTGTCAAGAGCGTCAAGGAGATGGTTTTAACCATATGGGATACTTTTTATATTGGTCACCAATACGTCCGTCTCCGATGTCCTATACCTATTTGGGAATGTCACCCCGCTGGTATTGTTCTGAAATAGTGATCGCTGCTTTGAAAGAAGGCGAAATCCTTGACCATTCTGTATCAAATTCTATGCATCCACACGCGTTGTATGAAATGGTCCAACCCAGTTCAATGGCAGATTGTGGTCGTAGTCTAAATCAAGTGAATTTACGTTTCGTTTGAATCTTTGTGGACGAGTGATATTTGGAATACTCCGAACATTGCTAACAGACATCCCGACAAAAAACATAATTGTGACAGAATTGTTAATTGTGCCATATTGTCATATACAACGATTCCTGATAATGTTGTAAATAAAAACCAGGACGATTGGTACACAATTATACAGTAGTAGGCATCGTGTTTCGCAAGACCTTTATTTAACCATATGATATGAACAATGATTGAAGCAATACACAGCGCCACTACTGAAAGAAGAACATCTAATCGAACAGTTAGTTTTTCGGCCTCAATCCATTCTGCCACTGCCCATGCGATATATTTACCCATACATACATTTTGCGCACCGAGTGCACCTCCTATAAATGGAAAGCCGAAACGATGAATAACAGGCGTCAACGTCAAATTATCCAATGCTGCAGAACATAGAAGAAATATAACCCAATTCGCTACGATATATACACATGATGATGTTCTTTCAATGAGCACCGGCGGTGGTATTTCATCATTTTCAGAGACTTTAGAACTAATTGCCAATATACAGCCACAAATAACACATAAAATAGCTGTCCATTCTTTAGACTCTGGTTGTTCGAATAATATGACTTTGGAGACTAATAAATTTACAATGATGGAGACTGCTCCAAAAATACCGACTGTCATCGGCGGTAACCACGTCAATGCTAAAAAATCAAGCGTCGATGCAGCAAACGATAAAAATATGGCAAGTATAAACAATGGACGTGTAAAAACAGATGATTTCAAAGCTTTGGTTCTTTTAATTTGACGTGTTCTTGGATCTTTCCAATTTAATTCGTATTGTGCGAGTTTCTGAAAGTTCATCGATACCGATGAAGAAATGGACGCAACAAATAGAAATACATACCCTACTAGCTGTATAACAAACATTATCTTTTTCTATTGTTTTTATTATTATATACATCATGTTGTTGATAACGTAATTTTTGTTAAAAAAATCCATTTTTTACTAAATAATATATATATATGTGATAGTTTTTAATGAATATAATATGTCTAAAATATCAGGTAGAATTGGCAAAGAAATGGTTGAATCCACTTTTGAATCTTCCAACATCACTTTTACAGGAAAAAAGTTGAACAAAAAAATCAAAAATATATGGTTTGTATATTTTCAACGTGTATCGAAAACTTTAAAATCTTGTGACGCTATATTTTTCAATGGTACGGATCTTGTTGAATTTGTTGTTGAACAGAAAGCTATTGAAAAAATTACGGATACAATTTCCTACCCATGTTACATTGGAGGAATAGACCCATTGCCATGGAAAAAAATGCGCAAAACTGCTCAAAAGTACAATTGGACTATCGAGGATTGGCAACACGTACTTGAAGATCCGTCTGAATCCCAATCAGATTCAGATTCAGACGGAGATTGGATTCCAACTTTGGAAGAAGAAGACTCAGAAGAAGAAGACTCAGAAGAAGAAGAAGAAGACTCAGAAGAAGACTCGGAAGAAGACTCGGAAGAACCTATTGTGAAGCGCCGCAAACGTTCTTAGGTTTTACCGCACGTCCTGCTTTTGGTCGTACGAATTGACCAAGTCGTATAACGTTCGTCATACATGATATAACCTGTTCGATTTCTGGTTCTCGAATGCAACATCTACACATTTCCATACAAAACTCTCCAATCGCATCCCATTCGTCAAAAGATATGTTTGAAGGTCTGTTATACGATGTGCCTGACCAAAAGGCGTCCCAACACGACGCAGAACCAGAATCTACGATGTCGTTAATATTGTGTCCTGGTGCAAAAACACATGTCCGTAAAGTAACGACACCAACATTTTTGAGATATTCGATTACAGGTGGTGGACCGCGACTATCGAGCAATTTTTCGAGCTCCCAGTGGTCCAATTCGCGCGGGCAGTGGGTTTCTGACAACGGTTCCTCTTCATCTATGTCGGAATCAGTATAAAGAGATGCATCTGAATAATATTCCATTTTAAATAGATAAAATGATTAAATAGTTATTTTTTAAATACTAAACTCTATTTAAAAAATAACATATGTTAAATATTTTTTGAATAGAAGACCCATTTGGGAAACTCCGATGTGTATCGCGCCAATTGATTTTCACTTATTTTGGTACGGTTTTCGGAGGAATTCCATACGATAACTTGTTGTGTGTCATCATGTTGCGACACGACAGGAACAATGACGCAAGATGTTTTGCTTGGATTCCATTGCTTTGCTGCTTTGCACCAAATAACATCTGGACCCCAATCCGATGTTATAGGTTTACCGTCAAGTAAAAGCATGTCATCTGTTAAAATTTGGTTGAAAAACCATTTTGCAAAGTCACCATCAAAAATGACAAAAAATTGTTCTAAAAAGGGTACTTCTTTTGATATTATATTTTCATAATATAACATACTATTGAATTCGTCATTGTGTGTATTTTTCCACAAATATCCATCTTGAAACTTGAACCATTGTCTTTCGTCAATTCCACCATACAATTTTTGACGTAATGGTCCTTTTATGACCGCAGTTGGGTTTAACATTGTTTGCATCGGTGGCATGCGTTGGTCTGAATCTTTTATAAGCACATATTTGTAACTACCCATTATCGGTATAAATTGTTGCAGATAAAAAAATTTGTTGTATGGCTCAGGATTGATAACAAATTGAACGTGGTCGTTCCATATTAGACTTGTAACTTTTTCATACATTCTTTGTTCTTTGACGACTACTACTAATTTGTATATATCAACATCTCCTTTGTCGATTCGCCAAAAATTTCTTTCGCGTTCAATATCGTCGTCCGTTTGGATCAATGTCGTAGACAGCATTAATATGGACTGTTTAATGCTGTGAATGTCTTTTTTCATACGGAATTCCACTTCCCATTGTGTTTTTACAATAACGTCTGTACTTGTGTATTTTTTGAGCGATTGTGAATTTCGTAGTTTGGTTAACCCTTTTTTACTAATAACATACGCAGATGCAGACATATGTTCAGGCATCCATGCAATCCATGGGTCAACGACATGTTCGTTGTGACGTTGTATTAATTTACTTGCAACGGATAATTGTAAATATTCCCAATCAGCTGGTGCTGAATCTATGAGTTTGTAGACATCTTTAAAAAATGTGGGGGATAATATGACATCATCGTGTAATACGATGGCATCATTGTGTGAAATCTGCTGGGTATTCTCAATGTAAATCGAACCATGTATTTTACATTGTATGCAATATATGTTTATTGTGTTTATTGTGTTTCTAGTGAGAGAGGTGAAGAATAGACAGATGATGTATAGACATATGATAAAAAGGTGATAAACTTTTATGTTGTTCAGTGCATAAAAGCATAGTTTGTTTCTGTTTCTCATTATAATCTTTGAAATGTATAAATATTGAAATGTATAAATATTGAAATGTATAAATATATAGATTGTGTGGAACATAATTGTTTTTTTAAATACAAAGTATAAATATTACAGGCTCAAAATTGAAAATGATTCCAATGGATGTGATCCAAATCATTGTGCAATTCAGTCCGTTAAAATTGCGTTATATGTGGTCGTTGGTGTGTACAAAATATAAAATTAGTGAAAATGAGTGGATAATGTTTGGGCGTCAGTACGGATTAAGGCGACCCACTAAAGAAAAGTTACGCGGTATTTGTCAAAGATACTATGGTGTTCAAAGCAATATTACAAAACACCTCTGTCATTTATGGTCAGAACATCTTTCGGAACCTTTAACAGTATGGTCGCCCTGGACTCCAGCGCGATATTGTTCAGAGAATCGCATGTTTTTCAGGAAATATTGTTTTGTCTCGTTTATTCGAAATCTAAAAACACAATTTCAACTCGAATCTCGTTGTTTGCGTGTTTATAAAAATGAAATAGGCATTGTGGTGAACGTCCGTGCTAAAAGAATACCTATGATTTATATTTGCAAACGTACAAAACAACGTAAGCGAAAAATACATATATCTTCTGCGTTTAAGAAGATGAATTCTGTTCGTGCGTTGATTGCATTTCATGTTGGTGATTCTGATAAATTATATTTGAATGTCCGTGGTCTTGAGTTTTTGACTTAGTGCGTGCAGGTTGGTCCTCTGGTTCACGTCTTCGTTTTTTACCTTTGGGTGGTTGTAATGTTTTCCAATGTGAGACTAATTGATGCATATTTGCAAGTACTGTATTCATTTATAAAACAGTAATGCAAGCTAAATAGTCATTCTTACAAAGTATGTATTGTGGGTATTTCTTGTAACGGTACACGTTCAAAATATTCACCATTTTTAACGAAGAAATATTTGGCTAAATATTCAATGGTTGGGTTTGAAATTGCCAATTTGACGATGACATACGTGGTGACGACATCTACACTGTATTGGTAGTGTGAAGTGAATACAAATATAAGTGTAATCACTGTCCATAATTCTCCAACGATCCATACAATTTTCTTTAATTTTGTTTTTGTTCTGGGTACCATTTGTGTTGCAAGAGACGTGAATATAATTAATTGTGTTATATCTGATGACCATATCATGTTGCCACATGAACGTTTTGGATATCTCCAAAAAACCCAGTCGATATTTCTGGTCACTGGTATATTAAAAACTTCCAAACAATTTGGAGTAGAATCTGGGATAATTGTTAATAATTGTGCAATTGAAAATGCTGGAATCAATATCATTTGCGTCATTAAACCTTTTGCGATTATAATTGGTTTTCTTGAGCATGTTACCCATAATATGAGAACTAAAATGACACATGTATACGTACAAAAGTCGACCATATCACGGACTGTGATAATTGTTGGTGAGGGCATGTCGTATCCGTGTACCCAATCCCTAAATAATGAATCATACAACGGTTGAATTTTGGTGCCATTTAAAAATGAATATTGATACCAATATTGACGCAACGAAACAATATTAGTGAGCACTAAATTAACATACAATGTCAGGAGAGTCATCGTAATAAAACGAATCTTACGTAATATTGGTCTCATTTATGGATTTATCATTTAGACTATATACTATGTTTCTAAATGATAAATCCATAAATGAATAATGAAATCTTGATTAAAAATACAACGGCATCCGATCCTTGGGTAGAATCAGGTGCGATGGTATATGTTGCGTTAACTGTCGCGACAATTTCTGCAGTTATTATGTGTTGTACGTGGTTTATAACTCACAACAGTGAAGTGTTGAGATGGTGGAAAGGTGATAATTATGGAATTGTGAGTGATGGGGAAAATGTTGAACTTCGTACGGTGGGAGAGGAAGAGGAATCAGATGAAGAAACTATATTCGACTTGAATGAGGGCAAGTTTAAAGACACGTCTGTTGAAACTGGAGCATTTACTTTGGATGGTTCTTCTTCAGAAGAAGAAGAAATAATTTCTTCAACATCAGATGATGTTGACGATAATGTAGCAGCAGTATAGACAGTCGTTGGTATTATCAATAGTAATGTCCACTGCTGTACAATGCCATGAAACTGAAATAATAGATATTGTATTTAACCACATAACAATGAGTATGATTTTTTTAAAATCAATTGTTTTTGTTCGTGTTGGTGGTCTTCTGTTTGCGAATAATGTCTAACATTTCCAATGAAATATGTGTGATAAAAGAGTTAGTGTTAAACTTACAATAAACGCAATGGCCAATATTTCAAACGGAAGAAAATCTAAGCACTTGAAAAATACATGTGTTAAAAAAATACATGTGTTAATAGAAGATATCCAAATACAAATGGAAATGAAAATATTAATCATTTGAGATCTGGATTTAAATACTATCTAAATTATCTATGCCTCGTCGAAGCGACCAATCCCATAATATCTTTTCTATGCAAACTGCTATCAAGATTGTTATACATGCAAAAGACGATATACAAGCTCTGTACAACAATATTGAAGGATTACACAACCACGGTGATACGTCTAACAACACAGAAAGGACGGATGTCCATGCTACAACTAGTATTAATTGTAAAAAATAAATGTGAATGAGACATGTTTTTGTGGAACCTGATAGAATGACTTCTCTATTAAATTGTATTTTTCTTGATTTCATGATTGCAATTGATTGAATAATAATCGCGACTGCTGTTATATATTGATGAATGTGGACATACTGTAGGTCGTTGTGTGTGCAAACATGTCTCCCGATATATCTATGTCCGAGCTCTGCAAATAAGCGATCAAACCACCATGAAATAATGATGCACCAAACCCATGGAAATGTAGAATCATAAAAGGCTAAATACTTTCTAAAAAACATATTATTTTTATTGTTGTATTATTAAATACTGGATTCCGCGATTTTTTCTTCTTGGTATCTCTTCTTATCATCGGTTGCCATCTGTGTATAACGATTTCTATCTTCGGTGGTGATTTTTTTCCAGGCGGCTGCAATGTCCGACATCAATTCGCGCGGTGTTTTATCAGGTGCTGCTAACGCAATACGTGAACGGACATTTTTCATAAAAAACGCATAGGAAGAGCGTGGTCTTTTGATTTTTTTAGGTGGGGTGTACGATTCCATTTCTTGTTCGTAGCGTTTACGATCTTTCGATGCCGATGCTTCGTAACAAGATTTATCTTCAACCATTTTCCACAGTTCAGCAATACGTCTAGATTGGTCTGGCAACGTCATTTTTTCACCATTTTCTTTAAGTTTTTTACGTTGTTCGCACGCAAAGTACAAAAAAGGTGTCATCGCGCGTTTGGGTCTGGCTGGGTCTCTTTTACGTCTTTTTGATTTTCGAACCATTTTGTACGAAGTCACGGCACGTATATAGTCTTCCATAGTTTAAGTTATTGGATTTTACGAAGAGGGTACCATTTGCCATTTGACTTGTTGCATATTTTCTAATAAACTTACCACGTGTTTATATTGACCTAAGTGTTCTTGTTGATATGCGCGAATAATATTGATATCGGATTGAAGTGTCATGACTGTCCAAAAATGTCCAATTGCGATTGCGACAAAAAGAAGAATAAAGGAATTGTTCATAAAGTTAGTGGTTTGTGGTTGAACATGAACGTCTTCTTCGTCACGTTCGGGTTCTTCGTGATTTGGCATTGGTGTTGTCGGGTATTGGCGTCCAGTTGGTGGGGCGTCGTCGTCGGACATTGTTATACAATATTATTTTTAGTGTTTATAGTCAAAAGTGTAATTTTTTGGATTTTCTTCGTTTTGTTAACGTCGTTCCAGCTTCTGAATTTTCAAAAGCTGGAACGACTAAGGGACGAGTAGATTTTGTTTTTTCAACCTCTTCTTTCTTTATTACTGTTGCTCCTAAAAAGACAAATATACCGCCGATTGTAAGAGCAATTTGTACATATATTGCTTTTAACACAAGAGTATCTGTGAGGGCTAACATTGCAAGTCCGTCAAATACGATTAATGTTATCATGACAACGAGTAATATTGTGTTTTCACCAGAATTGGCCATTAATATTATGAGTGTGTCTCCAACTAAGTGGGGTGTCACCAATGGGGTCCATATTGAATTTATCATTAATTTGAAATTGACAAGATATGCGAACGGAAAAGCCCACGCAAATAATATACGTATGCGTTGTGTAGCGGATGTTACGGTCATAGGTCCTGATAAAATTTGATAAATGGACCATGTTTGAAGGATATCAAAAATCGCAACACCGAATATAAAAATAAGAACAACGATTGAAAAAGGCATTGTTTGTACACACCCCACTTGCTCTTTACAACGCCATGTTGATATCATTGCTAATGTCAGTGCAGATGTGTCTAGTATCGTACCTATTATGTTCCCTATAAACGCAACGACCCACGCTGATTTAAATGGTAATAATGAACATACCATAACTAACCCATAAATAAAATAATTTGTTTCAAGAATACCACTGGCTTTGTGTACGGATGTTGAAGCTTGTGTTCTTATAATTCTAATGATGATAGATAAAACTAAAATTAAAAAAATTCGAAGTCTTACATTATTTTGTTCAGAGGCTGACATTCAATATTGATCGAAGACCTTTATACCCACGGTTGACGACCTTTATACCCGCGGTTGACGACATCTTTCTGCTATTTCATAAACAATCTTATCGCCAAGTTGTAACTCTATGAATGTAAACCAAATATGTAATAAAACCTTTTGCATCAACCATGCTATAATTATTTGATTTCTTATCATGCATATTAACGCAATATTTAATACGATATTTGCAACTGACCATACAGTCATGTTTTTGTAGATCCTGGCAATGAACATTGGAATATAGAAATGCTCAGACACCAGAGTTATGACTGTAATGCTATGAATAATGTCATCGTCAGTTAATAGTAACGGTATTGATAAAATTGCGACAATAATCGGTGAATATTTGATGATTTTTGTTGGTATTCTAAAGTGGATTGGTGTTAGATTATACCAAGAATCAGCATCGAAAGATTGTAATTTACAAATTTCAGTATTGATCCCTAAAGCCAGACATCTTCCGACTAGCCACGACCATAATAATCCAGAAATTGTAAACAAAATACGCATTACAAAAATTGTTCCTATTTTAAATAGAGTCAACAAACAAATCCAAAAATGACTCACATGATCTAAACTGACTATATATAGGAAAATATCAAACTTAAATATGGAAAAACACTGGAATGATTTTGAACCAAGTGCGAAACGTCAGAAGGGTGATACGTATACATTTGCATCACTTCCTGACAAATTACCCGATGAAACGCCCGATATTTTACAGACATTAACCCCCGAAGAACAACGTTCTAAAACAGTTATGGTGGCTGAAACAACGTTCTTTAATCAGCAGAATAAAGATTTCTGGCATCGTACCGATCTTTCACATCTTCGTCCGTATGATTTCCCCTATGTTCGTGCGTTATTGCAACAAAAGCCTTGTGATACCCTTTCACCAGAAGACATTAAACATAAAGAACATGTTCGAACGTCTATTCAAGTTGTGACACGTGCGTACGAAGATGAATATTTGCGCGAACCTGTGCGTAAAGAACGACACTGTATTATGGGGGATCAATGCCAAGGGATGCATTTGCCCCATGTCACAGAAAATGCATTCGTGATTCGTGAATTCTTACTTCCAACAGAAGAAGAAGAATTTAATCGAACCGGTAAATTGCCAACAGAAGGTCGATTGTGTTTGATGTGTAAACGCTCGGAAATCGCACGAGCGTTTATTAATATTAGGGCCGATGGTATGGGAATAAAGTCTAACGTCATGTTACAAGATTACCGAAACATTGTGGGTCAAGAAGGTGAATATTGTATGGAAGATTGCATTTTGTCTTCACCCAGCGTTTTTCAAGGAATTCTCGAACCCATCGTCCTTCATTTACGTAATGCATATCGCATTCGAATCAATGAAGGAATACGGTATTATGAACAATGGCGTATGAAATATCCAGGTCAACAAAACCATTTTTTAACACAGGCGCCCGAGACATCGGATTAAGTCTCGGGCGCATATGCCCTTTTGAATTCAACGATGGTTTTAGAAGAACCATGCCTGAAAAATCACTTCTAAATCACTACGCCGGGTCTAAATACGAATGGTTGTTCATAGGTACCTTTTGGGAACGACTTCAAACTGTTGAGATTACAGATATCAAGTATTTTTGGAACCCACCGTCTATCGAACATAAAATGGTGAAAGCATTCGCAACAATTATACATTTCACTATACAACTGATCGAAATTGAAAAAGATCACAATATTTTGTTTTGTCTTCACGTTTATTTCGATGCCCATGTACCACTCATGTGCGCTCTAGAAGATGGAACAAACATTCGTTCCATCTTTCACAAACATCAACCAAAAACTGAAAACGTATTACAAGAAGGCAATTTGCCTGATATCGTAACACTACAACTCGATTGTTCCTTCTGGAACGAAAACAAACAGAAAATGGCGCCCATTGTTCACCTTATGTGCAAAGCATTGCCACAACGTTGTCAAATAAGAAATTTAAGAGAAATTATCTCCAATTATTGTAAGACTGACGACTTGGTACACGAGTTTATGCGGTCTGCACTATTATGTTCGCTATTGGGAATGTATAAACATTCTAAATTTCGACCATCATGGAAGGTACGAAAAGCAATCATACGTCGTTTCATTTATTCAAACCCAAACAGAATGCAATTACAGGAATGGTTATTCACATCGTATCAACATCTTCTGTTTTACATTATCAAAGAGTTTCTAACATATTCTATGTATTTGATCCCTGCGTTATATGACGAACTATGTAAAACATATAAATGGAATACATTTGAAAAAACTGTTCATAGTGCAATGGACACTGTTCGTGAAACTGTCGAAGAAAATATCCACCGTTCTAAATCAATTAAAGATTGGTTATCAAAAATAGAATCTTCGTTAACACATGTCAATAAACAACAACTTGGTAATTTATACAGACCGCAACGCCAATCTTTCACACAAAATGTCATTTCCATCTGCGACAGAATTGACGAAGCGAAACATCAAGTAAACCCGCATATCGAATTTCCCAGAGAATATTGCCATCTGTTGCGGAAAATGGTCGCCAGGGTTGAAAGAAGCGACCCTCGTATCGAATGGTTAAAATTTTTCAATGTGAATCAAAAGTCTATTGATTCTCTCATCAACATGTACCAACACTCCAAACAAAACACATATCGAACAGAATTGAGAAAAATTTTAAATACTTCCACACGATATGAATTTGAAGCCATTCGAGAATTGTTTACGGCATTTCAACAAACACATTACAATATTCGCGTCTTCGCATTGCCACAACATATTTACGATAAACAATGTGTCGCATTACGTAGACGATATGGTCTTAAACATGAAGACGAAATGAAACCACACGTTGGTGCAGTTTATATGTGTTTATCATGCAACACATTTAAAGGGTTCTGTGTACAAAATAACGCCAAATGCAGCAATTTATTCGCGAATGGTCATCATAAAATCATCATCGATGACGAAACTCTCAAATGTTACTGTGGCCGTCGATGTGAAAAAACAGACACAAAAAAACGAAAACGAATTACTGTAGACGACTTTTTAGATGGTGAAGAATTAGAAGAACATCGAAAAAGAAGAATAAAAAAAGATTGGAAATCACAAAGAAAACAAATGCAAAACGAACTGTGTGCAAATACAGAATGTGTTACATTCAATATGACAGGACTTTTGTTTCAATTCCACAACAAAATGTATCTTTTTTGTCCTTCATGTGGCAATCCAACCATATATAATAAAGAACAAATTGACAAACATGGATTGACATGTGGTGAATGTTTAAAAGAAGGCACATTATACACATCGGTAAATTGTTATATTTGTGAAACATTCAGAGGAAAAGATTCGTGGACAACGATCAAAACCATAGAAGATGAAAAGGAAGATACAATTGCAATATGCAACACTTGTTATAAACCATGGCTCAGACAATACGAAGAACCCATTCCAAAAAATATTATAGAACAACAGAAATCTAAATTACAACAGAAAAATACAAAATAAAAATCCAAAATGATAAGAACAATACATATTTACATCGTTAATAATGAATAAAATGTCTACTGTAAACGTGATTGAAGAAACATCATGGTCCATACCATCACCCATAAATACAACCGTAACCGAGCACTTACATTCAGATGAATTAATATGGATATGTATTTTTTTAGCATCGACCTTCGTTTTACTCCACACATTCTTAAAAAGCAAGACGTAGTACACGACCAGTACAGCGTTCTGTCATCGCTGGTAAAGTGTCCAAAACATCCACCAATGCCCACCCAGCTTTTTCGACTCTTTCTTTGTCATAAAACCCTGCCGCAACCCATTGTGACAAGGTGGGTGACCAATTTCTTTTGATATCTTGAATTGAAAACTTAAATTGTTTCCAAGTGTCAACATTTGCACCAAGACGCGCAAGCACTGTAAAATCAAAACCCATTTCGACCAATTGGTGTGTCGTATACTTCATTTTTGCCAATTCCGTTATTGTCATACGAATAGTCAATAACTTATTTGCATCCAATTCCAATGCATGTTGTTGTTGAGTCCACGAAAAAGATGTCAATTGATGAGGAATAACATTCATAGCCGTCATATGCTGCCAACGAAACCCAAATTCCAATATATCCGTTGGAGAATACCTCGAATGTATCTTGGACCATGGTATTCGTTCTTGAACAGCATCTTCAGGCGAAAATCCATAACCACGAATAACAGACAACCTCTTATTATGATTGATATGATCAGTGAATGTCTTAGCTTTCGGTGTCAAAGGAGATATTAAACGTACAATTCGTGAACTATAAGACAAATTTGACGACGGTTGTAATTGTCGTCGACGAATTCGTGCTTCCATATCCGCACCTATTGCAATTTCACGATCACTACCCAAATCAGGTAATAACGCAACGTCATGATTACATATTGAACACAACGTTTTAAATTTTTGATTAAATACGCATGACAAATGAAACGTGTGTTCACAGTCAAATATCGCAAGATTTTTTGTACCTACTTCGACATTACATAAAGTACACGCCATCAAATTAAAATTAAAAATAAAAGAGGTCTATTTATAATAGAAATTACTTGTTTATATTTTATTTGCCCTTCTTTTTCGTTTTTGAAGAACTGCTGGAACTGCTGGAACTACTTTTATCTTGAGTATCTACGCCTTTGCGCGCGCACACGACGTTGCACCGATGCAAAACAACATCGACGGGATTTCCTGGACGTGAATAAGACAATGCTGTACCCAAAATAAAGCGAGAAGCAATAGTTTCACCAACTTGAGTTTTCAACTCCTCATACGGTGTCGTAATAAATTGCAACTTGTCACGCGGAATACCTGTCTGCAAAGCTCTGCCTTTGCGATTTCCAGCAACAGTTCGTGGAATGTCAGCACACAAAATATCACCTGCATAAATAATCGAAGCACCATTATTGAAAAGAGTATTGAGGCCAGCGAGTGTCAATACAAACCCTTGTTCGAAAATATCTTTTTCAGGTGTAAACTCAGTTACAGCAACACCAGCGTATTTGAGACCACTAAGGACAGCTGCTTTGTCGGGATTATCACCGTCATTAGCGTTCAAAACACCAGTAACGCGACCACGTTTATCAACAGCCTCAAGGCCATTAGCAAAAGAAAACACGTGCATTTGATGGTCACCGTAACGACGCACAGATGCGTTTGCAGTCTGCATAAGGATTTCACCTTCCATCACTTGAAAAGCTTCCGCTTCACCAGCAGTTGGGAAGTAAGGATCGATAATATTACCATATTTGACATGTTGGTAGTGGCGAATATCAAAAACTACATTAATATCGAAAGAGGTCGGTCGGGCAAAAGGTTTGATACGTCTACGTTTTTGTGAAGAATACATTATTTGATAATATAAAAGTATTTATATACGGTGTTTTTGTTTATATTCGCATGAGCACTTCAATGCGTTCTAAAAGTTTACATTTCTCTGTGACATGACAAGCTGCTTTTAAGACACCGCGTATAGGTGTTTTCATTGTAACTTGAGATACAATACCCACTGGAATCAAATATAACGCGTCTTTAAATTCGTTACAACAATCCAATGTTGGAAGAACTTCGATATAAGTCGTGCCTGCAGGAAGTGCTTCGCGCACACCATTAGGTCCCTCGAAAGTTTGGATTTTTTTAGTCGTCTTCTCGACATAAGCCAACCACACCTGATCACCACGCTTCAAACGACCTTCTATCGGTTTCCACAAACGGGCAACACGAGAACGACCACGAACATTGACATTCAACAAACGCTGCCACTTGGAACCCGTATCCATATCATTGTTCATAATCCCTAAATAATTAAAGGCCCTCAGAACCTTATCAATAGTATCATACTTAAGTTTGTCTTTGGTAGCATCGTCAGTACCACCAATTTTTGTAGTACGTAATAAGTAATTCAAAACCGGAATATTCGCCACAACATTCTGAGAACCATGGTGCTTCGTCATTGACGCACGCTCGTCGCCACGCTGGACAAACAAAACATCACCCTCAGAATAATGTTTCTCGAAGCCACGACTGAACGGACGTGCGAAAATAGGAACACGCGCAGTAGAATTCACCATCGGTTCAGGTACGTTATTGTGCAACGTCGGATTCATAAGAGCAGATATGCTAGGCTTAGAACCATAGTCTCGACCGACGGCAGAAGAAGATTTGAATGAAAACGGTGATGATTGATTAACAGTACCAAGACCTGGGGTCTGACGACCGAATGCTGACATTACTGATTGACTTGCCATTTGTTGTTGCAAAAAATATCTACCCTATTTATACTGTCTTACTGTATATCTCGTGCGAAGAATTCCAAAATAGGATTTTTTTTAAAAAAATCAATTATAAGTTTTATTACGTGAAACTATATGGTTTTATCGACGCCGTCTTTTTACCCGACTCCTTCGACAATGTATTTTTATAATACTTGATCAAATCCAACTTGTGCTTGCTCAACGAAATCCACTGCTTAATCGAACCATTATCAACTTTGGTACGACCCGTCACATTATTACGACTCAAAATATTCTCACGACGCACATGCTTCTGCATCGAATTCACAAACGAAATTTCAGAACCAATCATACGCTTCATATTCATACGATGCTTAGAAAAATGCGCCTTACATGTCTCCGCCGTCACATCGGGTGCCTCAATACCTTGACGTTCTAACGGTTCTTTCACATGTGTTCGATACAAATCCGCCTGGAGATTGTAAATTTCTTCATCACGCACTTTACCAACCATCTGTGAATCAATTTCTTGCATTCTTTGAATGACAGAATGTGCCTCACCAGAACCACCATCACCATACTGACACAAAGCACACTGACAACCCAAGTCGTGTGATTCTTCTTCATCGTCAGAAAAATGACAAGGGACGAATTCACCAGGATCGTCTTCATCCATCATACCTGTGTTATCAGCAACAGCTTCGAAATCTAATGTAGGTAGTATATCCATTACAAAAACAAACAGGTTTATTTATACTTAATTTTTTACTTAACTTTGAGCCATACCACCTAACGCATTCGCAAAGATAACCCATCCGAGAATCGATTTCGACGTCAATGAATTTATCGTATACGCATTCTCAACTGCACGATTCAATTCCGGCGAATTCTCATTACCTGATAAACACAACTGTACTAATTGAATAACACCAAACCCTGTATACAAAATGCCAATCACGCCCACAATCACATATACGAATACAGGCGGTGTTGTCTCAGATGATTGTATTGTGTAATAAAATTGACGGCCCAAAATAACCCAGGCTCCACCCATCGACAACCACCCTGTGAAATGCGCCACCCATGCCAACGTTTTCGTAACACGTTTTGTATGCAGGTCAATATCAGATTTGGACAACGCATTCAGCTGTTCAGCAATAAGGCCCAATAACATGGTGACAACGGTTAAAAACGCAACACCCATAATCACTAAGCGTTGCCAAATTCCAAGAACCAATGCAATAGCAATTTGCATTAGAGTTGCAGAGATACTGTATTCAATCATGCGCAATACATTCGTCCCTTGTTCGTTCACTTCGTCCACATAATTTTCACGAATCCAAGGCAGGCCACAGCAAGAACATTTCCACTGCATCATTGCGATCGCCTGGAACACAAAAGACAAAAAGTGAAACGCAATCACCAACCACCACAACGACAAATCACTCGTTACGGAATTAACACGAGACACACACCAATCGTCCGCAGTTTTAAATGACAAATATGCACCCGACGGTGCGACGGTAGAACAATCAGTTATACCTGTACCGTTCGTCCACGGTGCTGAAGTTTCCGTCAATTGATATACTTGGTCTTTATTTTCCGACGCAGCCCACAACCATAGCGTAGCTAATGTATTCAATAAATGAAATAAAGCAGCGGTCCAGTTGATCGACCAAAATACAGGAGCTTCTTTACAAGGACAACAACGTTTAGCCCACGTAGCATCTTTTTTATAAAATCCCCAAGATAACATTTTCCTCATTGTTCCTTCTCATATATAGTTCATTTTGACCACAAAAAGCAAATCAAATTGAAATTGAAAAAGCAAATCGAATTGGAAAAAAGCAAATCAAATTCAAATTGATTTGAAATTGAAAAAGCAAATCGAATTGGAAAAAGCAAATCGAATTGGAAAAAGCAAATCAAATTGAAAAAGCAAATCAAATTGAAAAAGCAAATCGAATTGGAAAAAAAGCAAATCAAATTGGAAAAAAAGCAAATCAAATTGGAAAAAAGCAAATCGAATTGGAAAAAAGCAAATAGAATTGGAAAAAGAAAATCAAATTGAAAAAGAAAATCAAATTGAAAAAGCAAATCGAATTGGAAAAAAAGCAAATCAAATTGGAAAAAAAGCAAATCGAATTGAAAAAGCAAATCAAATTGAAAAAGCAAATCAAATTGGAAAAAAGCAAATCAAATTGAAAAAGCAAATCAAATTGAAAAAGCAAATCGAATTGAAAAAGCAAATCGAATTGGAAAAAAGCAAATCAAATTGGAAAAAAAGCAAATCAAATTGGAAAAAAAGCAAATCAAATTGGAAAAAAGCAAATCGAATTGGAAAAAAGCAAATGGAATTGGAAAAAAGCAAATCAAAATTGATTTGAAATTGGAAAAAGCAAATCGAAATGAAATCGAAATTAATAAATCCTATTTAAAACCGTTGTATTCTAAAAAAATGCATCCAGTACAAGAATTTGTCCATATATTTTGGCGCCATGGTAAAACCGTACATTTTCGTATTTTCCATGCTAACGACTTGCAATGTATACAATGGTGGCACGAAGAGAGTTCTGGTGCATTTAATATCAACAAAGACATTGCTTTAAGACAACAAATGACATTTGATGGACTCGATGTGGATATTGACAATAAAATAGAATCTAATATTGTTTTACCTGAAATTCCAACTGCATTCAAAGTTTCTGAATACTTGGCACAACTTCCGACGGTCATACCTACGAATATAGAAATGGATTCCATTAAAAACATAGTGGACATGTGTGAGGAAGCGACATCGCCGATGCGTTTAGAACGCGAATTAAAAATTCATAGGACAATGAAAAAATTAAAGGCTGTTTATAAATTTAAAAATCCAAAATAAATAATTTTCAATTGTATTTGACATTGTAATATATATTAACAGCCAATACACTCCCAACATTTTCCATATACTCCATCAGACCAATAGGAGATACCACTACCACCACAGGCATGACAATTTGGATCAGGAGATTCGTCTTCACTCTCCGCGTCTGGTTCACTCTCCGACTCTGTTTTCTCTTCGATTTCTTTTTGTAACAATACTTCTGCAAAAGAGGCTTTCAACGGACTGTATTTGTGATTCCAACCATTACCCGAACCCCAACAATTGTCAGGCTGTTTCTTGGGAAACTCGAATATTTGCTTCAATTGTTTTGCATACTCATGAAGAATAGGATGGGTGGCCGCCCATTTTTTTTGGTTTCCGTTCCAACCTGTCATCCAATAAATTTGATGTGGATGGAACGCAAGAGCTATTGCACAGTGTAGTTTTTTTGCCTTTCCAGTCCGAATAACTTTATCTGGGAAGAGTTTGCACAACATTTGGTTTTCAGGACACATTTCCCACTCCAGACGCAGTTGTTCAAACATTGCGGCGTTTATATCATTTACCAATGACGGCGCACCGCGGTTCTCCTTGTTGAACACTTTCAGAGCTTGTCTCTCTGGTGTTTTTTCGTAGTTAGCCAGGCAAACTGCTTGACGTTCTTCACGTTTTGCCTGTGCTTCTAATCTTTCGTTTTCCAACCCTTTCGCTTCGCTTATACGTTTTTCACACGCTTCACACAAACGATGGTCATTTTTTTGGTTAATAACGGTGACACGGCCATCCAGTGACTCTTGTACGGTTTTGGCCTCCACTTCAAAAAACTCAAAGGCCTGGTTTTGTAACCATTCCAGTTTATCTGGCACGGTACCATGCGTGTGTTTAACTTCGACCACGAGCTGAACGACACCGGATGAGTCAATAAATGCACCATCGACCCAAATGTATTTGCCGTTCGTCGTCGTTAATCGCTGTTCTGTTTTGTAAGTCCATTCTTTTGGTACTTCGACGGTACGAATATAATTTCCACAGACTTGTTCGCATTCGACACAGAACACAACACGTGGCTGTAGACCAAACCGAAGTTTGGCCTGAAGATGTTCGGGTGATTCGCCTTTGCCCCCATACTTTTTGATGTAATTGCACCCATCATTATGGCAATCGTGCTTGTGTGCAAAGTGAGCCCTTCTCCGCCCATCCTTAGATTCATTACGATAAACAAGGTCGTGACCATCCGAGCAACGTATACAACTTTCTCCCGATTTCACTGCCGCCTGAACCTCTTTCATATCTTTATATCCATCGGGCGTAATGTCTTTTAGAGGACCGCCGACTTTGCCATATTTAGCTACAGGTATTAACAATTTTTTTTTAGTAATTTCGTCAAATTTACGTTTTGACATATTTTCTTTTTGTTCCATGGTTCTTCATCTAATAACATAATAGAATATGTGCAACTTATTTTAAAAATCCAAATAAATAATTTTCAAATTGTATTTACCAGGGTTATCTTATTAAAATGTCATCGGCACCAACATTATTGAAACACGTTTTAACAAAACGTAAAAAACCCATATATGTACATAGAATAGAACGAAAGTTAAAAGAACAGTCTGCAATCATAAAATCTTTACAAGATCAGTTAGAAGAATCAAACGTAGAAAATAAAGAACTACGAGAGCTGTTGGAGATACCCGCCGAATCAGAGAGTCGTCCCATCACGACTCGTACTAGAACTGATTCTGATAATATATTTCGTGTTAGTTTGTAAATCCTTATGTTAACAAATTAAGACTATTTAGTTGTTTTTTTATTGTAGTACAAATGTCTTCCAGTTCCTCGTCATCTGCACCACATTCAAAACGTCGTCGCATGGAATCTTCTCGCGTTTCCTACCGTCCATTGTTAGTGGGTGCTTATGAATACTATCAGAAAGAAATGTTAAATTCGTTGGTGTCATTAAAACCCAAAACCCACTATGAGACGGTGACCAATCAAGTCAAAACAAAGCAAAAAAACTATGGAGATGTCCGACTTACTAATATACGTAAGTTATTGGATAATGTCAAAGGCTACGATCGTTCTGAAATGCAAAAACAATTCCATGAAAGTTTTTTACAAGCTGTTGCACTCCATCTATACAAAGACGACCCCGAAGTTGATATGGACAAGATTATGTCGATGAACGAATGGCCCAATTTGAAGCAACAATGTTTGTGTCTTACTCCTCGACGTTTCGGCAAGACCACTGCTGTTGCAATGTTCGTCGCGTCGTACTTTTTGAGTGTTGAAAAGGCGCAGCTATGTATTTTTTCGACAGGAAAGCGTGCATCGGATGGTATGCTTGACAAAGTACACGAGTTCATCAAACTGATAGATGAACAAATGGGAACAAATTACGATAAAACTTGCAAACGAAAAGGTGAATTTCTGTTTTACTATGGCGAGGGAAATGACGTCCGTAAAGTTGCCTCCTATCCATCTGGTTCTGACAAGCTGCGTGGTGTGGGTGGTGACTTGATTTTACTGGAGGAAGCGGCATTCATGCCCATCAAAATGTTTCACGAGGTGATCGTACCACTGTTGGAGCTCGAAACGACGGCTCTCATTTGTATTTCCACACCTCAAGATTCGAATAATTTTTATTCAATGATGTTTGAAATGGTCGACGCCGCCGGTGAGAAACTGTTCAATCAAATTCAAATTTCGATGGTGTGTGAAGACTGTAAGCTGAGTGCACATCCTGAAAAATGTACACACATGAAACATCTGTTACCAAAATGGAAATCTGGTGGTAAACAAGATATGGTTCGTCAAATTTATGGCGATAATACCGAGGACATGTTGCGCGAGTCTATGGGGGTGACAACGAACGATAGTAACTCGCTTTTTCAAGACGATTGGCTCGATTTATTTACAAAACGTGCACCTTATACTTCTCCTGCTACACCTCGTGTTATCTTTGTCGCATGTGATCCGAACGGCGGCGGTTCGTCGCAAATGGCAATTGTTTCCTTATATCAAGATTCCAATAATTTCGCTATTTGTGGAATGGAATCTCATGCTGTTAAAGGTTATGGTGAAATTAGAAATTTATTGGAAACACATGTTCGTGCAATTCGTAACATCTTTCCATCGTCCTGGATCATTTTTGTTCCTGAATCGAATCTGGGACACGAAGCGTCCCATATGTCTCACATGTTGAAAGATATACCCAAGTGTCGTTCGTTGATGGAAAGAGGTGAACCTGGTGTGATTACAACCCACAAAAGGAAAGAATTGTATTCGAATACCGCTGTGGAAAGGTTTGCGTCGTCTGGAGTGTGGTATGCTTCCCAATTCATCTGTGTAAATCCCTATGGTGATGCAAACGCACGTGGGGCTCGTGTGAAACGCATGTTTCGAAAACAGATGGGTATATTTAGTAAAATTGTCATCCCTCGTGGTAGCAACCACAGTAAACCTAAAATTATTTACTCAGGTAAAGACCAAGGCAATGATGATTTGGTATTGACATTTATGATTGCATTATATTGGTCGATACAATTTATGACGGGACGTTCCAACCCATCGGCCAAAGATATTTTATAATTATAACTGTATAAATATCATCCAATATATATAAATGAATTTTTTCAATACAAAAAAACGTCTTCGTGATTTCTACACAGATTTCAAACTGAGTGTTCAAGTAATTATGGAAAAATATGATTTACATAAATTGAATGCTATTGCGAAAGATATAGAATTAACAACAGGAGTTAAATTTGGCCGAAAGGCGCGCAGTGACGAGGATTGTAAGCAAATTATTGTTGTCATAAAGCATGAGATAATTAAATGGGGGGGAAAAGATCCGTTCGAAAATGTGAAATTGGTCCAAAAAAAGGTAAAGAAAAAACCAGTGAAACAAGTGAAACAACCAGTGAAAGAAATGGAACAAGAAGAAAGAGTAATTTTGTACTCCGAAATGACAGACATCCAACTTCAAAAAGAAACGGACGAAACTAGCGTATTGAAAACGGGAACACGCACTGAAATCATAGACAGATTAGAACGTGTAGACAATAATACTTGGACATTCTCAGACATGTCTAACAAATGGTTGCGAGGTACATTCTCAGACATGTCTAACGAATGGTTGGAAACTTCAATAAGTGGTGCTGAATTTCAAATACCACGCAGTAGAGACGCTATGATTGAACGCTTGGAAGAAATCGAAGAGACAGGAGGACACGATATTTTATTGGAATATCTGAACGACAACGCATTAGATTTTTTCTGGGAGAAATTTCGGAGTGCGTATAATTTAAGTGCAACACTCCCATCTAGACAACAAAAGATAAAAAAGTTACAAATTGTAAAAATAAAAGAACTTCAGAAATTGGTACGAGAGTTGGAATACCAATGTCAACAGAATTCGCGAAACATCCAAAAACGCGGTGGTAATTGGAGAGGACATCGTCAAAAAAGAGAGGAGTCAAGTTCTGAAAAAAATTGGCGTGCAGCTTTTACAGGTGCGGTGTAGGTGTGGGTGTAGGTCTGAGTATAATAGGAAATTTAATGAAGACAAAAATAACCTATTTAATTTGTTTTCTTCTAAAATATAGATGTTGAAATTTACAGCAGGTGCAATCTGTGGATGGGTTGCTGCGAGGTCGTTGCCTCCCGCCCCTTTGGCCCCACCTACTTTGGATGAGATAACTCAATTGTCACTTAAAGCAAAAAAATATTACGATAAACTTTTGAATAAACTAGTGGATGAACATAAAGAAGAGAAATAAAAATAAGAACTTTTTCCACCTATAAAAGTCTGGAAAAGTCTATTGTCAAAAATGTTCGTTGTTCATTCGAAACCAATGAACGAAATTAAAAAAGCAGAGGCGCGCATTCAGAACGCTGAAAAATATTTGGTGCATGCTCAGAATGATTTGCAAGAGGCAAAACAACATCAAACTAAAACAAAACAACTGATATCCAATGGCAAAATAATTTGTTTCGATACAATTGCAAAATGGATGCCTGATGAAAATCTTGATGCGTTGACGATGGTGTTGCACAGTACTCCGCTCAAACAAGTAGACCAAGACCCCCAAAAACTGTCCATTCTCGAACAACGCAACTACAATATCGTACTACCTGGTAGTGCATCGCCTTGTAATCAAATGTACAGTGGTCGTTGCTGGATGTTTGCAGGTCTCAACATTTTTCGACGACTTTTGATCAATCAACATAAATTAAAGCCAACCTTTGAACTCAGTCAATCCTACCTCTTTTTTTGGCATTATTTTGAACAATACAACGCCATGTTAAATCTGTTTTACTATAAAAAGGACTTACCTCCTGTCGAAAGAGCGGAATTTCTGGACAAACCATTGCACGACGGTGGTAATTGGATTATTTTCCGAAGACTGGCTCGTAAATATGGTGTTGTGCCCAAAAATATGTACCGTGAGTCGTGGCCTTCAAGTCATTCTTCTGAAATGAATTCGATCCTCTGTCATTTATTGCAAAACGATATTCAACATTGTTCTACCCTGAAAAATGTCGTCGAATTCAATAAATTTCGCAACGGACGTTTGAAACAAGTGTTACATATATTATGTTCCTGTATGGGCAAACCTCCTATGAGCAACGAATTTTTGTCGACGTTAGAAACGATTGAGAATAAGCCGATTCATCTCAAAGGAACAGCGCTTTCGACGTTTAATGCGATTGACGCCAATTTTGATATTGACGAACATATTCAAATTATCCACGACCCACGCTCAGAGACCAAAGACCTGACATGGTACACTACGCAACACCAATCCCTTGAAGACACGCCCGAACTCTTCTTTAACGTTAAGGACATGAAGCAAATATGTGCCGCTGTGACTCTTAGTATTAAGCTCGGTCGTGGTGTTTGGTTTGCGTGCAACATGAATGAAGACGTGTGTCCTCAGGTGCAGGGAATGGCTAAAGGATTGTACAGACCAGACAAGTTCATCCCAGAAGGGAACAGCCTCCAAATGTCAAAGGAAGACCGAATGGTTTGGGGGCGCGCGCATTGCAATCACGCTATGTTGATCGTTGGTGTTGAATTTGAACAAAACGAAGTCAAGGCATTTAAAATTGAAAATAGTTGGGGTGCAACGGGTCCTGGCCACGGGTTTTACAAAATGACTGCGGATTGGTTTCATGAACACGCATACACGGTGGTTATACATAGAGATATATTGTTGAAATCAGGTATTGTCGTCACGGAACACTCCGAAAAAATGACGGAATATCCTTATTACGATATATTTGGTTAATATTCTTGTTTAAATAATCTCTAATGAATCTAATGTATTTCTTCTTAAATTTTCAAATCTATTTGAATTTCAAATAGATTTGAATATCCGCCAAAGAAAAGCAAGCCTCAATATTCTTGAATTTTTCACTGAAGAAACTTGCCAAAGTTCTCAACGGTGGTCTTAAAATCCCACTAAGTTGATCATAATCTAAAACTATAATATAAATTAAAATAATACTAAATAAATGCGCTTCCGTAAACAACCTCCTAAAAAGAATGTACAACTCTCTCTCGTCAACGAGAACACATTACGCGTCAAATTGCACAAAGTTTCGAACGAAGACTCTAAAGCAATTAAGAAAGCTTGTCACGTGAATGACAAGCGCAAAACGTTTGACATGTCATTGGTCGAGTTGCGCGCTTTGAAAGATGTCGCGAAAGATGTTACGTTCGAAGATATTCCGTCGCACGTTTGGAATGTGAAAAATCGTCAATGTGTGAAACAATTTGATTTGTCCAAAGTACCCTCCAAACTGTGGAATACGTTATTTCCATATCAAAAAGAAGGCGTTGAATTGGCGTTCGATAAGTTTGGCGGTCGTGTTTTACTGGCTGATGATATGGGTCTTGGAAAAACGCGGCAGGCGCTTTCCTTTATTGGACATTGTTTGCCAGCACGAGTGTTGGTGATATGTCCGTCCTATTTGCGCTATCATTGGACCCATGCGTTGAAAGAATGGCTTGATATTGATGGTCAATTAGTGAAAAAGGGAAAGGAAACGCTGGAAGCTGAAGCGTGTATTGTATCCTATGATATGTTGAAGGCGTTGAAAATTCCTACTGGGGTATTTGACGTTGTTGTATGTGACGAATCGCACTACGTCAAATCTCGAAAATCAAAACGCACAAAGCTGGCGACACCCCTGGTAAGGTCGGCAAACTATTCCATGCTCATAACTGGAACGCCTGCTTTGAATCGACCGATAGAATTATTTGCTCAGTTGAACATGTTGCGGCCGACATATGTGAAAAATTATACTTCGTATGCCAAGCGCTATTGCAACGGCAAATCGACGCCGTTTGGCTACGATGACCGTGGTTCAAGTTTGAGTCACGAGTTGAATTGGGTCTTGCGCCACGGATTTATGGTGCGACGGTTGAAACGTGACGTATTGACCCAATTACCACCGAAGACACGCCATACCGTGTGGTTAGAAATCAAAACAGACGTGGAGGTAGAATCTGGGTTTCGTAAGTGGAAGAAATTGAACGATACATTGTACAAGCTACCCTCTGGTTCAGAGCAGCAACGTTTGCAAATGTTTGAGCGTCAAAAGGTGATTTCAGAATTATTTGTGAATACGTCTTCAGCGAAATGTGATGCAATTGTCCGATGGATTTTGGACGCTTTGGAGCAGGGTCGTTCGTTTATCTTTTTTGCGTATCATAAGGTAGTGTTAAATGCTGTAGAGGAAGCAGTCTCAGGTGTGTACGAGTATATGCGCATTGACGGCTCCACACCAGCGCACAAACGCCAGGAAAAAGTGGAAGCATTTCAGCGTGACGATACAATAAGAATTGCGATTTTGTCGATAATGGCGGCGGGTACGGGTGTTACGTTGACGCGCGTTTCGGAGTGTGTTTTTGGGGAATTGTATTGGGTACCAGGGGTGATGATCCAAGCTGAGGACAGAATTCATCGCATATCACAGACCGAACGTTGTGATATTTATTATTTATTGGGTACGGAAACGTTGGATACGTATGTACATCCAGCGTTGTGTAAAAAGTTGAGTACATTGGATTCTTTGGTGGATAATCGTACAGACAGAACGTTTGAGGGAAAAACGACGACGACGGTTCCTAGGGAAGAGGAATCTTTATTAAAAGTAATCTCTGGTTTATTTTAAATATTTTTGGAAAAAAAGTCTATCTTCTGTGGTTTTGTACTCCCAACATAAAACCCATGTTAATGTGTCTGCATTTGTAACATCTCCGTATGCTGCCCAAACTCTATACGTAGTATGATCGTCGATTCCAAAATTACGATATTTCAGAACTGTTTCAATAGTTTCGATGCGTTCAGTGCCTCTTATCACCAAATTGGGCGCATAGAAAAATCCATCGACCAACTTTCTATTTTGTTTGGAAGGTCCTGATGCATTCGGTTTTGAAATTAACAATTTGTGTTCTTCGAAGAAGCTAATAAGTTCATCCCACGAACTAAATGCTACCGCACCATGCGTTACTTCCAACGATGGTTCAGAGTCAGCTTTCCTTGCAACACGTGTGCCCTTTGACACCGTTTTGCGACGTTTTCCACGACCTTTGCGTGTAGTCGTTAAGCTGTTCCAAATTGTCGAAGACGGTTCTGTTACATATCGTTGGTATCTCTTCACCGATGATATGTTTGTATATACTTTCATCACAGCATTACCGTTATAACCGGAACCTCGTCCAACTTCAGCCTGAATAATCGCACTATCGTTGTCTTTTTTCGCTTTTCGACCATATAAAATACCCAAATATTCTTTGTGTTTAATGTTTTTGGCGCATCGTAGTAATTCTTTTACGAGTATAAATGTATGGTAGACGGGTTTATCCTGCAAAAGATTATCAATGTCCCTACTTTTTGCTTTGCTTTGGAAAGCTTTGTCTTTTGATTTTGAATGAAAGTACTTGAATTTCACTTGTATATTGGCACGTGATGCAGCCAGTTCCAAATGGTTTTGGGTTATATTTTGTGCAGTTTGGCGGCCATTTCCAAGTTGTGTGTGGACTCGTATAATGTGATACATGGGTTGTTTAAATTTATTTATATCTCTAAACAGTTCATCGCAATGATTAGCAGCGGTACCATAGTCAATGTTCCAACTTTGAGTGGATTTGTTGTATTTTGCACATAGAAGATCTTTTTGTTGGCGGAGTCGTCCTTGTGCCAGGAGTTGGCTCGCGCCAACATACGTTGGGCCTGATGTCATGTCCAGTCTCTTTGCACGACGTTGTGAATTTTCGTTCCAGCTCCCGATATCAAGAAGAATACCATCGGGAGTTGCTGTAAATTCTGCAATTTTAATGTCGTGTGCACAAAGAACATCGTGGTTGTCAAGTCTATGCTCTTTAAAAAAATCGGCAATAGTTTGATCTCCTTTTGATGCGACGTGACACTCATCAATAATAATGAGCATATTCTTTTTCAATTTACCATTGTTGTCCAGTATTTTCGATTTGAGTTTTTCCAGATTGCTACGGTGAATGACTTGGTCATGAAGACATTGTGGAAGGTCTTCTTTCGTTTGTTCCGCCCATGTATTGTCAGAAATGGCAGCCAATATAATTATATTTTCCATAGGAATTGGTGTGTGTATATCGCGGACAATATCACGAATAAGACAACACATGACGCCAGTTTTCCCAGATTGAGTTTCAGCGACAATCAGACAATACACCTTTTCGTTGTTTCTGAACTCCGATAGTATTCTGCAAGACATACTTGTCTGCTGAGGATAGAATTTTTGATGACCTCTCGCTTGCAACAAGTCAAATCCAGCGTCAATACATCTACCTTCTTGTAAAATTATATTTAATTCGTTGGGCGGATACTTTACCATTCGACGACGAATAAAATTATCATTTTGATCAATAATGCCTTTTTTTAAAAGTTCATCACGGTCAACTTCAGGAATAACGATATCAAATGGTGCCAAATTACTGACTAACGGCACGTAATTCGAATTCAATGAGTTTACATGTTGTTGTGTCGCTTTACGCTTACGGCTTTGTGACATAGTGTTATGCTTTGTGTGTTCAGTTTGTGTAACACTTATGTGTAAACTATGTGATTTAGAATAGAGTGATTTAGAGTGATTTAGAATAGAGTGATTTAGAGTGATTTAGAGATAAGTGAATTTAAAGGTCAACTGTAGAACATTCACTCGGTAATATGTCTACGATATCTGTTCCAATTAATACTCGTAGTTTATTTCTAACTAATTTTTGTAGAATACCTGTTCTTCCATCGTCTAAAAAAACCGTCAAATTTTTGGGCATACATTCATCAAACTGGGTCCAGTTTCGTCGAAGACCAAACCAAATTTTTAACGGTATTTCTTCTAATAAGCGTGTCATCATCTTTTCTGGGTACCATTCTTGCATAGGAAATTCCACCATATTAAACACCCACCAGTGGCGGCCATCTGGTTTCTGTTTGTTGGTATCTAATTCGTTACCAACCGTCCATCCAGGTTTAATAGTCGTAAATTGCGTCAACGATTTCCTTGGAGATTGCAACGGTGATTTGGCACGTTCATTAGGAGATTTATTAATAACTGACCTCATTTCGCGTTTCATTTTGTTATGTTCTAACTGTAGAAATGGGTGTTGAGACGCGAGGTAAGCTATTAGGGTTAGTACATCGTGAGAACGATTGGTGCATTTATTGGCATGTGAATCTTCTATAGGAATAAAAAATGTGTCGTTGTAATTTTGCCAAGAAATGTCGTTTTTGTTTGGGTTAATACAAGTCATACCAAAATCAATAAACGTCGTTTTAAATGTTTTAAAATCAAACATAACGTTTTGTCCGCTTAAATCACGATGCATAAAAAAGAAATCTTTTTGCAAAAACCAGAGTGAACGTAAGACATACGCGAGGGCAATCAACAGATTATCACCCCACAAATCTTTCAAAAAAGCTCCGTTTCCACGTGCCATACAAACATCTGTATTAGATGCGTTCTGTCCACGTTGCATGAAATAAATGTCGGGAACGCAAATGTGAGAATATAATTCTTTACATTTTTGAGACAAATAGACTTGTGTAACCAATTCAAAAAAATCAGCGCAATCTTCTTCCATCTTTTTTAGGACACATTTTTTTCCTTGGAAAACCACAAATGTATTCACTTTTGCATATGAACCAGCTTCGCCGTAACCATCGACAATGTAAGCTGTAGACATTTTGTTGTATTTGACTTTTATTATAGCGTCTGGTATGTAACGATACCAATTCCCCCATTGAAATAAATTTCTATATTTACTCCCATCTTTGCACCTACGCCACCGTTTGTAGGGATTGACGATTGTTTTATAATCAATAAACTTAGGAAGTTGTTTTTGGGCAAAAATTGCAACTTCTTCATAGTTACGTTGATTTACAGTATGATCTTTTTCGTTTTCTACCTCAATCATATTTCGAAATTCATGTTCTTTTTCCGCTGAAATATGAAAAAGATTGTGGCGAATCTCTTCCGTTAATGTAAAAAATAAATCCATTAACAATTAAAATACTGTAATTTATAGTGATATTTTTTTGTATATATACATAATTATTTTAGACGTAATGCGATACAACGTTATATTTGTCGGTTCGGTTTCCGTTGGAAAGACATCTCTTATACACCGATACTTGCAAAAGTTTCATAATCGTGACGTCATGTCTACACTGGCTGTTGATTATCACCCGATAAAGATAGACGACATTAGTTTGTCTTTGTGGGATACCGCTGGTCAGGAGCGATTTCACTCCATCACCAGTTCTTACTTTTCACGTGGTCATATATTTGTGCTAGTACATGATATTGAGAATTGTCAAGTTAAAAAAGACATGGAGACATGGTACAAACAAATTTTTGACAAATGTCCTGCCCGCCACGAACCAGTTATTATCATTGTCTCGAACAAAACAGATTTGCATCCATTTTGTTCACAGGAAGTGACAAATTGGATACAAGACCATTCGTTTGACCACGTGTTTACATCTGCTGTAACGGGCGAAGGTATGGAAAATTTATTCAAATGCATTCATGATGCAGTCGTGGTTCATCAGTCGGATTGGTTATCGCCGTCGTTGCCAGCGTTACCTGCAACGACTGTATCAAAAACCTCACCTGGATGCAACTGTTGATTCAAATACAGCTTTGATGTTAACAATTATTGCGTTTTGTTCCTCTAACACTTTATTAACATTGTCCAAAAAAGCTGAATTATTAAACGAATCGTAATGTTGACCATAAAGTTTTACAATGGCATAATGACGCAATTGGCCTTTTTCATTTTTAATAACCCAATCAAAACACGCTTCCGTGATTTCTTGCTTTTCTTCTTTGCCCACTTGTTGTTTCCACTGGTTTAATCGAAATTGTAATAAATAATTAGGGTTCATTGCATGTCCAACAGACGAAATTATAGACCACGAGCCAGAAACTACTGCTTTTCCACCATTTATACTCATGGGAGCCTCATAATAGCATATTTTTTGTTGTGCAAAGACAGACATTTTTTTAAATATGCCTCCGTTTATAGGTCGATTTTAAATTGAATTACGTGATTTGAAGCATAATGTGCGAAATCAGCCATTTGTTGAAACAAAGAATCGTGCGAAGCTTTTTGTACGATTGATTCAATTTGTAATCCAGCTTCGTCATTCCATTCACCTGGGACAAATCTTTCTAATATGTGGTCACGAATACGCTGCCAATTTCGCGAGGAATCCTCAAATATGAACCATTCTGTAGATAATAAATGATACCAAAACGAAGTATGTAATCGCATTTGTTCGTAACTGTCTTTGACGAGCTTGACAAACAAATCAAATGTATTTGAATTTCGTCCACCCATTGCATCAACCATCTCGTCGGTGATCCGCATTGGTGCCCGAATATGTTTAGGGTCATCGCCTAAAACAAAGCCGAAATCAACATGGACAAGGAACCCACTCTGAGTCACCATGATGTTTTCTAAATGTCGATCACCCAAACCCATGGTAAATGCAAGTAGACATGCTCCTGCACATGACGCTATGATACGACGGTGTAATATATTAATAGAACACTGAGGGTTATTTTTCAATATAAAATTTAATAATGAGAACCCTTGTTTTTTAACATCATAAAGGGTCGTTGTATTTTCAATCACTTCAATCACACCACATGCCTGATTAAGTGGAAAAACGGAATAAATTTGGACATGGACACCCAGTGTCAATTGTTCTATCCAATATCCAATCACCATGGACAATCTGTCTGTTCGGACATCTTCACGTTTTAATAATATTTTGAAAGGTTTGTTATCGATGGTGACGCATGTTACAAGAATGGGTCTCGAAGAAGATTTTAGTGCTATAATAGTGTGCATTTCTTTTATGGTCACTTTTGGATTCCATGGTAAGTGTACTTCACTGTATTTTCCAAAAAAACTCGCGAGCGTCAATTCCTGTGTATCAATGCAGTCAAGACTCATCACATATTTTAACGTTTCACAAAATTCTTTCGATATATATAATTTTTTGCGAATTGTTTCATGTAACCCCTTGACCACTTTTATTTGAACACGTTCCAATACCTTTAATAGTTTTGGCGTTTTTTGCAATTCACATTCAAACCACAACGCATAGGTTAGTTCCAAATCAGGCGTACATATGGGAACTAAGCCGTGAATAAACAACGACGGAAATCGACAGGCTAACCACACCCACCAAAACATCATCTTTACATGTACAGGTGTCTGTATTCGTTGCCAACCTTCAACAACCCATTTTTGAATATTCTTTTGTTCCAAACATTTGGTGCTGCCTAATCTTATAATATCTTCGATAGACAGAACAGAGTGACACGTTCGTGAGCACAAGAGCAGACGACATGATATTTTAGTTCGTTGGACAACAAACTCATGAATTCGTTTGTCGAGCAGTCCCATTTGTTGTTGTGAAGCCATAGCATGGATCTGCCATTTTACATGACCAAACAATTCTTTGTGATGTGTCCATAAAAAATCTATTTCAACCGAGGAATAGGAGTGACACGGCAACTTGTATTGTAACCCGCGGAATAAACTAAATATTGTATTCGTCGCACAATTCCATTCGGTATTTAACAATCGTAACCTAAATAACTGTAGAAAATCCACGGGTAATATAGACACGATACGAACAAGATGTTCGACCTTTGCCGTTTTTTGTAACATTTGTGTACAAGGGGCGCATGTGCGCTGAGGTTCTGGCGTTTTTCCAAAATTTGAAAAATAAGAGGGAATGATTTCGCGATAAGCGGAACAAGCGGAACAAAATATTCGCCCACAAGACCGACAATGATGTTTGCGGCGAAACGTAGTAAAAGTCACACCACATCCAAAACAGCGTTTTGCACGTTTGTCGGGGATCCACGTTGCAGGAGTACGTGGGCGTATAGTTACATTACATTGCTTTGCATGTCTATCCACCATCATGGACATAGACATCGACATTTAGTCGGATGCACAGTAAGTAAATACTGTAAAAAAATACAAGTTGAGTAATTATCCTATTATTTCCACTCCCCACCCGAACCTTGTTCCCACACAATTGATGGTACATGTCCCCGTAAGACATCACCGAGTCGTTAATGAACAACCGCATCGTTTGGACACCAGACATTAACCCTCCATACCCAGTGGGCTTTCAAATCGATTTGAAAATCCAACAAATGTATCACATATATGAATCTTACAATAACGCGAAAATAAAATAATAAAAAATGGATTTGTCTATTATTGCCATACCTATCTTGCTTATAGCAATTATGTATATGTTTTGTTACAAAAAAAAGCCGCATACAACTAAAGCAAAGCGAAAACTGCATTTTAAAAGTCCGAAACGAAAATTTGACCTCAAGTCTCTTGAGAAGCGCGTGAGACGCCGAATGGCTGTATCGACATAATACCTACCTTATTTAGTCGCAATTTAGTTATTCTATATGTGTGTAAACGCGCATGATCCTTGTCGTGTGAATAAATAATAGTATAGCCTTCGGGATGTGTTCTTATATGGACAATATACATAATACATAGTATAAAAAGTTTGCCTTTAGAATCTACCTGGTATAACAAACACGTTTTGTTTAATTTTTGATCAAGTGCCCACCAAGGCAGATATGCGAGATATCCATTTAAAGAATTTTCCGCTGTCCACATATGACCATACTCATCTCGGGCCAATGTTTTTAAATGGGAAATATAATTCCATTTTTTAGCTGACAACATTCAATAATAAAAAAACATTGACATTTATATTTCTATTCTAATTCCTTGTAAACATCCATTTTTCTTGTATTCTAAAAAAAACAAAATGTCAATCAATAAAAAAAGAAAAAGTTCCCCAAACCAGTGGAGCTGGACTTCGAAGCTCTACAACGCAACATCGCTCGCAGAGGAAGCCACAGAGCAATCAGAGACGATTGAACAGCTTGAACTGGCATTGGTTCGATCAGGAACCAGAAATGACGAAATAGTTCACAGACTTGAAGAGTGGAAACTTGCGTACCAAAAATGGAAAGCGAATTCAGTTACATTCGAAAAGAAAAATGAAGCAAATCTGACTGTTATTGCATCCTTAAAAGCCACGAATGATGTTAAACAGCGTGAAATTGAAGAATTACGACATGAATTACGAAGATTGGTAGCTGCTCAATGCGCGGAAATTTCTATAGTCGAAACTAAATTGCACAAAACCAACAGAGATTGTGCAGAAAATCGTGCTCGTAAAAAAATGTGGAAAAAAAAGTATGAAGATCTGGCTAATATGGGCGCGATTGCACTCGCTAAAGTGACCAAAGATTCTTATGGCGTTACCCCTGAACAATTTCAAGCGTATAAAAGTATCGCGGACACACAATTTGAAGTTGATAAAGCAGAACAAATGAGAACGGATGCGTTAAAATTGTTACATGCAAATACGAGAGCTTTAGAAGATCAGTAAATTAAACATTAAAAGTTCTACTACATAATTCATACACTAAAAATCGAATACTGTTGTTTGGAATAATTTTGAGAGCATTTGCTGTCATTCCAGCGTATAATTTTAAAAATCCTTCTTGTTTGACGATTTTAAAGAAAGCTTGTAATCCGTTTTTGTAAGGTGTGCCGCGGATCTGCATTCTGCGCCGAACTGTATCCAATGGATAACAAATGGTTTGACTGCTAAAAGCGGCGACCGCACCCATAGATAAAATACCTGGGACAGATGTCCATTGTAATTCGGATTTCAACGTATCAAATGTCACAAAATTAATTGCGATAAAGGGAACTAAGCTGCTGATGGTTGAACCATATCCTTTGAATAATCCTCTTTGTTCTTTTAGTATGTCTCGTGTTGCCTGACCGAATGTATGTATATCATTTGACATGATGAGGCGGTGTCGAATTACGTCGATCGGATGTGTGACGGTTGTTGCGACAGCACCTGCGATTGTACCACATATAAATCTTGTTTGTACGTTCATATTACTTTGAAATGATTTACAATAATCGTATGTTCCAAATTGTAATGCTGAATATGGTATAATACGAGTACAATTCAAGATGTTGCCTTTCCACAAACTTGTTATTCCTTCTTGTTTGAGAATGTTTTGGTATATGTTCGTAATTGTTGTTTTTGTTCGTGTTGTTTGCATTAATATTTTAATTCTGTCAAGAGGTGCCACTATTGTTCGCGAGAATGCACCTGCGGTGCCCCCGTATATGAAATTTTGTACAGTTGTTCCCTTTGTTTTGGAACCACGTAATACCATTTAAACAATTTAACACATTTATATACTATATAGTATGAAGTATGTGTCAGTGGGATTAATATATAAATCTCATGATATGGTGAACACAGTCCAATGGTAATTTTTTAACTTTACACGTACATAAATAATAACGCTCGACAGTGTTGTACCAAAATACAGTTGCACATTTTATAACCCTAACACAGTCCAATTGTGATTTTTTAACTTTAACACAGTCCAATTGTGATTTTTTAACTTTACACGTACATAAATGATCACGCTTGTTGTACCAAAATACAGTTGGACACCTTATATTTGCATGTACATTGTCGAGTATTCGCTGGCGTTTATGGGAAAAGATTGGTCGAAATATAGTATGATTTGAAGCTAAACGGTACCCAACGCATAGTTCTCTATCATTGATCCTAAAAGCTTTTCCTGATGAGCGGGTGAACGACCATTTCCCCCTCCCTGGTTCGTTTTTGCTGCTTAGCGCAATGTATGATCATATGAAATGTATTATTTTGCCAATTTTCTGACAAATACCATTTTCTGTTTGCCGTGGCAAGTCCATCGTTTGTCTACTTCAGATTAGACATATATATACGACTATAGTAAGATATAATGTTTTGTCGAACATGTCAAACTTCTGGCCATCGTCGTGCCGAATGTCCAATGTACTTGTCAGGTGAAGGAACGACGGAAGGTTGTTTCGAAATTTCTCGCGGTGGACCCATGGTTCCAGTGGGCGACGAGACTTTGTATTTCGAAGTACAATTTTTCAAATATAATGCGGCACCACAATATTATGTCAAGTATGAAAGTGGACCAATGTGGAATTGCACCTGTCCATATCGCTTGTACCATCCTGGCGTCATGTGTAAACATTGTACGGCGTGTGTGCATCTTATACAAGGAGTGAATTTGCCAGGTGGAAATTATGAAAGGTTTTTGGATTTTCATATTCGCGAAATGGATGCAAACTCGTTTGAGCGTATTCGTGCGACACGCGTCGGAGAACCTTTGCCCCAAGAGGATGAAAATAAATGTTTGAGAATCCAATATGAATCTGATGAGCCGGGTTATATTGAATATCGTGATCGGTGGTTTTGTTGGACTTGTGGTGGGGCAAATGGATTTAAACATTTGAAGGGTCGGATGTGTAAACACATTGCTTGTTATGAAAAATCGTTAACGGACGATTCATATGAACAACGTGTGACCGGAATGGAAGACCATGCAGCGTTTCGTCAAGAATGTGACAGTCAAAGACATGTCTGGCAAAGATTTTCACTCTTGGCGTTTTGAGTATAAATGGATGGATGCACGATCATAAGTTCAATTCTTTTTATTTAATACAATGCCTAAAGCTAAAGTAAAAAGAAAAAAGAAGCCAAAAAAAGAAGGCATTGACCCGCGAAATTTCAGTTCTGTAAATACGAATGTGAAATTACCTGCCTTCAAATTACAAAATGTTGTTGCGACATTTAATTTGGGAGTGGATTATTTGGATTTGAGAGCTATTGCACTTGAAAAGGCTTTTATCGAATATAATCCTCAAAAATTTGCGGCGGCAACGATCCGTATACGGTCACCACGAACTACTGCATTAGCATTTGCTTCTGGCAATATGGTATGTACTGGTGCGAAAACAGAATTAGAAGCGCGCTTGGCTGGTAGAAAATACGTTCGCTTGTTGCAAAAAAATGGAATTCCTGTATCATTTCGAAACTTTAAAATCCAGAATATTGTAGCTTCTTCTGAAGTTCCCCACACTTTGAAGTTATTGGAACTCTCGAGAGCGTATGGTCCGTATGTGTCGTATGAACCGGACCTGTTCCCTGGACTTGTTTTTAGAACTACTGAACCAAAATTGGTTTTTTTGTTGTTTCGTTCTGGTAAAATAGTGATTACGGGTGCGAAAAGTCGTCCTGAAATTGCTTCTACATTTAAATCTTTATTTTACGGGATTATTATGAACTACATTGATTGGGACGATACTTCTCAGTCTAGTTCTGATTATAGATCAAAGATGAGAAGAAATTACAATCGTTAATTAAATTATAATCGTTAATTAAAAAAGCTATGTAAAAATCTTTTACTTGTTTCGTTGTCAACTGGTGACCATGTATCTCGTCCGTGTTTTGCTGGTTCGAAATGTACACCTTTTAATATTTTTTCAAATGAATGTTGTCCATTTTCTTTCAACCAAGAGATACACTCTGGTGGTGCAACTTCGTTAACACGGTGCAATACCATATATTGACCTGTGTCTGAAGTCAGTAGAAACGGTTGGGCCTGTTCTTCCTCTTTTGGTTCGTTCGGTTCTTTGGGTGTATTGACTGGTTTTTTTTGCCCAGAATGTGTATTTTCAAACCAAGTATTCCATTCCCGATTTGTTTTTTTTAAACATTCTATGAAATTTTTGTAACCAGCAAGTTGTTCATAGATCAACAGATGTTTCGATTGGTCACTTTCTCGTGTAATTTGTCTTTTTTGTAAATGTTTAAATAAAACTTCCATGGGTTGTTCAGTGCGTTTGTGACGAACTCTTTTCCAGGACGAATAACGTGTATGATATTCGTCCAGACATTCTTGAATACACGTCTCTGTCCAATCAGTTAAAGATTCAAAAGTACGAATGTATGGTTGTTGTTCAACTTGCGTTGCATTGCTAAAGACGTTTTTGGGTTCTTCTCCAGGTTTCTGCCATGTACATTTCCATATTAAACCACCTTGGATAACAGAACCAGTGAAGACATGTTTTTTAAATGTAAAGTACAAAATATCATCTACATAAACAATTCGAGCTTGTAGCAATTGTTGAAGTCTTCTCATTTTTTTCTGGGATTTATATTTTTGGATTTATTTGTAAAATCACTTAGTTGCAACAGATGTTATAAAAATGCGTGTTTTTTGGAAGATGTTTTGTAGTGTTTGTAATTTAGGTAATGTAGATATTTCTACTGAATGTGGACACCATTTCCATATAAAATGTTTCCCGACAGACCAGTGCCATTTACCATGTTATATGTGTAAAACGCCCTTAGGTCAAGCTTGTTTTGATTCGAAAACGAACACATGGTTTATTGGAATCAAAAATGGCGAAGAAATATGTTCGTGCTACAAATTGGTGGAATCCAAAATTGTGCCTCATCGAGAGATATTAAGAAAATGGTGTCGAAACAATGGACGTTTACGTACTAGAAAATATATTCCTGTGAAATTCGACATTAGTGTCACATAGATGGAGTATAAAATACATTTCACTTATGTTCATATATGCAACGTATAGAATATTTTACAAATACAAATAGAGTCAGATTATTTATATTTGATCTCGAGTTTATTGGCGATGTCAGAAATCTGGATACGTGTTATATTTGGGAAATTGCCGTATTTTCAGTGACAAGAAATGCTTGGTTTTCAAAGGTAGTCGACCCTGATAAAAATATGGACGTTTTCCCGATACCACCCATTCCAGAAATTCCACAATTAAAACGAAAATTCTTAAACACAGAAAATGCCGTTACTTGGGACCACGTTTTTACAGAATTGTGCAAATGGGTTTCTCAAGAATTAACACCTGGCCTCGTACCTGTTTTCGTGTCACACAACACATTTCGGGCAGACAAGCCCATTTTAGAACTGGAATGTAAACGTTATAAGTTGCGTATGCCTTCAAATTGGTATTTCTTCGACTCTTTACATTATTCCAGAGATACAATGCGCAACTCTGGAAATTATTCTTTATCAGGGTTACACGAAAAACTGTTTGGTGAAACAATAAAAAATGCCCATCGTGCCAAGTCAGACGTGTCAGCATGTATACGAATTTTAAAATCTTTAACGGGATCTTCGTGGGTTCTACAAGGTCCTATATACCCATCATATTGTACATCTTTACGCAGTATACGCTGGATTGGTAGGAAAGCAGAAAATTTATTATCGTGTAATGGAATTGATTCGACAGAATCCTTATTTATGTTTCTACAGCAAAATATTCACCGTGATTATGTACAGTCTGGATGCTCTGAAATTGATTCGATCAGAAACAGTCTCAAATCTCTTTTAACAACATTGCCAGAGGAGAATATAAAAAATATTCTGGAAGTTATTGTACAAATGCGTTCTGAAAAACCTTTCAGTTTCACATTTATGTTAGTAGACGCGTGACATTGTCGATAATAACATCTAACAACGCCGACGTCGTAACATCATTCTCATAAGTTATTTTTAAATTTTGAAGACCCTGAATAGAAGTGGACAAATATTTTTGTATCCGTTCGCTGTCAGCGTGGTCATCTGAAACACCCTTAATTGCTTTTGAATACAAATTTTGAATACGACTTATATCCGTGTAACGAGACTGTGTGGACCACCAACGTTTTGCCCAGGATGGAACCCAAGAATGTGTAGTATGAATACGAAATAATGTTTCCGTTGTGTCTAAACGGACATGGCATTTTAAAGACTCTAACACTTTTAGATTTATAAGAATATTTTGTAAATCGCTCATATATTATTATTATTATTATTATTATTATTATATTAAATACGAGAAAAACGAGAAAAACGAATAAAATAAGGACCATCCTCTTTTCTTTTTCGACTTTTCACAAAATTTCGAACATCCTCAACATCCAATTGGACTGTTTTCAAGTCCAAATCTGTCCCATCTTTCATTTTTACTGGAATGTCCTTCTTACCACGTAATGCTTCCCATGTTTTCTTTGTCAATTTACACGCCAAACTAGATAACGCTTCGCCTCTCTTTTGAGGAACCAAATGGACAATTAATCCCTTCAATTCTTTCAATGGGGACTTTTGAACCATATCAACATATTCTTCCAGTGTCAGGTCATCCTCTTTTAATTCCTCCTTCCCCTTCTCAGTGGCAATGCAATTTGGCGGACGGATATTCATTTTCATTGCACCTTCATACTTTTCATTATCGTATACAAATGCATTTTCCGAAGATGCAACCACCGCCGACGGTGGTGTCAGGAAAACAGGTTTTTCAACCCCAGATAATTTATGATAAAGACTAGGTAAACGTCTCGTCACAGGCATCCCGTAGGCTTTACGTGCCTTCAACATCGCGGCTTTAAATTCCATCTCCACAACGTCGTTTGATGGCAAACAAGTGAATTTTTCTTTATTAAATGCCGCAAAAGTTGGAATTGCTTTTTGCCGACGCGTATGTCGTTCATACATTTTACAGGATTCTTGGAGTGAAAGAGACATAATTATGTTTTTAAATGACTACATTTATAGTGTTATTTCTCAGTCAATTGAACACTAACAATTGACGGCTCATCGGAATTTTTATCAATCTCACGTGTCAATAATTCACACTCACATTCCGCCATCACTGCCAACGTAACCTTATCTACCAAATAGATACCACCGTTATGGCGAAACACAGACCAGGACTCTTCTGGAGTTTCAGAAGGGTGGTTGTGGAAGAAAGATACCACACGATACGTCTTTCCTTCCATTTCTACGCGAGTTTTAACACATTTATTCGGAACAGTACGACTCATTTTATAAATATTATTAACACTATATACCTAAAACATAAGACCCGATGGATTTTGTACCAATTGCCGTTTACGTCGACCACGCAAAGGCGCCATTAGTTCAATGTCTTCCTCCTCATCATCTACTGACACAGATTTATTTTTGGATGGAATTTTAACCAATATTTGTGAGGCAACAATCACATTCACTATGTCGAGAAAACACAATATCACCGAGGAAAAAAGCCACCAACGATTGATCAGGAAACGCTGCTCATGACACACTGAATTACAACCCCAATACCAACAGTACGCAATCGAAGGTGCAGTTGAAAATCTATCTGTTTTCACAATTTGTTCTCCAGCTTGTGCTTGGATCTCCATAATCTCTCGAATATTGTGTTTTTTGTTCAAATTTAATGACTTTAAGTCCGAAGTTTCTTCCAAATTTCGGACTTCATCAGGGTCATCACGCCATCCATACGAATGCACGTCCGCCCAATTCATATACGTTTCAATGTCTCGGGGATTAACACCATTAAAGGTACCACCATCCAGATTTGGTGTGGTGCGGTCAACACTCAAAGGACATTCGAGCAATTTTTTCCCTGGTACAAGACACTGTTGTTTTTCAATATCCACCAATCTCATCATTGAAGTTGACGAAGATGACGGTGGTGTTGGACGACTTCCCCAAAACCAAAATGTACAATCACCACCCGCAGGCGAACTATAAGCAATTTCGCGGTCATGGACATATTCGAAACGTGTCGTTGGACAGCCCGTGACCAAAGACTTATCCGAACAGGTCTTTTCACGGTCATCGCCAATCAATCCCAGGTTCCATGCTCGTAGCATACCAAAAGTTCCCTGTAAACAGCCTGCTGCTGCAAAGAACACAACACAAACTAATATTGAACGACGTGTAGGTTTTGCTACCGTCGAAAACCCCAGAATACCGATGAAAAAGGTCAAACCCGCTATACAACACTCCACAATCGCGTACGTATACGGTAAATCAGTTTCGTCGTAGCCAGATTGACCCGATAAATACAATATATTATATTTTGTCAGATAAAACGTTACAGCATAAGCAGTAGAAGCGCTTAAACCTATAACCGTACACAGATAAGATACTAAAGTAATCAAACTTTCTGATTTCATTTACAAAACTCACGATACTTATATATATGAATTTTTTACTTTATAATTTGGAAACTTATTTTAATGTGTAACTATGTATCGGTGCACCGTCTTTGGTTACCACCGGAAACCCAGCGGCGCCTGCCAAACTTACCGGAAATTCAATCATACCTCTGTCAGACACAGTTCCACCTGTTAAAGTCTTAGCGTCGCGCGTACCAGACAAAATGACATGCGCGGTAGGTGTATAATTGACCGACCAGGTGGTTGGTGTCAACACGAGTGTGTAATCCGACCCATCGATATAAGGCCCAGTCCAGCTCGTGAGTTCTGTTTGTGCAATCACATCCGACGATTTTAAATCAGTTTCCACTAATGCGTCCACATATGCTTGTGTTCCGTAGGTAGTGGAGAACATTGCCGAAACGTCGGCAATGTATCTTTCTTCTGCAGTCATTGTTACTAATTCTGGTACAAGAACAGAGGTATCAGCAACTAAATTAGCAATCGGACCGTCAAACACATATGCTACAAGTTCTGTATTGGCTTGTGTGAATTGTTCTTGTGGATTTACATCCAAACTTGCGTCAAATGGGCGATATTCTGGCAGGTTGTTTGCCCCAAGTTTGACCACAAATCGTGTTTTACCCGGTATACTCGTTGTGTCAATCGTACCACGAATAACAGTATGTCCCCACGCCGTAATTGTCCATTGGATACCGACTTCTTGAACAGATGCCGGTGTAGCACCATACGTGTAAATGGGTAATTCAGTGGCTGTCGCATCCATATGAAAATCATACAAATGGCCATCAATCCAATTACCGTTGTCCATATTTCCAGTAGCGGTACTACTGCGATCGCCATTCCAATATTCAATAGAACCGGCGCTTGGGTGTTCAGAATTGTCCGCAGTTACAAGAGAATTACGTTCAAGATTTATTTGAAACGCTTCTCCAAATTTTCCCCACTTAAAGGTTTTTGCATCCACAGAAACGCCAATCGTGACTTGACTGGTCGACAAATATCGTGACGGTCCACCCAACGCAGCACTGGTTCGGATAGTTGCTTTACCAGCTGCAAGAGCAGTTGCTTGTGCACTCATTAGCGGTGGTGCGACAGTCAAATATGAACGCGTAACATCGTAAGCTATATAAAAGTTTGCAGTGATAGGTCCAGAAGCATCCATACTGGCAATAACTTCACCAAGACTTCGAAGATGACAGGCGGTCGCACCCATATGTTCATTTGTAGTACAATTGGTACAACCTATTGCGCCACTGGTCGAATAGGTTTGTAAAGGACATTGAATACACGCGTTCACGCTGACATAGTTTTCTGTCGACAAATATGTACCAGCAGGACATGCCACAGAGCTTGTTTCAGTTGGACAATAATGACCTTTATTACACGTATACAATGACGTAGGATTAGTAGCTACTTTACGCAGGATATCAGTCACATTGCTTTCATAATATGACGTCAGTTCATCAAACAAATTTCCTGCATTTATAGACGCATCAAAATAATTTTGAATAATTATCGATTTAGCTCGTATGGAAGTTTCATACGAATTGACAATCGCATCGACAGTTGAAGTCAACTCATTGATATTTACAGCTGTTTGATTCAAAGCATCCAACGCTGTTTGTTCAGCAGAACTCAACATGAGATGATTCATTGGTTCTGAAAAATATCGAGAAGAACGACTTATATCTGCTTTATAAAGATCGAAAGAATGTTTGGCCGACATATACAATTGATATCGGTTATATTTTTCAGTATCATACAGGGTCATATTTTCCCATTCATACGAATGTTGTTCATACGTTTTGTCAAACGTATATCTAAAATTTGTAAACCATTCTTCAGGCACTGCTGAAGAATGAGAAAGGCACAATTTAAAACTGTCGTCAGCATACTCATACATATGAGAGTCGATATGCAAATGAATATCCGCACAATGTTTAGCATGTATGAAATCCGACGAAGTATGGTCAGGAAATGCAGGATCCGCGAAAGAAAACGTGTGGACATGTGTTAAATTTGATGGTTTTTGTAATAATCCCGGTTCAATGCTTTGAACCAGCATGGGAAAAAGTAGAAACATTGTGTTTAAAAGTAGTTGACTTATATACACGCGGATTTAAATCAGAACAAACTTATTTTCATATATAAGTCAACTACTTTTAAACACAATGTTCCTACTTTTACTTTTTCCCATACTTTTTCCCATACTAGTTCAAAGCATTGAACTCAATTTTCAAACATTTGAAAAGACAATTGTCAGTAAACTCGGCACAGACGAAACTCACGGTGTTCTCGTTACTGGAACACCCAAATTAATCAACAACAATTTGTCTGTCTTCGAAGTAAACGATGATTATTTATTTCGATATTTAGGAATGGAGGAAGGAAGCATTTCTCTCATTTCATTAAAGGACAATCTTACGAATTTTAATACATGGGTATCCAATGAAACAGTCGTTGAAGAAGACGGGAACATTGCATTTGATGTCAATGCGTTCTTATCAAACAAAGAAAGTCCACAAGTTCCCCAACAAAGAAACAAAATGAACAACGAATTGAATTTGTACATGGACAATGAACTTTACAAAAAGCACATCAACGTAATATTATTTTATAGAGATAATTTCGAAGCTAAAACATTGGCAAACATCATACATAAACAACCACAACACCCCAACATTACATATAATTGTTGGGACGTGCTAAGATCGGACCCACCAGTGTTTATCGATACGATTCCAAGCATTGGAATTACCTCCGAAATTTTAGAACAGCGTATCCCAATACTAAGACCTCCCGTGAATGACCAAACATTACAACTATTTATCGAAGCAAACTTGAAAGAAATTGCTATAAAAGAACCTCACAACAAAACATAAAATGTTGAAAATGTTTTTAGTTATCGCATTGGCATACGCCAATATGCAAAACGCCATTCTTCACACAATCGAAGAATCAGTCCTCTCACACACATATGTTCAAGATGCAGAATACATGTGCGATTTGTTAACTTCGCGACTTGCATATTATGGTGTCGACATTCATAACAAGAACGATTGCTTAGATGTACAAATATCAAGTAAATATGGAAATACTATACAACAACTATACGACAAATTCAAGGAAACAGATTCAAACGTACTGAAAACCGAACATTTTAAAGTTGGGAAAAAAAGAAAAGAATGTGTGGTATACTGTCCCATAGAAACGTTATTAGGAACATACATCGAAAAATGGATCTACAAACAAATACCAGAAATTAAATTAAATTCATGTTTCCAAATAAGACAAATTGATTGTGAACCAATGGCAAACATAACTTTGGGAGACTTTCAATTACAACCCTTCGACGAATGTTACAATTGTTTAGACGAATACGATGACATGGCTAAAAAATACAACTCATTTTACGTAGAATTTAAACAATTGAAAGCGAATTTAAACAGGGAAATCGTATTAGTTTGGAGGTTTCAAATGCCCAACATTTTAGCAAAAAAAGTAAAAACACCCATTATAAAATTTTAACTATATCATCACGTTTACTCAACATATTTGTATGATTCGCAACCTCCATCTGATGGGCTTTTTGAGATGCCAACAAGACATTTTTATGTCTAGAATACAGTGACTGGATATGATGACCACCATGCCGGTGAGAAATCACCACAATATCTTTCAAAACATTGTAACAACGACTGAGATCAACCATAATATGATGCATCCAAAGATCCGAAACGTAAAACATCATCTCAGCTTCATCACCATACGCGTCCACTATAACCGACGGCATGCGGTGCGATATACGAGAACATTGCTCAACAGCATGCACATGTCGCGAAGCCTCAATCTTATAATTATTCAACGTCATCGTAAATTCATGACGCGATAAAAACAACTCATTGTCCGCCGCATCAGACTCTTGTTTTGACGTCAAAGCATCCATATACGACGTGATATATTCATTAAAAATCGCTTCTGTATTATTGCGTTCGAAACGAATGTAATTTTCTCGCAAACACGTATCTATTTTCTCAAATAGAATTTCACGGGTCATGCTTTTTAAAGTATGTGGAACACAAAACATCAAACTTGTCGTGTCTATCTTTTCACCAAATGTCGAGAAAAAAAATAAAAACAACAACCACATTTCATTCAACAATTTTTACTATAAATACTATTTTTACACATTCAAAATGTTATGGTTTTTTTTATTTCTTACCACAGCAAATGCTTATAATAAACAATACATTTTAAATTGTTTACAGTACACAAATCCATATCAGGCCATTTCAACCGCAGATAACTTATTACGTAAAACAGATGTGTGTCTCGCAAGAGTCTATGTTAAATTCCCACAAGAGTTTAGACAGGAAATGAACGACAAAATTGAAGAATGTATCGCAGACATTCGCGAGACAGAAAAGTCAAAACCAGAATATTACGCCATTCAGAAATCCATTGGTGAAATTAGTGCCAACGTTGGTTCGTCCATTGTAGATTCACAACACAGTGTCGAACAATTGGTTGTATGCGCAGACCCACTCAAAAGAATCACAAACATTGACGTCTACGAAGAAACGCGGTTTGAAACCATCAAAGATTCATTCATCTCAAACATGCAAACCGCCGACACGTGTATACACCAGTCTTTAGACATCATTTCAGACCAAACACAAGACATTAAACAAAAATTAGACACATATTTTATACAATACCACACATGGATCAACATGACAAAAATAAGACAAGAAAAGGCACAAAAATGTCAACAAGACATCAAACACATCTCAGAAAAAATATTTAAACATATTGTTCGCGAATAAAAGCCCTAAGCTTGTTCATGGCCTCCGCAAATCGCAAAGATTCGTGATCGCGAACAAACAGGGCAGCATCAATATTCACAGACGCACTCGTTATGTTTTCAGTCTGAACCATAAAGTCAATCAAAACTGGCGGAAGTGTGCTCACATACGTATACGTATCATTCAACCCAGAAATATACTCCTCTATTTTTTTAAGACGACGCCCATCAGACAAATTTATAAACGAAGGAACATTGAACAAACCAGAAAAATGTTTCAGACGAAGCATCAATGTTATAATATTACGCTGCATAGAACGTAACTTATGACGCTTTTCAACGTCAATTTGCGCACTCTGGTAGAAAATTTTATCGTAATCTTTCAAAGAGTCTCGGTAAGTAGAAGTCTCATTTAAAATTAAACTTTCTATATCGTTCTCATTCACCAAGAAAACATTGCCTCTGACAAGACAATTATATATACGTTTAGGTATATACTCAGGTATTGTAGACGATTTTATTTCAGTATCAGTACAAATTGAAACAACTGTATCCACATAAGTTAAATCAATAGCCATACCAAATACGAACAAAAAAATTAAGTATTTCATTATTAAAAAACGAAGGTATATAAGTACGATTTTTTTGTACAAATGAATATTAAATTTTTACTATTGGCATTAGCAGCTTTTGTCCTACAAACCCAAGCAAAATCTTTCAGAGGCGATGATGATTTTATGAAGGCGTTTGTCAAAAAAATTCAAGCGATGAGATCGCCAAGTGTCTTGAAATCGGCAAGTGCCTCTGACATCGCAGGAGAAACCACAGCCACTAACCCAACGCATCAAGGTGATATCAACCACCAATCCACCGCGGAAAACACCGTTCTCGCAACGGCTAAAATTATTGAGCAACAACTTGCAATTGGTCTCAGAACCAATTTCGTTTACATCAAAAACGCCCTCAAGCAATTCGCAGACGAAGACGGTATCGTAAGAATGGGCGTTGTGTTCTGTAATGCCAAAAATGAAACTGACGATAGTTCCATACCATACAGTGAAATGACCCCCGAAGAAGCCGACTACTACGAATTCACCGAAAACCTCGTACCTGGTGACGGATTTGGTGTCCATGATTCCGTTTTGGTTGATGTCGAAGGCAAAGGCAACCGTACCAAAGACTACGTACAATGTGGTCGCAGTGATTGCGAAGAAGGTTCATTCGTAACACTTCTTGCAAACCGCATTCGTTCATTAGGTTACCACGTTACTCATTCTGACGTCTGCGATGCCAGAAACACCGTTGGTTACATGGACGTACCCACATGCGCGTTGGCCCCGATGTCTGGCACTGATGAAACCGCATTTCAATCATACCAATGCGATAAAGCCAATGTCCCACTTGGGCAGGACTTTTACCAAATGAAAAAGAAATGCTTTTTAGCTGCAGAAACGTGCGATGCCTCTGGTGATTGTGATGAAATAACTGAAAATGGGGAAAAATTTTGTGTCCCGAAAAAAGACACTATGACGGGTAGTAATTTGAACTGCGAGGTACACACCGCAGATAATTTAGATATTTCAACATATTCGACCGATGGTGGAGCCACCCAAACTCCCGTCAAAAACAGTATTCGTCGTCAAATTCAATATGGTTCACAAGCTGCAACAGTGAAAACCACAGACGTTGCATACGTCACAGGTTCTCCTGCATCCGAAGGAGGATGTAAATCTTTACGCGAATTTGTTACTGCCATTAACGGTGCCGCCCAAGTCGTAGCATTCCGTGACACCAACATCTTAGAAGCCGAAGCACACTGGGAGGAAATTATCCACCATGTCAGCAGCTACATCAAATCTTACTCCGCGGTTCTTAAGGATTTCTACGACAAAAGTACACAAATTTTCCCACTCATCGAGTTTGAAGATATCGAGTCTTGTCCCGTCGGAACCGTAGAACATCTCGAGTCGGAATTAGGTGATGAAACTACTCCTCTGTGTGACACCGCACGTGACACAACCCTTGACGATCAGAGAGGTTTGGATTTAGAATCACAAATTCTTAACCGCGGAAGATGCTTCTGCAGACAAGGCACTTTGGATAATTCTGTGGACAGCGAATTTTCAATGTACGAACGAGATGAAATTTACCTGATGACAGAATCACCCACCGATGCGGAATGTAATGAATTTGGACGTGACGATCTCAACTTCCCATCCTACTACCAATACTGCAAGAGCGGTGCGTACGACGATAAAACATGGAAGAAAACCTTACTTGACTTACTTCCAATGAAACATGCAATCAAGACTTTTGGTGACGCTACAACAAAATCCGAAACCCAAACAGCCATTTTCAAAAAAGTTTCTGCAACCCTTCCAGACGAATGGGATTCCGATAATGAAAAAGTCAGCCTTAGTAGAACACCTAACTGTGGACGTCTTATTACGACCACCTCTACTGCTGATGACGCACTCAGTTCCAACAAAGGTGGTAACTGCGTACCTTTCCGTGGACTGCACGAAATTCTTTTCCGCTTGGAATTTGAAACTTCACAAAACCAACAAGGCTCACAAAATGGTTGCGACAGCGAAGACTTCGCCGACGAGAAAGACTGCAAATTCGAACAGCTTGTGTGCAAAGCTTCGGACGCACTCGAAAACACATTGTTCTCCTTCAATCAAATTGGATACGAATGGGACCACCCTATGTTCAAAAGCAATACTTCTACTTACCAGGAAGAACCAAAACAGACGGATCTTCTCAGTGTCTGGGAGAACGGTTTTAACGATGCAAGTGAAATTGGCAGTTCAACGGCAGGAGGCAAACAACGTCAAAACTCTTTCAGTGAAGGCCGCGACAAATTGTTCCGCAGAAGCGAAGATCCACATGAAGACAAGCAAGCGTGCAACATCAATTGGGGATTGCAGCTCACTGGTGATGTCGTTAGAAAGGATGCCGCTGGTTCAGAATACGAAGATCCATATGTTTTTTTCGAGCGCGAAACTAATGAAGCTATTGTCAATGTTGATATTGCTGAAGCCGCAAAGGAGAAATCTGTCTCACAGTATGAAACATTATGGTCACAAGTGACCGCTGAATTGACAACGTTTACCGCCGATCGCGATGTCCAAGGTGTATCGTTGTCAGAGGACATTGCATACGAAGTCGCGGAACACTTCATGCGTATTACTACTACTGATAGTGATGACCCTCATGTCGATTCTACCGATGCTGGTGCAGGTGGTGAAGCTCCTAGTAATTTTGCTACCGGCAGCAGATAATTTTTAATATTTACAACTAATCTTAAAATAAAATAACCTTAAATTAATCTTTTACCAAACTACACTTTAACAAACTGACTATATATAAGCAGGCTAATATCTTTTATAAATGAAGTCGAAACTTTTATTTTTAGCAACTTCAACATTGCTTTACGCAAACGCAAAAACAACCTCTCGTCTGTTGGGTTCCGAAGATTTAGCAGGCGAAACCAAATTGGACGACCCCACGCATTATGGTGATACCAAACACGTGGCTGCCAATAGTAACACACTTGCAGCAACCACCGAAATTATTCACCAACAACTTGTAGACGGACTGCACGAAGAGTTTGGTTTCATACAAAACTCGATTAGGGGAGACGCTGACACGGAAGGCTTTGTTCGCGACGGCATTATCTTCTGTGGACATACCGAAAATACCGATGCTAAATTGACGACTGTTCCGCAAAAATTTAGTTTACAAACGAAAATACTCGTACCAGACGACGGTTACGGTGGTTCACAAAACGACCAACCAGACGAATCAGAACTTTGCAAAGCTAATGCTTGCGAAGAAGGTTCGTTCGTCTCGACGATCGCCAACAGAATCCGTTCTATTGGTTACCACGTGACACATTCGGACATCTGCGCTGCGGAATCCGATTCGGCTTGGAACGTCAACCCCCTTATGACGTGTCAGTTAAACGGATACAAAGGTTTTGACAACAGTACGACGGATGACCTGACATCAAAAAGTTACGAAGCCGACGCTGGTAGTGGTACAAATGATTGGTTAGAACAAAGAAATTTATGCTACACCCTGACCAAATCTTCTTGCGTCACCGACTGCGAATGGAATTCGTTTGAATACTGTGCTCCAAGCGGTGCTTGGATCAGCTCCGAAAATCTCGGTAACCCAACCTACACCATTCAGCGCGATAACACTGCAGCCAATGGTGCGATCGCGGCCAACGAAATTCGTAGAGAAACGGCTTACCAGGGCTTCGAGGGTCAATCTGTAACCGACAGAGTCTACGTAACCGGTGTCAAAGCTGCTTTCGCCGACGGATCTACTACACCAGAGAACGACTGTACGTCACTTCGCCAGTACGTTGCTGCCTTGAACGGTCTGCAGCAGATCAACGATTTCCGCGATCTTGGAATTTTGGAGGGTGAAAACGTGTGGAACGAACTCATCGAAGAGATGCGAAAAAATTTCAAAGGAATTGCGCATTTACTCAACGATTACTACGACGAGAGTATCAAACTGTTTCCTCTTATCGAGTTCGAAGAGGTTGAAACTTGTCCGATTGGTGTTACAGAACGAGACCCTGCACGCGACATTGGAACTGAACAGGCGCCCCTGTGCACAAAACAAAAATTTATGGGAAATAAGGAATTAAACGCTATTGGTGTCGTTGCTCAGGGTATTTTGCGCAGCGAATGTTTCTGCAGACAGCTAACAAGTACGTCTGACGAACTTGCATCGGAGGACATACACTATTTAGAATATGACCTGACTAAATTAAAAAACACTTGCACTGCACTCAAAAACAGTGGAAACAACAAAGATGTCAGAGAATACGTATGCGAAATCAACGCAGCAGTGAATGAGTGGAAAGAGGTCTTGCAAGAATTAGAACCAGTGGCACACAAAATTAAAGTTTTCTCTGGAAACCAAACAGAAATATATGACAATATTAAAGACACGATGAGTCTTGTCGACGACGGCATGACGCCCGATTGCGGTCGTTTGATATCTACAGACAACACATTCGACACTTCAAACAAAGGAGCCAATTGTCTGCCATTTGCCAAATTAAACCAAGTCCTTTTTAAATTAGAGCTTGGAACTTCTAGTTTCAAAAACGCGGAAACATTTCTGTTGGGAGAGGTCGGAGTTGTGGACTCTGTTATGGCACTTGACGACTATTCAGTGTTAAAGAACGATACCAATGTTGGTAAAGTTATGACAGCATTCGAAGCATTCGAAAGCAGCGTTACGGACCCACAGGTCCACGAAGCAGCCTTTAACGTCAAAATTGCCAAAGGACTCAAGCGCGCAGTCTCCGACGCCAACGAAGTTACGTGGCTTGCTCTCCGAGACGAATTAACAAGTTTGGATAAAAATCGCATTGCCTATAGTATTGCAGAGGATGCCGCCAGACACTTTATGCGCATCACCACAACCGACGATGACGATAAGGCCGTGGATAATATTGACGCCGACGCTCTCAATCCAGATACAGAACTACCTACAACATTAAGAACATGTCCTTTAGAAATAGATGTTAGTCAAGCCTTCACACTGTCATGGTCAAAAGACAGTGCCGAAGCATACGCATTTGCTGGGTATAATGCAGCTAATGCTCTCGTCATTGCAGTAGCGGGGGCTCAGACGACAACCCCTGGAGCTATTATCACAGCTTGGCTTAATGGAACGGACCAGGAAATCTTAACGGCAACAATCGTGCAAACAGTCAATGATCTTGTTACTGCTGGGGCCACCGCGACCCAAGCTTCCTACACTTTATTTTGTAGCGGGCCAACCGTAGATTGTTCGGATACGTCGGACAAAGGTGTGGTATTATCTTACAACGACCCTGAAAACTACGAGGTTGTCCAGAGTCCCAATACACAAACGGTCGAAATTGTGTACACGCCAACCGACCACGTGCTTGCTACTGGTGATTATGATGATGGAATTGAATCAGTTACGCCTGTGAATGATCTTGGTGTAACCGTGGAACTTTTTGATGTTGTCAGATGTGACACCACCACTCACCGACCATTGACTCAAGCGAATTTTAACAATGCGATAACTAAATGCTTGGCCGAAGATGATATTAATGGCAATTGTCCGGGAGAGAATTACGGTTCTATCAGCGGTTGGGACACGAGCAGAGTGACAGATATGTACCAGGGATTTTACCTGGAGAATTCATTCAACGGCGACATCGGCAATTGGGACACGAGTCAAGTGACGAATATGCGGGAAATGTTTCATCAGGCAAGCGCTTTCAATCAGGACATCGGTAGTTGGAACACGGACCAAGTGACGAATATGTATGGCATGTTCCAAGCGGCGTCGTTGTTCAATCTGGACATCAGCAGTTGGAACACGGGCCTAGTGACGGATATGATGTCCATGTTTTATATGGCATCGGCGTTCAACCAAGACATCGGTAGTTGGAACACGGAAAGAGTGACGAATATGGCGTACCTGTTTAATGATGCCAGCGCTTTCAATCAGGACATCGGTAGTTGGAACACGCAGCAAGTGGCGAGTATGGTAAAGATGTTTGGTTTGGCAAGCGCTTTCAATCAGGACATCGGTGGTTGGAACACGGGGCAAGTGGCGGAGATGCATTATATGTTCCAAGATGCGTCGTTGTTCAATCAATACATCGGTGGTTGGAACACGGGGCAAGCGTCAAATATGAACCACATGTTTGTGGATGCAACTGCGTTCAATCAGGACATCGGTAGTTGGGACACGGGCGTTGTGCAAAAAATGCAGGGCATGTTTTATGGGGCAACCGCTTTCAATCAGGACATCGGCAGTTGGAACACGGGCCTAGTGACGGATATGACTAGCATGTTCAAAGAGGCAATCGCTTTCAATCAAGATATCAGTAGTTGGACTGGTACAGCGGCCACTACAGCACAAACCGACATGTTTAAGGACGCAACTGCGTTTCAAGCTAACTTTCCAGCGTGTACTGACGCCATAACTGGGCCTGCAAATTCGTGCGGCAGTGCACCACCACCACCAACTCCACCACCAAGTCCACCACCAAGTCCACCAAGTCCACCACCAAGTCCACCACCAGCAAACTTCAATGGTGGTGGGATCTTTTAGGGAAGCACAATAATCACTTCTTGGAACTCCAGCATACCAGCTGACAATGTGCCTCCATTTTCCACAAGTTAAAATAATTAAATACACTTAAATAAAATTTAACAAATAAATCTTAAGTAATAAATTACATTAAAAATAATGTTTAGTGTTTCCTAAACTGTAAATTCATACTATATAACTAATCAACATTTACAAAAAATGATTCATTTTACGATAAGTGTTTTGTTATTATGTGTTGTCGGCGGTCGTTCTTTTCGCTTGGATGCGAGTTTGATTGATAAGTTCAAAAGCTTAAAAGCAGTTCGACAAGACGCTCATGAAATAGCTGGTGAATCGGAGCATGAGCCACACAATTATTATGGTGATGTTTCGCATTCTGCAGCTTCTGGTCCAATGTTGAATGACACGGCAAACGTTTTACAACAAGAATTGGCAAATGGTCTTCGTAAAGATTTTAATTTTTTGCGTGATGCGCTAACAGTATTTTCAGGTCCTGATGGGTTTGTGCGTGAAGGAATTGTTTTTTGCAATCCTAACTCTTTAACTGACTCTGTGTTAACATCGGGTGGTGTTGTTACTGTACCTAGTGGTTATCATAGTCGGACGGTTTCGTCGACTCCGAACGATGGATTTGGTGATTTGTTGTCTGCGTCGCAAGAAAAATTATTGTGTGGTACGAAAAATTGCGAAGAGGGTTCGTTTGTAAATATTTTATCGAATAGAATTCGGTCTCTTGGTTATCATTCTACGCATGAAGATATTTGTTCTGCGAGTGTACCAATAGCTCTTTCTTCTGAAGTTGTTCCCCAAGCACGTACGTGTAATCTTCAACGTAACCTAAATGAACGTAAAGTTCGTGCTTGTAAAAAAGAAGCGTATGATGTTGAGCGTGATTTTTTTCAAATGAATGAAAAGTGTTATCAAGTGAATGATCAGACTGAGTGTGAACTTATTGTGGATTCACTTGATGAAAAAATGTGTACATTTGACATTTATGAAAAATTGTGTCATGTCAGTTATGACTACATTAAAAGTAACATGTCTGTGTTATGTCCGAAGGATAAAACTGTCGAGGATATTGCATCGGAATCGAGTGATATTAAAAATGAGATTCGCCGTGCAATGGCTTATAGTGTAAAAACCCACGGTCCTGTTATAACAACTGACAAAATGTATGTTACTGGTGTTACGGATGGCCATGGTTGTCGTTCGTTGCGTCAATACGTTGCTGCGATTAACGGTATGGCGCAGATTAATGCTTTTCGCGATACTGGTATTATCGAAGCGGAAAATTATTGGCAAGAGTCAATTCGTGAGGTTCGAAGTTATATTGACGCATATGCGGACGTTTTGAAGGATTTTTATGATATGAGTACTCAAATTTTTCCGTTGATTGAATTTGAAGATGTTCAGGAATGTGAAGTTGGTGATGTCGAAATAAATAAATATAATCTTGGTGTCGAAATTGCCCCGTTGTGTGATGATACGCATTTCGATTCACGAACTGTTATGAATAGAATGAGTTTCGAAGCGCAATCACTTATTCGTTCGAAATGTTTTTGTCGAATGGGCCAACTGTCTTCTGACAACGGTCGTGAAAAAGCGCGTTGTTCTACGGGTACACCAGTATATGACGATAATGTACAATACGCTTCTGACGATCAATCTGATACGGATTACGACGACGATGATTATGATGAACCAACTGTGACGAGTTGTATGAGTACGTGTAGTTCTGGTGACTTAAATGCCACTGGAGATGGATGTGTCCTTGTGGATGCAACGTTTACGCTTGGTGTTTTTGTTACTGAGGAAACGAATGTCGTCGACGCTGCTGAACTTTATGAGGCGGATGATATTTATTTGATGTACAATGATGCAAAACTTCGTTCTAAATGTAACGACATTAAAAGTCTCGAATCGCATTACCATTACTGTATATCGTCTTTCACAGAGTCCCGACATTGGCAAAATGTTCTCTCTGATTTGGAGCCAAATTTGGCTCAAATCAAGCATTATCGTAGTTCGATTGATCCCCAAGATATAATTGATCAAATACGGTCGACAATGCCGTTAGTATCTGATGAATACAATCCATCATGTGGACGTTTGGTTTCTGCTTCAATCGAGGACGATTTGCATTCAAACAAGGGTGGTAATTGTGTTCCGTTTGACAAATTCAATGAGGTTTTGTATCGATTGGAATATGAGACATCGAAAATGAAGTCTGGCAAAATACGAGGTAGTAGTTTTACTAAATTCCAGGACGGTTTGTGTAAAATTGAAAATAAACTTGAGAATACACATTTCACGTTCCGGCAGATGGCCTACCAATGGGATCATGCGATGCGAAAATCGCATGCTGCTAGGGTGAGAAGTAAACCTGTGCTCAAAAACGAGGTGAGTGTATGGGAAAATTACAAAACGGAACAAAAGCATGACGCTATAAATGTGAACGATCGCTTGTATTGGCGCGATCCTGACCAGAAGACAATACCGATGTGTTTTGTGGATTGGGTTCATGAAATCACTGGCGATGGTACTGTTTACGATGCTGCAGGAACAGTGTACGATGATCCCTATTCTTTGTTCGGTCGTGAAATAGAAGAAGCAATTTTCAATACTCAAGTTGCAAGACAAACAAAACTTGAAACGAAAACAGAACATGAATTGCTTTGGGCGGCGTTGGAAGAAGAATTAACATCTATTGACAATAATCGACTAAATTATCAATTGGCGCGAGGAATTGCTAAACATTTTATGCGTATTTACACAACAGATAGTGGAGATAAAGCTGTTGACGGGTCCGATTTACATGCTGAGGATGCAGCATCCGAACTACCTGTTTCTGATGCAACAGGTAGTTCATAAATGGATATAAATGGATATGGGCAACATCTGAACAACTATAAATAATAATATAAATAAATTTTACTTATGAATAATAATTTTAAGATTTTTTAGGTATTTAAGTGTTGAAGTACAAGTAAATGTTATTGTTGTTGACCTCGTTGTTGTTTGTGTTGATACAATCTGCTGATTTGTATGAGGGCGATGTTGCCCATATGTCTGCATATGGTAAGGAAATTAAACACACTGCACATTTATTACAGCGTCAAATTGCAAACATTATTCGTAAAGATTTTAATTTTTTACGTGAGTCTGTGACGGTCTTTGCGGACGATGATAAATTTGTGCGTGAGGGTATTGTTTTTTGCAATCCTAAAAAACTCGTCGTAGAAAGTAGTACAATTTCAACGGGTGAAAAAACCTGTGGTGATATTACAGGAACTGGAGGTGGCAACTACAACTGTTATGATGTTACGAATGACCTTCATTTATTACCTGCGTCGGTCAAATGTGGGTCAGATTGTGAATCTGACGAGTGTTGTACAGTGACGCCCGGTTCTTTAGACTTATTGAACAGTGGTGTTGCGAATTATCATGTAGACACTGGTTTATTAAGACCGAACGATGGTTTTGGTCAATTTATACCTTCGGATGAGGAGTCTATATTATGTGGTTCAAATAGATGTGAAGAAGGTTCTTTTGTATCTCTTTTGGCCAGTAGAATTCGGTCGTTGGGTTATCATACGACACACTCTGATATTTGTGTTGCGCATGTGGCCAATGCGCTTTCTTCTGAAGTTGTACCACAGACACGAACGTGTAATATGACGCATATTGCAGAACCTCGTAAAGTACGTGCATGTACGCGAGATGCGTACAACAATGATCGTGATTATTTTCATTTTAATCGCAAATGTTATCGGGCAAAAAACGTTTTTGATTGTAATAATATCAAAGACGGTGACAAACAAATGTGTATATTTGATATACAAGAAAAATTATGCTATGCTTCTTATGATTTTTTGAAAACTGTTACGGAATGTCCAAAGGATAAAACTTCTGAAGATATTTTGGCGGATGAGGCAAATGTTATGAACGGTGTGAGACGTATAACATCATACAGTGTTAAAAGCAATGGTCCTGTAGATACCACTGATAAAGTGTATGTTACTGGTGTTACTGATGGTCTTGGTTGTCGTTCGTTGCGTCAATATGTTGCTGCGATTAACGGTTTGGCGCAGATTAATGCGTTTCGCGATACAGAAATTCTCGAAGCGGAAAGTTATTGGCAAGAGTTAATAGATGAAGCGCGTAGTTTCATCCAAAGGTATGCTGAAATGGCTAACAATTTTTACGAACTGAGTACTCAAATTTTCCCGTTGATTGAATTTGAAGATGTTGAGGAGTGTCCGATTGGACAAGTCGAAAAAGCTTCGGAAAATTTTGGAATTGAATCTGCACCCCTGTGTGATAATAAGAATTATGCTTCTAGAACAGTTATGAATATCATGAGTTTTGAAGCACAAGCGTTGGCGCGTTCGGAATGTTTTTGTCGAATGGGCTCTCTTTATGAAAACAATGGTCGTGATATTGGTGAAACGGATGTAGTGACAGACAAATATGAACTTGACGAAATGTATTTGGGAATTGACGCTTCCAAAGTAGCATCAAAATGTTCTTCTTTGGTTGGACTTGAATCGGTCTATCATTTTTGTGTTTCTGGTATGATGGAATCTGGAAAATGGCGTTCTGTGCTCCAAGATCTCGAACCCGATATTAAATCGATAAAACACTTTCGCTCGTCTGCTAGTAAAACACAACTCGTTGAAAAATTACTGCAAACATTACCTCTTGTGTCTTCGAATTATGAACCAAATTGTGGACGTCTGTTATCTTCTGTTGGTGAAACTCCTTTGTATTCAAACAAAGGAGGTAATTGTGTTCCTTTCCAAAAAATGAATGAAATTTTATATCGACTCGAATTCGAAACTTCAGAAGTTGAGTCGGGTCGTGTACGCGGTTTTTACATTGATGCTTCGGGTACAAAGCATGTCGACAAACTAAAAACATTTCAAGATACCCTTTGTAAAGTGTCTGACAAATTGACAAATACATATTTAACTTTCCGACAAATGGCTTACAAATGGGACAAACCTATTTCCACATCGGACACAGCCACAACAATTATAGCACCTAAAATTTCGGATAATATACTCGAAAAGTTTGAAAATTTTGAAGAACAACAGAATTACGATTCTAAGAACGTACAAAATCGAGTTTATTGGTTCGACAATATTGTCGTTGACGATGGGTTGACAAAAGTACCTATGTGCAATGTAGATTGGACGAGTGAAATAGTTGGACGTGCACAAATTCAAGACGCAGCAGGAACATTATATGACGACCCATATGAACTTCTACACCGACAAGTCGACGAAGCCATTTTTAATGTGCACATCGCCGTTTTATCGAAAGAAAAAACACAACAAGATAATGAGTTATTATGGGATGCTATAGAAACCGAACTCACATCACTCGATTCAGAACGTATTAATTGGAAAATATCCATGGAAGTTGCAGAACACTTCATGCGTATTACTACTACGGATATCGACGATAGTGCCGTTGATTCAAATGATCCCGGGGCCGATGGAGATGAAAACCCTGTAGAATTGTCGAGCGCTTGTTCAACTCTGGAATTGCAATCCGGTCAGAAGAATGATATATGTGGAATATGTGAAGGAGACGCTTCTACATGCAACGGATGTGACAATGTATTGGGGTCAGGGGAAGTGAATGACGAATGTGACGTATGTGGTGGAGACGGTTCAACTTGTGCCGGTTGTGATGGTATTCCCAATTCGGGAAAAGTTTTAGATGCATGCAACGTATGCGGTGGAGACGGTTCAACTTGTTAACAACGAAAAAATAAACTATAAAGTACCTTCAAAATAGTAAGAATGAACAAAATTTTATTATTGTGTGTTTTGTTTGTATGTACGTCGGGTTGGGAATGTATTAATTACGCACTTTCGTATATTGACAATAAGAATACAATCAACATAGATCAACGAAGTCAATATTTGACAAAATTATGTGGTGCTGTGCGTGCATGTCATGCGAACCCGCAATTTTATTCGTACGATATCTACGTGAACGATGTTGTACGGTGTTATGATTTGCGTCTGTATAATTTTGACAAATCCATTTTAGAAAAACACAAACCCGCGATTCTACATTACATTGGTCTAATTCAAAATAAATCACGCGCCGAAGTTTATTACGATACCTTGAATTTTCAAGCAAAAGACCACATGCAATCCGTCATAAATATCATTCGAATACGCGATGCTTACTTACGCGAGTTTCAATATTCTTCCAACCCATCATTAGTAGGAGATGTATTGTTTTTATTGAAAAGTACAAAACAAACATTCGAATTAGATGCTTTTAAACAGCGCAGTGCTATCCAAACAATGGACATTAGTACGCAGGAACAAATACAATCGACAGAAAGATTCCAACGTGATATTATTCAAGCACAAAAAAACATTGAGGAGTTAACATTATCTGTGCACGAACAACGAAAGATATTTGACGAATTTGTTGTCAAAGTACAAGAAAACGTAGTTGGTTCATTAATAGAATTAGAAAATGATTAAATTTGTTTGTAACTATAATTATACAATTTAAGGTGTATTTAACGACGATCAGACATCTCTTTTTGGAAATTGGTAAGACAAGTCGATAAAACGTCAAATGATGTCATCTTAAGTACTTCCGTCATTTGATCAAGACGTTCTTGTTCGTTTGAAATCTGATTTAATTTGGACCATCTGAGTCCGTCTCTTTTTAATTTGTGTGCGAGATCTTCAAAAGTACGTGCATTGGAAGCAATGGTACCTCTGATCTTGGAAATTTCGACGCGGGCAGTTCCTTCTTGGGAACCTAAAAGAGCGTCAGTTGCGGCTTGGAATTCGCGTGAGCCTGCTTTTTTGGCGGATTCGCGTAACTGTCTATCCATAACGGCACCATGAGCTTTCATATCGTTGACGAAATTTTCACGAGCTTCACGCCAGTTATCTTGCAAACCTGAGATTTTCAATACGTATTCATCAGCGGCTCTTGCTGCTTTGGACATACGTAAACGCTGTTGGTGAGGATAGTTAAACGATTCAACAAATTGTTCAAGATTGTCATCGTTAGGACTGATAGCACATCCTGCTTCGTGCAACTTAAGAGTAACTTTGTTTTTCCATGAGTGAGCACTGGACACATATTGATTGTCCATGCCTGCTGGTTTTGTGAAATCATTCGCGATGCCAATAAGAGCTTTGTTGAACTTTTCACATGCACCATCGATACCAGGGTATTGGTTCACCATCTCAACCCAAGCAGAACCACCACCGTCCATCAGGTATCTAATTGAACCATCGTTGTAGATATCGTGCTGGCGGTTATTCAAGCATACAGTCGCATCAGCGTACGCTGTGCCGTCAGCTTTTGAACATGCCCCCCAGACAGCATTATTTTCGACGTCAAACAAGCGTAACCCATCTCCGCAACGATCTTCTGTAATAGGGTTCGATGACCCTCCAATATTAGATGCTGATGCAATACCAAATAATGCGATTGAACCAATGATAACTTTCTTCATATTTAATTTTTAAATTGAACCTTTTATAGTTGTTTTTTTTAAACCAATTGTCAGTATAAAGTTTACGATATTCTCACAAATAAATGCGTTACGTAATATTTTTATTCATTACATTATGTAATGCTTTTGAATTTGGTTCCATATCAAATATGGCTACAAAATGCGCCGCAATAATACAAAACCCGATCGACAAATCGTCAATTATCAATTTAGAACGTTCTTTAGACGTCAATTGTTTCAATTATTATAATATCCATGTGACCGACGAAACCATGGACGAGTTAAGAACGTTGTACAACGCCAGCATTAATGCATTTCAAACTTACGTTGATGCTGCAGGAAAAAATGAGCAAACACTGTATACCGCTAAAAATTGGTTATCGATGGTTTCTAACGACCCTCATAGTATTTATCAGCGTCAAGCGAGAGAATGTAATGCACAATTACTCATGTCTCAATTCGGCAGTGAAGACACAATATCTGAATTGCCTGTGTTCATACAAAGTTTGCAATATATGCAAAGTTGTTTTGATGATGTTGTGGTTGATGTCGTTGATGCAGCTGACAAACTTATCGCCGATTATGACATTCGTATACAAGAATGCGAGGAAGCGCATGCTCACATGGTCGGTTCATATGAGAATGTGAGTGCAAGTCGTATCGGACTTTCGAATATGAAAATTCAGTTTTCGAATAACCTAATCGAAACATACAACACTATATATTCTTAGTATTTAAGATGGTTGATTTGTAAAAAATGAAGATGTTAATATTATTGTTGTGTACCTTTTGCTATGGACATGTTACATGGCCCGTTGAAAATTGTACGAACGATGTAAATTATATGGTTCCTTTTCACAACAATTCTATCTTAGATCCTTGTAACGATGGCGAATGTTGGACATATTGCGACCATCAAACATGGCACGAAATTGACATCAACGAATCAGAATTCTCCAAAGACCATCTGGAATCGGAACAAAAACTGTGTATTGATCAAGGTTGTGCCGATTTTCATTACGCACACATTAAAGAAGTACATCTATTAGAAAGGTGTGCCATAGATAAATGTCACATCGAAGAATGGGAAGTGGAACGCGTTCGAAATTGTTCCACCTTACTTATTCGAGCTTCAGAAATATACAAATATGCATCCCTACTAAAGATCGATTTTGATCAAAAATACAACATTAACCGTTCTCTTGTTGAATACAAAAAACACAGATTTATACACGACATCAACACAATTCTAAATGCCGAACACGAAATGATATGGGACTTAGAATTAGCAAATACCGAAATGGTAAAAATTTTAGAAGTCAAAGAACCAGAGCATGAAATGCAAATGATTGAAGACATGAAAGAAGCCCTACGATTAAACGTACTAATATCAGAGAATATAACACACCTGATTAACAACGCAGTACTGTCAACATTCGAAATGGATGAAAAACTTTGGTTTATATTTGGTCAAGTGAAAATGAGTAAAACGTTATCTGGTGCGATGAAAGCAATTAAAGAGTATATAGATGATATACGTGACCGTGTCACCTACCAATATGTTTTTGGACCTGATTTGTGTCCAGATATAGATTGGTTGATGGGAGACATAGAAAGACAATGCATATTATGTGACCATGGAGATTGTCGTTTCGATGGTAAAAACTTTAGTTGTGAATGTGAGTTGGGGTGGAAAGGAATGTGGTGCGGGGAAGAAAAAAATAAATGTAGTGATGAACCATGTATTAATCAAGCGGGATGTGAAGATGAATATAACACTTATCGCTGTGAATGTCCAACGGCGTGGACAGGAAAATTTTGTCAACATCTCATTGACAAAACATTAGGATGTAATGCAACCGATGACAAACACCCATGCCAAAATAATGGGACTTGTTTTCCATTAGAAGACAACTATTTTTGCGAATGTCCTCTCGCTTTCCAAGGAACAAATTGTCAATATTCATTGACGGATTGTATTGATCAAAATCCATGCGAACATGGGGATTGTGTATTTGAAAACAATCGAATATCATGTGACTGTCAAAAAGAACCCATATACAAACAACCGTTCTGGACAGGTCCGTCGTGCTCTCTACCCAACTTAGAATGTAATATTAGCCATGGTGATTTCAACACTCAAGTAATGACCCACGGACTACCATGTAGTGGTCACGGTGTATGCACATTAGACCAGGGAAATGTTAGTTGGGAATGTTACTGTGAATCCGATTATATTGGTGACAGATGTTCAATTTCAATTGATGAAACAAATCTATGTTTAATATACAATACAGCATGCTTTCATGGAACATGTCAACATTGTACAGACAAAGATTCATGCACATGTGAATGCGAACCGGGCTACGAAGGAGAACAGTGCTCTGTCGAAATTAACGAATGCGAACCAAGTCCCTGCAAAAATGGCGCCGAATGCGTCGATTATGTCAACGATTTTTACTGTGATTGTGCAACAATCGCAGGGCAATTCGGGGGTGAGTTATGTGACGAAAAAATGACTTGTATACAAAAACCATGCGGAGACAAATTTATATCTTGCAACGACGAATCAAGCGATGTTTCGGGGATTAGTTGTATGTGTCAACCAGGATATATGGGTGACAGATGTGAAATAGATGCTAGGGTTTGCGCAGACAATGTATGTTTAAATGGGGGCAATTGTTTACTTGGACATTCACATGCCTTTTGTTCATGCGAACCAGGATGGAGTGGCGACCGTTGTCAATTTGCACCGCCGTATTGTGACGAACAACCATGTGGAAGTTACGGAAATTGTACTGTCACAGGAAATGGTTACAAATGCATTTGCGAACCTGGATGGGATGGAAAACAGTGCAATATCAATATTGACGACTGTGACCCCAATCCGTGCAAACACGGTGCTTGTATTGATTTGGTCAACGGATATTCCTGTTTGTGTTCCGAAGGCTGGCGTGGCACAAATTGCGAGACCTTAAAAACGCCATGTGATAAAGTATCATGTCCACGCGATGGCATGTGCATTGACACGAGACTTGAAAATTGGACAAAACACGATTATACGTGCCTCTGTGCAGCACAAACATGTCAAGTAAGAACACTGACCTCATTACGACAAGAAACAATAGCCGTACGCACAAAAAGCCACTCTTATGTATTATGGGGGTTCATTATAGGCGCTGGTTTAATATTAGTGGTTGTCTTATTCATATATTGTCTATATTACCATACAGAAAACAAAAGAGAAAAAAGAACGAATTTCAAAAAATTGAAAAAAATTACTACTTTGAAAAAGATTTTGATTTGACTGTATTTAGATTTGACTGTATTTTGATTTGACTGTATATAAGATACTGAATAAGATATACGATGGAAACTGTCAAATCAATTGGTACTACAGGGTTTAGACAATTTACAAAAAGCGAAGCTGTCGCTGTGATAGACGCTAAAACATCGAAATTAAGTGAGAATTTCGAGAGAGAATTACGTGATTTGCAAGAAAAAATGCATACTACAGTGCGCGAAATTGTCAGAGACCAATTGGATTTATTGACGAAAAGAATTGAACAAAACACAAACGACATACGTACATTAATGGATAGGAAAAGAGACAGAGATTTCGAAGAACGAATAGAAGCTATAACTAAGAAAAATACAGAAAACATCAAAGTCATAGATGATAATATAAAAACATTAGATAAAGACTTACAAAATTTATCGAGTTAACCCTTAATTTTTAATGGTTTTGCAACCTTATGTAAACGCTTAAATTCTTCAAAAAATGTTGCCGCAATTCCGGGATCATGGAAAATCATAATATTTTCCAAATTTGTCACCGCCGATTCTGTCACGTTAAACGAACCATTAATCACCCAGACAGGTTCACGCGCCGCAGACAAACCGATTAAGAATTTGTGGTGCATCAAACTCTTGAAACGTCCACGTCCTTCGCCCATAGTACGAATCACACCACCTTGAAAACATCCAGATAATTTCGAATATGCCGTCTGGTTTTTTTTGCGAGTCGTCAAACGATCTTTGGTACAAATAATCGACACTCCTAGGGTATTCTCCGCCATCGTCTTCAGAACACGCTTGTTTGACAACCACGCAATACACCCCACGATATAAGACGTATCTTCGCGTTTAATATTGCGTACGATGGCATTTTGAATCGCACGACCGTCGAAAACAATGGCAACTTTTTGCCCACCGCGTTGGTGCACACATTGACGTTTACGTTCCCCATTATCAGCTTGTTTATTCAAATCACGACTTCGCTTCGGCATTATTATAAACCATTTTTGTCTATATATAGGAGATCGCAACACACCAATAATGGATGCACACGAAACTTTTGTCGAATACATGCAGAACAAAACACTACCAGGTCTCAACAAAATCAAAGCGGCCATGTTGACCGCCGACACACGAGGTTTAGAACTTATTGCAACAATATACTTGCACGAACAAAAAACCATTGACGCTGATGCAATATTCAAAGACAAAACTTATTTACAATTATTATTGGAATCCGTACCCAAAACATGGACCCCGACCGTTGTCAAATCCCTTCAAATATCAAGACCTGCAGCCTTTCCACAACTTGAAATGTATTTCGAAAAATTCAAACAATTCGCACAACCAAATACATTACAATACCTAGGTGAAACAAAAAATGAAACTCCACCAAGAAGAAATGAACCATCGACGCCAAGAACCAGACCAAGAAATACAACAACCATCTCAGCTCCAACAGTATCCAAAACAGCAGACGAATATATGACAGAAGAACAAAAAAAATCGATTGGTGTTCTTGTTTCAATATTGGAGGCCAACGTTCCAGCAGCTTGGGTACGAGAATGTGCGTCAAATCTAATCATCAATATACCATTTTCAGAAAAAATTGACCAAGAAGCATTTATTCTTTTACAAGATGGAAACAAACGCCATGTTCATCATATTGACAATTCTGTGGCAAAATTTTTGCACACATTGTCCCAGTTTTTAGTCGGAGATATACCAACCACCATAACCTGGCAATTTTCAGACTCACAAAAAGCCATTCATATGAAAAAACTTGCTGACGCACTCAGACAAAAATGCCCAAAAAATCCTCTTGCTTTCATCATTTTCGCATGTTCACTAGGGATACCCACAACAAGACTCATGAAAACGCGTGACTTTCTAACACGTTGGAAAAGATTTGATCATTTGTCACAAGACATAGTCATCAAAATGTTACTTCGGTCGAAATTTAAAATAGAAACCACAGAAAACGAAGCCGTTATTCTACTCCAAGAATACACAAAACACATACAGGAATTTGTTCCCATAGAAGTCAATTCAAATACAATTGAAAAATATTTTTACCAAACATATTACTCATACCCAACACCAGAAGAAATGAAATACATATGGGACAGAATAGAAAAAAACACAAAAATATACAAATAAAAGTATATAACAACCATAATATTTTTTTACAATGTCACTTCTCAAGAATGAACTCATACATCTGTACGCCAACAAATCTCACACACTCAAATACCCATGGAACTACATTCTACAAAATATAGATCATCTCACCGCCATTCAAATTCTCGAACTCGTCGTACAAAAATCAGACCATATCAATATACGCGGAATAACCATAAATAAACAACAATGTACATTCGAAAACATTGCACAACATATACCAGAAGAACAAGCAAACGTTTTTTTTGCCATATACGGCTTAGTCATCACATGCGTGACAGGAAAGTTACACCCATATCTACGACATTATACCAGAACAAAATGGGTACATCTGTTCATACAAGTTAAAATTCATAAACAACCCATCTTTGTTTATGCTTGTCAACAGAATATACAAACTCTCATGCAATGGATGATCGAAATCATGAACGACATTCAAAACTTCACACCATTGACACAACAAGACATATACGGAAACACACCACTACATTACGCAGTCATAAGGAAACAATGGAAATGGACACAAAGACTAGTAAACAAAAATTGCTCACCATTCACAAAAAATCACAAAGGCAAAACAACCCTCATGCTCGCCGCACCACATCATGAATACATTCAAATATTCAAACAAAACAACAAACAATGGTTCGACGCTTTGCACGAAGCATTAGTCGATGGAAAAGAAGACGCAATGTGGTGTTACACATTAATTAACGAAGGTGCAGACTTCAATCAACCCGAATTGTACAACAGTCCATGTGACTCACTACTAATATTCGCAAGATCAGGCATGGATATGAACTTACCATCCGACGAAACATTCTCCATAGAACAATATCGATTAATGTTTCTCTACGGAAGAAAACCAAACAAATGGAATAACGTATTAAACGCATTCAGTGAAAACGAATGGGTAAGAATGCTACACGACATATCCGTCGAATTCAACAACGTAAAAATTACACAAGAATACAAAGATAATTTGGAATCGAGAAGAGCTATTACAGATACTACAATTAAATTACAAACATTTATAACCAATCACGACTAAACCATTGTCTAAATACAGGTTTTTTTGATTTTTTTCCCTCAGAACTATCCGAATCACTATCCGAACCACTATCCAAATCACTATCCAAATCACTATCAGAACTATCGCTATCAGAACTATCGCTATCAGAACTATCGCTATCAGAACTATCGCTATCAGAACTATCGCTATCAGGAACGAATTTTAACACATCTTCTTCTGATGTTTTAGATACCTCTTCTTTTGATGTTTTAGTCGGGTGTGCTTTAGGTTCAAGCTTGAATTGACGTATCGGGTTACCGTCTGGTTTTTTAGGCCCCGAAACTTCATCAGAACTTTCATCTAAACTTTCATCAGAACTCTCATCGGAACTCTCATCAAAACTCTCATCAGAACTCTCATCAGAACTCTCATCGGAACTCTCATCGGAACTCTCATCGGAACTCTCATCGGAACTCTCATCAGAACTTTCATCTGAACTTTCATCAGAACTCTCATCGGACTCGATTTTCTTTGTAAATTGACGAATTCTGGATAAAAATGTGGAACTCTCGTCGGAACTATCATCTGAACTACCATCTGAACTATTATAAGAACCATCGTCAGAATACCAGTGCTTTTTGTCTTTTTTGTCTTCATACTTTTTGCCATCCTTTTTGTCTTCGTGCTTCTTGCCATGCTTTTTGCCATCCTTTTTGTCTTCGTGCTTCTTGCCATGCTTTTTGCCATCCTTTTTGTCTTCGTGCTTCTTGCCATGCTTTTTGCCATCCTTTTTGCCATCCTTTTTGCCATGCTTTTTGTATTTCGCGGCTTTTTTGTTGTGTTTTTTTGCCTTCTTTTTATGCTTAAGGTGTTTTTTACTGTGTTTTTCACTTTTACGATTGTGTTTCGCGGATTTGACGCGATGTTCTACCCTCTCTGGGTGTTTTTTTGCCTTCTTATGGTGTTTGGCTGCCTTCTTCTTATGGTGTTTGGCTGCTTTTTTGTGGTGTTTGGCTGCTTTTTTGTGGTGTGTGGCTGCTTTTTTATGATGTTTGGTTGCTTTTTTATGATGTTTCTTATGTTGTTTAGCTTTCTTGTGATGCTTTTTAGCTCTCTTGTGGTGTTTCTTCGCTTTCTTTTTATGATGGTTCTTTTTCTTCTTCTTTTTTTTCTTTTTTTTCTTTTTTTTCTTTTTTTTCTTTTTTTTTTTTTTTTTTTTTTTTTTTTTTTTTTTTTTTTTTTTTTTTTTTTTTTTTTTTTTTTTTTCTTTTTTTTCTTTTTTTTCTTTTTTTTCTTCTTCTTCTTCTTTTTTTTCTTCTTTCTTTTTTTTTTCCCTTTTTTCCCCTCTGACACTTCGAAATTAAAATCTTCCCAATATTTGTCATCATCTACGGTGTGTGTTGTGTTCTTTGGAACCTGTTGTTTAGTTTCACCTTGTTGTGAAAATTCCATATAAATATAATTGTTGTTGTATATATAGAGTAAATGTTTGTTCATTTTTATGACAATAGTTGGCATAATCGTGATTTAAATTCCCGATGTCCGTATATCATTTATAATAAAGTGTTTTGTGATGAACACTTCCAGCATCATTCTGTGGACAACGAGGCTTTTAAAAATTTCATATCAAACGAGAGTGCTTCTGTCCAGAAAATATCTTCTTTGTATTCTCAACATCATTATGATCCAATGTCTGGTATCAAACTTGAAAGTGGTGTTGATTTTTTCGAACATGTAGAGAATATGGCGCGTTCGTCACAAGTATCTGCGTTTGTATTTGACTGGGATAGGACTTTACAACCTTACGAGTCAATGTTAACACATTCTGTTGATTATTTGAAGGCACAATATGATGGTGATGATTTTATGCAAGCACTTGCGATTTATCATGCTGGGGGACATGTTCGTTTTCAAAAATTACGCCATATGTTTGGTGTGGTCAAACAATGTAAAAAAAATATATGTATATTGACTGGTAATCCTGCTGTATTGACGGAGGGACGTAGCATTTATATTCACGTTTTGAAAGAATGGGGTATTACACCGTTGTATTTGGCATATGCGTTGGATAAGTATGAATTTATGGCACAAGACCTTTTTTTACAAAGTGTGAGTGGTCCGATGTTGCGGTTTTAAGTATAAAATGGGTTTGTTTGTCTTAAAAATGGAGGTTCATATTATGTTGTTGAGTACTATGAATCCTGAGATGACGCGTGATTTTTTGGCTTTGTATGATTTGGAATTTGATGCTACTCCGGGAACAATATGTAAATTGCATTGGCATACAGATATGCCTGTATCGATCTCTTTATGGATTGCGTGTCAACATCCAGTTGTTGACCATTTGTGTGCTTCTTTTTTGCCACATATGGATGCTTGTGTGTGTCTGTATCATGACCACGATGGGTTGTCTTGTGTACGGGTTAGTAGTGGTATGGAATTGTTACAAGGATATCATAAAAATGTTTGGATGATGGCAACAACACTTCCTGAAGTGTCGAATAAACACTCGTCTAGGGTTCGTCTTTATTACAATGAAAATGGATTTGAGATTACACGTTTGACAAACGATTTGAGTAAAAATTTAGAAGATATTTTAAAGGTACATTTGGATATACAAAAAACGTTATGAGTTACTCGTCTTCGTCATCGTCATTAAGTTGTTTGTATTTGTTGTCTGGTCCATCGACAATTCCTGCCCAAATGAGAATGTTAGGAATTCTGAACCAGAGGAGGGCAACTGCATATGATGCGAAGAAACCACCGAATGATATGTTGCAGTATGCAGTTGCACATGCTTGTACTTCACCTGCGCCATCTTTGACGACACGTCCGAGGCCTGTGTCGATTTTATCACACATTCCTTGCCATGCGACTGCTGCCCATACGAAGAGTGAGAATGAAATGATCATCCAGAAGATGTTGAGTCCGAGGAAGGCGCGTTGTTTGCCTTTGGAAGCAATGGCGTTTTGTAAGGAGACATTATCTGAGAGTAACATCACACAAGTGTGTGCACCAAATAATATTGCGCGGATTGCGAATACACCAAATGTTGCGGCTCCGAGAGCCGAAAGTGGTCCCATGTAGCCGAATGGTGCACAATCTCCTGTATCGAGTGTCTTGGTGCAAGATGGTGCAACTACCCAACCTCTGTATTTAGCGTCTGTAACTTTTGAGTTTTCGGACTTTGTGAGTGGGTAAAATTTTTTCTCAGATTCTTTGTAGTAGTCACATGGCGTAGTTGGGAGCATTCCACTTGTATATAATGGGGTCGGTGCAACAAAGTTAGTGCATACGGCGGAAGAGTCTTTGATTCGAAATCCACCAAAGACTTGTATGAGTTGTCCTGCTAGGTCTGCATTGTCATCTTCAGTGTATGTATCGAGGACTAACGTTGCACCTGGAAAATGTGCGGAGTCCATATCTGCCCCAAAGGTAATTAATGTAATCAGTGCGAGTGCGGCTGAGATAGTTGCGAAAACTGCTCTTGCGATATTTAAATTCTTAGCTACTGACATTTAAAAAAAAAAACAAGACTTATATAGTATCTAAATTCTGTTTGACTACCCTTTTCTTACTATGATGTGTAATGTTGTGTTACGTTGCTTGATTGTTTCTTTACGTTGTGTGAGTGTACTCATCATTGTCTTGTCTAAATACCATCCTGAATGTAATGCCCAATCCATAATTTCAAAAAGTTTGAATATGACTGTTCCACATCCTCGTAGAGACACTTGTGTGCATTTTGAATCGATTATTTGTTCGATGATTGCTTGTGGTTCGTCGTGACGTCTCAGTGTAAATTCAATGAATTGTTTAGTAGGAAATATTGTTATAACGAGACACGAAATTTGCTTTTCAGTGGGAACTATATCAATTATTACTTCGTGTCCATGTCTTCTAAATGAATCCGCGGCGAATAATATGTATAATTTATTTCCTAATATTGCTTTGAATTGGAACGGAATATTGAGCGCCAAAACTTGTTCAATACGCTGTACCCAATCCTGTTTTGGTGTAAGGGATTGTTGCATGTTTATGGATAAAAAGAATTAATATATACTACATAATCTCACCGAACTTCTGGATTGCTTCTCCAGAAGGATCTAAATGTTGTTGAAAATTTTCATTCCATTCGCTTGCAGAGGACGTTGAACATGCGATTGATTTCCCAGTGTATAGCACCGTTTTTTCAGCATCTTTTTGTGTGAAATGTTGTTCGAATACTTTTCTGTACCAGTGTGCTTCGTCTGTAATCGGCGTATTGTATTCAAATATTGCGTCTGAACTGTGTTTCTTTGCTTCAACAAGGAGACTGTTAATCCATTCATTTCCAACGGCATCTGAAAATTGCGCTTTGGTTCGATTTATCACACATTCTGGTACAATTCCTTGGAAGGCTTTGCGCAACCACCATTTTTCGGGTTTTGGACCCTCTGGATGAGTACCCGAAAGTTTATTGACAGGTGGCAATAAGTTCATAGCAAAATTGACGACGTCTTTGTCTAGGAATGGTACACGTGTTTCGACGCCCCAATCACCCATCGATTTATTGGCACGCTGACAATCATACGCATGTAGTTGATTCATTTTTAAAATACATTCCTGAACCATTTTTGTTTCGTTTGGACAGTACAAGTTGTACAAATAACCTGCAAATAATTCGTCAGAACCTTCTCCTGAAAGTACCATTTTAATCCCACGGGCTTTTAACGCTTTACCGAGTAACCACATGGGTGTAGATGCGCGCACCGTCGTCACGTCATAGGTCTCTACTGCTTTGATGACTTCGGGAATGAATTGTATTCCTTCTTCCACGGTGTATTCGACGGATGTGTGATGAGTGCCGAGTTGTGTAGCAACTTCTTTGGCCCATTTAACATCGGGTGAATCTTGGAGACCAATGCAGAACGTATGAACGACGGGATAGTCGGGTCTTAATTTGGGTGCTAATTTGACTGCGAGTGAAGCTACGATCGTGGAATCAAGACCTCCGGATAATAAAACACCCCACGGGACATCACCCATCAATCTTTTGGAAACGGCTTGTGTCATCAATTCTACTATGTCGCCCTGTGTTTTTTTCGCAATCCCAGACTCCATACAATATGGAATTCGCCATTGTGAAAATATTGGAAGTTCACCGACTTTGAATGATGCGATGTGGCCTGGCGGTACGATTTGCACTGGTTCATTTTCAGGCATTGCTGCTAGTAAAGACGCAAACGTAATGCCATTGCCTTGTGACCAATAAAGTGGCGTAACTCCAATGGCGTCACGTGCCACAATGATTCTTTTTGTGTCGCGATTGTATGCAACGAACGAAAAGATTCCATCTAATCGTCGTACTGCTTCTATTCCATATCGCTCTAATAGTTTCGGAACTAAAAAACAATCCGTTTCTCCCTTGGATGGATTTGAATTATATATTTCACCGTTCATAGTGACCACCCACTGTTTAAATAAAATGGGTTGTGGACCAGCCTCTGGATTAACTATGGATAATCGCGTGTGTCCCATGTATACATCGTTGTCGATAAATGTACCTTGTTCGTCTGGACCACGTCTATAAAGTGGTAAAAGTGTTTTTACAGAATTTCCTTGGATGACGGCTGTAATTCCACACATTCTGGTTTCATTTTTACTAAAGTTATATTAAGACGAATCTTTTTTTATTGGATTTAAACATGTTTATTTTTTTTATTACTAGATGATAGTTCATCATCGCGTTGACGCTTATTGCCCACAATATCTTCTTCCACAATATGTTCTTCGTGTCCTATTAAATCATCTGGGTATTTCATTCTGGGATATGGGTCGGCAGCCACGAGTCTGTGTACAGATTCCATAGGTGTCTCACATGGTTTGCCGATCTTGACGGACCATTTATCTGCGACGTGTCGATCGATATCGCATTCGATTTTATAACCACCTTTTGTTCTTGTTGCTGCTGCGCATTCTTTTGTTCCTGTAATAAATCTGGAAGCTTCGGAATTCGCGAGTACGTTTTTGTATGTAAGCTCTTGTCCGCTTGATTTGCGTTCGATGACTTTGAACACATGAAACCAGTTGGAGTTAAGCGGACAAGCTGACATGATACGTTTTTCGGCGGAATGTTTGTGCGTTTCACTTGAAACTGTTTCGAATACACTATCAATGCCATCGGAACTGTGTGCAATAAGGTGAGAAACGTGTATGAACACTCCGTCATTGTTGATAACACAAGAATCATATTTCCTTGACTTTGTTCTGGAGTCAATAACAGACAATTTATTGTTGGATGGTTGTGAACCAATAGGTGTTTGCATAAATTTTTGACTTTTGAACGAATGTTTGGTCATTTTGAGTATAAAATCTTCAATGTTGTTGGGAGATGGTCTTCCTTTTTCGAGTGGAATCCTTGAACAAATTTTTCTGGCGAGTTGACGCAGTTTTGGTAATTTGACATAGTCAAAGGATGCTTCTTCAGAACCGGTAGGGTTGCCAAATATTGGTGAGGATTTTTCCATGGTCCAAATCGTATTGAGAATTTTGTGCTCGATTGGTGAACGAAATTGGTCCGCAAACAATGTTAACGTAAATAATATCATTTCTTCAGTCACCTTAAGGTATGGTTCCAAATCTGGAATCATTTCCTCCACAAAAGACTCTCCGTAATGTTTTCCACCTGGCAAATTACAAACCGTTTCAATGGCGGTGACAATCGCTTGGTTGCGCGCGAAAAGTTTCACACGTTCCCAATCACGTGGTCCTGGGCGAATAATCGAATTTTTCGACATTGAAGCCTTGAAACGTGGAACAAGGATATTGCTGGCGGTTGCGTCAACATCTTTGATCACCTTTGTCCAAATTGCTTTTTCAATAAGCATAACACGATATTGTTCTTCTTTTCCTTCTTCAAATAATAATTTGCGATGTGCTTTGTCTTCGGTGGACATCATGCGTTCACCATTCATGCAATCGTCAATATCGCGTCCCCGTCGTTGCTGTTGTTCGAAATTGCCCCAGAAAAAGCGTGTTTGTAGAGCTTCTTCGACGTCTCCTTTGGCATCGTTGGTGGCGCCCATCCAAACACCGACGCATTCTGACTTGGTGATGCGTGAAGAACGTTTTCCAGTGCCTTCGTCTTGGCACCAAGTTTTGCATGTAACGCGTTGAGAGGTTAGTTTTTCTTTAAACATGGCTTCTTGAGACGAATCTGCGTTAGGGTTTTTCGCTGAACGAAACATGCCGGGTGGTGCTTCGTGACACACTGTCACAACATCGTTACGATTGCCATCGACAGCGTCAGATTTTCCAGTTTGGTACGTCAATACTTCAGTAGTTCCTGTAATTGACATCGCCTCCATCAATAAGAATAGAAATGACTTGGAAGTGGCACCGCCGCCAGCCTGAAAACAGTTCAAATGAAGGCCAAAGTTACGTCGAAACGCGTCGTATCTCGCGTGTTGAATGAGGTACAACATTCTGTGCGCTGTCGATATCAAATAGTATTGTTCATAACCTTCTAAAAGAACCAAATAACGATTTGCGAAGACTGACAAAGATGGGTCTTTGATAGAATGATGCACAATTTTATTTTTGGAAGTGGTACGCCATCTTAACATTTTGGAGACCACTTCGGAGATCGCAGCATCAGGGTCCAGACATTGTGTTTTCATTGCATGAACAGCCCATTTTTGATGTTCTTCATATTTAGATGTAAATAATTGAGAAACATGTTCAATGGGAGCACAATTTTGGGCATATCTCGCCTTCGCTTGGTATTCAAGCGCGGTAAAAGCTGAACGGTCTGAAAATCCTTCTAGGCGGTCTCTTTCAATGTCAGCTGGAGTTCGAATATCATATTCGGTCTCGCAATTGGGGTCATAATCATCCGACAATTTTTTTTCTGGAATTGCACGTTGTGCTTCCATCCAGCTTTGATGCTCTGGTAAATATTTACCGCATAATGTTTTCGGGTGCACACCATTTGGCGTTAAACGAATGACGTGTTCCGCAGTGGGAAATTCGAGTGTAGTCACAGGACTGTTAGACGTGGAATCACCCGCGTAGGCGACGCGTTCTTTAAACTTGGAGTCCGCCGTGTCTGGAATCAATTCCAACGCACGGTCAAGTGTAAACACGAATCTCGGGTTCGCGGCATTTCTCAGGTCCGAAAGAGGACGTTTTGGATTAATGATGGAATCCATTTGTGACGTAAATTGTTGCGTTCCAGAGTATCGGTCGGCAACAGTACGGACATACATCTCGACGCCAGAGATTTGAGACCATTTTTGATAATGTTTAAGTCCAGCCAGTGGGTCGGTTTTGCGTGAATTCAATTTGCGAGCAATTGATTCTTTGTGTAAACTGGAATTTTGAAACAACATTTTGGTGAGAGCATTGCCGAATTTGACGTCTTTGTGGTAGGACACCGCGTGTATAATGTAACAGGCGGCTTTATGTTTCAATGTAGCATGTGGAATCCACTGCAGCCAACATTCGACATATGGAAATAAGTCACCAGGTAGTAGATCTTCGGGCAAATTCATCGTGTCGTAAACCATTTTGGTAAACAACTGAAAATTAATCTCGTCGTAACGTGCTTTCGGATCTGCATGGCGGACGTCCAAAAATTTCGACGCTGCAGGCCGTAACATGCTACGGGGAACATTAATGGCTACATAATCGGTAATGCCACTTCTGACATTTTGGTCTTGTGGTTTGGAATGTGGATTATTTCCCCAAAGTGCCAACGGCTCCATATGTATACCTTCCATCTGTGTTTATACAATATTTTTGATAATTATTTTTAGATTATCATATGTGAAACAAATGTTCAAAATCCAAAATTTTTATAGTAACTTTATATATACATGTAAATTCTATTTTAAATCCAATGGAGTTCACCCTACCACCTTTAACACAAGAAAGTTTCAGCCGATGGTACAATAAAAAAGTTCCTAGAAACGACAACGTTGACGAAAGAGTTGTTTATCCAGGTGTTAAATTAAAATGTTCCACAAAATCAAGAGACTTGCGATCGCAAATAACCCCCGAACATGTCTTTGTAACGCGTGAAGGAGATAAAAATGTGTATCATCACAAAGTGTTAGGTTCAAACAATGTTTTCATAGGATTACCTAAACGTTTGTATTCGCACTGTTTCAGAAATATTAATATACATAGTATTCCAACTGACAATAGAATTTTAGTGCGTCTGACAGAATCAACTTCCGTTGTCTTGCCTTTTATTCCAGACGACTTTGTAGCACAAAAAAGAACAAAACGCTCACTATCATCACGTTCAAGAATAAAACGCGAAAAAAAAAGAACGAAAACTGAAAATAAAAAGTCAACAAATATTCCTTATACAGGTTGGGTTACACGTGTTCTCACACCAGCTACAGATATAGCATCCGATAATTCAATAGACAAATTCCAATTAATAAATTATATTAAGGAACAAATAAAAATATATGACACATCGTTGGATGCATGTATTCCAAATCCATTTGCAGGGACAACAACAATAGACGAAATTAACCACGTTGAGGACAAACAAATCGCTCTAGATACAATTGTACAATTCGTACATCATTATGCACGAAATATAATCAAATAATTATACATGTTGTCGAAGTTGATAATTGACTTTCCAAATATCTTGTATACAAACAACAACCACGCAAATCAGCATCAAATTGAGTCGTCATGCCAAATAATTGTTGCTCTATAGATACCAATGAAGCATGAATTTGTGTGACAGTCACAGATTTAGATGGATTTTGCATTTCTTGGAGTACACCGTTTAAATCTTTTCTAATTAAAACGTGCATACTCAAAACTTCTTTAAAATACGACGCAGGTGATGATTTGATACTCGGGGGTTGGTGAAACAAAGAATTGACAAGACGAAGTGTACTAAGATATAAACTTTTAGGGGTATGGCTTTTAAAAAGTGACATTACAAATATTTTTAACTCTAAATACTATATATAATAAAATAATTTATATCATATGTTGAACGATATTGACCAATGTATACATGATATAAAAATGAGATTGATCGAACTTGGATTCGAGTTGACTCCACCAACGCGACTACACAACAATAAATTAAAACAACTACAACACGATTTTGTAGAAATATTGATAATGTTCCAAAAAACACCCACAGACATGTTTGACAACGCACAGAACATTTTTTTCATTTGTACAGGAAAATGGTATACAATTAACAACTTACACGACTTACACGCCGCTTCACAAAAAACCAAACAATATTTAACTAAATATTTTTAAATCTCACGCAAATATTCACGCAACCAACGTAATCCCTCAGATTCAAACGGTTGGGAAATAAGCATCTCTTCGTATTCCGTCAACGGTTCCCCACGACTTTTCGATAACATATAATCAGCAATTACCCAGGCTGGTGTTGAATGGGGTTTAATTTCAATAGAACTTGGATCTTGGTCCACGACGCGTCGATCACCAGTATAGTAAATGCGTTCCCTGTTACATTTCGAATGCGAGCCAAACATATAAGACATTTTATTAATTTTATGTTCGGTGTTTACTAAAGATCTATTGTCAAAATCTGAAGAAAACATTACTATAAATAGGAGTAGTAAGGCAAATATAATTATGCTTAAGTGCTTCTTATTTGTATTTTTATTCTATAAATCAAATGCGTTTAATGCGTCGGATTGTAACAAGCATGGACACGAAACATGGATATGTGACTATATGCAAAAACATTCGCGTATTTACAAATCGCAACACGAGTTTAAACTTCGTAAACGAAAGCTAACTGTATCGAAAAACAATAAACAAATTCAATTTGGTTTAACTTCGCGGTCTGATAAATTTAGACATGAAAACAACAATAACAAAGCGTTTATATCGGGACATCACAAAACATTTGATAGAAATGTAAAACACAAACACAAACACAAACTTTATATCAACAATTACCCACCCATAGATTTAAGAAATTACCATTCAACGTCCTTTGTAACACCAGTCAAAGACCAAGGACTCTGCGGAGGATGTTTCGCTTTTGCGTCAGCCACAGTACTTGAATTTTGGTCCAAAAAAAATGGACATCCCAAATCATTATCTGCTCAAAACTTGATGGATTGTACGTCGGGATACGACCAACCAGACGCTGGCTGTGATGGTGGTCTGATGGAATACGTATTTGAATATGCAAAAAATCATCCCGTCGATTTGGAAATAAATTATCCATTCATAGGCATTCCCAAAACATGTCCCAGCAAAATATGGACTCACGTGTCAGTAGCAGATTACAAAGTTCTCATGATTGATGAGAACTCGAGAGCAGAACATCAGATACCCTATGTTTTACATCATTTCGGACCTGTCGCAATCGGAATAGACTCGAAAAATATGAATGATTATACAGGAGGCGTATTTACCGCAGATATGTGTTCTAATGATATCGACCATGCTGTTACAATCGTTGGATATACAAATGACGCATGGATCATAAAAAATTCATGGGGACCTGATTGGGGCGAAGATGGATATTTATATCTTGAACGTGGAAAAAACGCATGTGGTCTAGCTGAATACATGGTTTATGTTGATTTAGCATATCCAAACCTGGAACAACAAAATACTCATTGGAAAATGGACTAAGCCCACATAACCCAAGCCATAAACAAGGTCCAAGTCGAAAGTCCCACACCAAATCCTATCAATTGACAACGTGTACTGTAACGACCACGGATTTGTTTAATCTGTTTTTTAAGTTCCGTACGATGTTCGTCCATGGTACTACGGATATCTCGGTAATTTTCATTCGTTTGGATCATCAACTCTGAATTCATCTGAATCACATGTGTAACTTTGTCATCGAGCGCAGCAACACGGTTATCCAAAGTTGTAACACCTTCTTCAAGCGTCTTCAATTGCTTCGCAAAACGATTGTCAATTTCGGAAACCAACATTAGAAATAATTACATACAATTTATAGTCAATTATGATTTTCTTTTGTTATTATTATTGTTTTATTATTGTTTTATTAAATTTATTCTTGATTTATTCAGTGCGTGCACGTTTTGGCGAACGAACATCTTCAGAGTCGTCTGCAGAACGTTTCGAAACTTCGTACAAGACACCGCCTCCACCGGACTCGATAGCATCGGGATTTGAATGGACTTTGATTCCGTGTTGCAAAGAAACCTCGAATTTAAGACCAAATCCACCGTCTGGCATAAAATAAAACGATGGTCGAATAACAGGTGCAAGTTTAGCTCCACGTTGCAGTTCAATCGATTCAGTCACGTCATTGCCATCTGCATCTTGAAGTGGGATAACATTTGGAGTCTCTTCGTCGTTATAAGGATATTGACGCTGAGTAATTTTCAATTGACGGTAATCATTGTCTTCTTTTTTGACTACAGGCGAGTTGAAGATATCATCTACCATAGTACGAAAAGTAGATTCATACGATTCACCCGTATCGGCGGAAACCTCTTTGGCGTTTTCGGCAAGCTCTTCCTTAGCTTTTTTTAACAAATTGGAGTCGTTGAGACAGTGCTGAACTCCGTCTTCGACCAGTTTTGCATAATAATCGAACATTGCGACAGAGGCGGGGTTTGATGGTTCTTCTTTCAAAGTACCTGTAAATTTTGCAGTTGCTGGAGTAACCCCAGAAAACTTGCCAAGAGTACCAGACTGAAGATCATTCCATTCCAATTCAGTTTCTTGGACGCGAGTCGTAAAGCGACGGTTTTCAACATCCGTAACATTGACATAGAATTTACCTTCTTTACCTTCCGTAGTATTAAATTTGTACTCGCGGTTAGGCGTTTCAATGACATTCATGGGAATACTTGAACGACCAGCAGAACCAGTCGAATAAACAACAATGTCTGGCGTCAAAGTATACGTAATCCCATACTTGTCTTTGCTCATGCAATAAGGACGCATTGAAAATACCATGGAAAGAAGCGCACCGTTGTACACTTCAGGCGTCTCCTTCATTTCCTCGTATTGACCACCCGAAGTGTGGACGTAACGAACAGGACGAGCAGAACCATCTTTATTGAAAGCACGACATTTGATAGTAATTTTTTCAACTCCATCTTTATTTTTCAATGGAATCATAGCGCCTTTATGGAAAGATTCACGTGCCTTTGCCTCCTGTTCTTCAGGAGTTTTAGTCTTGTAGTAACGCGCTGCCTTACTGCGGGCAGCTGCAGCAGCACCGCCAATATCTTTATCGTACATTTGATCCAATGCAGATTTATTCAATTCACTCATACGAGCGAAAAAATCATCACGCTCACTTTGATGTTCTTCAGAACCACCGGTTTTCAATAGGGTTGCCATGATATTAGAAGTTGATTCGGTTTTAGAAAATTTTGATTTCATAAAATTTCCTCCCTCACCAATATGAGGCCATTCAGCGACACAAGGGGGCGTCATAAGCTTGTACGCATACCCAGCATTATTGCTAAGATCATTGAAAGTTTCTTGCTTCCCCGTAGAATTATTCATACGTTGAGATTCACTAAGAGTGATATCACCTTGACTGCGAAAGTTGAGCATTGTAAATTTAGGTAAAGAATACATTTTTTTTTGTTTGATTATATTTCATCAACCATTATATTCAAAACTTATTTGCTACATATGTGAAAGGTCTTTTGTAAACAACAAAAAACCTATATATAGACTTTATATTGAAAAAGATGCTACTTCGTATTGTTTGCAAAGACGGACTCATGTATCACGGGTTACGTGACAAACGCTATTCAAACGATTTTAGAATACGACTAGTTGGACACGTGTACCACATATACAAACGAGAAATTAAAGACATGTTTTCATTTAAAGACCTCCAGTGGAACAGGGTTATGGGTTCAATCTCAGCATACGATCATTTATACGCACGTGGCATGTGGCCCTCAGAAGTCCACAAAATTATTTCAGAACCAGATATTTAAGTCTATTCTAAATTTTCCAACTTGTATTCAAAAAATGGAAATCATAGCACAAAATAAGAATGAAGTTCAAAATATTACGCTACGTATTCCAGATGGCACTAAAGTCATCAAAGCGAAAGCTTTTAGTGCGTGCAACTGGTTTAACACTATTATCATCCCAGAAGGCGTCTCTAAAATTGAAGAGGAAGCCTTTGCGAATTGCATAAATCTGGAAAAATTGACAATTCCATCCACTCTATTAGAAATAGGAATAAGTGCATTTAATGGTTGTCTTAAATTGGACAATATACGGCTGAAAAATGTGCAAGTCATAGGGCCAAAAGCATTCGCACACTGCAAAAGTATCACAAATGTCGACATACCCAATGTTGAGTTTGTTTATTATCGTGCGTTTTACATGTGTAAACATCTTGAATCGGTTACAAACGCAATAAACGTACGATTCGTTCGGAAAGAAGCTTTCGCACACGCTGGAAATATCACTTTCATTAAATTTGGTGAACCGCTCATTTCCATAGACGACGGAGCTTTCAAATATTCAGGTGTACATTGTGTGTCACTAGAAAACGCAACACAATTTAAATCAATGGGATCAACTGCCTTTCAAAATTGTCAGTTCTTAGCCTTAGTGAATTTTGCTGACCAAACCAAAATGAAAACACTTAAAAACAAAACATTCCGAAATTGTTTCAATATGAAACAATTATATCTGCCCGAAGGAATTACAACCATTTCATCAAACGCGTTTGAAAATTCGGCTATACGCGACGTGACATTTCCATCCACTTTGAAAAAAATTGCCCGTCGTGCCTTTCACAATTGTTCAGATTTCTGTATCCCCATATTGACTGTGGATGTAGCAGTTGACCCAACATCTTTTATGGGCTGTCGTCCAACGTCGGTATTTGACCTCTCCAACACAAAAACGCAAATGAACCTCAAGGGCGAAAAATGTTCTATTTGTATAGAAGAATTTCAAAACGAAAGTACGGTATGTAAATTTCAATGTGGACATATTTTTCACATAGAATGTGCAAAAGAGTGGTATTTCAAGTCAGATACGTGTGCAAACTGTCGACAAGAAGTCAAGAAAGTAGAAACCATAGAAAGACCTACAAAACGCAGAAAAATAATTTAAAATATTTTATTATATAATCTACAACTTGAAAAAGCAAATCAAATTGAAATCGAATTGAAAAAGGCAAATCAAATTGAAACCATAGAAAGACCTACAAAACGCAGAAAAATAATTTAAAATATTTTATTATATAATCTACAACTTGAAAAAGCAAATCAAATTGAAATCGAATTGAAAAAGGCAAATCAAATTGAAAAAGCAAATCAAATTGAAATCAAATTGAAAAAGCAAATCAAATTGAAAAAGCAAATCAAATTGAAATCAAATTGAAAAAGCAAATCAAATTGAAATCGAATTGAAAAAGGCAAATCAAATTGAAAAAGCAAATCAAATTGAAATCAAATTGAAAAAGCAAATCAAATTGA
>Ga0209502_10000067_pt1 | contig 108525 bp, 93 predicted proteins | sample ArcticOcean_MG_C_10_FD_187442 | JGI IMG/M metagenome (GOLD analysis project Ga0209502, IMG submission 187442) | Marine microbial communities from western Arctic Ocean - ArcticOcean_MG_CB11_90 (SPAdes) (version 2) | ecosystem: Environmental > Aquatic > Marine > Oceanic | place: Arctic Ocean... | reverse complement strand
CCCCCCCACCCCAACAAGCGCGCGCTCCGCTTCTGGTAACCGGTTCAAGGCGTAGCAGCAAAGCGCGAGGAGATACAAACATCGGTCGCTGGTTTGCCCGCGAAGCACCGCGCGCGCCCGGTGCGGTTGCCCAAACCGGTGGTAACACGTCGCCAGCAAATACGTGTTGTGTTCGTTCGGAAAGGACGCGTGTAACCGCTCACAAAGGAACACCGCGTTCGCGACCTGGTGCGAATCAAGGCTCTCGCGAACGCACTCGCCCAGGAAAGTCTCCAGGTGGCGATCGTCGGGACGCACCGCGGTCGCCGCCATCGCGGGGGCGGTCGACGTCGAACGCGCGGCGACAATCACTCGCGAGGCACGGCACGAACCTAACCCGAAACCTCGTGCGGGAGAAACCGGAACGCGCACACCGTGTGCGCGTGCGCGGCGGAATGGCCGAGGCGCCCGTTGGTTTAAAACCAGATGCGCCAGGCCTTCTCGGGCCTGACGAAACTCCAAGCCGAAAGCCGTTGTGAATCGCATCACGGGCACTCGTTGACGCGCACCCCCTGGGTCGGCACACGTGCTTTTCCCGATGCCTCCCAAGACGCGTGCGTCCGCGCCTGCCCGGAGCGCCGCGGCGCCCGGTTTTTTCCAAAGGCACCCCAACGTGTTCGTGTACGTCCCCAACCTCATCGGGTACGCGCGCGTGGCGCTTGCGTCGGCTGCGCTGGCGTGGGCGTTTACAGACGTGCCGTTCGCGCTTTGTGCGTATTTCCTTAGTTTCGTTTGCGACGAACTGGACGGGAGGTTCGCGCGGATGTTCGACCAGTGCTCGGAGTTCGGGAAGCTGCTCGACATGGTCACCGACCGGCTCGCAACGGCGGGGTTGCTGATGGTGCTGTCGTCGAAATTCCCAAGATGGTTTTGGGTAACCCTGCAGTTGCTTTTGATTGACGTCGCGAGCCACTGGTTGCAGATGTACACCAGCCTGTTGTCCGCTAAAAAATCCCACAAAGACGTTTCCAAAAACGCCAACGTCGTGTTGAGACTGTACTACACCAACCGCGCTTTCATGGGCGTGTGTTGCGTTAGCGCGGAGGTTCTTTACCTCTGCGCGCTCGCTCTTTCGGATGCGACAATCGCAAACGTCAACGGCGTAAACGTTTTCGCAAACGCGTTACCGAAAACCCTGAGCGTTTCCGTACCCGCCCTGCCGTTCCTTCCCGTCTCGTGTGGGCTCGCGGTCGCGAAAACAATCACGGTAATCACCCTGAACCGAGCCTCACTGGCGACGCAAATCGCCGTCCTAACAATACCAGGCTGGCTCGTCAAGCAGTGGACCAACGTCGCGTCTTTAGCGGAAGCATGCGTCGCGCTGGTGGAGTTTGACTTCCCGAAAGGAAAAGAAAAAGAAAATAACCGTAAAAAAAGATGAGCGCGCCGGGTGCGAGGAACTGAGTTATTACACCGACAACACAGGGAACAGGCGCATTTTTTGCGGGCGGTGCGTGATTGTAGTAGAAGTATGATATTAAAAATTGGAGAGTAGGGACAGAGGTAGTAGTTTGGAAGGGACTATTACCTCTGGTAGGGACGACCCGGCGATCTGCCCAACTCATCTCATCATGAAACAAAAAATCAAATTTTGGTTCTGTCCGAGGAAATAAAAACGCCTTTTCAGTGAAGAAGCTCCTACGGTCTTCAACAAGGATGCCCTGCCCCACTTCAGGTCGCGCTGTCGTTCACTAAAGTGCGTTTCCGCGGGCCCGTGTATCGCGCTCAACAGTGCTTTCGCGAACTCCGCGCGTCTCGCGTCGGGCACCTCCTTCCACGCCTCTCCCTGCGGAGCAAAGAGGCATTCTCACATTCCCAGATCTCGTCTGAAAATGGCACCGACCCAGGCCGTAGCTCACGTCCCCGGCCTGCGCCTCAAGAACGACGCCATCGACGAAGCCACCGAGGAAAAGTTATTCACGTCGCAGTTGTTCCGCAACATGCATCACGGACACAAAAAAGACTTCAACGGTGAAACGGGCAAGCTGTCGCCGGTGATGTACGCCATCAGAAACTTGGCGCGCGATTCCGGTGCGTCTCCAGGGCCTTTCCCAAATCCCGCCGACTGTTTACTGCCCCTGGTCGAAGACACTAGACATTAATAGGAAGTTGATTAGAATCCAACTCTCTTTATACTGTATGCTCATACACATCACGAAATACTGACACTTTGTTTTACCTATCGCAAGGGCTTTGCAGGGACATGATGCTTCCCGACCAAGTCACCGCGATTTCGTACAACCCGCCGGTTCCGCTTTTTCAGCACCACTTCGACAGCCGCACGAAGTGGGGGGAAACGATTGTGGGGGTGAGCCTCGGCTTGCCGTGTGTGCTTTACTTTTACGCGGCTAAAACGACTAAGCGCAAGGGCGGACAGTACCGGTGCGCTAAAGCGCGAGAGATCGCGCGGGAGCTGGAGGGTTTAAAACTAAAACCGGGCGATCGGGTGATGAAAACAAACGGATGACCCACCGTGAAAACCGAAAAGACCTTCAGGGTGGAGGTTACGCTGTCCAGAAGAAGCATGTATTGCATGAGCGGCGCGGCGAGGTACGACTGGACGCACGGGATCATGCCCTGCGAAGCGGAACACAACGCGGCGCGACACGAAACCGAAGCCGAAACGTTGAAGAGTTCCACGCACGCGAGTTGGAACCGACTGGATATCCGAAGAAGTTTGACGTTTCGAACGTACAAGCCGTTGTCCGACGCGTTTCTGCGCAAACAAATCGAGTTGGCACCGATGGAAAACAGAAAACCCCTTCAGGCGAGGTTAAAGGCACAAAACGTCCTTCGGCGCTCCCGTCACGCCGTACGCGAACGCGTACGTGTTGCGTTTCCCAAATCCAGACACTGTTTTACCTCTAACGCGCCTGTGACTGATCAGACCGATTACGGTGACTGTTCAGACCGATTACGGTGACTGTTGACCAGGCCATCGTCCAATACACGTCCAATACACGCCCAACAAATGGACTGACACTTTTCTTTTCCACAATCGCAGGGCGGCAGCGGACGCGTTTCGCAATTCCATCCAAGACGCGCTGGAGGAGGAAGACGACGCAAACCTCCAAGCGGGTCTCGCGGCGAGTCGCGCCGGGGGCGGTCGCGGAGGTGGCGGTGGTGGCGGTGGTGCCAGTGGCAGCGGGACGGGGCAGCGCGCATCTGGGTCGTCCCAAAAAAGACCCGCGGATGATGCGCCCTTTCAGGGTGATCAAGCCAAGCGCGCGCGTCAAGCGCGTCTCGCCCGTTTCGACAAAGGGGGAGAATCCAAGGACGATGCCATAGTGCTGAGCTCCGATGATGAAGAAGAAGAAAAAGAAAAAGAGGAGCTGCGCGCGCTGAAACACACGGTGCCCGCGGCGCGGCTGACGCTGACGCGAGGCGAGAAAAAGGTTAAAAACGCGCTGGCGCAGCGCGACGCGGAACTGAGGTGCGAACGGATCGAGCGCCGCAAGAACCAGGAAACGGAAGTGGAGGAGGACGAACGGTGGTTGGGTGGGTAGCAGGAGCAACAGACTACACTGACTTTAACGCACTAATCTGACTTAAACAGACTAAACAGAACTTTCAGGAGTCCTTCCAAAAGAAGAAAGTAGTGTTTGTTAATACAACGCTCTCCACGTTCTCAGAACTTTTCGCGACGCGTCGTTGGGGTATATATTTGTATTTTACCTACCCCCGTGTTTCTCACTTTAGAAACGGGTTGTGTGGGTCGGACCCGGGGAGACGCGGCGGCGACCGCGCGGATTCCGCCAACGCGGCGAACGGGTCGTTGACCGCGCTTTGCGATACGCGGGCGGCGGCGGTGACGTGTCCGTTCAGTGTCCGCGACTGCGACGACGCGCCTGCGTTGGCTTCGGCGTTGGCGTTGAACAGCGGGTTGGAACGAACCGCGGACGAAGGGGGCGTCGCGGGGACGCCGCCGAACCCAGTGCCACCGGGCGACGGCGCGGCGAAGGGATTGGCGTTTTGAGAAAGGCCTGCGTTCAGTGGGACCGCGAACGGGTCGTGGATGGCGCTCGCGAACGGGTTCGAGCCGCTGGAGTTATTTGAGGAGTGGGTAACCCCTGTCGGTTGTTGCGTGACCTGCGGAACCGCGAACGGGTCGTGGGCGGCGCTCGACGCGAACGGGTCCCGCGCGTTGTTCACGGGAGGCGTGCTAATCGGCGGCATCGTGGGAAGACCTCCGGCAGCGAGGGTTCCCGCGAAAGGGTTCCCACCCGCGACGTTGGGCGACACGGCATCGGGTGGGAAAGCGAACGGGTCCACCAGAGGTTGTTTCCCTTTCCCCGCGACCGGGGAGGACGCGTTTTGGAACGGCGTCCCTGTCAGAAGCTCCACCAGAGACGCGTCCAGAGTCACGCTTTGCGAGCCCGACCCGAAGAAGCCCGAAGGAGCACTGGAAGGACCGGGCGCGTCGAACAAATCCACCAAATCGCCTTCCCGGGAAGAGTCGGAGGCGCCGCTGATCGCCAGCCGCGCGGCTTCCTCCGCTAAGGACGCCGCGAGGGCGGCGCGCATGTCCGGATCCGCATCCGCCGCCGCCGCGATCGCGTCTCGGCGGTCTGATACCAATAAAAGAAGGTGTCAGTCTTGTATGGGAACACAGTCGTCCGGGATTCGGGAAAGGCCCAAGACGTACCCGCTACGTCGCTTAACTCGTCGTTCAGCGCCAGCGCGGCCATCAGCAACCCCTCGTCCCGGGTATCTGAAATCAAAGAAACCACCCTCGGGCGCATCTGTTTGCACCGCTCGGCTAGGTTTTTCACGAAAGGTTTGTGCACCGCACCGGGGTCGTTCTCCACGTCGATTTTCGCCAGCGCGGTTCTTAAACTAGACACGGTTTCCCGCGCCACCACAAGATCCGAGTGCAGTTTCGCAATCGCCTGTGGCGAGGAAAGGTCGTCGTCTGCAGTGTTTGGCGGCGCGGCGGCGGCGGCGTGGAGGTTCGCTTCCTCGCGTGACGCGCGCTGCGCTCGCAACAAATCCGCGGCGTGTCTCCCATCCACGGGGACACCAAGCGCGGGTTCGTCAAGCGACGCGTACCCTCCCCTTGGCGGCGACCCCGTGCCGCCGCCGTGCGCGCCGTTTCGCGCAGGTGGCGGGCCGAAGTTCAAAGGCATACCGTCGGGTCTGCGAATCACCCCGACGTCGCCCCCAAAGTCAATCGCGCCTCGCGCGCTCGGGGGCGAGCCGGCGGGTAACTATAAAAGAAAAGTGTCAGTCTTGTATGGGCAAACAGTCGGAGGGATTTGGGAAAGGCCCAATACGTACCTCACCGCGCGCCTCTCTGCGTTCCATCATGTCCGCTTCCAGCTCCGCTTCCTGGACCGCGGCGCGAATAGCAGCCGCGTCCGCGGGGTCCATTCGGTCCAAGTTAGCCCCGATGATCTCGGCGGTGGTGAGGCGCGGGATGTACAGGGGTTGCGCCGCCGCCGCGGAAACTTGCGGCGACGCGCTCACAGATCCATCCGCGAGGGACACGTTTTGTCGCGACCCCGACCGTGGAATGTGCCCCGGGAGCCCTTGCTCCGGGGGAAACCGCACGCCCTTTCCCCGGACGTGCGCGTACACCTCCTGCAAATGCGGGTGTCGGATCTGCTGCGCCCATTCGCGAATCAGCACCAGCGTTTTCTCGTGCACCTCCACCGCCGTGCCGCTACTCGTGGCAAGCCGCGCCATTTCGTGCGGCACGTCCTTGGCGATGACCATCAGGTGAAAACTTTGTCCGCAGTTCTTCATGCACATCTCAAGCGCCAGCAACGCCAGCATTTGCCGCGCGGGGTCGCTCTTTTTTAACAGCTTCAACTTCAGCGCTTTCACGCAATCCTTGCCGTGTTTGTTGAAGTCGCTGTTCACTAAGTCGCACATATCAACGTTCACGCCCCAGTCGGGCTCGCCGTTCAGGTGCGCGCTCGTGGCCTGGGGGGTATCGTGAAACGAGGGGAAGAGTGGAGGAGGGAGGAGGGAGGCATTGACGGCGTCAGTCGTGAAGACGCGAATCTTTGAGCGTTGCCAAAAAATAAAAAAAAGGCAACGCGAAAAAGAATATCGCACCCGCCTCGAGACGCGTCGCGGTGGCGTGCTTTTGGAGTGCTCCTGACCCATTCAGAACCCACCCGGAACCCCTCAACGAGTCGTCGTGTCTAGTTGTTGTGCACGCACTCCGTCAAACAAAAACGCGGTCGTCACGTACCTTTTCCGCCAAGACGTACGCGGGATTGCCGCTTTTGTCGTGGAAAAAACCCATCCCCCAGCTCCGACTGCGTGAGTAGGAATGTGCAGCAGATTCGACTGTGGGTGACTGCGTGTGCCCAAGGGCGTCCAGGTCGGGTAACCCTACCCCACCCTCACGGGTCTCGACGCCGCGCGCGCGGAGCCGGTGGTGGCGTCCGAACGAGATGGCCGAACGTAGGTACGGACGGGTACGCACGTTTCGGTGTGCCCCAGACTGCCAGATCGGACACGCGCGCCCCTTCACTGCTGCAGTGGGAACACGTGTCCGACTTGACCTCGCCGAATCCCGCGCCAAAACCAAAATTATTTCACCCGCGTGTGTTGTTCTGCGCTCTTCTTCCTTCGCGTTCTCTTGGCATCGATTTGAAAACGCGTCAGTCGCCCCGTTTTGGTCGGTTGCCGTGCGTTTCGGAAATACGAAACGCGTGATACGAAACGCTGTGACGTCACTTCTTCACACACAGTCCTTCCTAACCCACCCCACCACCACGATGGCCAACTCCTTCTCCACCGCCATGGCAGCCACCCGCGTGGTCGTCGCCGCCCCCCGCACCGCGGCTCGCCGCGGTGCCGCGCGCGCGCCCGTTCGCGCCGCGGCCGCGCCCAAAAAGGCTGCCGCGGCGGCCCCCAAGAAAGCGGAAATGAAGGACATCGTCGACACCGCCGTCGGTGCCGGCAGCTTCACCACCCTCGCCGCCGCTCTCGGCGCCGCCGGCCTCGTGGACACCCTCAAGAGCGCCGGGCCCTTCACCGTCTTCGCCCCCACCGATGACGCCTTCGCCAAGCTCCCCAAGGGCACCGTGGAGGACCTGCTCAAGCCCGAAAACAAGGCCAAGCTCGCTGGCATCCTGACCTACCACGTCGTCGCCGGCAAGGTGATGTCCGGTGACGTCGTCAAGCTCAAGGAGGCCGCGACTGTTAATGGTGCCATGGTCAAGATTGACGCCTCCGCGGGGGTCAAGATCAACGACGCCACCGTCACCACCGCGGATATCGAGTGCAAGAACGGCGTCATCCACATCATCGACTCCGTGATCCTGCCCCCCGCCGCCCCCGAACTCAAGGACATTGTGGACACCGCCGTCGGTGCCGGCAGCTTCACCACCCTCGCCGCCGCTCTCGGCGCCGCCGGCCTCGTGGACACCCTCAAGAGCGCCGGGCCCTTCACCGTCTTCGCCCCCACCGATGACGCCTTCGCCAAGCTCCCCAAGGGCACCGTGGAGGACCTGCTCAAGCCCGAAAACAAGGCCAAGCTCGCTGGCATCCTGACCTACCACGTCGTCGCCGGCAAGGTGATGTCCGGTGACGTCGTCAAGCTCAAGGAGGCCGCGACTGTTAATGGTGCCAAGGTCACGATTGACGCCTCCGCGGGGGTCAAGGTTGACGGCGCCACCGTCACCACCGCGGACATCGAGTGCAAGAACGGCGTCATCCACATCATCGACTCCGTGATCCTGCCCAAGTAAAAAAAACTGTGCCTAATACGACAAACGATTCTTTTTTGATTTCGGCGAGCCCACGATGGGAACGCGCCGGTCGCTTTCTCACTCGCGGTCTCCCTGAATGGGTATAGCTTAGCTCGCAAACGCCCGTCTGCGTTACAGCGGCGATTGCTCATTCTTTTCAATGGAAAAAAAATTGTCCTAATCTCACCGCGCGCTACGTTACCGACCCTCCGTCGCCGCGCGTTGCGTTTACCAAACTTTATCCAATCCCACGATTTTTTTAGTGACATTAACCGTTTTTTTTCGTGAAATCCCCCTGGAGTTCATCAAAAACTCTACTCTACCATCCTAATCTCGCTCCTGCACGGGGTAACACCCCCCCCCCGAACTTAACATAACCGCTTCATCGACCCCCCGCTCTGCTCTGCCCTCGGCTCCGCCCTTGCCTCGGGGACCGCTGACCTGCTGAGGGTTTCCAAATTTTCTCGCTTCAAAATTGGTGGCCCATTTTCCAAATTTTTGACTTCGAAATCGGCACCTCGCGCAACGCTTACGTTCTTTTCGCGCGGCGCGTCCGTCGCGATGGAGGCGCTTGGTTTCCTGCGTGTGGCGCGCGCCATGGACGCGGTTTCCGCTCGCGCGCTTCGCACGGAGGTGCTTGCCGAGCTGCGAAAGCAACCGTGGTGGTGGTCCACGCCTTTGCGAGGGTTGTTCGGTTCCGACACCAACTCCGCGGTGGGCGCCACCGCCGCCCCAGGAGACGCATCTGTTGGCTCTGACTCCACCTCGTTGTTCCAGGAGACCAACATCCGGAGTTCGTTCCGCCGACGGTTGTTAGTGCTTCCCGTGGACGACCCGAACGACCCGAAACACAACACCGCGATCGGCGCGCTGTGCCGCGAAGCCATACGCGCGGTGGTTCACGCGCACACCACCAAATGTGTGCGCCCCGACGGCACCAGCCTGTTATCCCCCGACGCGCGTTTGGTGGAGCTCACCGCGGTCGTCGCCCTCCCAGGAGCGTTCGCACAAGACCCGCACGCGGACATTTTGGACGAGGACGAGGACGAGGACGAGGACGAGGACGACTGTAGCGTCTGGGGAGAGCACGCTGAGAGTTATCCCGAAGACAGTTACCTGGGGTGGACGCCGGTGGAGGTTGGGCATCTGAAGAAGAAAACAACGACGGTACACTCGACGGTACCGTTCGGACCATCCGGTGTTTCGTCCGCGCCGAAAAACCCAACCCCGACGCTTCTCACGACCTGGGTCAGTCTACAACCAGTAGGTGTACACGGAGGCGCGACCGTGATATTTCCCGGGACGCATCTAAGAGGGGAGGGTTTAGTCCGAACCGCGCCGAGCGCGGTGCGGGCATACCGGGGAAGCGATTTGAGCGAAGGTACGTGTTGCGTTTCCCAAATCCCGGCCTCCCTGTGTTCTCATACTCGTCCTGCGAAGGGCGCATTACCTCTGCCGATTTGGGAGCCCGTAATTACGTAATACACATGGCCCGAAACACTGACACTTTCTTTTATTGGTATCAGAAGATGAGCGGTTCATTCAGCTCATGGCCGGCGATTCGGTGGACGCGGCGAACGAGGGTTACGCGATGGCGGCGCTTGAGCTGAGTGATGCTGAAGTTGGAGAGATTGACGTACGACGTCGGAGTGAGCTGAGGAAGCGGGAACGGCGGTGGCGGCGGTTGCGTTTTGACGCGGCAGCGGGGGCGGGTGCGAGCTTAGAAAGGTTAGACAAAACGCTGTTGCACGCGCGGCGACGCGAATTGCACGGAACCGAGACGGATGGAACTGGCACAGAGAATACCTCCCGTCACGACGATAGCGAAGACGAGGGTAGTGCGGCTGCAGGTGAGGACCGCACTTCCATGAAACCAGGAAGGTCCCGGGACGAGGGGTTGACCGGAAACGCGCCAACCACGCGCGAACCCGATGCGCCGCCGAGCGCGATGACCAACGCCGATGCAGGCGACTTGGTGGTGATGGACACCAAGGTGTGGCACTTCGGTAAGTATTTCCCACACACCACATTCCACTGACTGATTGCCCATACACGACTGACATTTATTTTATTTCAATCAGGGAGCGCGAATCGTTCGTTCGAGGCGCGGATTTTAATAAACGTGACGTTCCAGGAACCCACGGCGCGTCCGAAATTTCAGCGGAGGAAGCGGGAGGATGTTTTGTGCGGCGCGGGGTGGGAAACGGATGCGGCTTTTGAAGCGAAGGCTTTCGAAGCGAAGGATTTAGGGGACAATAAAGACGAAACCAACCGTCGGGGTGACGACGAAGCGACCAACACGAACGCCACGAGGTCCGTGCGAAGGATAGACGGGTTCACGTACCACATACACGAACGCGTGTTGGGGAAGTACGCGGTGAGGGATTTTATGGAAGGGGGGGTGATGTGTTGATCGTGGAAATGGTGATGGGTAGTTGACTAGGGCGAGGAAGTATTAGAAATAGTCTGGTGATAGACAGCTTATTAGAAATAGAAATACATAGTCCCCGTGATAGTTTACCGGAAGTTACGTGTGTCGAAATAGTCTCGGGCGAGGCGTCAGAACGTCAGATTCGTATTTTCCCGACCCCCGGCGACGCCCCGGGGCGTTCCCCGTTTTTCCCCACTCGTTCCTTGTGCCGTCTCGCCACCGCGCTTGGAATGGAAGGCGGCGATGTCATGAGGTACCGCCGCAGAATTTCTGTCTCCCGGTCACTCAACGTCTCACCAGAGTCGCTCTTGGCGTAGATTTTGTTCATGGTCGGCGTGTCCATTGCCGCGCCGATGGACTTGATCGATGAAAACATTTGATCGATGGATTTGATCGATGGGATCAACCGCTCTGCTGTTTTTTTGTGGAACTCGAAATCGTTCACCGCGTCGTTGAATTCGAACCCAAATTGAAAATCGCCGTCGCCGTTTGGCATGGGCGACCCGAACCCGCCACCACCTGGGGTCACGTGCCGATTGGGTGTCACCGTGGTACTTGCTTCTTCAAGCGCGCGCGCCATTTCGTGACTGACAACCTTACCGTCCAAAATCTGGCGCGCCGCGCGCGCGTTCGCGGCGCTGATCGGCGTGAGTTGTTCGCCCCGCGCCGCCCTCGCCATCGCCCGACGCACCGGGTTACGCTCGAGGTTTTGTTTGATTTGCGAATCCGACGGCAGGGAGACTACGGACGAGCAATTTGATGCAGGGGTCAACACGTCTCCACCGGCGGCGCCTATCAAAGAACTCCCTTTTGTGGATGGCGTGTTATCATCCGTCATGGCGGGGAACCGGAAAGAATCGTCATCGGCACCGGTTGGTGTTTTGGGGTCATAAGGCGACACCGCGGGTGGAACGTGGAACTGTTGGTTTGGGTTTCGGTTTTCCAGGCTCGCCCGTCTCGCCCGCGCGCGTCGTCGCCTATCCTGCGACTCCATCGCGCCCTGCAGCGCCCCCTTCTCAAGCAACGTTAACAGCTTGCCAGCCACCGCCTTCGCCACGACCGCGGCTAACGCGGGTGAGAACGCGGGTGAGTCCTCGTCGCACGCCGTGGACGCATCAGTTGGTGTGGCGCCGTCCACGGAACACCGACGTGACGCCAACACCGCGACCACGGACCTTCTTTCAGAGGGAGTCAGCGGGGACCCGAACCCACTCGCAGCATCTCCCGGTCCAAGAGTTATCGCCGCGAATCCCGCGTTGACCGCGAAATCGCCGGTGCCCATCGGGGACGGGGACGCGCTGTCCATCATCGCGCCAGGGCACGCGACACGCACAAACACACGCCTGCGTCACTTCCGAAGTCGTGGTCCGTGAAGTCACAACAGACGACGAAACCGCAACGCGAGCGCGTGTGTGCCGACGAGTGCGCGTACGTGTCGGACCGATACGTTCGGTCGGTCCCGTAACGGCCATAAAATTTATTTGCGAAGGAAACCAAAAAAAAAAACCTTGACATCATCTCGAAACAATCTTGCCTTCCTCCCCCCGGGTGCTCTTCACTCGCGATGGCGCCGCCCCGGATCCCCGGCGCCGGTGGCCGCGGCGCCGCCGGTCGCGGCAAGGGCGGTGGCGGGTACAAACGCGGGATGGGTAAGAACTTCGGGAAGAACAAAGATGGGAGTGGTAAACCGACGCCACGGAAAACGGGTTTCGGGATGTGGGCAGTGGGTGGGCTGTTCCTCGTGATGGTTGGTTTCGTGAGTTTCGCTGCGAAACGAGAGAAGGACACGCGAGAAGCGGGGGATACAAGCTTACGCGCTCGTTTGCGAAGAAAATCAGTCGAGTTTTCGGAACACGCGTCGTGTCGCATGGACTGCAGGTTCGTGTCCAGGGCGGAGGTGCTGGAAACTCTACTAATCGGGACCGAATCAAAACGGCACTCCACGCCGAGCGCGCGGCCGTGTCCGCGGTGGGCGTTGGAAAACGGCCGGACGCGGGCGGTGTGGGCGGAATGCGCGGACAAAACGAAGCTCGTCACCGTGATCGACACCGTTACAAATCACCCGTGCGGACCGTGCTGAGTTATGTTGTTTGTATACCTATTAGCTACAGTCGTTAAATTGCATTGTCAGACACAACAAAATAACGTTTGCCCTAAACTATTGACTCGTCCTTTGGAACAGCTCCTGTACGATTCGCGCCACTTCGTTGACCTTCGCCCGGACTCGGTCTCGGTCGTTTTGATGAATAAAGCACCCGACCTTTGATTCGAACTTATCAGGGTGCCACCGCAACATCTCCAAGCGCAACACCGCGCGGTGGGTCAATTTTTGTTGCTCAACAGAAACGCCGACGAGTATTTTCAAAACTTCATCAGCAGACACCTCTGTTTCGTCCCCCATCGGCCAAGGCACGTCCTCAAACGCAATCGGCTCGTGTCGGTCCGCCATCGCGGCGACTCGGCCCCACCTCGCTCGGTACCCTTGCGCGTCAAGGAGAGTAGAAACGGATTTTTGTTCTTTTTCGATTCTTCCTCTTTTTCGCCCGGCGCCGCTCGCCACGTTTTCGCGCCACGCCGCGTCTTCCCGTCGCAGCTCGTCCAGCTTGCGCTGCGCGTCGGCGTCTCTTCTTTGTGTTGCGCTTTGTTGAGGCTCAGCAGCGCTCGCGCCAGCGTGTGCTTTGTACGACCGGTACGCGCTTTCCTCTTCCCTGAAGTAGGCGCGCGCGTCGAAGGCTACCTCGCCGAAGGTCTGTTCGTCATCCTCCGCGAACGAGCTGAAAAAGTTGGCGAACGATTGGGTGGACGTTCCCAACCATTGATCACCCATCGCGAAGGGTGTATCCTCCTCGTACGTCCCGACTCCCGTTTCCGTGAACAAAGTATCCCCCCCCGCGTCCGCCTCCGCTCCCGCTAAAAGTTTTCGCCGCCACGCGTTTTCCTCCGCGGCTTTCCGCCGACCCGAAACGTCACCCAACCCTTCGTACCCGTCGTCGGACTCGTCGTGGTTTCGGCGTCGTCGCGCGCGCGTTTCCGCGTATTTCGCGCGTACCCGTACGCTTTCTTCCATGGCGTGTTTGGCGATTTCATCGGGGGTGGCGCCGGTACCGTCCGCCGCGCCGAAATCCGCGCCCGCTTTTTTTAGCCGCAGCAGCGCGCTTTTCCTCGCGCTCGCCCATCTGGCCAACAGATGTGCCGGCGTCACCCCGTTGTCGTCAACAACAGTCACGTCCGCGCCTTTTTTTATCAACCACCGGATGAAGTCCTCGTTACCGCTGGCGCAGGCCAGGTGCATGGCGGTTCTTCCGGCGTCAGGGAGGCCACGCCTTGACGCAACGCGGCACTCCAAGCTTAAACCCGCACATCGCTTCCACCGCTTTTTCGCTTTTCGAAGATCGCCGTTCTTAGCGGCTCGCAAGAAACGACGACTCGCGCGCCGTGTGTTGTCCTCCGAGGAGAACGAGGACGAGGAGGACATCGCGATGTCCTCCTCTCCTGGGTTCGACGCCGAACCCCGAACCCCGGCCGCCGCCGCGTCGCGAAGAATGGGCGCTTGACCGAAAAATAATGGGAAATATTGGCCCGAAAACGAACAACATCTCGTGGACCCAAAATATTCGGTGCCGACTATCCCACACCTGACCGCGCGCTCCGATGGCGTCCGCGCGCGGCGCGTTCGCGCGTTTGACGCGCGCGCACCGCGCGTGCCTCGCGTTTCGCGTCTCTGCCAGGGCGCGGTCGTCGAGGGCGACAGATTACGAGGATTGTCTTCGGCTCGCCGGGGCGACCGCCCCGACACATTTGCGCGAGTTGATCGACGTGCTCCGCGCGCAGGGCGGCGTCCCAATCGACCCGCGTGACCGCGACGGCGTGCACCCCCTGGTGCTGCCGCTGGCGCGGTTCCAGGAGGACGAGACCTCCACGTCGAGTTCCGGGTCCCTCCCAACCTCCCGAAACTCCACCGTAGGGCTGCTGCTTCTCCCCACAAACATCAGGAACGGCACCGATCTGGTGGTCGTGCGATTTGGCCCGGGCGGGGTTCGGTTTTTAGCGCCAAGCGCGAGTCTTCACGTACACGCGGCGCTCGTGGAGGAGGAGCACTCCTTTTATTTGAATTCGCTTAAACATGGAAAGGACCCGGCCAGGGGTGGTGATACGTACCGACCTGTTATGCACGCCGCGGGGGTTTTAGGGCTTCCAAACAACTCGAAGTGCCCTCCCGGAACGTTTGCGCACATGCCAAAAGAAAGCCCAAAAAAACGAAAAGAGGTTTTCACGCAGTCTGCATTCGGGTGCGTGTTTCCGCACGCCGTGGATTTACTGATCCAGCACCACGAAGTTTTAAAAAAAGACCACCTATCCGCGCTCGTCACGAGCGAGTGGTACACGCGGCAACGCGCGTTCGCTGGGTGGGGAATGCCGCACCTGGTGAACGCGAAGTTGCTGAAGAAACACGGGCGAGGCGGTGAAGCGCGCGACGCGGCGAGAGTGGCGCTGGCGAGCGCGCCTTGGTGGACCTTAGGTGCCGAAAGCGGGTTACCGATGGCACTCGCGGCGATGGCGGGTTTGAGGGACACGTTGTTACGCGACGAGTGGGGCGCGGTTCAGTTCCGGGATCTGTTAGACACGGGCGGGGAGGCGCACAGAGCCGCGGCAGCGGCGATGGGCGTCGGGGACGACGAAGGCGAAAAAGCTGGCGACAAAAATCAGTTCTGGACAAACGCGTTTGAAAAAGCCGCCACCGCGCGAATGGACGTCGTGTCGCTGCAAGCACCTTCGGATTTAGCGAAAGGGGGCGGCGAGCACACGTGGGACTCCGTGCGTCATGAGGTCTCGGCGCTGTACGAGGAGGGGGGGCTTCCGGGGTACGCGGAGTTCGTGTCTGGGAAGTAAGTTGTGTTGAGTTGAGTTAGCGCGAGGCAATACTTATTTACACCGTTTGCGAGAGTAACGTAACGTTCGCGTCGGATTCATTGATTCCTCGTACCCTCGGGTATCCCGTCAGTACCTCCTCTGCCCGTCACCGAAAGGGGCTGGCAACTTACCAACCACCACCCGCGCGAGCCCGGCGTACACCGCGGGTGCTAGTCCCATTGTCTTACGCATCTCGTAGTCTACGTTTTTGGCGCAGCGCCGCACGGCGCGTGCTACCCCCGCCGCGAAAACGGGAAGCACCGCGAATGTTTTCAGCACACTCAACACAACCCCGTCGCTGGCGTCTTTGCACAAAACATCCATGAACTCCATGAACTCGTCCAGGGTCAACACGCCGTCCGCGCCTTTTGCGACTGCGTCGCACACAGCCTTTATCTGTCCCCGGGTGGGGGGATAAACGTGGCCTCCAGCTCGGTGCGCGGCGTTGAGTCGATCGTACACCAGAAGCACTGCGAGATGCAACTCGGTTTTGTCCAAAGTGCCACTCCCGTCGTGGTCCATCTCACGGAACGCGAGTTCGCACTTTTTGGCAAACTTTTTCGTGCCCGAAACCTCGCCTTTGAGCTTGCGCACGAGCCACGACAAACCAAGCATGGTGCTTGGGGCGAGTGTCGAACGCGCGCGTGGTGGACTGATGACTGACCGAATCGCGATTGACGTCATTTTCGTTCCATGCTTTTTTGGCGCAAACCACGGACTTTTTGTTGACCGAATCCAATCCGGGGGCCATTGGCAGGTCGCGCGGAGAGGAGTTAATTGCGATTTAGTTCAGCGCACGTAGCGGTCGTCGCCATGGCGGGCTGGGCGATGACCCCGAACTCGTTGCGTTTGGTGTGTTCCGAAAACGGCGGGTACGCGCACGCCCCCGAGTTGAACGACGTGTTGCATCTGCACCGAAAAGGAATTTGCGAGGTTTCCAATCTCGAGCCGTATCTCGGGCTGAAGACTTTGTACCTGGAAAGCAACTCCATCGACACCCTGGATGGTTTGCGTCACCTAGCACATCTCCGGTGTCTGTACATCGCGAAGAACTCGTTATTCGATTTGCAGGGCGTGTGCTTCCTGAAAACACTGACCACGCTGGACATCAGCGAAAATCGTGTGGGCTCGTTGGAAGGCTTGCGGGGCCACCCTTCAATTTCCGTGCTGATCGCGGCCGGTAACAGGCTGAAGGACTTGCAATCCATTGAGGCACTTAGTATGTGCCTCGCACTGACCTCACTGGACCTGATGGACAACAACCTGGATGACCCGGACGTCATGACCTGGCTCACGAATGGTAACGAGTTAACTCAAGAACAAGGAGTTAACTCATCTCCCGCCGGTAACAATACCCTAGCCTCCCGGTTGAGACTTTTGAAGTTTCGCGGGAACCCGGTTGTTTCGATGACGCCGTCGTACCGAAAAAAAATAATAGCCGCGATGGGAAGTCTGAACTACCTGGACGACACGCCTGTTTTTCACAAAGACAGGCGGCTGGCGGTTGCGTTTAGGACGGGCGGGATGGATTTGGAGAGGGTTGAGCGACAAGCCATCATGGAAGATGACCGGTTAGCGCGCGAGCGAAGCCAACGAAAGTTTGAAGAGATGGTGTCTTCGTCAATCGCCGACGCCGAGGCGCGAAAAGTAAACGGCGAAACCGCGCCAACCGCGGATCCGTACCGGTTCATGTCCCACTCCGCCGCCCGGGAAGCCAAGCTGATGCAGGAGGAAAACGTGCCGGAGTGGAGGATAGAGGAAATGAGGGCGCAGGAGACGTTTCCGTGGCAAGTCCGGGAGCGGGAGGAAAAGACGCGGGAACGCGCGGAGGCGACGCGACGACAAGACGCGGAGACACAAGACGCGGAGGAAGCGCTTGTGACCGAGACACAAAAAGCGGAACGGGATGCGGAACAGGTGCGTTTGGAAGAAACGGAGCTACTTGTACGAGCCGAGAATTTGGGGAAACACTTGGTGGGAAACGAGGTCGGTTCGGTCGTTGAGGAGGTTTTAGGTGAGGACGTCGTGGGAGTGGTCGTTTCGGATTTGGAAAAGCACGCGGAGACGTCGGCGCGACAAGAAAGAGAAAGTGAAAGAGAAAGTGAAGAGGAAACCGAAATCATTCCAATCGCGATCCCCGTGGACGACGACGGCGCGACACAGGACATTCCCTTTGCCCTCGTCGCGGATGATTTCGAGACGTTAAGGGTGTACGACCCCGGCGCGTTCGCGCGTGAGCTTGAGCTGAGAACCGTGGCGGGGGCGTACAAAGACGAACGACGCGAGGCGCGGAAACGAGAGCTCGAGCGGCACGCGGTAGCCACCAGCGACGCCAGGGGCGGCGCCGTGGTGTACGGCACTCCGTCGTTCGACATACTGTGGGCACAGGCCAAGGCGCTTGGAGAGGCGCGGGAGGCGGAGGCGCTGGGGGACTTGGACGACTTGGATGACGAATTTGACGATTCAGGGGAATATTCCGAATCCGATTCAGGCTCCGGCTCGGTCGATTCCGACGCTGACGTTTTCGAACGGCACTCGGTGGCTTCGATTGGAACGGGAACCGGTAAGGCGTGAATGACGCGGTTCGTAACATGCACTATATACCCGGTGCTACACCATCAAGCACGTCTCGTGTCTCGTAATCCGTGTCGTAATGCGTCCCCTCTTCCGTACCGTACCCGAGAGTGTTACCCACGCGTGCTCTGTGTTCCGATCCCCCGCGCTACTCGTCCCACGAAAACGTCCCCACCGCTTCGAGCTCGGCGAGGGCGTCGCTCGAGACGGGGACGTACCGCACCGGCCGCCGCCGTCGCGTCTTGGCGAGTTGCTTGTTCACAGCTTGAACAACGGCCATGCGCGCGAGGTACCCAACCCTCTCCGCGGCTTCGCCCGCACCGCCGAACCCGCCGCCGCCCCTTGTGCCACGAAGCACGGCGATGCCGGTACACTCGGCGAGCTCCTTGAGACGCGAAGTGACGCACTTGAGCTCGGTGGGGGTGGGGGTGGGGGTGGGGGCGGTTGTTGTGATTGGCGGATTCACGGCATCGCCCGCGCCGTCGCCAACCGCCGGTGGTCGTGGCGCCAACGCGAGCGCGTGGCGGTGAATCACCCCAGCGCATGCTCGCACTAAATCAAACCCCCCCCCCAAGGTGGCCCGCGGTTCGCCAACCAAATCGCAACCGCCCCTAGTCTCCGCTTTCGCGCCGTCGAACGCGCCGTCGTCGTCGCCCAAAAAATCGTCAACCTGGGCGTGCCCAAACGGCGACGAGGACGGACCGCTCGCGCCGACCGCGGCGGGGCGCGCCATCGCATCCGCGGCAGAAAACGCATCCGCGAGGTACGCCAACCTGGCCATCTCAGCCAGAGCCCTTGCCCAGTGGTCACTAGGGGGAGGAGGCATTTTGGAGGTTTCAAGTGAATCAAGCGAAGCGTCGTCGTCGACGTCGTCGCGAAATTCGTCGCCGGTACACCCGGGCGACTCCTCCTTCTCCTTCTCTGGCTCCAACTCCGTCGTCGCGTCCACGTCCATCGCGGTTGGCTTTGAAACCAACTCTTCTGTGTCGGTTTCTTCGCCCTCGTCAGCCGAAACAGTCGCGTCGCTCTGGTTGCCGTCCTCGGAGGTGTCCATTTGTGTCTGGGCACCGACCAGGTCGACGCCCGTCGCCGCCGCCGACGACCCCGCCTCGTCGTGTCGCTTCAACTGATCCGCGGTGAGGGTCTCGGGATCGGAACGCGTCAAGAGCAACCCGCCTTTTGCTCTGCCTTTCGTGCCACCCAGCAGCTTACGCTTGTCTTCCACGTTTTTCACCCTGCGGTCCTGTTTCGCCTGCTCCGCTTTCGCGATCGCGTCTAGCGCGCGCCTCATGGCTCCCGCCTCAACCGCCGCCGCCGCTTTTGCGTCCTTTCTCTGCGACGCACGTTTCGTTTTTCGAACGTGCGCGGCCGCGGCGAGCGGCGCGGACGCTTCCGCCAGGACCAACGCGCACCCCTCACTCTCCGCCACGAGCTGTGCGACGACGAAACCGAGACTCGCACATGTCGAGGTGCTTTTCGATTTCGATACGCGTTCGTGTGACGAGCACCTCCCAAAGGACAGGAAGTGCGCCGCGTGCAGCGCCCGGCGCACGTCGCCCCCGCCCGGGTGCTTGCCGGTTTCGTTCGGCGAGTCGCACGCTGCCGCCAACGCGACCGCGGCGCAAGGCACCGGTTTACCCTCCACGACAGACACTAGGCACGCGTACGCCGCCGCGTCTGCTGCTGAGGGCGCTTTGAATTTAATTCGCCCCAGGGGAAGCCCAGAGGCGGTCACGCCGGCCACGGTTTCCGCCACGGAGCCGACCAAACCAGGCAACGCGTTCGTGTTTGAAGTCAACACGATAGGACGCTTCGTGGTTTGAATCAAAGACGCCAGCGCGGCCCTGGCACGATAAAAAAGAAAGTGTCAGTCTCTCGTGATGCGTATGAGTAACCAGTCGTAGTAATCGGGCAGATCAGGGAGGCGGATTTGGGAAATAAAATACGTACATGAACCCGCGGTCCTCGCCGCGAAGCACGTCCACTTCTTCGAACAGAATCAGGGTGTTGCTTTTATCGTACGTAGGATCCCCCACGGGGTCGGTTTCCATGTGGCGCTTCGTGCCAGACGTAACGCCAGGTTTCTTTTCTTGTGTAGCGACGCCGAACAAACCAAACAAACCACCCGCACCGCTGTTTGTTTGCTTCTTCCCACCGCCGATACCGTCCCCACCGTTTCGGAACCGCCTGCTCTGCGTCGCCTCTCCGAACTGCGTCAGGATCTCCGCCCCCGACCGTTTCGAGGACGCGTTCACTTCAAGCACCGTGAACCCCAGCTCCCGCGCCGCCGCATACACGGCAGCTGTTTTGCCGCAACCCACCGGGCCGCACACCAACGCGCCAGACGCGGGGACGCCTTTCTTGTTCACAAGCGGGACGTACCCCCCACGACTCAAATCGGTAGCGACGCCGTCGTCGTCGTCGCCGTCGCCGTCATCGTTTGGGTCCCAGTCCTCGTCCGAGCTGTCTCGCTTTTGTTTCTTTTTCGGCGGTTGTTTCTTGCACGCCTTGTTCTTAGCGCCGTCACCCGCACCACCACCCACACCCCCAAACGCCTCGCTCGCGATCTGCGTCTGCCACGCCCGAAGCCAGTCCCGGACGTGACTCGCCGCGTTCGGGTCGCCCACGCAGTCGCCGGTGGCGTGAGGTTTGTACAAATCCACCCACAAAGCGCCCGCGTTCACGGCGGGGCGGCCGCGCGTCGCGTCATCCCCTCGCGGTACCACTCCTCGCGTTCGAATCGAAATGAGCTGCCTCCTCAGCTCGCCTCGCGTCCTCGCGAGGGCGCCGGAAACGACCGCGGCGGCGTTCCACTCGCCCCTACTCGCGAGCACGAACTTCGCCGTGTCCGTGAGCATCGCGTCTTCGCGTTCCTCGTGAGTGTCAAACTCCGTTTCGGTTGGGTCAATCGCGGGTGGGGTTGGTGTGGTTGTGCAAAGTACCTTGTCAAACTCCACGTCCTCCAAAAGCGACGTCCCACAATTCAATCGCGACGCCAAGGAAGCTTCAACAACTCTTCTCAGCGGTCCCATTTTCGCCGCAAGAAGGTTTCTATTGTCCCGCTCAACCTGCGTGTCGCCGGCGCGCGCAACGTGTTTCGGCGGCCCCGCTTTTTCAAGAGGCGCCGGCTTGGGCTCGAAGTACCCGCCTTGTAAAAAGGGTTTACTCGACCCTTCTTTCACCGAAGCTGTTTTCTCGCGTTGCATGGCGAAGAAATGGTGCGGCTTTCTTCCCGCGCTCAGTTCAGCGTCGACTTTCTTGACGCACTCGATTTCGGTTTTCAGCGCGGCGGCGGCGGCGGCGTCTTTCGCGTCTTTCGCGGCCGTCTCCGCCGCGACCGAAACGCGCTTGCGCTCCTCGGCAGTCATGAAGAAGGGATTTTTGGTGTTACCGGACTCTTTTGTTCCTTTTGTTTCTTTCGCAGTTTCCGTTGTCGTCGCCACAGTGGGTTCGTTGGAAACTGAGTCGAAGGTTGGCTTCGATTGCGCGGTTTCGAACCGTAACCGGGCCTCAACCTTCGCGATTGCGTCCGCGCGCGCCGCGGCTTCCGTCTCGGCGTCGCACTCCGTTTGCGCCGCGGTCTTGGCGAGAACCGCGGCGGACCGTTCCCTCTCCGCCGTATCCGCCGCCGCTTTCGTGATCTTCGCCGCCTTATCCGCCGACGCCTTCTCAGCCTTCACAAGCTTCTCCCTCGCCTTCGCCGCCTTCTCCGCAAGCGCCGTCTCAGCCTTCAAAGACTTCTCGTGTTCTTTCGCGGTCTTCACGGCGGCCCTATCCGCCGCCGCCTTTGCAGCCGCCGCCGCCTTCCCTGCTTTCTCCGCGGCCGCATTCGCAACCGCCGCCGTATCCGCCGCGGCCTTGTCGCAAGCAGCCTTCTCCAAAGAGGTTTTCTTTCGCGCCGCGGCGAGGAGAAGCGGGTGCGTCTGCTTGGCTTTGTCCGCGGCGACGGGCGGCGCGGACGGCGGCGCTTTCGTTTGGGTCGTTTCGGCTTCGGTTTCGGTTTCTTTCGCGGCCATCGCGGCTTCCGCACCCCGTCGTCGTGTGTCCTCGTCCACCTTGGAAGCCGCGATGGCAGCGCAGAACCCTAAACCCGCCTCCTGTTCCGCGGCGCGTCGGCATTGTTCGGATCGCGCCGCGGCGTTTGCGCCCGCTTCGGCGTTTTCGGCGTCGCCCTCCGTCGACGCGGAGGGCGACCCCGCGCCTTCGTGGTCATCGCTTTCGTGCAAGTTGTTGTCAACCCCCGCGTTGCCGCCTCCGAAGAAAGACGCGATACCCGGTCCGGCCGTCGCTTTCGCTTTCTTGTGCGACTTCGCGGGCTTACTCTTTGGACCAGCCAATGGCACGGTCGTGGATGGCGTCGAGCGTTTGCCGAGCACGTCCGCGAGCGTCGCGGCAGGTGCCTTTTGCGCGGCGTTCTCGAGCGCGGACGCGGTCGCGACTGTGGTCGCGGCGCCCGTAGGATCTTCCTCGGGCTGAGACCTCGGCTCGGGAAGCGGCAGGTCCGGGGTCCCGCCATCACCCGTCGCCTCGGTGCCCACCTCGCTTGGATCTGACGATTTCGTCTCCACCGTCCCTTGTGTCTTGGTCACACCGTCGTTGCCCGTCTCCGGTATCGCCGCGGACGCCTGCATCGTGACCCCGCGTCGCCAAGCCTCTGTTCGGAAACACGACCTCGCCCGCGTCGTCGCCGAACGCCACGGAGCCCTCCGCGCCCTCGTTCTGGCCGAGGGAACATTAATTTCAAACAAAGGCTGTTGTTCACGTTTCAAAGCAACGACTGGTATAGGAAAGTTCGAGGTAACAACACTGTCGCGCGCGCATCGATGGCTGCCCTCGCGACGTCCACTTTTCTGCGACGCGCGCCTCGTCATCGCTCCGCGTTCGCGCCGATGAAGCGCGCGCGAGGTCCGGTTTCCATGAACGCCTCCTCCGTCACCGCGGCGGCCGCCGATGCGTACAAACCAGGAGGGCCGATCGAAAACGCCACGTGTGTCGTGACGGGCGCCAATCGAGGAATAGGGCTGGAGTTCGTGAAACAGCTTCTGGGGAAGCACGAGGGCAACGCCGTTGTGGCGGGGTGTCGCGACCCAACAAAGGCGGAGGCGCTGATGGAGCTTCAACTTAAGGTCGGGGCGGCGCGGCTGGCGGTGACACGGCTTGATGTGAGCGACGAGAGTTCGGTGGGCGTTTGGGCGGCAAACATGCGCACACTGGACGCGGTGGTTACGAACGGGGGAAACATAGACGTCGTGATTAACAACGCGGGCACGACCGGGACGGACGGGTACTCCAAGTGGGATTTGCAAGACACAGACGCGGAGGAAATGATGCACGTGTTCAAAATAAACACAGTCGGGCCGTTGCTGGTGGTGCAGCAGTTGCTGAAAAATAACCTCATCGGCGTGGCCGGCGCCGACGCTACTGACGCTAAGTCTGCTAAGTCTGCTAAAGTTGGTAAGTCGCAAGGCAAACCTTGTTTAGTGGGCAACGTCACCTCGAAAGTGGGGAGCGTGGACGACAACGGGGGGGGGAAAGGGTACGCGTACAGGGCGTCGAAAGCGGCGCTGAACATGGTGAACAAAAGCTTGTCCATCGATTTGCTTGATCGGGAAATCGAAAGCGTTTTGCTTCACCCGGGGTGGGTGCGGACGCGGATGACCCAGGACCGGGGGTTGGTGGAGACGGACGAGTCCGTGGGAGGGATGATCAAGGCCATGGAATTGACGTTCGGCGAGGTGAACGGAAAATGGTACGACTATAAAGGGGACGAAATCCCTTGGTGAGGCGACGCCGCTTGATAGCGGCCGCTGTAACGTTCTTGTCTTATTTACCCTCAGCTCTCTTGCAATTTTGTGACGGGTAACGCTTTTTCTCGGAAGCCTCGACGCACAACGACACGCACGCGACACCCTCCGCGTTTGTGTTTCCGCGCGATGTCCGGTAAAAAAGCTCGCGCGCGGAAGGAAAAGCGCGAGCGCCGCCGCGATGCCAACGCGGGCGAGGCTATCCCCCGCCTCCCCGACCACCTCGTCGTCGAGCACGTTCTCAGATCTGAGCATTTCGACGACCCCGCAGATCTCGCACGGCTCCCAGCGGTGAGCCGCGCGATGCGCGCCGCGGTGGCAGAAACGGGGCTTCGGTTTAAGGAGCTTGACGAAGTTGAAGCCGTAAGGCTCGGATGTTTAAGCGCGCTGCAGCGCCGGCAACGGAGAGGTCTCCTGTCGCGTCGAGAACTCCTTTGTGTGGCAGCGGCGAGGGGTGGACACCTCGAAGAGTTGAAGGCGTTGCGCGCGGAGAACACACCGTGGGGCTGGAGGACGTGTTGGGCGGCGGCAAGGGGCGGTCACCTCGAGGTGCTGCAGTGGGCGCGCTCAAACGGCGCACCGTGGGACACACGCAAGTGTCGTAGGGCGGCGGAGGGCGGGCACCTCGAGGTGCTGCAGTGGGCGCACGCGAACGGCTGCCCGTGGGACGAGTCGACGTGCCATGACGCTGCGGCGGGCGGGAACCTCGAGGTGCTACTGTGGGCGCGCGCGAACGGCTGCCCGTGTGACGAGATGGAGCTGCACATCGCCGCTCAAGAGGGCCACGAGATGGTGACGCGGACGCTGATCGAGGCGGGCGCGGACGTCAACAAGACGATGGATAACGGCAGGACGCCGCTGTTTGTTGCCGCTGAAAGTGGGCACAAGACGGTGGTGCGGGCGCTGCTCGAGTTGGGCGCGGAAGTCAACAAGACAAATAATGACGGCGTGACGCCACTTTACATAGCCGCTCGAAAGGACCGCCATGCGATAGTGCGCGCGCTGATCAAGGCGGGCGCAGACATCGACAAGGCAGAGGATAACGTCTCGACGCCGCTGTACATCGCCGCCGAACAGGGCCACAAGACGGTGGTGCGGGTACTGATCAAAGCAGGCGCGGACATCAACAAGGCGATGGTTGACGGCGCGATCCTTTTTTTCATGGCCGCTCATAAGGGCCACGAGGCAATCGTGCGGGCGCTGCTCGAGGCGGGCGTGGACGTCAACAAGGTAAGGGATGTCGGCGTGTCGCCACTGTACATGGCCACTCAAAACGGCCACGAGGCGATATTGTCTGCGCTGATCGAGGCGGGCGCGGACGTGAACAAGGCGAGTAACGACGGCGAGACGCCGCTGATAGTTGCAAGGGTAAGGGACCACAAGGCAATTTTTTATATTCTCATGGATGCCGGCGCGGTTGTCCCACAGAAATACGTGAAGCCGTTTGAAGCTTTTTGCGCTGGGATGATTAACAATGGGAAGAAGTAACTACTCGAAATACGTTGCACGTCAGGTACCAAACTCAAACTGTTTAAAGGCGTACGGATCGCCGCCGCACCCGTTAGCTCGATGTTCGTAAGAAAAACGTGAAGCGATAAGCGAGTAAGACGAACGCACGATTGAAAATAACCAAGACTTTACACCGCCATCGCGGTGACCGCGTGTGTGAGTTCGCCGACGCTTTCGTCGCCGCCTCGTCGCGGACACTGGCGTTTGCCATGCCCGTCGTCGCCGCACTGCCAGCAGTAAACACGCCCGTGCGAGTACGCCAAGCCAACCGCGGTGCCGAAATCGCCCCGTTCAAGCAACGTGAGCGTCACCGCGGGTTTCTTATTTTCTTCGCCACCGTCGGGCGCGACGGCGGTCGTGGCGACCGGCACAAACGGCGGCGTGCCGTGCGCGCACGCCCCCGCCAGCGCCACGACATCCCTCACCGCGGTGTCCGGCCCGGACGACACCAACACCACCGCGCGTACGTTTGGCGAGGCTCGTAGCGCCAGCGAAACCCTGTGACCTAGCCCGGAGGTTGATTTTTGTGGAACGGGGAGCACCGCGACGAGGTGGTCGTGCCCGACTTCCTCCGACGGAAGCGCTTTGTCAAATGCGGCTCGCGCTTCAGAGTTTATTCTTTCTTTTTCGGTGTCTGTCGTTGCTTCCGCATGTGCGTTGTCATCACCGTTTTGTAACACTTCGAATTCTTTCCCTCGCATCTCGCGCAGTGCAGTGTAGGTGAGCTCCACTACGGTGACTTTTTCGTTTTGATACGTAACAGACGCGCACGCCGCCGCCGTTTCCCGGGCGCAAAGTGCGACGTCGCCCGACGACGAATTTAGAACAGCGCACGCCACGGCGCCGCGGGCAATCGCCGTGAGCCACTTCGGGAGCTCTTCTTCAGTACCGTGGGTGTTGTTAGTTTTGCGGTTGCTGGCGTCTTTGTTGCTATTCTTCTCGTTCACGATGCGAGCGCAGTTTTCTCGTAAAATACGACCAACCCGTCGCATCGCGGATGCCACCGCACAGCGCTCCATTTCGCGACGTTCCGACCAAGGCTCAACACTGGCGCGGAACGCGGCTTGTTGCGCCGGCGAGCCAGTTCGCGAGCCTTGTTTTTTTAGTAGCGCCGCTCGCGAGTTACGTTTCGCCGTTTTCCACGCGCTTTCCGCAGCCTCTGCGTACCCCGGGCACGCAGAGCGAACAGGCTCGCCTCCCGGGCCCGTCACGTTGATGGCTCGGCGTGATGATGATGAAACGTCATCGTCGTCGTGCTCCACGACAGTGAACCACACGCCTTCGCCCGGCACAAGCGTTTGCGTACCCGCCAGGTCTTTCGCGTGCACCGGGATTTCGCCTTGTTTTGCGGCGTCGTTTCCTGGCTCGTTTCGTACGCCACACACGCCTTCAGGGACGATCCCGCCTGTGCCTTGCTTGGGGCGCCACCAAGCGACTCTTCCAGCGCAGAGAGGGTTGTTATTTTTTGGGGAAAAAGTGTTACTTCCCGCCGCACCCATTTGCGGCATAGCTCGCCCGCCCACCGAAACCTCAAACGCCCCGACGTAAACCGCCCCGACTTCGTACCCGGCGTACCCTTCGCTTGTCGGTCGGTTGTTCGCCACCGCCCAGCTATTGTCCCGCGGAGGGTTCCCCTGGCCGGTCACGGGCTTTATTTGGTGGTACAGCTTCGCGGTTCGTCGGAGTTGGATCGTTTCGTCTTTTTGGCCGTCACTATTGGTTTCGGTTTTGGTTTCGGTGGCGACACCGACATCGACGTCGTCATCGACACCGCCGCGCACAAGCTCAGGTGATACCCGCCACTCGTCGTAGAACCGCGCGTCTCCACCGCCTGCGACTTTCGTGAGGTTTTCCCACAGCACACTTGCCGGGTTCAGCTCCAAGTACGGGCCGTGGTCCCCAAGAAGCACTCGCGTGTACCCGACGCAGAGCACCACGTTCGAAGTGGCGCACGAGATCGTCACGTCACTTCCGTCCCCATCGTCCCCGAACGAACTCCCGAAGTGTCGCCTCACCGCGCGCAGGTCCCGGCGTCGGTTCCATAAACCGGAGGTTAGGTTCACGTCGCCCGGGCGCTCACGCGTGACCGTGTCCGTCATACGGGCCACGGCGCGAGAGCGACTGGAGAGGGACCGATGAATGAATCACGAGTTTACGAAAAGCTTCGGCAAGGCACCGAAACTGATGAGACGGTGCGACGAGAGGAAACGTTTCGCTGCATGATATCAACTCCTCAACTCGTCAATTATATAATGTTATGATTCTACTTCACGCCAACTCATATACTATGTCAATGGCCCTTGTTGCTATGTCGAGGACGTCCCTGTTGTGTTACTGATTGTCTTCAAAAACCGTGTTGTGCGTGTCCGTGCCGCACATGAACAGCGGGTTTTCCACCGTCATGACTCGTTTTTCGTCCCTGCACTGTTCCCTCAACGTGCGGTTCATGGAGAACATCCGGGTGTGCGTGATTTGGTCGTAGTACGAAAGTTCGGTGAGTTTGCGTTCCGCTAACCTTTTCTCCAGGGTTCCGTCCGCCACGATCCCGACGTACAAATCGGTCGCGTCTTTGTCCTTGGCGCAGATGTTAAAGCCCCACTCCGAGGTGAAGGACGGGACTGATACCGGTAAAAGAAAGTGTCAGTCTTTCGTGATGTGTATGAGTAATTACCCTGGACGATCGACAAACGTGGAGACGGGATTTGGGAAACGCAACACGTACCGCACGTGGTGTACCCCCACACTCGCGGGAACACTTGTTTCAGGGTGTTGTGAATGGGAGTGAACACCAGGTGGCAATCCCGGACGGACGCGCACCCGGATTGGGTGACGAGAATCCCACCAGGCGCGAGTTTTTCTTTGCACATCGCGTAGAACGAAGTGGTGTACAGCTGGTAGCAAGGACCGCCGTCCAAGGGGTCGGAAAGGTCGCAGATAATAACGTCCAGCGACCCATCCGCCAAAGCCTCCAAGCCAGCCTTGGCGTCGCCGATTATCAAATTCGTGCGCTTGTCGTCATACGCGCCCGCGGAGTAAAAAGGCGTGTGCTCGCGACACATGTCCACAACGATGCCGTCTGGTGAGGTGGGGGTGAAAGAGTCGGTCAGTTCGCGTTCGGCGAGAAAGACGCGAGACGCGCGTGCAGCGCAAAAAGAAATCGGGTAAAAAAAAAGAATGTCGTCGCTGAGCGGTCAGTCGGAACAAAGACCTCATAGGCTGCGTAATGGCCAGAGGATCCGAGAACCCCCCGGTGCCTCCCCGTGAGCGCCTACTAGGGCTGCGGCTGCCTCACGGGCCTTTATTTGGATATAATCATCCCACTCGCACGACGTGTCGGGTCTCCTGGCTGGAAACCGACGGATTGAAAAACTGACGCGAAGTGGAAACGGAGCGCGTCGGGAGAGGGGACGGGACGGTCGTTCCAAATACGCACCGATATCAACCATCATGCACTCCTCGACGCACGGGTGTTTGAGAACCTCTCTCAACGTGGCGCCCTGGAAAAACGGGTGGAAGGTGCGTCAGCGGTGAGGCGAGAGAGCGAGTGGTGGTGCCTACGGCGACGAAGAAAGAAAGAAAAAGCCACGCGAGAGAGTGCGGCCAAAAACAATCCCCAGCGTCGGCGTCGGTCGTGCGGTCAGTCGGAACAAAGACCTCATAGGCTGTGTAATGGCCAGAGGACCCGAAGACCCCCCGGTGCCTCCCCGTGAGCGCCTACTAGGGCTGCGGCTGCCTCACGGGCCTTTATTTGGATATAATCATCCCGCACGATCGAAACAGCAAAAACAAAAAGAGTGTCGGAAAAGAGTTGCTTCGGGCAACGCACCTCGCCTCCACCCGCGATGAGAACCTTCTTGGGGTTGGGGTGCGCGGTGAGCGCGGGATGCACCAAGGACTGGTGGTACACGTACTCGTCCACCTCCGAGGATTGCATCAAGCCGTCGGTGATGAGCAGGGAACCGAAAGGTACGGTCTTCACCACCTCCACGGTCTGGAACTCGGACTGGCCGCGATGCAGAACCTCCTCAACCTGAAGGCGGCGGCGGCGGGCGGGAGAGGGAAAGCAGAGAGATGGGCGGGTGAGTTGCGTGGAGATACGGAGTGAGTGCGAAACGATTGGGGTGATACACAACACGACACACACGCGGGGACGATACGCGAGAGCACTCTTTTAGGCGAGGACCGCGCTTGGGCAACAGGAACCAGCGCGCGAACGCAGAGCGCGCGCGCCGATGGCGCCGCCGGGACGTTCTGTCATCCGAGAAAAAAAAAACCGCGTCGCGATCGGCACGCACCCGGTAGGACAACGCGAGGCCATCTTCAAGAATTTCGTGGTACCAGGTTCCTTCGTCGAACGCGGTAGCGCCGATTCCTCCCGGAGCCGCCATTTCGAAACAGCACACGTCAACGTGGACGTGCGCGTGGAGTGCGGGGTCGGCGGTTTTTTGCGATCGGAAGGAAGGAAACGGAAACCCGATGCGGATTGCCGCCATTTGGTTGTCAAGTTTCTTCGCTTGGCGCGACTTATTTCCAGTTCGTGTGCCATTTTAGGCAGCGCGGTGGACCCGGCTGCTGCGCGATGAGCGACCCCCTTGAGGCGGGGACCGCGGCGGCGCCTCCGCCGTCTGCGCTGGAGCGCGAGAACAGCCTGGAGGATTTCGACGACAATGCGAGTTTGCGGGAGGAGGGTGACCCGGAGGAGCCTGGTTCCAACGGAGGGCTGGACGATTCGTCCGCGTTGGATGAGCCGCTGCCCGGCAATGCGTACGACGACGACCTGGAGGAGGACGACGACGAACCCGAGCGTGAGACACCGTCCCGGAACACCGCGAGTGAGGTTTTGTTGGAGCTTGAGACTGTCACTGAAACGGCGGAAGTACACGAAGCGCGGGTCAACGAACCACCTCCATCCAACGAGTCCAACGACCCCGACTCGACGGCCGGCCCGGTGGAAGAGTTCCCCCCCGACAACACACCCGACGTGACGGTAACGTTCGTGATTCAGCCTGAAAACTTCGTGCATCGCGTGGCGGTCAAGGCCACCGCGACCGGGCACGACTTGAAGGAGAAGGTGGTTTCGGAACTCCCGCTTCCATGGGACGCCCTTTCCCTGCGGTACCAGGATGAGGAGTTCCAAGACGACTTGGCGCTGATGGACGTTTCCGTGAAGCCGGGCGGGGCGGTAACGATGGAGCTTGTTGTGAAATTCGCGCCGGAGGAAGTCGAAGCGGATGACGAGTCCGACCCGAAAAACCAATCCCTGCCCAATTCCATAGAAGTCGTGGTCGACGGTGACGACGGTGACAACAAAAAAAAGATAATCACCGTCACAATAGACGCCAGCGTATCGCAGAAACCGCGGTACCTGGGCGGGTACCGGGATGTCCGGAACGGGCGCGCGTACCACCACGCTTCTGTGCAAACGGATTCCCAAAATAAAAAAGAGTTTACGCTAAAGTTCACCACGGAGACGCAGACGTTCGAACTCCGGACGCGGCGGGCGCAGACGCAACGAGAGAGCTCGACGCAAATGCAGCGACCCGATATGTTGCTATCGAACAACAAGGACGTGCACGTCAGGGTCGGGAGGTACGTCACCGCGGAGGAAACCCTCGCGGTGAAACAAGAAAAAGCGGTGGTGCTGCAACGGTTCGCACGCGGCGCGCGGGACCGGCGGCGCGCTTGTTTTTTACGCACCAAAAGAGACGCCGAGTTTCAAAAAGCACGGGAAGACTCCGAACTCGCGCTGGAAAAAGAAACCAACCAGCGAAGCTTCGACATCTCTCGCCGGATGACCCCGCAGACGCCTTCCGACTTCGCGCTGCTTCAGTCAGAATTCGACGCGTGGCGCGTCGGCGAGCTCCAGAAAATAGACGCGGCGTTTCCGCAAGTCGTCCAAAGCGACGGGTTTGCCGAGTCGCGAACAATCGCGGAATCGGAACGCGCCGCGAAACTAGGCGCCGCTTTGTACGCCACCGCGAAACCGGTGACTTTAGGATCTGATACGGATGATGCTAAGGTTGCCTCTGCGCTGCGAAAACGCGCCGTGGCCGCGCTGCTCGCGAAGGAAACCAAGATGCTGTTGGCGATTGGTCGGCTGAAAAAAGCGGCCAAGGCGGTTAACGACCGCGAACGAGTACGGGACGCCCTGGATGACATGGCTCGGTCCAAGAACTGGGAAAAGAAAGACGGCGCCGTGGTGGTGGTGGACACGACGCAAGTCATCCGGGCGCGCGAGCTGAAACAGCTTTACGACGCGTGCGTTTTGGCGGACGTAACCGTCGATACGCGGCTCGAGATTTTGAATCACTTGCGTTGGACGGTTAAGGAGTTCTCCACGAAGTTGGTGCGGGAGATTTTGGAGTTGCTGGACAGGTGCGTATTTTGCGCTCACCGAATCCCACGCCTCCCTGTTTGCTCATACGAGACGTTAACCACTTTTCTTCCACAATCACAGAGAGAGCGACTTGCTCGCGCGCGGGCGGGATTTCCGCAGCATGGCCGGTTTACGGAAACGAACCGCCAACCTGTTCCTGAACTTCATCGAAACCCCGGAACACAACCCGGAGGCGTTGCGGTACTCGGTGAAGGCGCTGGCGAACGCGGAACGGGAACGGGAACGGGAGATGGAACGAGCCGCGAGGGAGACGAGAATTCGCGCCAGTCAAGAATCGCGCGGGGTTTTCTGATTAGGACATACTACTGTATTGTACAACACACAGATACTGTTACATAAGATAGCTACCGATAATACCCTTCCCCGCTAACCCTAAACCTCCTCTACGCTGTTTTCGTTTTCTTCAACCGAAGCCTCCGTTTTTCGGCTCAAGGCGTTGTTCCGTCGGAACACACTCATCAGCCCGCCGTCCGATTGCAAATCGATTCCCAAATCCGCCGCTCTCTCTATTTTCCGCGTTTGTTCCGCCCAGACGCTAAGCACCGCGGTGTACAACAAGTTAATCACCCCGAACGCCTGGACTCGGTGGTCCACTTGTACGAACCCGTACAACAAACAGTTCAGCGGGATCCACGCGATCAAATCGCCCAGGTACAGCTGTTTCCAACTGCTGTTCAGGCGCCGAGTCACCGCGGCGGCGGTTGAGGTTATTTTTCCGGTTGAGGGCGCCGTGTTGTCCCAACCGGATTCGCGGTCCAGATTTTCAACGTGCGACATCGCCGCCATCGAGGTCAAGAACATGGCGCACCACCACGGCGAGAAGACCAGTATGTCAAGGGCGACCATCTCGACTACTCGTGAGATTTCCGCGGTGCTGTCGGGTGTGACGACGGCGCTTGTCAATACGTCGGCGACGTTGTCGCTCGCAAACCCACGCGTTGTTATTTCCGCGAAACTCGGCCACGTGGAAGACGCGTCGTCCAACCACCGGTACCAGTAATGCGAAATCACCCCATCAAGCACACCGAACGTGGCGAACCGACGCAAACGCGTCAGACTCACCCCTTTCTCGAAAGGCTCCTCGCAAAGCGTGTCCCACTCCTCGCACGATGGCCTGGAGACCTCGCCCACCTGCGCGATGTAATCGCTCAGCACGTAACTACCGATGGCGACTGCGCAGTCCGGCGCTAACCCTGCGGGAAACACGCGGGGGGGAGGGAAACCCCGATGCGGCTTTTGCGCGCGCCACGCAGGCTCACGACTCCCATGGACCTCGCGAGGAGCTGCCAAGGGCAGCCTCGCCGCCATCCCGAGCGCGGGGAGGTGTGGCGACGCGTCGGGCGCTTTTTTAACAATGGGCAGAGCTGAGTCACCGAAAGTTTTTGGAAGGTTCGAAATATTGAAAAACCATTCTCATGCGCGCACTCGCCGTCGCCCCCCTCCCATCGACGCCGTCCCTACCCTACTTCTCCGCTTCCTTCAGCCTCGACTCGAGCATTTTGATCTGCCGTTTCGCCATCCCCATCCCGGTATCGAACCCTTTCTTGGTTTCTTCGTTTTGCCGTTCCAGCGCGAAGATTTCCTTCTCCTGCAGTGTACATCGCTCCTTGTAAAGCTCGCGAGATTCACCGATTTTCGCCAGCTCCGCCTTCGCCTCACTCAACTCCAAACCAAGCTCGGTGACGTGGTTTCGAGCGCAACCCAGCTCGTACTCAAGCCGACCTACCGTAGCTTTCATTTCGCTCGAGTTGCCGAACAACTTGGCGATCGGGGATCGGCGGGAGCCGTCGGTCACGTCGGATGGGTCGTTCGCGTTCAATCGATTCGAGGTGTAATACGCGGGGGACCGGCCAATCGGTTTCAAAGCGACGGGGGCGAAACCGGAACCGCGTTTGCTCCATTTGGACGAGCTAGGGGAACCGCCTCGCGCGGGACCGGGGGCGGGAAACAAGGCCGCGGGCGCGGCGGGAAACGCGCGCATGACGTGCGCCACCCCAGTGCGAGACGTGGACAAAGTCGCGAAGTGGCGCTGAAAAAATCTGCCACGTAAAAATCCCCACGTGTCGAGTCGTTGCGTAGATCACAGCAGCCGCCGTCATTCCACGTCACGCGCGTCACTGACCCCCGGGCGATGACGACGATCGCGAGCGTTACGAGCGTCGCAGCACGCGGTACGGTTCGCGGCACAGACTCTTTTTGCGTTTCGCGATCTCCTCGGGCCGCGCGCGTCCCCGTATACCGATGCCCGGTGACAAAGTCGGTCTCGATTTCGTCCGCCCGTTTCCCAGATTGTTCCCGCCGAGGCGCGAAGCGTGTGGTGACCGCCGCGTCCAAGAACGACCGCGTTTCCGTGGGTGACATGAAACGCGCGTTGCAAAACGCGGGGATGGACACGTCGTCGTATTTCGAACGGTCCGATTTCGAACACAAGTACGTGCTGCTGAGTGATTCGGAAAAGGCACACGTGCGCGAGTCAGTGGGTGGGAGTGATGAGACGAAATCGGAAGCCGGAGACTCTGCGCGCGCCGACTCGCGGTCCTCCACGTCCTCCAGCGCGACCGAGGCTGGAGCATCAGGTGAGACAAGCAAGGAGACAAGTAAGGAGAAGGATACTAAACGGGAGACAAGAGACAAGCACACTAAACGGGAGGAAAACAGAAGTGACTCGCGACAGAAGACAACGCCGAATTCGCTAATCTCGAACGTGCTGAGTTTCGTTCGCGAATCCGCGAACCGTTTAGAGGTGAAGTGGGGCGTCGGCGCCAAGCTACGGGAACAAACACTCGGTTTCAGGCAGACCATCACGAACTTAGACGGGCAACTTGGGTTGAGTCGTTTTTTCAAAACCGCGGTGCCTCCGGCTTGGCAAAAGCTCAACCAGTTCAGGGCCACCCCGATCGGCCGGGTGTGCACCACGCTTTTCTACGTCTGGCTGTTTGTGTCTGGCGCGTTTTGGACGTTACTAAGCTTCGGGCTGACCGCGGTGTTCCTGACGAACCTACTCTTCCCGCAGTTCTTCGCGCAACGCGCGCAGAAAATGCAACAAGACGCGCGGTCGCGGTTCGCGCAGCAGCAGCAGCAGGGGGGGGGGCGCGGGAGAGGCATGGGAGGGCCCGGGGGGATGGGAGGGATGGGAAATGCGGGAGGTCCGGCGGGCATGGGGGGTATGGGGGGCATGCCGAACGGTCCGGGCGGTTCTCGGAACGCGTCCGGGCGCCCTTCCACCCCCCCAACCCAGGACCAATACGGACGCAAGAGCTACGGCTCTGGGACCGACGGCGGAGCCGTGTTTGACGTGGACGCGGATGTCAAGGATGTGTAGTTAGTTCGTCTCTGTGTCGCGCATTACTTGAAATTTTGTAAAAAGTCTTTCCCCAGTTTGTCCTTTTTATGTGTCGCCCTCCATCATTCACCCTTCCTCCTCTCGGCTTCTCACCATCACTCTGCTCCGCACGCGCACGCAGTAGGTACGTCCCCGGCCGCGCGTCTTCGCTCGGTAGTCGCGGCTGTGTTACGACCGCCCCGTCCTTACCTCGTGTCATCAGGCCCTGACCTTCCCTTCCTCCGCCGACACAGCCAACGCGTCCACGATGATTTACCAAACCAACTCGAACTTGTTCCGTTCGTTCCTCAAGGCGTCCACCAAGTCCACCACCACGGGGGGCGCGAACCCGCAGGCGAAGGAACCCAAGGCCAAGGGCTCGGACGGGAAGTACCAGGGTGAATAAACTCGGGGTGATGGATGTCGAAGCCCGTACGTGGGAGGGTGATGAGTAGATGAGGAAACTTTTGGCATGCAACCGATGTGTTTAGGGTTCAAACAAACACCTTTCAAGCGTGGTGTTGTCGTCCTTCGCGTTTCGTCTCCGTTGTGTTTCCAAGGATACCGTGTGGACCGCGAGCTCCGCGTGAGACTCCGGTTGCAGATGGCATGAAAAGCTCTAAACGGGGTTTGCCGTCACGGGGGTACGCACGCCAGCCTCGCCTCCGTCCCTCGTTTTTTTCACCATCGCGCAAGCCGCTTCGAAAAGATTTGCCACTGCGAGCCAGTCTGTTTTGCCATGTTCTGTCCCGCCTTCCTTCACACGATCTGCGCGCGCGTCGGTCCCTCCCGCGCCGCGCGATGAGTTCCTTCATCCGCGCGCTTTCCCAGCTAAAGGTCAAGGAAGTGCCCGAGTTCATTCAAAAGCAGGTCACTGTGCGAAACATCACGGAGTACGCCAAGACGAGCTTCAGCGAGTACCGCACGAAGTACATCCTGCCCGGCTCCCCGACCCCCATCTACCACGTCATGGGGGGGGTGTTTCTCACCGCGTACATCACGGTCTGGCCGAGCGAGTACAGGCACATGATCGCGGCGAAGAATGGGGCGCATTAAGGGGTAGGCGGGCCACGAGCAAGGGGGGGTCACGGATCAGGAGCGATGGGACCGAGGATATTTCGACCGATCCCTGATCCCCAATTCGTGCTGTTGAATACTTTTAATGTTCTTCATCTGTAGCATACTTAACTCTCTCGTCGCATAAACCAGTCGTTCCAAACGTTTCTCGTTTCCTCGCCCGCGTGTCGTCTCGTCTCGCCTTCACCGAAATAGCACCGGCAGTTTCAGCGACGAGAACGCCGGGCGAGACGACCCGTGCGCGCCCCTTTGCACTGTCTCCTTTTTCTGCAGATGTCACACTTCGGAGCTTTGTGAGAAAAATCGGCTTCCACTCTGTTTTTCACTCGCTTCGGCTCGTCCGCACGCAGATCTCCACGGCACCGCCGCCATGTCGTACAACGGCGTGGGTTTACAGACCGCGCGCGGTTCGGGAACCAGCGGTTACGTGACCACGAACAAGTTCCACCGATCGGGCTCGCGGCTAAGACGAGAGGAGTGGAAGGATTTGAAAGACCTGCACGCTGGTTCGGAACGCGCGCGCGCGCCGGATGAGGCAATTCTCGAACACAACCGCAAGCGCGAAATCGAAGCCAAGCTGATGCAGTTGGAGGATGACTTGGAGACGCAGGGCGGGTTGGATGAGGGTGAGGTAGCACGCCGCTTGAAAGAAGCAAGGGAGAAGCTGGAATCCGCGGCGGAACGCGCGAAGAGCAAGGCCACTGCGGCCGGTGACACGCACGCCATCGCACAGCGCAAACAAGAAAAGATGGACGATTTGCAGAAGGCGTTTGGCATCAGCAAAGCGCGGGCGAGCCGGGAAGGGGACGCTTTTGACCGGGAGTTACAGGGTCAGCTGAAAGAAAAGCGAAGGGTGGAGCACGAGGAGAGTGTCCGGCAACGGGAAACGCAAAGGGTGAAGGAACTGCGGCGACGGGAAAAGCAGCGCAGGCGCGACGAGAAGGACGCTCGCGAGGTTGAAAAGATTAAAGAAAAGGAGCAGAAGAAAGCACTGAAGGAAAAGAAAAAGGCGGAGCGGAGTTTGAAAAGAAACAAGGGTGACGACCGCGGCCGCGGCGAGGTAAGTTCACGGAGCCGCTCGCCGCCTGAGCGCCGCCGCTCGCCGAGCCGCTCCAGGTCCTTGTCGCCGAGAAAGCGACGACACGACAGCGACGACGAGAAGGACGAGGACGACGCAGTCGAAGCGCCTTCCGCAGTCGAAGCGCCGTCCGCGAAGAAAAGCGTCTCGCCCGTTGACGCTGCGCGCGATGCGAAAAAGAAATCCGATAAGAAACGGCGACGCAAAAGAAGTCCGTCCTCGTCCAGCTCGTCCAGTAGCTCCAGCAGTGGCTCGGATGGATCCGAGTCTTCTGATTCGGACAGCGATTCGTCGAGCAGCAGCAGCAGTTCGTCGAAGAAAAAAAGGAAAAAAAGCAGGCGGTAGATTGAAAATACTTTTACTTACGATACTTTAACTACAACTATGATAACTCAACAGTACCTCCCCATACCTACGACTAACTACAAGAATACTACAACTACGTCACTTCGCGAACGTGCCTTTGTGTCTCTGCCACTTTTCCGTTTCCTTCGCGATCGCGGCCTGCGCGTTTAAATGAATAGCCAACAGCGCGACGTCGCGTTCGCGTTCGATTACCGAAATCGCCTCCAGTTTATCCGAAAGCGCTTTCGCCTCCGAGCGCGCCGCGCACCAAACCGCACTACTACGCAAACGCATGACACGGCCATTCTTCAGCTCGTCGCACATGCTAAAGCTGCTTCGCGCGGCGCTGAACGGTGCTTTGAAGGTGACGTATAGAAGCGCTCTGCGTCGGCCGCCGGTATCGCGCTCGTGGGCAGTTTTTTGCTCGCCGTCGACGTCGACGTCGTCTTTGCCAATAAGCGCTTCCTCGTCCCTTCCTTTTCCTTTCGCTTCGTTCGCGCCTCCCCGGTGCACCAGCCTACTGTCCATTAAAAGCACATCACCGCACCGAAGCAGCACGGGGATCGGTGGTGCGTACCCAGACGCGATTAACCGTCCGGCGCCGCCGCCGCGACACCGGTTGCCCGCGCGCAGCGCTTCGTGCGCATTTTCGCAGTGCGACCCCGGGACAACCTCCGTGGGGCCCATCAAGTGCGTGTCGATGTCCTGCAGCGCGATGAACGCGGTGAGCACGGTGCACGTCGATTCCCTGGCGCGGGCGGATACTTTCTTTTCGATTGACGTGTCGCTGTGTAGCGGCTGCGCGGACGCGCCCGGGTCGCTGATCAGGCACGCGAGCTCGGTAAGCTCCGCGTCCGCGGTCAGGACCTGTTCCATCATCGGCGCCAGGACTTGAAGCGCCTGTCCAACCACCGCCCGAATCGCGTCGTCCAGGAGAACCTTCAGGTCCCTGCGATGGGGGGGGGAAAGCACGTCGCCGAAGTGCGCGCGCGCGGCGCACATCGCGGACTCGTTCGTCTCATCCGGGGTTTCCGCGGTGGACGCGCACCCCGATTCTTTCAGCGCCTCACGCAACAGGCCCTCGCATCGGCCGAGCGCGTGTCGGCACGCCTCCACAGAAACCACTCCGGTGACGTGCAGACACCCGAGATGGTGCACCGCCTCCAACGCCTCGTGATCGCCGAGTCGCTCAGCGGGGAGCACGGGGAGGAGCCCGGCCGCCACCATCGGAGTGGCGGTTCACTCGCGAAACGACAGCGTTTTTATCGGAGTTGACGCGCTGAGAAATCATTGAAGGGAGTCAGTATGTCACTGAAGGGAGTCAACAAGGCGCGCTTCAACACCCTTTCAGTCCATCGTGGTTCAACTCGCCGTCGTGCGTCCCGCGCCCAATAGCCTGGGCGCACTGAAGATCATCAAGATGGGCGTCAGCCTCCGGGGCGGCCCTCCCGAGGTGTCTCCGTTGCTTCGCGCGGAGGACGGCCGGGGTGGTACGGGTTCCACGAGGGACACCACCGGCAGGGTGGCGCATCACGACGACGAGGTCCGGAACGCGGGCATCCTGGCCAGCACCTGCTCTAGGGTCACGGCGGCGGTGCTTGTGTTGGTGTTGGTGCTTGGACTCTTGGTGAGTTACTCCACGGGAGGTTCTTTAGCGCTGTCCTCGCGTGACCCCGCGGCGGTGGCGGTTCCGGAACAAGAGGCGGACACGAAGCACGGACACAGAGAAGGAAAGGGTGTTGCTCTGAAGGAGGTGTTCGTGGTGCTCGGGGCGGATGAGGATGGGCCGACCGGGCGGTGGCTCCGGGTGGACGAGGACACCAAAACGACGATGGAGGCTGCGGCCAAGGCGAAACGTGAGGCGAAGCGTGCTAAGAAGGAAGCGAAAGCGCACGGCCACGTCGAGGAGTCGGCCACCGCCAAGCACCACAAGCACCAAGCCGCGTCTGGTGGCGACGCGAGCTTGGGCGATTTCCAATCCGACGATCTCACGATGAGCTCGGAAGGCGACGCGGATAAGCTCGCGAAATACAAGGATGAGCTCGCGGCGTACAAGGAGGGCAGGGCGATGCAGTCCGCGCTGGCGAAAGAAGCGGGACACGACCTCCCTGCGAAAACACACCAAGAGACGGTTGACGAAAACGCCGTGCACGTCGTGCAGCACCCCACCACGCCGGCGCAACTTTTGCAGCTGGAAAACCTGCGAAACCAGGAAAGAAACGTGGCGGAGGTGGAGAAGGCGGAGCGGGCGTGGGCGGCACAGCAGAAGGAGGAGTACGAAGCTACTGAAGCGGAAGCGGCTAGCGATGCGCTTGGTCTGGCGGACGCGGCGAGTGTCGGGGAGAAAGAAAGCGACCACTATGATGGGGAAACTTCGCAAGACGTTACCGAAAAAGAAAATGTCAACCCGGCGAATGTTTGGCAAAGCGTCGACCTGGACCCGGCACACGCCTCCTGCGCGTTGTCCTTGCGTGAGCCTGCTGGTGACGGACTGACGAAAGCCGGCAGCCTGTTCAACGCCGGTCCGTGGTTCGACAACAGCCGGGCGGATGGCGACCCCGGAACGGGGGGCGACTTTGGCCCGCGAGCGCGGGCGATTCGCGACACCACGTTTGTGTCGTCACTTTACCTTGGCGCGGCTCGCGACGAGGACGTCACCGTCTTACTCCAAGCGGCGAAGGACACCGCGTGCAACGCCGGGCGCGCGCGGCTTAATTTTGCCGTATTCGCGGACGACGACACCGCGTGTCAGTTCGTCAAGGCGCACTACGTCGCCGGGCGATCCGCCAGCGACTTTGCGTCCAACAACGGACCCACGCCGACGGACCCGGCGTCCCCGATGCCGCGGCTCGGGGGCGGTCGGTTTTCGTGCGTGGTACGAAAAATGGACAAGCTTCCGTTACAGCCGCCTTCCGGTGCGCTGTCCAACCCTCCTGACACCATGGACGGTACCTGCGGCGCCAACGCCAAAGCCAGGGCGCCTGGGTACAACAAGGCGAACTTTGTGGTTGAGGCGGCGGACACCGCGCGCGCCGGGGACGGCGCGGTTACGAAAAACTACGCCTGGGTGGATATCGACCACCCCGGGCCTGGTCTGTTAAAAGCGCTGCTGGAGCACCCGTACGACGTCAGCGCTATGGGTAAGATGCCCACGCGCGTGCACTTTGGGTGCCACGCCGAACAGCGACGAAAAGCCTTGGACATAAACCCGTGTCGCGCGCGCGGCGGGTTCGTGGCGCCGAAGCTGTTCGTGGGAACCGAACACGCCATGCGCGCGTTTGCGAAGCGCTGGGCGAACTACGCCCGCGCCTACGTGCCTCTGGAGGAGACCAAGATGGAGTGGCGGTATGCGTCTGGGTACTTCACGGATTACACCGCCATCAATGCAAAAAACGATGCGACACAAGAAGACGACGACGAAACAGAAACGTTGATTGAAACGTCCATCGTGGCGAACGGCGAGACGGGGGCGTGGAGCTGTCCTTGTCCCACCGAGGACTTTTTAGTAAACCGCCTGTGGAACGACGAGCTGTTCCCCGAGGAGAACTTGAAAAATTCAATTGACGAGACCGCGAAGAACTGGGGAGGAGAGGGCACCGCGGCTGCCGCTGTGGGGAAGGGATACGCGCTGGCGCCTGGGCTGGCGCTGATGGCGCGCGACGTCGGGGGCGCTTCACCAATGGGCAAAGTTTCAGTCGCCGCGCTCGGCGCGTATACGAACAACGACCCCGCTCGCAACTGGAGCATCGACCACGAGGTCGCGGCTAGCTTGGTGAGCCAAGCCGCGGCGATGGCGGGGGCGCAGATCGTGGCGGAGTACGGCGAGGGCGGCGATGGCATGGACGATAAGTCGGTTTTGGAGGACGGGTGGGCGCGGATGACCGAGTCAAACTCGGCGGCGGCGGAGCGTTTGGCGCGCGAGGAGTTGGAGCGGCGCGCGAATAAACCGGAGGGCGAAGCCCCGATCGCGAAAAAGCACATCACCCCTGAAGAAAACAAACGTGGGTCGCTGATGGACGCGCTGGAGGACACACGGGACGCGCAGTGCGCGCGCCTCCCTGATAAACCAACTTCGTTCGCGGAACTGCCCAGCATGGGGTTGAAGAAGTGGCACTTTTAGAAGAGAGAACAAGACAGAGAACAAGACAGAGAACAAGACAGAGAACAAGACAGAGAACACAAAGTGTTTTGCGCAAAAGATATCGCGACGTTACTTATCCATCGTTGGTTTTTACCTCGGTCTCGTTGTCCGCCTCGTACCCTTCATCTCGCGTACCCTTCGTGTCTCACTTTACTAGTACCCTTCCTCTCTGGTACCTTTCAGCGGTAGAAGCACGTCAGCACCGCCAGCGCGGTGGCGATGAGCGCGGTGACGAACACCTCCTGGTTCAAAAGGTACCACACCGGGACTTTCACCGAGAAGGTTTCGAAAATCAGGTTGGGGACGTAGTACGTGGCACCTAAAATCACGGCGAATGTCCCGAGGACCAGGGCGAAGGACCGGGCGAAGCGTTTGTTGTTGTGCTTCACCGCGGCGTCCTTGTCGATGTTCGCGCTCGGGCCGGGATCCACATCAACCAGCTTCATGAACATACGGAACACCTTTTATTGTAAAGAAAAAGTGTCAGTGTTGTATGGGCAAACAGTCGGAGGGATTTAGGAAATGCGGGGACGTACGTGGAAAATGGTGGCGTAAATCACGGGTTGCAGGGTCCTTATGGTTCCCGGGGTGCACAGGGTGATTGCAATGGCGGCCACGGAAATCGCGACGTTCACTTTCTTGTCCTTCAAAGGAGCTTCGCTGTAAATGGGCGCCCAGGGGCCGAACAACGGCACGGTGTCGCCTTTCAAAACGCCCTTGCCGACGCCCGAGGTGTCCCCTCGCAGGCGCGCCGCTAAACTGGCCTGCACGATTGATTCGTACGCCACCTCCATCGCCGCCAGCTTCGCTGGTTCGGTTTTGTAAAGCAGCTTCTTGCGGTTCAGCGCTTTCTTAACCTCCTCCGCGTCTGACCCGGCAGGGACGCCCAGGGCTTTCCAGGGGTCCTCGGACGCGCCGCCGTCCGCGGCGGCAGCCGCGCGCGCCAAAACAGAACCTCTGCTCATCGTCAAATTGGCGTTGGCGCGCGAGCCGAACACGGCGGCGGCGGCGGCGAGACGAGGAGAGGGAACCTGTTTGAGTTGGTCATAATGGTGCGTTGACCGACGGAGGAGATGGATGTCAGTTTTTTACTCAGGGGCATGAATGGTTCCGCGCGCGTCGGGACGCGAAGAGGAAAACGGAAGATTTCGTTGGTTCCGATATCTCTTTTGGATACCGGCATCGGAGGCATCGCGCATCGATGAGTGCGTGTCGTGAACACGCGCCGTGACGAACACCCGGTCAACGATTTGTACCCCCCCACCGTGGTTCGGCACGTCGCGAGTAACACGCACCTTTTGCGAAACGCTTTTGTTCGCGCCGCGTCCCGCGTCGCGGGGACGCGAGGCGGATGCCCTAGCCACGCAAGGCACGGCGGCGGTGAGAGACATCATCTTTACGGTCGTTCACGAACGACTTGTCACGACTTTTCAGGGAAACCGCGTCGGGTCACGACGTTGGTGAGGGGTGTTTGCTCGACAAAGGTCGGCGAAGTTGACGAACACCAACAGAAAGGGCGGAGTGCGACGCGTTGTGCGCGATCGTGTCGGAGACGGAAAAGCGCAGATGATGACGCTCCGAAACTGATACGGTACGCAGATTTTGCCAAAGGGGAACTTGCCCGGAATGCCAAAATGCTCGCACAGTATACACAGAAAACTCGGGACGAGTCCCAAATCACGGGATGCGCGTTTCCGGGACGCGACGACTTCTTGGCGCTGCGGTCTCAATCCGAGACACACGTGCTGACCGCGCGTGTTTCGCGAATTAATTCGGTTGACACACGGTCAAGGAAGCTCCCCAACGCGTTGGCCCCCGCCCCGCACCCCGCCCCTGGTCGTGTGCGGGTCTGTACTTGACGGCGTCGTGGAATCGGTCTTGGACCGACACGAAAGGCACGAAAGTGGGTGAGACGTAATCGTAATCCTCGTTGTGCCAAGGTCTTTGCGTCCGTCGCGATGGCCCCGCGAGACACGGTCCGGCGAAAGCACGCGCGTCGTACGCGCGCGAGCTCGCCTTTCGGCGTCCCGTTTTCCTTCGGCACGCCTCTGCGTTTGAACAGCCAGCCCGAAGGATTTCGGTCGAGGGGACGCAGTGCGTTCCCGGTTTCGGGGAAACAATCCGTGGATGATGTGTTTGACGAGAACCACCCGGTCGGTGCGGAACGGCGAACAAGTAGCGAGGTACCACATCGGGATGTGGGTGGCTACGGCGTGACGCCCCGGGCGGAGTACCCCGACCTTCAACCGTTCACGACTGTCACTTCGGCGGCGGCGACCCTCGGCCCCGGCCCCGGCGTCGCGCCCGCGATGCCAAAAACACGTAAGCGAACGTCAACTGGCGCAAACGACGCGAGCGCCGTCGTCGCGGCGGCGCGCGTCGCGTCCGCGGAAGCCGCTTTATTAAGCGCTGCAGATGCCGCGTACGCGCGAGGTAAAGCCGCGAGACTCGCCGCCGCGGTGGCAAATCCCCCGCGGGTCGCGTTCGGCGGGCGACCGCCGCCCAAGTCGGAACACGCGCGTCACGTCGCGGGGGGACTGCGGGGGCGGCGCGCGGGGGTCGGAACCGGGGTAAGAGGGAGACCTGGTGTGCGTCGTACTCGCAAGGTTCGTGACGACCAGGTCGCCTCGGATGATGACTCGGATTGCACGTCGTGCTCTTCGTCCTGGTCCGACGGTTCCCACAAGGAGAACTTCGGCACCGGCTTTGGCAAAGGCCCCGCGTTTAGTTTCGGCACGCGCTTCAACGTCGCCTCAACTTGGCTCGCGGGTTCTTCTGGGAACACCAGTCCCGGGCCGGGCGCGTACGGCGACCTGAATTCGAAACTCGCCACGCACGTCCCCGCGGTTGCGTTCGGGAAGCCTCCCGACCGTCCCGGGGACGGCGGCGCGTCCCCGAAACGCCCGGGGGTGTGGGACCTGGGGGGCGGGCGCGACGACAGCGCGCCGGGCCCGGGTCACTACCACGACTCACGGGTAAAGATAACAGGCCCGCGGTTTTCGTTCGGAGGCGGGAAGGACGATATCGGCAAGCTCCCGGAGGCGCGGCCAGACGACACACCAGGGCCGGGGGCGTACTACAAAGACGATGTAGACGCGATAAAAGATACAAAAGGTTCCCCAAACAAAAACATGGTCGGGTCGCCAAACAAAAGATTTACCTTCGGCGCGCGCGTCGGCGCGGACTGGTCCTCCTCCGGTCCCGGAAACGACGCACCCGCGCCAGGGTCGTATTTCAAAAACCTCGACGAGGTTGGCAAAGGCGTGCGAGACAGCGCTGGTGCTTCGGCACAAACAGGGCCTTCGTTTACGTTCGGGGGCGGGGCGTTGCGGAACGACGGAAAAGAAAAAACGGCGCCGTCGTCGCCCGGGCCCGGGGATTACGCGCGCGACGACGACCCGGACGCTACTGAAAAGCGGAGTCCAAACAAACCCCCTGGTGGGTACACGTTCGGGTGGAGAAGGGGTTCATTACCTAGTAAGAATGATAAGGCCACCCCCGGTCCTGGTGCGTACTACCAATCGCAACGCGGCGACTCCGATCCCGACGCCGCGGCGAAGCCCGGACAAAAAGGGTTTACGCTTGCCGGGAAACTCCCGGTTGTTGTGTTTGGCGAAACCGAAACGCCCGGCCCTGGGGAGTACGACACTTTACGGCCTGGGGACGGCACGGTCGGGGGTGGCCCAGCGTTCACGATGTCGGGAGATGGAGGGAGGTGTTCTGAGCAAAAGAAACCGGAAGAGTCTCCCGGTCCGGCGACGTACCGACCGCGGAGCGCGGGGAAACACGCCCCCGCCTTCACAATGTACGGCCGGGTGCCGGACTTTGGAGGAAAGGTATCAGCGTCGGTTCCCGGCCCTGGGGCGTATAACGTGTTTAGGCCCGTACCTGACATATCAAGTCCAGGGAGTCCGGGTACGACGAATGGGGCGTCGTCGGTGCGTGGTGGTCCCGGGCCTACCCTGAAAGGCCGCGAAGCGTGGGAGCGGGCGGGGCTTGCGGACGCTGGGCGGCACTCGCCCGGCCCAGCCGCGTACGTCACGCGCGCCACAGCTCGGCCTCATTCCGCGGCCCCGGCGTACACCATGGCGGGCCGGTGGGGAGACACCACCTCGCCTGGAAAGAACGACACAAGCCCAGGCCCGGGGGATTACGACGCAACCAACTACGGGGACGACGACGACGGGTTGTATGACGGGAGCGCTGGGAAACGCAACCTCAACCGCAAAACAAAACGCGGCGTCACTTTCGGCGCGCGCCCCGCGACCGGCGGCGCGTTGTCGCACCTGGGCGAGTCTTCCTCGAAACCCGGCCCGGGGCAGTACCACAACCCGGAGGTGTTGGCTCGACGAGACAAAGGCCCTTCGTATTCAATTCGAAATCGCAACGACGGGAAACACGGCGTCGGTCAGCGACTGGAAATGTCGGACGCGCCGGGGCCGGGCGAGTACCACGACGGCGAAGACCGGTTTGACGATTTTGGAAGGAAAGGCGTGACCATCGGCGGACGCGCTTCGGCTGTTAAAACGCACCTGGGAAGCGACTCCCCTGGTCCTGCGTTTTATGTGGGTACATATACGAGCTCCGATTTGGACAGAGGGCCTTCGATTTCGTTCGACCCGGGGATGGCGTCCGGCAGGGACGCGCCGGGCGGTCCGGACGATTCCCTTAAATCCAAGTTGGGAATCCCCGGACCGGGGTACTACGCCCCGGAGGTGTTCCAGTTCCCCATAAAAGACGCCCCCGAGGGCAACGTCGGGCCGGGTGGTGAGTTCCTGTGGGCGCCGAAGGGGTACACGTTCGGATGGCACGGCGCGTACGGCGAGGAGAAACGCAACGGAACTACACGCGACGACCCGAGTCCCGGTCCGGGTGCGTACGAACCCGACACGCACGACTTCGGCGAGGCGTTCGGTTTGTACGGCGCGTCCACGAACACGGAAACGCCGTGGCGGCCGAAACCGGGCGTAACAATAGGCGTTTTGGAAAAAAAAGCGCTAACACGACGCTCGCAAAGCGCACCCGGCCCTGGTGCGTATTACAAAGCGACGGATTACACCGAAGGAAGCGCCGGTGGTAAGGGCCCTAAACGCGGAGTTACGATTCTGGACCGAAAAAATCTGGAGCGCTTGAAGAAAAAGGAAACCGAAAAACAAGGTCCCGCGCCCACCGATTACGACGTGCGCACCTCAGGCACGCGGCGGTTGACAGAAACAAGATTCCCGGCGCACACCATCGCGCGGCGGTACGTGGAGTCTGTGCGGCAAAAAAACGAGACTGAAAACGCACCCGCGCCGGGCGCGTACGAAACCGCCGGAAGCGCTTTTCGGAGAGACGGCGGCGTGAAGTGGAATGATCCGCCGTCGCGGGACCAAAACTTACGTGCCTCTCTTGCAGGCCCCGCGCCTGGAGAGTACGAGCCTGACGTGACTGCTTCGGTTGAAAAGTTGAAAGCGACTCGGTCCAAAACGGGGGTCAACATTGAAAGGGGCACGACTCGGGCGGCGCCGGGTGGGGTTTTCGACGGGTCCCGCGCGCGCGACCCCACACCCGGCCCCGGCGAGTTTGAGCTTGATGGCGAGGCCAAGTTGATGGTGGAGGCTCTACGTTGGCGGTACCGGGGAGGGGTTGATATCGGCAGAGGGACCAACCGAGACGCACCGGGTGGGGTTTTTGATGGTATTAAAAATGGAACGGACGCGTCGCCCGGTCCCGGGGAGTTTTGGCGCGACGGCGACTCCGGCGAAGGGCTTTTGTCGTCTGGACAAAAAAAAGGGTTCCAGTTCCCCTCCACGTCCCACGCCTCGTTTGGGGGGGCGCTTGACCATTTAATGCGCGGGGGCGACACACCGGGGCCTGGGGAGCACTGGCCTGATGATGAGGGGACATCAGGTGGACGAGGGAGGGAAGGGTCCCGGAGGGTCGCCGGGTTCACCATGCCTAGAAGCCAGCGGGACGTCGGCAAGGAGACCCGCGGGTCTAGAGGCGAGGACTCTCCGGGCCCTGGCGAGTTTGATGCCGAAATTGATGACCGTACTGGCCGCACGGCGGTGAACATGGGAAGGGCCACGGGTCGGGAGGCGTGGGGGGGCGTTTTCGACACGAAACAGACGAGTCCGGGGCCGGGAGAACACGCACCCGAATTCGAGGACGAGGGTGGCAAGTCGATACGTCAAAAAGGCGTGAAGTGGAGCGACCTTCGTGATGGAAAAAACAATTTGGACGGCGTCGATGCTTTCGCGCCCGGTCCGGGCGAGTACGAGCCTGTCACTTTGCGAACGGTCGGTCCGTCCACTATGCCCAAGGCGAAGAAGAGATCAAGCTTAGTCAGCAGGGACGCCGCGCAAAGACCGGGGCCGGGCGAGCACGAGCCTGACGATGACACGCCGAATCCGATGACGGTGGCGGGGCTGCTTCGCAAACGAGCGCAAATGGGAAACAAAGTTGAAGCGACTCCCGAGCAACTAAAAGCGGCGGAAATGAGGCGATTGAGACGACAATCCACGGACCCGCCCTTACCCGGGCCTGCGTCGTACGACGTAAAAGCGGGCGGCATACGAAACGATAAGGGGGTGAAAATGCAAAGCAGAAAGCGGTGGGAGAAATTGGGTGATATGGAATCGACGGGGGGCAGCGGGTTGCCGCCGGGGAAATACGACCCCAAACCGGAAGCCGCGGCGGCGCGGTTGAAACCAGGAAACAGGGTGCCGAGGGGGAACGATTTTGAAGACACCTTCCGGAGCACCAAGGGAAAGGCTCCCAGGGGGTTGGATACGTGGTGACGTGAAGTCCTGGTGGGTGCGAGGTAGAGATAATTAAAGAAGTGAGGCAGAGGTAGCCCGAGGTTACGAGGTATTTCGCATAAAACTCCTTCTCGTATCGTTTCGGTCATCCCCAGAAAACTGTTGACAACGCGTGCAAATTGGCCATTGTTCATCACGCGCGAGGTATCTCGCGCGCGATGGGCGGTGCCGTGGACCCCCTTTCCGCGCGCGCGGTGCTCGCGGGAATGTGCGTGGGGGTGGTGGTGAGCGCCATGAACGTCTCGTTCGGGTTGAAAGCGGGTTGGGCGCAGGGGGGGAGTGTGATTTCAGCGGTGGTGTCGATCGCGCTGTTCAGCGCGTTGCGTCCGAAGATCCCGTTCACGCCGCTTGAAGCGAACGTGTGTCAAACCACCGCGAGCGCTGCAGGGTCCATGACCATGGCCACCGGGTTGATCGGTCCGATTCCGGCGTTGCAAATGCTCGGCATCAAGCACTCGGTGTGGGTCATGGCGCTGTGGGGGTTGGCGGTGGCGTACCTGGGCGTTTTTTTCGCGGTACCCATGCGCGCGCACTTCGTGGTGGACAACGCGGCGACGTTGCGGTTCCCATCCGGCACGGCAACCGCGGAGACTATTAAAAGCATGTTCGCGGACGCGGGGAAGGCGCGAGCGCAGGTGTTGACGCTACGAAACGCGGCGTTATTCGCGTCGGTAATAACAGTGGTGACCTGGGCGGTACCGCCGTTGCTGAAACCGAACTTTCTGTTCCTCGGGTTGCTTCCCGGTTTCGGAAGGCTCGTGCGACTCGGGTTCGGGGTACGGTGCGACCCGATTTTATTCGGAGCGGGGGCGCTGATGGGCACGAAAACGGGCGTGTCCGTGCTAGTCGGGAGCGCCGTGGCGTACGGATTCGTGGCGCCGGTTTTAACCGGAAAAGGGTTCATAAACGACGACCCGCTCGACATGAAACGCGGCGCCCGCGGCGTGATGTTGTGGCCGGGAGTCGCCGCAATGGCCGTGGACGCGGTGGCGCAGCTCGTCGCGTCGGGGGTGGAGGCGGGCGTGGCGATGAGGCGAGCGAAACGGATGGAGTTGTTTGGGGCGGGTGGGGAAAGCGCGGAGTCGTCATCCTTTAAAAGAACAAGACACAGCAACGCGCGTTACGAGCTTCCGGTGTTGACAAGCAAAAGCCGCGGCAGATTGGACATGGCCCCGGTGTCGCTCGCGGGGGTTGTCGGTTTTGAAGCACCGTCGTTGACGGGAATCAAACGAATCGATTTCCAACGAGCCGCCGCGGCGCGAGAAGCGCTCGCTTTGAAAGAAGCGGCGCTTTCGTCGATGGACGAGCGGGAACTTGAAAACGAGGTCTCCGCGAAACAAAGCGACGACTTGACACAAAAAATTCCCGGCCGATGGTGGTTTTTCGGTATACTGGCCGCCTCCACGTTGTGCGTCTGCACGCTTTCCGGGCCCTTCGGCATGAAGGTCTGGCAACCCGCGCTCGCGATTCCAGTCGCCGCGCTCCTGTCCTACGTCGCCGTGCGGTGCGCCGGGGAAACAGACATCAACCCAGTGGGGCCGATGGGAAAAATAGTGCAGCTCGTGTTCGCGGTGGTGGCGCCCGGGGAAACCGTCGCCAACCTGATGGCCGCCGCGGTTTCGTGCGGCGCCGCGGGGCAAGCCGGTGACCTGATGCAAGATTTCAAAGCAGGACGGCTGATGGGTTTGTCTCCGCGGAAACAACTATTGGCGCAGATGGCCGGTATACCGGTACGCGTTGTATTTCCAAAATCCCAACACTGTTTTGCATGACAAGACTGACACTTTCTTTTATTTATCGCAGGCGGGGTTGTTGGGCGCGGTGCCGACGTACGCGCTACTGCGAGACGCGCACCCGCTCGGTGGTGATGTGTTCCCCGCGCCCGCTGCGGTGGCGTGGATGGCGGTGGCGCAGGCGCTGACCGGGGGCGGGGTGGGGGGCGAGCCACGGAAAGGGTTGCCCGTGGAAGCGCAGGTGCTGATGGTTTGCGCCGCGGTTGCGACGCTTTTGTTCCGAACAGCAGAGGTTTTAGGGCGGGTGTATTTGCAGGGACCCGGACGGTTACAACCGGGACTATCTTCCCAATCGCAAGGATCAGTTAGAGGCGCTAAGCGAAGAAAGATCGCGCGAGCGTTGGCGAACGCAACGCAGTGGTTACCGTCACCAACGTCGTGCGGCATCGGGTGCATAATCCCACCAGAGTTCTCGGTAGCCATAGCGGCGGGCGCGGCGGCGAGCGGGTGGTGGCAACGATGCGACCCAAAGTACGGGCTGCATTTCCAAAATCCCGCCTCCCTGTTTGCCCATACAAGACTGACACTTTTCTGATACAATCACAGTTCGCACGAACAACACGCGTACATCGCGGCGAGCGGTTTGCTCGCGGGCGCGGGAGTAACCGGTGTGCTCACCGCGGTCGCGGGGCTGGCGAGTGGCAGCGGGGGGGGAGGCTAGAGATAGTTTTTACCCTTAAATGTATTAAGGTTACAAGACACCAGTACTTCTTAATATTACAGCGCTCGATTTTTACCGCTGATTCGTCCGGTCGTAACAGTGTCTCTCTTGCACTCCGCGCAGTGCTGTTTCCGCTTGCCGTGAGGGCAGGGGTTGCACTCCGCGCAGGTGCGTTTCACCCTGCCGTGGGGGCAGCCCTTGCACTCCGCGCAGCTGCTTTTCATCTTGCCGTGGGGGCAGCCCTTGCACTCCAAGCAGTTGCTTTTCAGCTTGCCGTGGGGGCAGCCCTTGCACTCCAAGCAGCTGCGTTTCACCTTCCCGTGGGGGCAGCCCTCGCACTCCGCGCAGTTGCGTTCCAGCTTACCGTGGGGGCACCCGATGCACTCCGCACACTGGTGTTTCAGCTTGCCGTGCGGACACGGACTGCACGCCACACAACTTCTCTTCTCCTTTCCATGCGGGCACCGTTTCTGTCCCATCGCGTCTCGTGTACGACGGTATCCTCGAGATTCCACGTCCGGCCACGTGCGACTATCGCATCGTCTCCACTGTTCACCGAGGCTTTGTCGGTAGCCTACGAAGCGTTCGTCGGAGCACGACACGAGAGCGCGGGTGCACGAAGTGTGGTTCAATCGTGAATCCAGAGGTCGTTCAATATTTTCCCACTCGAAACCTCGAGATGTACATTGTTGTCAAACTACGATCACTTCAAACCGCACGCGCCACCTGCGCCCTCGCGTTCGATTTCGCGATGGCCGGTGCTTCGGACGCCGCGGATGGCGAGCTCACGGACGAACAGCGCGCGGTGTACGACCGCCAGCTCCGGGTGTGGGGGGTCGACGCGCAGCGCCGTTTAGGGCATGCCAAGTTTTTCGTCGCCGGCCTTTCAGGTTTGTGCGCGGAGGCGTGCAAGAACGTGGTGCTGGCGGGTATCGGCAGCGTTACGTTGCTGGAGGATGGCATGTTGGCGCAAGACGCGCATCCCGGGAACTTCCTAGCGCACGCGGGGTTGGCGGACCACCAAGGGGACGTTGGGGCGTTGACCGTGGCGCAAGCCATGGGCGCGACGTTGCGAGAGATGAACCCTTTCGGCGAGGTACACGTGGTAGGAACAAGACCGGTGATTGGACAGGGCCCATCCACGGATTCTTCCTTCGCGCAAATAACCGAACACGAGCTCACAAACATGGATGTCGTGCTTCTATGCGGCGCCTCGGTTCTAGAGCGGGAACGGATCGGGGACATTTCAAGAGCGGTCGGCGCCTCGATCTTCGCCGGAACCGTCAGGGGGTACGCCGGCGACTTCGTCGCCGACCTGGGCGTTTCGTTCGAGCACGTCGTGGAGACGACCGTTACGTCCGTAACGGCCGGAGCGCTGCCTGAAAAGGTCAAGACCACGAAAGTTTGCGGTTTCGTGCCTTTAAGAGCTGCTTTGGCATCGCAGTGGAAGGACCTAGCCGTGGGACGCGAAGGCGGGATGCGGCGAGTCAGCCGATTGGCGGCGGCGTCGCTCAGCGCGGTTGACTTTGAAAAGAAAATCGGGCGGTTTCCATCCAATGAAACTGATAAGAAGATCTTGATCGCCTCGATCGCGGTTACCGAGCGTGAAAACGGCTTGAATGAGGGGTGGATGAACCCGGAAACAGTGGCGGAGTACGTCGGGCACCCAAACGAGGAAGCGCCCGCCGTCGCCGCCGTCGTGGGCGGCGTGTTAGCGCAAGAGATGTTACGCGCGGTCACGAAAGTCGGGGAGCCGTGTCGGAACGGGTTCTTCTTCGCGATGGACGGGGGACAGGGGAGCGTGGAGAATCTGGGGTGTCCGGAGGTTTAGGATTTAGGGGTGCAGGGCACGGTGTGGCAGGTGATGATGATGCGGAGACAACGAATGATGAAAGAATCGAACGTACGCGTACGCAGATTTCGGTGAAACAAAAAGTCGGAATCCATCGTGGGAACAAGTTACAATCGTACAGTCGTCGTCCGCCCTGCGTTCATTGCGTGACGACATCCTTTGTCGTTCATTGCATGACGACATCTTTCTTGACCCGCGTTTCGTTCCGCACCTTGCCGTTGTCCGGCGCCCCCATCCCCGCCGCGGAATCAGCGTCTTTCTGTTCGTGCGGCGCCGGGCCGTTTAGCACTCTTTTTTTGTCGCGTTTGTACTGTTTCGTTTTCATGTGTCGCTCCATCGCGTCTTTGCTTTCGAAGTGCCTCCCCGTGAACATGTCGTAGAACTGCCCGCCCCCTGGCAAGTCTTCGTTGAAAGGCTGGTTCGGGTCACCCACGATCATGGCCTCCATGGACGAAATCTGTCTCGCCGCCATGGGCTTCTTCGCATCACCGCCCGTGGTTAAGTGTTTGTGAACCGCTTTGTAAATCACATCCGCGTGCGGGAGCTCGAACCTGGTGCGCCGCAAACGCTTGGTCGCGTACCCGACCCGGTTCTTCTGCGCAGAGGTTTTCTTGCCTCCGCCGGTGGGACAACGACCCATACGGACAGGGGTGGGGAACGCAAGAAGGGGCCGCCGGGGCTTCGCGCGGTGCGGAATGCGGCGACCGAAACGAATCTTCCTCGGCGGCGGCGGCTGGCCAGCCAAACGCAAACGAATTTTTTGGCCTTTTTTCAGTTGTTTTCTCGCCGGCGTAACCGCGGCGCGCGTCAACCGCAAACAGCGTATTAATATTCAAAAGGAAACTACCCCCGAGTCCTGTCTCACGTGCATCACGTGCCTCACCACCTCACCGCAAAACTTTTGTTCCGTAAACTATGTATTAAGGGTGACGTAAAAAGTGCGCCGCCGGCGCTGATTTGAAAAAACGTACTCACGGCTTGATCACGATGGCGTCCCGGCCCGGCCCGACGCCCAGGTACCTGCACTCCACCCCGCACAGCTCTTCGACTTTCAGGACGTAGGTCTGGCAGGCTTTGGGGAGGTCGTCCCACACTCTGGCGCCTGAAATATCCTCGTCCCAGCCGGGGAAGGTTTCGTACACGACCTCCACCAGGCCGACGGTGTCGGTGTCTGAGGGGAAATCCGTGGTGACCTCGCCGTTTGGGAGTTTGTACGCCACGCCGACTTTGAGTTCCGCGAGACCGGACAACACATCGAGCTTAGTGAGGTTGATGTGCGTGAACCCGTTGATCATGGAGGCGTAGTTCAGGGCGACGATATCGAGCCACCCGATACGACGCGGGCGGCCCGTGGTGGTGCCGTACTCGAAGCCTTTTTCGCGCAGCTCATCCGCCAGGTCGCCGAACAACTCGGTGGGGTACGGGCCGGAGCCTACCCTCGTGGTGTACGCCTTCGCCACGCCAATGACGGTTTCGAACTTGTTGGGCGCTAATCCTAAACCGGCGCAGACCCCGCCCAGGGAAGGGTTGGAGGACGTGACGAACGGGTACGTTCCGAAATCCAAATCGAGCATAGTGGCGTTGGCGCCCTCCACCAACACGCGCTTGCCCGCTTTGTGCTCCTTGTTCACGAGCGCCACGGTGTCCTGGATGTACGGGGTTACTTTCTCCGCGAACACTTTGTACATCTCAATCTCGGCTTCCACGTCGTACTCGAAGTTGGGGAAACGCGCGGCGGCGTCTTTCGCAAGCGCCCTTAGGCCCTCCGCGAACTTAATAGGGTTCCGGATGTCCCCCACGCGCACGCCGTTGCGCGTGGCCTTCGAGGCGTACGCGGGCCCGATCCCTCGCTTGGTGGTTCCGATTTTGTTCCCCGAAAGCTCTTCTTCGCGTAAGCCGTCAACCTCTTTGTGCAGGTCGAACAACATGTGCGCGCGGTCGCTGATCACGAGGCGGTCGGGGGTAACCTTGACGCCCGCCTTGATACGATTAACAAGAAAGTGTCAGTCTCTCGTAATGTGTATGAGTAAATAGTCAGAGGTAGTAAGTAGTCCCTTCTGGTACGAGTATGGGCAATCAGGGAGGCGGAACGTGGTGATTGGGAAAGTTCCTTACTTTTTCAAGCGCTTCGAGTTCGTTGAACATGCTCGGGATGTGCACCACCACGCCGTTGCCCACCACGCAGAGGCACTCGGGGTTCAGGATACCGGAAGGCACCAAGTGCAAAGCGTACTTAACACCGTTGTCGTCGTAAATCGTGTGGCCTGCGTTGGCGCCGCCTTGGCACCGAGTGACCATGTCGTATTCCTGAGTGAGGTGTTCCCAAAGAAATCGTGTGCGTTGTTAGTCACTGTTTTGTGTTTGTGTGTATTTTTTTTTGGGGTCTGTTCGTTTGGGGTGCGCGGGCGTCCCCGTGGGGCGCCGCCCGATCCCCCCCGGGTGGCGCGATTCCCGGATCGCGCGGAGTGGTGTGCCTCGCGAGGCACGGACGAGGCGAGTCTCCGTGTGTTCCGCGGAAAACCCAACCCAAGCCGCGGACGGAAACACCAAGGGGACGCGTTCAGAACGAACGCGTCGTTGCGATGGCGATTATTGGGATTCGGGGACGTACGTGCGCCAGGATATCAACGAGCTTGCCCTTGCCTTCGTCGCCCCACTGTGAGCCGAGCACGGCGCACACGGAACCGAGGGTTTTCCACTCGGCTTTGTTCGCCAGCGCGACCGCGGAGGGTTCCGCGACGGCTTTGCACGCGGGCGCTCTTCGCACCGCGCGCGCGCGATGCTGCACACGAGCCTTGCCCGAGAACACGGCGGCGTGCGCGCGCGTGGGCGCGACAGCGGCCATGACGCTCATTTGGTTTGTGCGGGGTGGGTATGCGTGCCGAACCGTACGGCCGCTGCGAAACGCAAAGCGTTCGACTCACCGCCGAACCTTCTTGTGGCGCGCGGAAGGCGATCGGGCGGGAGATATCCATCCGCCCAAAGAGAAAGACAAAACCGCCGCCGGGAGTTTGTTCGCAACTCAAGACGGCACCTCCCTGGGCAATTAGATAGCCTGGGGATTTGCCCCACGAAGGAGATTCTGGCCCCAAACAGTCCCGTTTTTGGCTTCTCCGAAACGAGCCATCTGAATGGGGCACATCTCGCGTCCCCTTCCACGCCCTCGTGTCGCGCTCGCGCGTTAAGGGTACCTCGCTTTCGCCGCGGATTATACACGACCTAAGACTTCCCACGGAAACGCGGAAACGCGAAGGGCGACGGGACTCGGGTTTCTTGGCGTGTGTCGGGACGAGACGGGGGGTCGGGAAAATCTCGGGACGGGCCACACAAGGCAAGGTCCCGCCGAAGCGGATTACCGGATTGTCACGCCGCGCGTGCGTCGAACGCGACCACGTCACGTATCGTTCGTGCCAAAAAACGACACGTGATGATACGTCCGATGGCTACGACACCTCCATCGACGACCAGTGCTAACGGAACAAACCTGAACGCCGCGCCGAATACGCCCCCCGCGGCGCCTCAAAAAACAAACCCCACGGTGTCGCGCGTGTTTCTGTCCCCATCAAACGAGACCGATTCCGCGCGACGCCGGTTGCGTTTCGAGACGAAATCAACGTTGATGAATCCACCCGGGGGGTCACCTTCTGGGACGGGAGGCAGGGACAGTGGGGTCGGGAAACGACAGGCAGGCGACGCCCTGACCTCACCCGTAGCAAAGATGCGCGTGGGCACGCCGCCGGCGTCGGAGTGACGACGGCGCAAGAATTGTAAAATAAACTGTACATGTCCTTCTAATCTTCTTTTCTGGAATCTTAAGCTCGCGTCTCCGCGAAGGCGCGCATTTCGCGATGGTCAACACCAAACAACACACTCCTCAATCACCCCCCGACAAGAGCAGTTGTTTCGGCAAACCACGTCCCACGCGCCGTCGCGCGACGGCGTCCGGAAGCGCGCAGGATCCGCCGTTTGCGCCGAAAACTTTTAATCGATGTTTCGCCACGAATGTGTACACCCCATCCCGCACCACGGTGGGCACGAAAAGTAACACCCCCGCAACCGACCAAGGCACACCGAGCGCCGCGAACGTGCGCAACACCGCGGTTGACTTGGTGTACCCAACCGCGGTGCCGTTCGCGACCTCAACGACGACTATGGTTGATAAATCAACGGGCTGCTTCGCGTTTCGAAGCACCTTTTTTCCAACCGCGCTTTGCTGCGTCTCGAAGTACACCACGCCTTTGGTGTCCAGCCACGACACCAAACGGGCGTACCGAGAGCACAGCGCGCAGTCGCCGTCGATCAGCGTGACCAAAACACGAGACGGAGTTGGCTCCGAGGGAGCCATCCCGGGTCCGGCGCGTGGGAGAGACTGATGACACATCGATGATTGTTTTGAAAAGGTCAAAAAAGTCTAAAAATAATAATTTCACAATGGTCTATCTAATCTCGTTTGATCTTGGTATCCACCATTCAACCAATACAACTACTCGTTAAGCGCGCACAGCAGCGCGACGCCCTGTAGCACCCAAAAGTCGCTATCCGTGCCTTTCTTGATAGGCAGTCCCACGCAAAGCACGAAGTTCGTGGACTGACCGGTGGTGGACAAAATCCCGGCGCGCACGCTCGTTTTGTAAAGCGGACACTGGTACTCGTTTTCATCCGCCTCCGCAAGCAGCGCGGGCGGGGCGTACCCCTCCACCGGTTTGAAGTGAATCACGGGAAGAGGGCTTTGCATCACCCCTGGTTTGGATTCATCCAGATACCCGCCTTGCCGGTTCCACATGGCGTTGTCCACGAACAAGCCGTCGATGAAAACGCCGTCGGTTGGCGACTCGACAACGTCGCGCGCGACTTCTTTTCCAACCAGCACTTCGAAGTTGAAGTTCAGCGAATCAATAGCAGTGGCGTACTTCCTGGCGTGCGTCTGCAGCACACCGGTCATGAACCCTTGCGGGAAGAAGAACCCGGGGAGCCAGAAGGTTTTCGGTTCGCCATTTTTCAGCCACGTGGACATCATTTTAATTCGGAGCTGGTAATCGAGCATCCACCCGCCGAGGGGTTTTAAACTCGGATAGCCAGATTTTTGCCAGATTTCGGGAACGCGGTTGTTTAACAGCGCGGCGTGCATTGTTTCCAGGTCCCCGGTCATCACGATTGTTCCTTTAATCGCGGACCGTAGCGAGGCAAGGGAGACAATCAGGGTTCGCGTCAGCGTGTTGAACCTCTCGATTTCCTGGCCCAACACCACGGAGAGGGACTTTAGTTGGCCCGAGTTGGTCCGGTCGAACAACCCGTCGACCGCGTCGTCCACGTCCATCGCGGGCAAAACCTGCGCCTCTATCTCGGCCGCGAGCGTAGACACGATGTCGTCGGGGGACGTGCCCCCCTCGCCAGACGTGGCTCTTGGTTGAATTGAAAGAACCACATCCATCATCCGCCGCGTTTCCTGCATCTGGAACGTGATGTCCGCGTTCGGGTGCATGCCGAACACCTCGGGGGCTTCCGTGAGGGGCAGGGTGTTGATGTGCTCGCGAAACGAGGCAAGGTCGCCTTCGGGTGGGGCGTAGTACGCGCCGCTCGGCGTGAACTTGTAATGATCACTGAGCACGTTTTCGGTGTAGTACTTCTTCAGAATACTCATCAAGCACCTCCTGTCCAGGTCGTCAGTGACTCTGCCGCCGTAGTTGATTTGCCCGGTGACGTAAACAAGCGCCGCCCACGGAACTTCCGGTTGTTCTTCCAGGAACATCTTCAGCGTCAGCATGGAACACTCCACGTCGCTGGCGTTGAACTCGTACCGGATGTTCCACCCCAGTGGGCCGAACTTCCTGCGTTCCTGCGCCACGGCGTGGAACGTGCTTAGCGCGAAAATCAGCTTCTTGTACGGCCCCGGTTTCGAACAACTCTCGAACTGCTCCGGACTCAAGTCGTTGAACGCGCGCTTCATGTTCGCCCGGACGCCTTTCGGGGGTTCGTTCGTGAGTTTAATGCCGTTTTGAAGCACCAACGTGGGAAAGATCTCCGCGGGCATTGATGTGAGCCACAAACGGAAGTCGTCGTGCGTCTCGGATGCCGCACTGCCGATGCGCTCCACCATCTTTTCAAGCGACAGCATCCAACTCTTCGCGAGGTGGCAGTTCTGCAGGCACACCCAATCCCCCGATACCTGCCCTTTCTCCACCAGCGCCTCAGCGACGGGGCCTTGCCCTTGACCCAACGACACGATGTGTAACCGCTCACCAGGAAGCCACCCCTTCTTCGTGGCGAACCGCTGCAACATCGCGGACGGGTCCGCGCCTGTGGACAGGATGAAAACAACCGGGGTCCGGCAGTCCGTGTCGGGGAACACGTCGTCAAGCGTCCACGGCGGCGCCTCTGTGAAGGTCTCGCCCAGCTCAATCCCGACGTACTGCTGCGCCGCCGTCACCGCTTTCTCTTCCCGGAACACTTTCACCAGCGTCAGCTTCACGAAAGGCGAAACCCGGGCCTCCGTGTCTCCTGGTAGGTCTTCCTCGAACGGCGAGTCGCTTGTTGCCCAAGCCTGGTGCGTAGACGGGTTACCCGCGATTGCCGCGCAAAACCCCTGCAACGAAACCGGGAGCTCCTGCTCCAGGTAACACACGTTGCGCCAGGTCTGGTCGGACAGCCAGGCCAGGGCGTCCTTGTTTTCCTCGCCGTCGGAACCGGTAGTCGTGGGTTTCGCAGGCGCGACGTAGTTCAACGGCGTGCCGCGTAGAAACGCGCTCCACTCTTTCGGCTCGATTGATTCCTCGGCGCGCAGAATCGACGTGCACAGCAGAAACGAGTACAACAACTTGTGCTCCTGAGAGATAAAAAAGAAAGTGTCAGTCTCGTATGGGCAATCAGGGAGGCGGAATGTGGTGATTGGGAAATACTTACTTCGAACAAACCGCGGCACACGTTTTTAAACATGAACCGCGTGGTGTACTCCATTAACGTCTCAAGTCTTTGAGTAAGCGCCTTGGCGAGTTTCTCTTGCTTGACGTCCTCATCATCGGAGGACTCGTCACCAGACTCGTTGTCATCCGAGTTCTTGGTTTCGGAGGTTTCGTTTTCCGATTCGTCGACGTCGCTTCCGTCGCGTTTTTTCGCGCCGTCGGCGTCGGAGGTTTCGCCACCCCCGCCAACCCGCGAGTTAACCACGCAGTCGTTGAACATGCGCATGAAGAAGTTTAAACTGTACTGGTACATCGGGCCGATCAGGGCGAGGTCCGCGATGACGAAGTAAAGAATGGACCCCCGGACCGCGGCGGCGCGGTACGTCTCCCGTGTGGTGTTGATCTGCGTCTCCGTGGTTTCCGCTTCCTCTAAACGGCCGGCGATCATGGCGCTGGTTATTTTCGAAGTGTGCAGCGTGGAAATCAGCACTTCGTCGTCCAGAATGTTCCCCTCGCTTTCCTTTAACATGTTGAGAATCTTATCCTGGAGCTCTTTCAGTTGTTTCTTGTCGTTTGAAATGCTCACCACAAGCCTGTCCTTGGCTTCTTCCAAGTCTGGCCTTTCCTTCCGCACCACGTCGCCGAGGAGCTGGTCCTCCAAGCCCTTGATCGTCACCGTGAAGTTGATCACGGTGACTTTAATACACACCTCGGGTAAATAATGCGGGTTCGGCATTTTGGTTGTGAGGTAGAACTTGAAGTTGGGGTCGTAATCCACGTCGGTGTCGCCGAGGCGGATCAGTAACCGGCCGTTCTGCTTGAACACCGCTTTCTGTAACACGGGCTCCAACGCAGGGTCCAACACCTCGCCGATGTCCTCCACTAACACGGGGTTGCCGATGCGTATGGACGACTCCAGGGTTCGCAAATAATCGCCGTCCGTGAGCTTAATAACCTTCAACGCGTTTTTGGTTTCCATCGCCTTGACCCACTGGTTCGCCTGGTTCTGCGGGTCGATCATCAACGGCCACCGCTTACCTCTCGTGACTAAAATCCCGTTATCAACACTCACGTTGTCCGTCGGCAACCCCCACATGTTCCAATCCCGGACCTCCACCGCGCTCGCCAGGGTCCCGCGCAGCGAGCAGTCGTAAGAAACCGGAATCTCAAGCTCCTGACACCGACCCACCCACCCCTCAACAAGCGCCTCGCGGTACGCACCAGTGAACGCGCCAAAGTACGCGATGCACGCCGCGCTGAGGAACACGTCACCGACAAGCAAACTGGTCTGGTGCCCGATCTCATCCGCGGTGTCTTTCCAACGCACCTGTGAGGGTAAAAAAAAGTGTCAGTCCCGAGTCGGCGCGTACGGGTGTCCTGCGTGGAGAAACAGCGCGCTCGTGATGCATGTGCACTTGCTAGTACTGGTACACGTCACGCGATGTACCGCTCTGGATCACGGGCGGTAAACAGAATGCCTGGATTTGGGAAACACGAAACGCACCTGCTCATCCGCCAAACCGCTTGTGAGTTTCTCGGCGCGCGCCAACCGCCGCACCGTGAGCTCCGCCAGGTCCTTCAGACTCTGCTGGTCATCCATGGCCTGCGTGAGCTGCTGTTCAAGCGCCGCGACGTTGTCCTTCACCGAACGCAGCTTGTCCTGCGCCGCCCTGAGCTGCGCCATGGTGTCCGCGAGCGCGTCCTCCGCGGCTTTCAGCGCCGCGCGCTTCGGCTTGACAACCTTCGCCACGCGCGAGTACGTGTGCATCGCCCTGGTCCACATGCACAGACTCATGGCGGCTTTGGATTGCCGCGCCACATGTTCCGGGGTGTACTCGGGGTTATCCACGTACTTCGTAAGGGCTTTGACAATCTTCGGTTTGATGTGGTCCTTGTCGTACTCGAACAGCAAACTCATGAAGTCGCTTTTGCCCAACACCTTCTTCGCCGTGTCCCAGTCCGTTTTTTCCCCCAACAGCAAACAAACCGCCTCCATGGTCATCTGCACCAGCGGAGGGGGTTTGGGGAACCCCTTCACCTCTACGATGTCTGCTTTGTTCAGCGCGTTCAGCGATTTCACCGCGCTTTCAAGCGCGGGCATGGCTTCGTCGAGATCCGCCTGCGCGGACGCCGCGATGAGTTTCGTTTCCTCCGCCTGTTTCGTCGCCACGGCTTCCTCCGCCGCGACCGCGGTTTCCACAAGCGCCGCCTCTTCCTTGTCCCCGGCGACTTGCACCAGGAGTATCTCCGTCGCCGCGGCTTTTTCCTTCAAAACGGGTTGCAGCTCGCCGAGTTCTATTTTCATAGCCGCAACGAGGGCGTTTGTTTCGTCCAGCTTTTGCAACCCGTTCAACAGCCGGTCGCGCGCGCCGCCCAGCTCGGTTCGTTTCTCATCAAGCAGGCTCGTGTACAGGTGGATCAAATCCAGGTACGACTTCGGGGTGACGTAGAAGCGTCGCCGCAGTTCGTTGTAAAACGCCTCGCTGGTTTTCGTGACGCTGACGTGAATATCAACGCACATGGACGCCACCGCCTGCCGCACGTCGTCGCTGCCCAACTCGATTCCCGACAGAAACCGCTCGCTCACCGAGTTCAACGCCTCCGCGGGCCACTCCATGTACCAGTCGATCGTGCAGCAGTTGATCAGGCTGGGGAACTGCCGGCACCGGCTCCGGAACGCCTCACCCACAGGGGACATGCACAGGATGATGTGCAGGTTATCCCGGACGCGGTTGATGAAGGTGTTGTACAGGGAGTCTTTGGACATGCTGGCCCGATAAAAAAGAAAGTGTCAGTCTCTCGGCCATGTGTATGAGGGATTGGTATGAGTAAACAGTCAGGGTAACAGTCCGAGGGAATGCGCCCTTCTGGTCGTAATAATCCCTTCGCAGGACGAGTATGGGCAATCGCAGAGGCGGAACGCGGTGATTGGGGAAGCTCCGCACCTCACGCCAAGGGTTTCGGCGTACTCCCTGATGTCGGAACACATCCGGTCTTTTTCGGTTTGGTCGAAAAGCGCGGGGACCTCGCCACTGTTCAGGATGTTGTTGATATCCTCCACGAAACTCTCGGACACGATTTGCGTATCGGTAAACAGAAACACGGTCGGCACGCCGTCGACGCCGGTTTGCTGGTACAGGTTTTTCAAGTCGTCCCTGAACTCGCTAAGCCCGTACCCGCGGCTCAGCTCGATTGAGAAACACTTGAACCCCGCGACGAACGAGGCGAACCTGGTTAGCGATTGCTTGCCGCTGCCACCCACACCAACCAGCATCGCGTTCCCCCTCGGTTGCCGCAAAATTCGAGTCAACCGCGCCGCGTGCTCCGCCGCGTCAAGGAAAAACACCAAATTCATCGCGTTCGTACTCCCCGCGTTGTACTCCTCCAAGTACTCCTCCATCATTGCGACCATCTTGTCCACGCTCGTGATTTCTTTATACGCGCGCTCCTCGACTGGTTCGTTCGAGCCGCCTAGGAAATCGCCGAACAGTATGCTGCGATCCACGAAAAGCGACTCGAACGTCGGCGGATCGGGAAAGTGTTTCTTCACAACCTGCGCGACCATGTTTTTGTAGTACACCTTGTCCTCCACGGAAATCAGCCGGTCATGGAACACGCGCATGCTTTCGTGCACCCACAGCCGGGTCATCACGTCTTTCGTCTTGCACTGCTCGCTCGTGATGAGCAAAATCCCTTGAAGCACTTTTGATAAATCGCGAAGGTTAAACGTGTAGTGCGCCTTCGCGGGCGTCGGCAGCAGCTCTTCGGACATGCGGCGGTACACCTCCACTGACGAGTCAACAACCGGCTTGACGCACTCGGCGAAGTCGTTCGGAAACCCCGAGGCCGCGGTGGATAAAAACCCGCCGTAAATACTCGAAAGAATCGTGCTCATGGACGCGTCGCTGGGAGGCGGGACGTTGAGCATGTTGAAGTGTCGGAAAAAACGGGGCGTGACTTCCTGGCGCCCGCCACCGGGCGGCGCGCACGCGCAAATCAAGGTAGTGTCCTCCACGTCTTTCCAGAACAGTTTCTTCCGGTCGTAAAAACCGGCGTGGTCTTGGAACTGCCTTAAAAGCTCCACCGGGGGCTGCGCTCCGTACGTCTCCCTGGCGGGCATGTTGACGTCATCCACGAAGAGGATTATTTTTTTATTCGGAGGCGCGCCGAATTTCGTTTTGCGTTTCTTTTCGAGTTTCGCCTCAATCAAAACCTGCGTGTCGTACGCGGGGGTCTGAGCTGAGAAGTTAATCCAGACCGGTACCAGGTCTTTGCGTTCGCTTTCCCGTTGCAAGTAGTCGGTGATGATCACGGACTTACCCACCCCAGTGCTTCCAGTTAGCAACACGCTTTTGTTTACGTCCAACAGCTTGTCCAGCAAAAACCCGAACCGCGCGGTGTCCACGTTCGGCACGAGGACTTACGATGGGGAAAAGAAAGCGTCAGTATTGTATATCGCGATGTATGGACAACAGTCACCAGCGTTAGAGATAAAACAGGGAGGCTCCTGAGTTGGGAAACGCCCAAGGCCGCACCTTCGAAGTACGGCGTGGCCGGGTTGTAGGAGAACTTGGTGACCAGGTCGTCCCAAAGCGTCCACCGGCCTTTAGGCTCTTCTTTGGTGTTCGTGGTGACGAAATAGTCGTAAACGGTGTTTTTGTTGGGCAGGTTACCAATGGCTTCCACGTTCACGGTGAGGAACTCGCGCGCGAACTCGTCGAACTTGTCATGATGCGTGGAATCGACGTTACCGCCCACGCTCCAGGTGAAGGAAAACACGAAAACCTTGGCGAGCACGGCTTTCAGGGCCTTAACGTTTTCGCTTCCGAAAACGATCCCCCGGCTCGGCAAGGTTAGGGTCTTGAAAAGCATCGCCAGCGAGGTCACTAGGTTAATGTCCACCGAGGTGATGCCCTCCTTCAAGTGTTTCCGCAAAAACTTTAACCCGCCGTCGACACATTTGTCGAAGAGAGAAAAAATCCAGTCCCGAATTTCGGGCGTAGCCGCGGCCGGGAGCTGTGTCGCGCAAAACGTTCGCACAAACGGCCTCCACCCCAGTTCTTCGGGGGGGACGTACACCATGCCGCACCGGGAGACCGTGGCCGGGGACGCCACCGCCAGGTCTTGGACCTCGAAAAGCATCCGCATCGTGTTTGGGTTTAGCTTGATGCGCTCGCCGTTGGGAAGGCACAGCGTACCTGCGATTGTGAAAAAAAAGGTCAGTCTTTCGTAACGTGTATGAGTAATTACTCCGGACAATCGGCAAAACGCAGAGGCAGGATTCGGGAAACGCCCTGTACGCACAGTTATCGTCAAGCACGGTGTTCATGTTTTCGATCCAAATCGCGTCCACCGGGCCGTCGAACACGACCCACTTCTTGTCCAGGGTGGTGTCCGCCACCGCGTTCCTGATTAAGGTAGACCCCAGCCCGTCGCACCACTCGTTCGTCATCTGGCTGTACTCGCCGTAAAGCTCGCCCATGGTGATACACTTGGGGTTCAACACGTAGGTGTGTATTTTTTGAAACTCCGGGTTTAAGTGGTTCCCTTCGCGCAACTGATACCAATAAAAGAAAGTGTTAGTACTGTATGGGCAGACAGGGAGGCGGGATTTGGGAAATTATTCACGTACCTTCGAAAGCGCGCGCTGTAGCGTTTTGTACACCGTGGTTTTCCCGCCCCCCGTGGGGCCCACGAGCATCGCCCCGAACCGGACGTTGAAGGTTTCGAACATCTGCACGATTTTTAACACGAATTTGTCCACACATTGCAGGTTCTGTTCTTCCAACGCCTCGATGATCGCCCTTGCGAGGATGCCTTGTTCAACCTCAGGCACCTCCACGCCCGGAAACAAGTCGCTCACGATGGCTTCGAACAACTCGGCGTCCTCGGATAGGAACTTGGGGAGGTTGCTATCCCGCATCGCCCTTATGAGGACGACCTGTTCGTCCAAATCGGGCGAGCCTCTTTTTAAACTCCCGGCCATCACAAGCACCGACTTCAACGCCCGCATGCCGAAATCGTAGTGGTCCTGCTGCGACAGCTGTTCGCTCGATAGCTTGTAAAGCTTGACCATCTTCCGCGACAAGTCTTTGCTGGTTTCGAAACCCTCCGAGAACAACATCACCTCCGCGACTAGCGCGTAGTCGGGAATCATCATCGCCATCGGGCGGAACAGCGCTTTCAGGTTATCGGGGAGCTCCGTGCGTCCCGCGTACCCCGGGTTCATGGTGATGAACACCGCGAACGAGTGCTGCAACCGCATTTCACGGCCTTCAAAAACAAACTTGGAAACCCCGCTTTTCATCGCGTTTTGAATCGTCAGGAGCTGCTGCGCCACCACGGACAGCACCTCGATGTCGATCCGGTTGAACTCGTCGAAACACGCCCAGGCTCCGCACTGCGCAAGGCCGGCGAAGAACTTACCCATGAACTTGTAATCGAGGTTATCCCCGCAGTTGAACACCACGCACTGCACCCCAAGCGCTTTCCCCAAGTCTTTCGTGGACTCGGTCTTACCAGTACCCGCCGGCCCGGCGGGCGCGCCCCCAAGTTTCAAATGCATCGCGCCCGTTAGCGTCATGTAGCACCGGTCCGTCATCGGCGTCACCACCAACCTGCTCTGCGCGCCCAAGTACTCGTACGCGTATTCGAAACTCGAGTTCGTCTGCGACACGGAACACAAATCGATCTCCTCGTCCCAGTAGTACCGCAGCTGCATTTGCCATTTGAAGTCGTTTGCGCTTTGCGTTTTTTCGGTGAAAAGCTCCTCCACGATGTCGCGGGCGTGGACGTCGATGGTGATCAGGGCGGCTATTATTTTGCGGTGCAGCCCGGTGAGCTGGCCTCGCACCACGACGGTCATGTCTTTCAAGTCAGCTCGGTTTTTGGCGAGGTAGGTGGACATCGCGCCAGTCACGTCCTTCGCCCCGAGCGCCGCGACCACGCCCCTGCACCAGTAAATCTGCGACACCATAATCACGACCTGCGCGGGTTGATTCAAAACCCACTCCGTGCGCGTTTCCTTTGGATAGCTAAGGTAACTCGTTTTGCTTTGTTTACGTAACGAATCGATCATCGCGGTTTCCACGGCGCACAGCCACTGCTCCACGTTCCCGCGCGCTTTCAGGTTTTTACCGAGCCCGACCGTCTCGCCCTCCGGCGATACCATGGCGAAGATATCCACCGACTTCGGGTCGCTCCCGAAATCCAACGCCTTGATGCCGTCGAAACACTTGCTCATGTGCGGCTGCACGGCCTGGACTTTCTTGGTTTGCGCCAGTATTTCAAGGAGCTCGTCGTTTGACAGGAAGTAAAAACGCGGAAACGCCATCCGCTTGGTTTCCAAATACTCCTCCAGGTTCTTTTGGATCTTGTCAAGCGCTGAGATAAATAAAAGAAAGTGTCAGTATTGTATGGGCAAACAGTATTGGGATTTGGGAAAGGCCCAATAAGTACCTTCGTTTGCGTTTTGGAAACTCTGGAGGTACCCCGGGGTGGTACCCGCGCGCAGGGCGTTGTCGTTTTCCCTAGTTTTCCGCATCACGTCGCGGAACTGCTTATCCACCGCGAAGAACTGTTTCGCCTCGTTCGGGAGTTGTCGCTGAATATCGGGCGCGCTGAAAATGGTTTCCAGGTACATCCAGTTTTTCTGCACCGCGAGCCACTCGTCCAGGGTCTCGCCAAACAACGAAAGCTGCACCTCCACCTTCTCCACGGTTTCCCGGATGCCCTTGACGAACCGGGAGGACATTATTGTTGACATGGTGACCATGCTGTCCTCCAGGGCGATTGAAATCTCCTCGATGCCCCCGAGCATAAACGTGTCTTTCGATTCCTTGTAAGGCACGACTTGAGATAAAAAAGAAAGTGTCAGTCTCTCGTAATGTATATGAGGGATTGGAAAGGGTATACAGTAAACAGTCGGCGGAACGTGGTGATTGGGAAAAACCCGCACCTTGGAAACACACGTCCGCCCACTTTGCGACGACTTTGTGCAGCATCTCCTCCAAGGCTTGTTCCTGGGTGGCTTCGGTGGACACCAGGCCAATAGCCTCGCCGTGCGCGGGGGCTTTCAAATCCAGAATCTTCTGCAGCGTGAAGAAATCGTCCCTCACAATAGGCACACCGATGAGCGCCGCGACTTTGTCCCAGTGCCTCTGCTTCATGGACGTGTTTAAAAGCGCGTTTATGACGGGGAGCAAGTTCTTGTAGTCCTCAACCTTCGCCGCGAATCGCTGGGCCATCTTGTTCGGCGCCAGCCCCTTTTCAAGCCGCGCGCTGAGCTTGACGTACCCACCCATCTTGTCCGTCATCCGCGGTACGTCGATTTTGTCGAAAACGGTCTTCGCCCAAACCAACACGTCCGCGTCGAAGGCGCCGTCGCCCGCCCACGCCGCGACCTTCAACGCCACGTCCGCCGCGGCTTCCTTTAGCACGTCAAACACGGTTTCGCACGAACCGAAGGTTACCTGGATGGTGTTTATTTTTTGTGACTCCGCCGTGGTACTCTCCGCTCTTAAGGTCAAGTCACGCAACAACTTCTCAACCTTTTCGCGCCCCGAGTCCGGGTCCAAAATAGTCTCGTCGCTCGCCGCCTTCACGAGCTCCCGGGCTTCCCGGTTAACCTCCTTGATCCTGTCCTCAAGCTCGGACGCGAACAAAGAAATTTTCTCCTCCTGCGTCCCTTCCGCATCCTCCAGCACGGTTTTCAACAAATTGAAGTCCTTCTCTGACGTAGCGAACTCCGCCGCCGAAGCGTCGGTCACGGCGAAGGAAAACTCGCGCACCAGCGCGTACAAAGCCGCGCACTCCTCCGCGCGCTTCGTGAGGACATCCATGTGCCCTTCCCTTAGGTGCTGCACGAACCGCATGCGGTCGCACAGTTCCTGCGCCGCGTCCAATCGCGTGGATAGCTTCGCGGTGGCGTCGTGAATTTCGGCGATGAATTCGGCGTACGCGTCGCGCGCGAGTTTCGGTAACGTCTCGCGCATTTCCGCAATCTTGCCAATCGGCGACGGCGTCGTGGCGTCGCGAAACTCGGTGGAGTCGATTTGCACGATCCCCACGTTTTGCGCCACGCGCAGGTCCTGGAGCCGGGTTTCCTGGTCCATCCACGTGATTTGTTTTCTGCGGAACTCGTCCAAGGGGATTTGCCCGTTTCGGTATTTTGAAACCATTTCAAACAAGTCAATCGCGCGGTTGGAAACCGCCATTAAACGAAACGACTCGTAGTGCGTACGGTACTCGCGCGCGAAAGCAAACCCGAACCGCAACGCTCGGTTCACTTCATCGCACAGCGAAAGGTGCGTCACGTCTGTTTGGAGCTCGTGAAGCGTCGTGCCCGCACCGATATCCCCCGCGTCCGCGCCCGCGTCCGCGGCGAAGGCGTCGCGCATCTTCGACATTAAGCGCTCGTCGCCCGGTAACCGCCGGACGCTCGCCAGCGTGTGCGCAAAGTCGCGAACCACTCGCTGGATCGCGCTTTGAAACGTCTCCGCGTTTGGCACGAAACAAAGCGCGTTATCCTTCACCTCCAGCTTCAACCGAAAGTTGGGCAACGTGGGATGTGTCGGTGCGAAGGAGTTCAACCGCGCTTCTTTTTTCCGGTACTCGTTTTCCCGCATCGCTTCCCGGACGAGCTCCCGCAACCGCCGCGTCGTTTCCGCGCTCTTGGCCTTACCGCCGCGCGCGTTCTGCGCCCGTTGGTTTCGGTTCACCGCGGTGGCCATCCGGGTGAACCCAAGCTGTGCCCAGAGGTGTGTCAGCCGTTGTCGGAACGGCGGCGGCGGGGTTTCGAACTTACCCACGGGGCACTGCCGCGTCGCGGCGAGCACGTCCGTGACCGAGTCGTGAAGCACGAACCGCAGGGTGTCTCGGATGACGTAATCCAGCTGCTTGACAAACGAAACGAGTCGCCTTTGTTCCGTCCGTCTTGTCGCCGTAACCGTGTACGAGTACTCCAAAAGCGCAGCGGAACCAGCAGTTTTGGCGGTGGCGTCGTCGTCCACGGCGAAGGACGTGGACGGCGCGCTCTCGCCTGCGCCGAAGAAATCGCGCAGTCGCCGTTCCGTAGCCGCAAGCGCGGAGGCGCACGCCTTGTCCACGACTTGTATGGTGTGCTTTGAAAAAGCCTCCAGCCTTTCCAGCATCTCGACTCGTCGTGTTTCCGCTTCGTTCGAGAACTCCTCAAGGGTTCGTAACCCACCAGGCGTAACGGAGGACAACCGCGCGCTGGACAGCGCGTGGCACGCCGCCCGCACCTCGGTCGCCGCGCTCGCCAAACTCACGTCCAGCTGAAACAGGTTCTTCTCCAGCACCAAAGAGGCTCGTTTCATTTTCGTACGTCGCACCACGGTTCGCCACGTGACGAACCCTTTCCAGGTTCGGAACCGTTTGAACGTGCTCAGGGAACGGGTTTGCGTGAACAAAGCGCGTTCCCGGAGCCACCGCTGCGCGCTCGTGAACTCCGCGTCTCGCCCTTTCGCGAAATGCGTAATCCCCAAAGCGCTCATGGTGTAGTACTCGTCCCCGCCCCCGAGATCCGCAAACTCAATCGTAATCAGCGCGTACGGGTCGTGGTGCGTCTGGCTCAAAACCAGTCGCTTGAGGTACACGAACCGCGAGCCCGAAGGGTCGTCCAGGCGCAGATGTTTCAAGGCCTCCAGGTACTCGTCCCCGGTGGGGAGTTTGGGGTCATCACTCCCCGTGTCCGACGCGTTTGAGTCGACATCAACGGCGTCAAACACACTGGCGCCTTGGAAAACGCGCTTCGCAGTGGACTCGTGGCGCTTCGTGGTGATGGTGCCGCGACCGTGCGTAACAGCGTCTCGACGCGTCGTCGAATCCTCGTTGGATTGAGGACCGCGGGCAAGCGGCGGGTTGGTCAAAATTCGCCGTGTTTGCATTCCTCCCGTCGTCGCCCCCACCGACCGGGGTTTGGGTTTCAAGTACAACGACGACTGAAGCGTGTCCCTGGTGGGCTTTTTAGGTAGGAAAAACGCATCCTCCTGGTGTGAATAGCGGGGGGGGGTGGGTAGGACAGTCAGCGTCGGAGAGGCATCGCTCGATCGTGATTCCGTTTTGGTGGCCATTGGCCGAGGAGAAATTCAACTCGGCAGCTCGAAGAACAAAGCACGTACCTGGTCCGCCGCGGGCGCCATTTCACAAAACCCACGCCACACACCGCGTCACGCGGTCCTGTTGGCTGTTCCCGACGACGCGCGCGGGAGGTTGGGCACCACCCACTCGCGCGCGCGAGATGTGCGTTTCCGGGCACGACGGGCGGATTACGCACTCATCATCGGCACTTGCTCCCGAAATGGAAGCGCGCGCTTCCATTGATGTGGAAATCGAGTTTTTTCTTGGACGATGTGCAAAAAAACTGGAGAGCAACTCTGGTGAGACTGTTTGCCCATACAAACGCTCCGAAAATCACGTAAGGGTTCAATTGACGAGTTAATGGGCGGGAGTCGCCGCCTAAAGATTAGGGTCGGCGGCTGAAAAAGTGGATCCGCCGCGCGCACGTCTGTCTTTCCCCGCGCACCGACGCCTCCTTCGCCGGTGTTTGCGTCAAGTGCGCGCGCGCCAACATGAGGCCTATTCTCCTGAAAGGCCACGAGCGGCCTCTGACGTTCATCAAGTACAACCGCGAGGGCGATCTGTTGTTCACGTGCGCCAAGGACCACCACCCCACGCTTTGGTACTCGGACGATGGCGAGCGCGTCGGGACGTACATCGGACACAACGGCGCGGTGTGGACGTGCGACATTACCGGTACGTGTGACGACCGTGATCGTGTCGATGCGAGTTAGGGGAACCAGCACCGAGCTTGTCCTAAATACGCCGACGCCATCGGACAAAGACACGTCCTGACCATTTTTCAATCCCTCACCCTGTCTCCCACCAAAAAACCATCCAACAGACGATTCCAAAACCTTAGTCACCGGGTCCGCGGACACGACGTGTAAGATGTGGGACACGGAAACGGGGGTTTGTTACTTCACGCACCAGTTCGAACAGCCTGTTCGGGCGGTGGCGCTCTCACAAGGTGACCAGCTCATGTGCATCTCGAGCGATCCGTTCATGGGGGTCCCGGCCGCGGTGCACGTCGTGCGCGTCGCGGCGAATCGTTCGGAGCAAACAAACGAGATCGTCATTTCCCTATCGGGGCCGGAAGGCCGGATCAACCGCGCGCTGTGGGGTCCGTTCAACACCACTATCTTAACGGGGGGCGAGGACGGGGTGATTCGCATGTGGGACGTTGAGACGGGGGCGGTTTTGTTGGAAACCACCGAGCACAAAAAGCAAATCCAGCACCTCAGCCTGAGCGACGACAAGGTACTGCGTCGCATTTCCCAAATCCAACGACTGTTTACCTGCCCCTGTTTGATCCGTATTACCACGCACTACTGGTAACTTCGCCAGTATCACTGCAACTCGTACAAACACGTCACATACGCACTGTGGAGGCCCGAGTACGCCCTCCCTGTTTACTCACGCAAGTCACGGTCCCGACTGACCTTTTTCTTTCCCAATCAAAGACGCACTTCATCAGCGCTAGTTTAGATAAAACCGCCCGGTTGTTCGATTCGAAAACCATGGAGTGTTTGAAAACCTACACCGCGGACCGGCCGGTGAACGCGGCGATTATTTCGCCGATTCTGGACCACATCATTCTTGGGGGGGGGCAAGACGCGATGAGCGTCACGACGACGTCGAGCAAAGCGGGGAAGTTCGATTCCAAAATTCATTACAAAATCTTCGAGGACGAGATCGGGGGAATCCGCGGGCACTTCGGGCCCATCAACGCCCTGGCGTGGCACCCGGATGGCCGGTCCTTCACCTCGGGGGGGGAGGACGGGTACGTCAGGATTCACCACCTGGATAACGACTACTTCAGGATCAAGTAGGTTGCGAAGACGAGACACGGTCATAAAAAAGAGAGGCGAAAATGAAATCCATACTCAGTATGAGCATTTGGTCACAACTCCTGGTCACGACTTTCGTTTTTTTTCACCCCTTCCCTCGACACTCGTCGTCACTCACTCGCGCCGCGCGCGTCCCAGCGCCCGCGATGTCCGTCGTCGCGGCGCGGGCGTTGGCCTTGCACGCGCAGGGTCCACGCTACGCTGGGTCACCGCGTACGCGCGGTTTCGCGGTCCCAAAGGTGGCCAACACCTGGCGCGTTTCCAAACCCCCACGCGCGTTGGTTCCCGATACGATTCCCGATGAGATTTCGCCCAACCCCGCGTTGCCTAACCACGGTACCCCCAGCGCCGGCCACGGCGGGTGTTTCGTGGCGCACTGCGTTGATGGGGACTCTTTGGCGTCAACACTACTGTTAAGGGAATCGGGTACTTTGGACGGGTCAAGTCAAGCCGTGTTACCGTTACACGGCGTGACCTTCGCGGTGAAGGACAACATGGATGTGGTTGGGCGCCGCACAGGCGCGGGGTCGCCGGCGTGGCTTGCCACGAGGGGCAAAGACCCGGCGGTAAAAAACGCACACGTGGTGGCTTTGTTACTAAAAAGCGGTGCTGTATTCGTTGGCAAAACCCAGATGGACGAACTGGCGTGGGCGTTACAGGGAGAGAACGCGCACTACGGCACGCCAATCAACCCGGCGTCGCCGAGCCGAATCCCGGGTGGCTCTTCAAGCGGAAGCGCCGTCGCCGTCGCGGGTAAGTTTTGCGACATCGCGTTGGGCACGGACACCGCCGGTTCGATTCGCGTGCCCGCCAGCTACTGCGGGGTTTTCGGGTTCCGGCCGACGCACGGGAAAATTTCGTTGTTTGGGGTCGTTCCCTTGGCGCCGTCGTTCGACACCGTGGGGTGGTTCGCGCGCGACGCGGCGACGCTGGAAAAAGTGGGGAAAGTTTTGCTGCCCACGGAAAATCCAGAAAAGAGTAAGGTCGAATTCAAAACAGTTCTCATCGCGGAGGATGCTTTTGCGGCGTGCGACGCGGAGACGGTGGCGGTGTTACTGGCTGGTCTTGAAGCGTTTGGGGTGAAGAATAAACTCTTTCGCGACGTCCCACGCGTTTCGCTGGGCGGCGACGACGCGTGTGAGGATGCGCTCGGTCTCGGGGGCGGCGACGAAAAAATCCCACCAGCCCCGCCCCTGACTACGTGGTGGGATTTCTTCAGGCAGCTGCAGACGAAGGAGGTGTGGGACGCGCTTGGCTTTTGGGTAACCGAAAACGACGCGTTGGGGAGCTTCGGACCGGGCGTCCGCGAGCGGTTCCAAGCGGCGGCGGATTCCGAATTTGAAAAAGATGACGACGGCCTCAAAAAGGCGGCCGAAGCGCGCTTCGCGGTTGAAACGCGCATCACCGCCTTGCTTCGTTCCGGAAACAAACACACCATCGTGGTGTTGCCAACCGCCCCGGGGCCCGCGATAGAGCGCACGTCCGCGGCGGAGGAGCGGCTTGCCTACCGCGCGAAACAGCTGATGCTCACCACGGCGAGCGGGTTCGCGAAGACGCCGCAGGTTACGATTCCGTGCGGGTTCGTCCACGGCGCGCCCGTGGGGATCTCGCTTATGTCATCTCCGGGGACGGACTTGGCGCTGCTACGGCTCGCAAAGGAGCTCACGGAGTGACAGGTTCCTCCAAGGGTTCCGGAGTAACGCTTGTAATATATCGTGACAAACAGTGATCGTTTGGGTGCTGCGTTTTCACGTTCAGTCAAAAACAAACAAACTCCAACTCAAAACGCCAAGCGTCGTTTCGGGAGGCACAACCGAATCAAGCGTCCCTGCACTGCATCTTCCCTTTCATTCGCTCCGACAGATCTGCAGGTTTCTCGCGAACCCCTCTCTGCCGTCGATTGAATCGAGCCGTTTCCCCTGGTCGTGACCCTTGATTTTTCGTGGTGCCGTCGATTTTCGAAGTGCTGACGCGACAGGCGATGCCTTCGTGGCGGATACGTGGCTCAAGATTTCGTCCCGGACTTTGGTTTCGTTTTCGGTCGAAAAACGTGTTTTCATGTCCGACCAATTGCGCACACGACCGGCGCTCCCAAAACGCAAGGATGAAAGTCACAATGAGTTCGGGAAGAAACAAGAAACACAGTCACCTTTTTTTTTATCTGAAAAACCCGCGTTTCCACATGACGTCGTCACTCCGCACTCACACGTCAAGGGTTCGCTTCGTCGACCCGTTTCCTTTCACCGACCCTCCCCCCCACCACAACTCAAGATGCACGACATGAAGGCCCGCGCCACTGGCCAGGTACGTTTCCGTTCGTATTGAGTCGCGCGCGACGTCACGTCTGTGCCAATCCGGCGGTGACGCGTCACCAATTCCGTTTGGTTCTGCGTTTTTTCGCACGATTCGGCGACCCCGGGAGACGTTCCGTTTACCGTCTGTCCCTCCCTCGTCGATCGATGCGCAATCACGCAACGCATCGCAATACCTCGACCCCCCCCCCATCGCCCGATCTCCAACTCACCCAAACCGCTTTCCCCCAAAACACAGCTCACCATCAACTCGGAAGGGAACGTCGCGACCGAGAAGTTTTCGATCGCGGCGACCTCCGACGTCCTAAGCGGGGGTTCCCTGACCCTGACCGTTCGCCCCGGATTCAAGCCTTGTAAGTACCTTTTCCCGGTTCCGTTCACGGGGTTGATGGGATGGTAACGCGCTTTTGCGACGTTACCGAAACACCCAGCCGCGGCCGTTTGTTCGTTCCCCTTCACGAACGGCCCTCCGCGGCACGCGCGAGTGCATTTCGCGGTATTTCCCGTCCCTCGCCTTGCCGCGTCAGCTTTTTACTAACCGTAACGACCTCCGTTTTCGCACGCACAGCCCTCAACGCGAAGGACGTCCAGGCCTCGAACCTGCTCGGCGCGGGAAACTACGCCGACCTCGCGGACGTTTCGGACTTTGACATCAACGTACGTACCTGCGGAAGCCACCACGCGCCTGCCCGACACACGCGAGACGCGCGATTCGGCAGAATCGACGCGGGATGGTTCCTTTTTCTTGGAGAAAAAAGCGACAGCCTGTTCTTTTGAAGATTCTGTTCTGGCGCTGGCCTTTTTGATATTTTTTTTTCTTTTTTCCACGTCAAACACGAACCTGACCTCTCCCCTCCCTCCCCCCGAAAAAACAGATCGCCAAGGGCGACGTGGACGTGGTCGGCCAGAACTGCGACCTCCAACTTGACCTTCAGAACGTTGGCAAGGGCGGCAAGAACCGCCTGACGATCAAAACCAACGTGGAGCAGGTTGGTGACGTGAGCGTGACGCTTTCGCAGGCGGGGTACACGGATCGGTCTAAGAACGACAAGGTCGCCAAGGCGAACGAAGCCAAGGTGAACGTGAACTTGAACAAGTTCGCCTCGGAAGCCAACGCGGATCTCACCGCGTCCGTGGACTACGAAATCGCGTCGCAAGACGCCGCGGTGAACGTCGGGTACAAGAACGGCGACGTCAGCGTTAAGCTCAAATCCGCCCGCTCCGGCGCCGGCGACTTGTCGCACAAGGTGAACCTGAACTACGCGATCGAAGGCGTGGACGCCGGGCTGGAAATCAACGACAAGCTCTCCGGCAAAATCACCGTCTCAAAAGATGGATTCACCCTGGAAGTGCCCGTCAGCAAGGACGGCGGCGTGGACCACAAGAACGCCAAGCTCGAAAAGAGCTGGTCCATGGAGCTCGCGTAGGCGCGCGCTGCGACGAGCGGGGCGTTTTTCCAAAAAAAAACGCCAGCGCTATTTCAAATACGTTCGAGAAATAAAATGCGGACCCGTCTTCGCGCGACGCGACTTGCCTGTATGTATAAAAAGGACGACGACGTGTACTGTCGTTCTGTAACGGGCTGAAAGGCCGAACAAAAAGTAAAAATAAATGTCATCACGAGGAAGCCGCCGCTGAGGCGAGACTAGTCTGTTTAATATTGAAGGAACTTATTACGTCACTTGTCTTGTTTTTTTCTTTTACAAACACCTCTCAAGCGCAAGCGTCCTTTTCTAATCTCCCTGTCTGTTGTCTTGTCTTTTTGACAATCGTCGTCACTCGGTCTGTCTGTCGATCCCCACCCGCCCCTCCGTCCTCACGGCGTGACCACGATCTTGCCCACCACGCGCCTCTCGTGCATTTGTTTAAACGCGTCACGCACGCCGGCGTTGGTCAGCGCGTGCGTCGCCGCGATTGTGGGCGTCACCGCGGCGACGGTTACCACGCCCACGCCGTCCCCGGCGCGCTGTTCGAACTCCGCCATCGTGGCCAGCATGGTCAGGTCTTTCGCGCACCCCGAAAATTTGATCCAAAACAGCTCGCTTTTCGTTGGAAACAAGTTCACACCGAAAACGCGTTTCAAACCGGCGATTACCCACCGCGAAAACGAACCCCCGATGGTCACGTATACCCCGCCTGGCGTCGTCGTTCGGTGCTTTTCGTGTATCGACGACGATTCTGTACCGTTGTGAATACCTACCCCAGACCCGTCCGCCGTCTCCTTCGCGACGCCCGCCTTTTCCGCGGACCGCACGCGCGATTCGTACTGGTTTCCGGCGTCTCGGGTGTCGTGGCTTGTGACGCAGTCGATGACCAGGTCGAACGGTTTTTTATTCGCCACGACCACGGCGCGTAGGGCGTCCACCACGACGTCGGCGTTTGACCCGCTGGGCGCGTCGTACGCCACGACGTGGTCCGCGCCAAGGCGTTTCACGAAGGACGCGTTTTTCGCAGAACAAACGCCGACCACTTGTCCCGCGTTTCGCCAGCGAAGCATCTGCACCAGCAAATGCCCCACACCCCCGCTCGCGCCTATGACCAACACGCGCTCTCCCTCCCTGAACCGGAACTGGCGCAGCAGCTGCGCGCAGGTCACGCCGGGCAGCACCAACGCCGCGGCTTGTGCGTGCGTAAGCGTGGTTGGCTTTAAGCATATCTGGTCAAGAGGCACGGAAACGAGCTCGGCTAGTGCGCCTCGGAACGGAGGCACCGCGCCGAACACCTCGTCCCCGACTTGGAAACCGCTGTTCAAAGGGGCGTGTTCCACCACGCCGCTCAGGTCGAACCCAACCCCTTGGCCATCTATCATGCGTCTCGCGAACTTCGCAAACACAGGAGGGAGCTTGTCCCCGATGACACCCTTGGCGTCAACCGGGTTAACCGCGCATGCTTTCACCCTGACGAGCAACGCGGTTTGCGAGGGAGACGGGAGGGGACGATTGGTGACCACCTTGATGCCCTCCACGCAGGACCGGTCGTACACGGCCGCGCGCATCTCGTGGTCAAAAAGCAAAGCGCCCCAGTACGAAAAAAGAAAAGCACCGAAGAAGCAAACAGCGGTCAAGACAAGTAACAACAAGCGAAAGGGTACCACCGCCACCACGGGGGTCACATCCGAGGCGCGGCGAGGAGTAACTGTGGCGCGATGGTCGTTGTTGCTTTTTTGAGGAAGTTTTTTGTCGGGACCGAGAAAATGTTCTGAGAATTGAAAGAAACTCGCATCGGGCGCTTCACTCGTAATACCAGCATAATATGTTTTACAACGAGCGCTGTTGGTACCACGACGGTTACATAACCGCGTACCTGTCGTGGGAGATTAGTTTCCCTTGAAATAAACTCGTAAAAACCGCACCTTCACGGCGTCCAGAAGAACGGGTGCAACAGCGCGGTGTTGCACCCCAAGCGTCCTCGCTGTAAAAAGTTCCGTTCGCACACCAACCGCGTGGCCAGGTCCCACCCCAAACCGCCATTCACGTCAAGCGCGCTGAAGTCCCACCCTTGCGGTTCCACTACTTTCCTCCACCGCCGCAGGTCGTACCGGCACTCGGTCAGGTTTTTGCGGAAACTCCCGTTCGGATCCATCACTTTCCTGCCGCGCAGCTGCGGGACGCACATCTGCAGAAACACGAGCCCGGCGCTGAACGAGTCGAACAGGTCGGGCAGAAACGCCGCCCATATTATCGGCGATAGGGACGCGGCGAGCGGCCTTAGCGGCGGCGGCGCCGGCATCTGTGTCGGCATGATGAAGTTCTCTGGGGGTGAGTAGAACGGGTCAAGCAAGCCTTGCTCGGGTTCGTAGTTGTACCCGGTTCGCAAATCGGCGGCGGCGCCGAAATCCACCAAAAGAAACTTCCCGCGCGACAACACCAAATTCGCCGGCTTCACGTCCCTGTGCACGACGCCGATGTCGTGCAGTTGCGACAGGGTGAACAACAACGACCTCAACACAGTCTTCGCGCACTTCGAAGTGCGTTTTGCGAAATCGTCGCTATCCAAAAGGGTTCCATAAAGCGCCTCCTCCAACGAGCCCGGGTAATCCCGCCCGGTTACTAAATCCTCCAAAGTCACGTCGCCTTGTCGTTTCCAAACCAGTGACGGGCTCGCCGCGCCTTCCACCACGTCGTACGACCCCAGGTACTGCGCACACCCCAACGCCACGAGCGGCGCCCGTCGTACTCGCCGGTTCATGTACTCCTCCGCGTTTTGTAACTGCGACGCCCCGGTCACGGCTTTGGCTTGCTTGACGACCAAGTCTGCGCCCGTGGTTCTGTCAACCGCGCCGAACACCGTTCCAAAGCTCCCGTCCCCGAGCCTGCCGTTTAGTTTTATTTCCTGCACGTCGAATTTCTTTTCGAACAGTAGTTTGTCAACAGGCGTGGCGACGTACGCGTCGAACGCACCGGCGAAGAAACCAGGTCTGCCGGTGGCCCAAAGGAACACCAGACAAGCCAGTAAAAGCTCGTTCTCCGCGTCGCCGGTGAACAGCGTGAACCCGCTCGTTGTTTCGTCGCTCCAGAACTGTGCGATTTGCGATTGCGCGTCATTCGGTAGGGCGTCAAACACAACGCTCGTCACAGGTAACACGGCGTCCGCAAGCGCCTTCCACGTACCAGGGACGTCAACCCCGAACACCACGGACGGGAGGTCGGGGAACAGCTCGGCGTACCCCGGTGATGCGGGCGCGACACCCTCCACCAACTTGCTAGTGCCCAACCCGAGATCCCCGACGCCCCAGTCCGCGAGGTTCGCTTTTGGGGTGACGTTCACGTGGCGACGCAAAGGGCGCGTGCGCGCACGGGATGTGCGGAACAGGTTTCGCGCGTAACCAGCGGAGACACCGAGACCGATTCCTGACGCACACGCTGGGATGGGTGTCATCGGGATTGTTGTTTATCCAAACCCGATAGATTTGATTGCAGGCGGTGGGACCGCGGCTTCGACAACGGGGTGGCAGGGCGATGCGATGCGCGGGTGCGTGGTACGAAGCGACTGCGTCCAAATGACCTCGATCGCGTGCGGAAGGCGGTCGGGCGATTCCCACGGGAACGGCGCCGGTCCACACTGGAAGGGCCAGCTCTTGGGTTTCCAACACGATAAAAGCAAAGCACGATCTTTCTTTTTGGAGAAGAAATACAGTCACGATTCGATTCACAAACACGCGGCGCGTGCCCTCCGCGGCACTACGCCTTTCCCTCCACGCGCTATGGTGGTCAAGCAGACGAAACAGTTGCTAAGACGCGCGACTCGCGGAACCGTTTCCCTGGTTCGCAAGCTTACGGGCAAAGGCGTGGGCGATGGGGACGTTGCGCCCGAAACATCATCCGTCCCGGTCCAAAAAAAACCGAAACGAAACTCGCCCAACGTCAAAGCGCAGAAACAGCGGTGGATGGACTTGATTCTTTCCAAAGAGTTCGACAAAGTGCTTGATGAGATCTTCACAAAGTGCGCTGGTATCAACGAGGACGGGATGGACGGGGATCGAACCGGGGCGGAGGCGAGCTTGGACGTCGCGGAGTTAGCGGTGGCGATCGATTCGCTTTACAAAAAGCTGGAGGGCATGATGGGCGGGGAAAAGAAACTCCCCCGGGTAAAAGAAAAGATGGGTTCGATTTTACAGAAGTACGACGACAACAACGACGGGAAGCTGGACAAACGCGAATGGGAGGGTTTCGCGCGGACGTACTTCTCACGGATGGAGTGGCCGGTTTGGAAAACAGCCGCGCGCGGCGCGGCGACTGGAGCGGGGGCGTTTTTCGTGGTGCAAATGCTGGTATTGCCGGTAATCGGCGTCGTGATAAGCGCCGTACTTCCCGTGGTAATTAGTGTCGTGAAAGCCCGAATCGGGGACCTGCCGAAACAGCACATGGACGCCATGAAAGCTAAGCTGAAAGGGAAGTTCAAGATTGGCAAAGACGTTGACGGCGACGGCGTGCTGGATGAAGTCGCCGTGAACCTTAAAAAGCAACGCCGAGCGCGGCGGATGCGGAAGGTGAAAACGATGGGAACCTACTCCGCGGGGTTCGCCGCGGGGGCGGTCGCGGGGCTGGTGTGATGTGACGGACTCATTGGTCATACACGTACGGGTGAAACTAGTTGCGACACGGGGATCGGCTAGGCCAGGGGTGGGGCGATGCGGTTTGTGACCTGGCATTTAGCAGGCGACGCGGCGTGGACGATGGGCAATGTAAAAAATGTATCCTCTTTTTCGTCTGGTCGCCAAATCGTGCCTTCGTAAATACCCGCTCTTTTGAAAAAGACGGGGCGACGTCGCGTCGTCATCCGCCGCCCGTGGATTCATTACCCGTCGCGCGCCAAAGGCTCGTCCGTCGCGTTCCCCCTGCTTCCCGTCCGAAGGTCGCGTATAGGGTTTAGATCTCGCACGCTCGTTTTTGTGGACAAAGTGCAGTCGCAGTTCGTCCGTTCGATCGCGATCTGAAACCCAGATCTGGCTTGCTTTTTTGAGTCCACTATAACTTGTCCCGATGGCGGATTCCCGGTCCAACTACTCCTTGACCACGTTCAACAGCAGCGGCGAGCTGGTGCAGATCAAGCACGCGTTAGCCGCGGTGCAGGCTGGGGCTACTAGTTTGGGAATCAGGGCGAAAAACGGCGTGGTGCTGGCGACGGAGAAGAAACTCCCGAGCACGCTTGTGGATGAAACCACGGTGGAGAAGATCGTCATGGTCACGTCCGAGATCGGCATCACCTACTCAGGGATGGGGCCTGACTTTCGAGTTTTGACTAGAAAAGCGCGCAAAGAAACACAGGTGTACTACCGTACCTACCACGAGTTGGTGCCTTGCTCGCAACTGGTTCGCGAAGTCGCGACGGTGATGCAGGTACGCGTTGCGTTTCCCAAATCCCGACGCCGTGGAGGCGCGATTACGGGCGACTGTTTACTCATACGCGCGGTCCGAAAGACTGACACTTTGTTTTACCCATCTCAGGAGTTCACGCAACGCGGCGGGGTGCGGCCGTTCGGCACGAGCCTGCTCGTCGCCGGGTTCGACAGTAACGGCCCGCAGTTGTACCAAGTCGACCCGAGCGGCTCGTACTTCGCGTGGAAAGCCAGCGCGATTGGGAAGAACATGGTAAACGCCAAAACCTTTCTTGAAAAGAGGTACTCGGAGGACATGGAGTTGGAGGACGCCATACACACCGCGATTCTCACGCTCAAGGAAAACTTCGACGGCCAAATCAGCGCGGAGAACATCGCGATTGGAATCGTGGGCGAGGACCGGAAGTTCCGCACGCTCACCGCGGCGGAGGTCGCGGATTACCTGTCCGAAGTGGAGTAAGAAGTGGAGTAAACGGGAAAGGATTGGGGTGTGGTAGGTGTCCCATCGTCGTACATGTAATTAATTGAATTAATTGCTACATACGCCTGCTACTGCTATTCTAGTCTAGACTATTTAATTAATGACTTCCTCCCTCGTCCTCGTCCTCGTCCCAGATCGAGTTCCGGGGGAAGTTCCACGTGTCGGTCAAGCCCGGTCTGGATTTCATCACGTACGCGACCGGCCGTTGCGCGTCCGTCGCGTTGGCGCCGCCGCGGTGCATGACGCGGTAGTCGTACAACAGGAGGGCGCCTTTTTTAAGCTCAGGCGTGACTTCAACCGCGGTCGCCGCTAGGCGCTTCGCGGCGCGATCCGGGTATTGGCATTCGTGGTCCCAATGATGCGAGCCTAGCTTGAACGAAGTCGGGCCCAACGCGCGTGTAACGTCGCGTAACGGCAAAAACACGTTCACGATACCTCGCTCCCGGCCATCCGCGTGGAAGTGCTGCGCCGGTGCGTGTGGGTAGGACACCACGCACCCGACCGCGGTGGTGTTTCCTCCGCTCACTGTTTTTTTTTGTTTCTGTTTTTGGTCAGGCGAGTTTGATTCAGTCGGAAGCTCGCTCGACGACGTCTCCGTCTCCGCCTCCATCAACCCCGACCGTTGCAAAACGGGAGTTACCCAGGGATCGGATTCTTGGCGCAACAATTGCCACGCCGCGCACGCATCCGCGGCGGCGGTCATCGCCTCAGGAGGACCGCCTCCCGGGTGAATCACGATGGGGGTTTCGCGGTTGGCGTCGGGCTCGTTTTTTTCTTTGTTTTGTTTTTCCTTGTCCCCAACCGCGTCTCGCCGGCGCTCCGCGGTGACGTCCAACCGCTTCCCCCCCCGAACCCTTCCGCACACTTCTTTGAACCTCACGATGTCCGAAAAAGGGTCGATGCTAAGGTCGCGGCATCGTTTCATGAGCGTGTCTAAATACGAAGTAGTCGCGACTTCGCATTTGTCCAGGGAGGTTTCAGTCACAAGTCCGTGAAAAGAAAAAGTTTCGGTCGCCGCGTCGGCGCCGCTCGGCGGGTCCAACACCACAAAGCCGTTTCGGGTTAAACTCTCACTCGCGGTGTCGATCGTGTGCTGGGTTGGATACCCCCGAATCTGTTCCTGTTGTGTGACCTGCACTCGGTACGGCGGGAAGTTCAAATCAACTGTCACTTCTTCTTCTTCGTCGTGGTCGTCGTCAACGCGAGCGATTCGTGTTTTGTGTGCCGATCTCGCCTCGCAATCGCCCCCAACCTCCGCGTCGCAAAAGTCGTCCAAAAAGTCACCCATCAAACTGTTCGTTTCAGACCCGAGCTCGCTCGTTGAGTCGTCAGTTTCTTCTGAAGGTACACCAACTTCGATGGCTTGATGGACTCGTCGATGCGAAATCGGGCCCGGTGGTTTTGACACAGACGGGACGATCGTTTGCGATTCGTCATCCGACGTTTCGCAATCCGACCCGGTCTCCTCATCCGCGGTCGCGGACAAATCCGCCGGCGGTCGCCAACCCGCCGGCGCGTCGCACGTGAGCAACACGTACCCGCCCGCGTTTTTGATTTGCTCGCCGTCGTGTGCGTGCTCGGTGGCGGTTGTTTGAGTTAACAAATCGACTGATAAGTTATCCAAAGAAAGGACTTTGTAATCCATGCGTGGGGTCAGGTTGTTTTTAGTAAACGCGGCGATTAACAAATCAATCAAACCCGTTCGGCGCAACCCACACGCCACCACCACCTTCCCGCCCGGTTTCAGGTGCGCGCACACCGCGTTTGGCAGCGCGGCGCAGTGCTCGGGGAGGTACAGCACGTCCGCGGCGACGATCAGGTCGTACTTACAGGATAGGTAACTTTTTTTGTCCCCCCAATCCAGTTTTTGAACCGAAACTTCGCACGCGCCCGCGCAATCGCCGTCGTAGAAGCCGTTGAGTTGGGCGTTGGCGTGCATCAGCGCGTGGGTGGCTTCATCACGGTCCGTGAGGGTCACGGACTTGGCGCCTAACAAAGCACACACGAAGCCAACCGCACCGACCCCGGCGCCGAGCTCCAGAATGTGCTTGTCACGAATTTGTGTACGCGCGGTTAGTGTCGCGTCGGTTTCGGAATGCTCAGCCGCGAGCCACCGCGCTAGCAACCGCGCGCACGACCACACCCGGCACCCGGTTCGCAGTGGGACGTTCTCCATGTCCCGAGTTTCCCTTAACCGGACCGGGCGAAGTAGGCCCGGGACGTCCAACGTGGTGGTCACCGAGAGGACCATGGTAACGCGGGGTACTGTTTTGCAGGAAAGTCAGGGGAACTGGGAGGCGAGGAGGGTGAGATTTGAGAAAAAGAAAGTTTTTCAACTTTACCAACACGACAAAAAGAAGAAAAAGATTTGCCGAAGTTTGCTTCAGGTCACCGCCACCTTATGCAGACGGGACCTCCGATTGAACTACCGGACTGTGTATATAGCGGGAAATTAAAGTTGATAGAAGCCGCGTACTGGTGAGGTATCAAGTCACCTTATCCCACGGCCCCCGTCCCTCCCGCATCGAGTTTTTGAAAAAGATTGAAACGACAACGAAACACAAAAGCGCCGAAAAAAACAAAACCAACGCGATCGCGTGTCAGTGCAAGGATGACAAAATCGATTCTCGTCAGCTCCCCGCAAAGCACATACGCTTTACAGGGCCTAGTCCGTGAGAAGATTAGCGGTTGCTTGAAGCTCATCATCCACGCGCGAGCAGGGGCGACATGTGTGTGGCAACGAGAGATCGGAAAAGGACCGCCAATCTCGAGGGTTTTGGTTTCGCACCTCAAGTCGGCGGTGATTCCGCGCCCCGGTCGGTGGCGTACTTCCGAGCCGCGATTGGTACCGCCGTCTGGTGCAGAAGGGGCACGCGAGGCGAGACACGATCAAACCATCGCGAAACGGTTTTGCGAGCGCGAGTGCGCTGTGCGGAGGGAACTGTGGAGGATGAAGATGCGCCGCCGAAGTTTTGGAGATCGTTTTATGGGAAAAAAAAAAAAAAAACCAACAGAAAGTTCGTTTTATTACGAACCAGATCTGCGCGTCTCTAGGACCGCCCAAGCGACACACACCGCCACACCTCGGTGCCCCTCCCTTCCGCGCCTTTTTCCTTACCACACCCCGAGCCGTCCACGATGACTGCCCCTCCAAAAGTCGTCCTGATCACCGGCGCTGCTGGTCAAATCGGCTACGCCCTGGCGCCGCTTGTGTGCCGAGGCGCGATGTTCGGCCCTGATCAGCCGATCATTTTGCATCTGCTTGATATCGCCCCCGCCGCGGCCGCGCTTGGCGGCGTCGCCATGGAGCTGTGCGACGCCGCGTACCCCCTGGTTATGGGCATCGTGCACACCGTGGATGTCGACGTGGCGTGCGTTGGCGTGGACGTGGCGGTGATGGTGGGTGGTTTCCCCCGAGGCCCCGGGATGGAGCGCGCAGAGGTGATGGGCAAAAACGTGGCGATATACAAAGCCCAGGCGTCGAGTTTGGAAAAGCACGCCAACGCAGCGTGCAAGGTCGTGGTCGTTGCGAACCCGGCGAACACCAACGCGCTGATTCTGTCGAAGTACGCACCGAAAATCCCAAAGGAGAATGTCACGTGTTTGACTCGTCTTGATCACAACAGGGCGCTCGGGCAAGTTGCGCAGAAAGCCAACGTACCCGTGCGCGACGTGAAAAACGTGATAATCTGGGGGAACCACAGCAGCACGCAGTTCCCGGACGTGAACCACGGGTCCGTGTGTGATGAGCCAATCCGAAACGCAATCAACGACAAAACCTACCTCAACGACGAGTTCGTCGCGACCGTGCAGCAGCGAGGCGCGGCGATCATCGCGGCGCGCAAGCTGTCGTCCGCAATGAGCGCAGCGTCCAGCGTGTGCGACCACGTTCGGGATTGGGTGCTGGGTACGCCCCCGGGGGTTTGGACGTCCATGGGGGTTATCTCTCCGGGCGGAAAGGAAGCGTACGGCATCGCAGAAGGGCTGATGTACTCGTTCCCGGTGACGTGCGCGGATGGGAAGTGGCAAATAGTGCAGGGGTTGGAAATCGACGCACGATCGCGAAAACTGATGACGGCGACGGAAACGGAACTCGCGGCGGAAAAGAGCGAGGCGGAGGAACTGATCGCCTCGATGTAGATTGTTTTTGAGTCAGTACGCGAAAAACGAGAAAGGTCATCACAAAGACACCCGGATAGGGTTTAGGGTTACGCGTTGTACATACCCCAAAGACACCTGGTGTAAATAAAAGCCGGGCTTCAAAACGCCAACGCCGTGGCGAGGCCGATTTGCAATCCGTTTTTGGTGCGGTCCGTCCCGCCCGCGCGCGCGACGCGCACGTAGTTCACCTCCACGTTCCCCACGGGCAGGGGAAACACCAGGCCTACGCCGACGCTTAGTCGCGCGGAGTTTGTTATGTCTTTTATGGTGTTTATTTTGGAATTGTAGGAAGTGTCCCCACTGGGGAACGGAACCAGGGTCCCGGCGTTGACAAACGCGTGCGCGTAGGCGCCGATTTCACGGAGCTTTTTCCACGAAGGCTCCAACTGCGCCGAGAGAAACAGGGAGGCCATTACGTCCCCCCCCAGCTGGTCTCGGGCGAGGATCCCGGACGCATTCGCCGCTTCCAAGTCTTTCGGGTGCCTTCGTTCATCGCTAGGCCCGACTCCGTGTGTATCGAACCCCCGCAAGCTCCCCACGCCGCCCAAGAAAAACCGATCCGCGACGCAGGTTCCTTTTTTAACGTCGCGCTCGCCCAGCGGCTTCAAAAACCCCAGCTTGGCGCTCATGGACAGGGTAACACCGTCCGTGGGCGTGTGTACTGTCTGCGCCTCTATTTCCTGCTTGAAGAACTTGGTCATTTGCGAATCCAACCCGATCCCGGACAGCTCGGACCGGAACCGGTACAGCGCCCCACAAGTCGGCCGCGTGACCCGGTCCCGCGTATCCACCACCCACGAATACGCCACGCTGCTCTTCAAGCTGTGTCCTAGTTGGTGCCTTATGGCTTTCGAGGCTAATCGAGTAGGGTCGTTGATTTCCCGGAACACTAGTTCGTACGCCAGCGTTGCGGGGCCTCCTCCTGTGGCGGTGACGCTGACCCCCCGGGCGGTTTCGTCGAACGACGATAAACGCTTGGAACACGAAACTTGCGATTGGGAAAGAAAAGTGTCAGTGTTTCGTAATGTAAGATTTATGGGTGTACTGTATGGGCAAACAGTGCGTGTGTGATGTATGTAGTTGTACCGTTGCCAGTAAATGTTACTAGTAGTGCACTCAAAGAGGGGCAGTAAACAGTGTTGGGATTTGGGAAAGGCCCAACACGCACCTTGCTGAAAAACCCGCGTGGTTACGTCCACGTCGTTGTTGAACACCCTCGGTTGAGCCCAGGCCAGGCCGTAGGTGCTGCTTTTTTCGTGGCCTTGCAGCATCTCTACGTCCAGCTTTTCCCCATAACCCAACGCGTTGTTCAAACCAGCGCTGAACTCGGCGCTGCCCTCGCCGGATTGCGACACGTACGCCCCGCCGTGAAGATTCACTTTGTTCTTCTCCGTAACCTCCACCACCACGGACGCACTGTCGGGCGCATTAGCCGGGCCCGCGTCGCACAAAATGTCAACCCTGTCGAAGATTGCGTACGAGTTCAAAATCGCATTAGCTTCCAAGCACCTTATCCGGAGCTCATCCAGGGACTGCGCCGCGTAGATTGGGGCCAGGACTTTGTCGAATACCCCCGGTTTGGTCCGATCGTTCCCTTTCACGGTCACGTCGTGCACCACAAGAGGCTTGTTTCGGACGTTCAGGTAAAGCTGCTGGTAGTCCTTTGGGGGAGGGGGAGACCCGCCGGGGGGAGGCGGGGAGGTCGCCATCGGGTGGAAGGTGCGCGTGACTCTGAGTGGGCCGCGAGCGCCACCCGATGGACACCGAAGATCATCGCGCAGCCACATTTCTCTGGCCAAAGCGCCAAACTGCAACTCGAAAAAAAACTACAAATAACCGTTTGCCATTCAAATGCCACGACGATGCCCACTCGCACCACTCGTCGACCGCACCCGCACACCGCTTGGTCCGTATTGGACACGCGCGCGGGACATGTCGAACGCCCAACCCGCCGAGAGGCGCAAGTGCGTTTCCCCAGCATTCGTGTTTCGCGCGCCGTGCGTCTCCCCGTGGTCGTCCCGTCCCACGGCTCGCGTCCCCCTTCCCCGACTCATCGCTCATTTCACCTCTCCCGTCAAACGCAGGTCCCTGTTCCGCGCCAAGGCGCCTCCCCAGGCGCCGCTGGAGCCCGTCAACGTGAACTACCGCGCGCAGGTACGCAAGCGCGCTGTGTCATGTCCCCTTGTTACTCCCACGCGGAATCCCACACGCGGTCCATCCTCACGGCACGATACCCAAATGTTTTTGAATTCACCTGACGCTTTCGTGTTCCCCCCGTTCGCGAACGCAGGCCACCGCCCAGATCCCCCCCCCCCGGAACGCGGCGACCCCAAAGGCGCACAGGGAAGTGGTGGTGGAGGACGGTTTCAAGTACAAGCGACGGAAAAGCGCGCAAGCGGGTGGTGCGAACAGCAACAGGGTTTCTGGCGGCGCCATCGTCGTCAAGAATGGCGCGGGCGAAAAGCAACGTCCTATTGAACAGCGCCTATCGAAATCCCTCCCCCCCGATTACCCCGGTCTCACGATTCACGAACAAATCCCCGATGACCTGCCCGAAGAGGAGCGCATGCAGATGCTGATAGAGGAGATTTGCGAACGCGAGTTGCGGGTTGAGAGGGAGAGGTTGGTGAAGGATTTCGGCGTCACGGACGGCGGCGCCATGGCGTCCGCGCTTGAAGCCGCCGCGAGCGAGTTCCAACTAAAGGTTGAGGAACTCGTGGTGAGGGGTGACGTGCAGTTCGACGTCAGCACAACCGCGTTGCGAGAGATGCGGGATGCGAAGGAGGAAGCGATGCGGGCGGTGGCGACGCAGCTGGAGGATGAGAGCGCGCAGTGGACCGCTCTTGAAAGCGCGGCGGTGCACGGCGCCGACGCGACGCGCGAGGACGTCACGGCGGCGACGAGGGCGGACGCGGCGGAGGCGGCGGAGGCGGTGCGCAGGGCTTTGGCGGCTGAGACTTCGGGGTCGGGGGTTTTGGAACCAGGTCAAGTGGCGCTGAGCGTGGAGGAGGCGAAGCGACGACTAGAAATGCAAGCGGAGGGACTGAACGCGATGGTGGAGGGAACAGAGGCGCTTTGCGTTCGGGCGGAAAGAGCGGCGGCGGTTTTCGCCGCGGCGCTCGCGGCGCACGACTACCGCGGGCTGCCGCACGTAAACTCGCCAGCCAACCTGGTGAAGAACCTGATTGGGTTCGGGAAGAAATAGGGATTAATGTGGATTTACTTCTCCAGGATTCACAAAGCACCTTCTCGATTCTCACCATTCTCACACGTTGACGCGCGTGTCTCCCCTGTCTCCGCGTCTCGTCGGGTCGGGCAAAGAGTCGCGGCATGACCGGTTTCGGCCAGCTCGTGATCGGCCCTCCTGGCGCGGGCAAAACCACGTACTGCAACGGGATGCAGCATTACTTCACGTTGACCGGGCGCGCGTGTGCGGTGGTCAACCTGGATCCCGCGAACCACGCGCCGCCGTACGAGTGCGCGGTGAGCATCGAGGAGCTGATTTCCCTGGAGGAGGTCCAGGCGGAGTTGCACTTGGGACCGAACGGGGGGATGGTGTATTGCATGGAGTACGTCGCACAGAATCTTGACTGGCTCCGGGAAAGGGTCGCGCCGTTGGTGGCACAGGGAAAGTTTCTGCTGTTCGACCTGCCCGGCCAGGTCGAGCTGTTCACGTCGCACGACTCTGTGAAACAAATAATAGCCGAGCTGGTGAACCCCCGGAACGGACTTGACCTTAGACTGTGCACCGTTCACCTCGTGGACGGGCACCTTTGCGCGGACCCGAGCAAATACATCAGCGCGCTGATGGTGTCGCTGCAGTCGATGTTACATTTGGAAACGCCGCACGTAAACGTGCTGTCGAAAATTGACTTGATGGACAAGTACGGCGATTTGGATTTCAACCTGGAGTACTACGCGGACGTGCAGGACTTGAAGTACCTGGCGGCTCGGGTTTTAGGGGGTGAAATCCAAACCCTGACGTCCGACCCTAAACCCCACCCCGGCCAGGCGTACCTGCGGAAACGGTACGGCAAGCTCACCGCCGATCTTTGCGAGCTCGTCGAGGATTTCGGGTTGGTGAACTTCGCGACGCTCGCGATCGAGGACAAGGACAGCGTGGCGCGGTTGGTGCGGTTGACGGATAAGTGCGTGGGGTACGTGAACACTTCTGGGGGGGTTAGCCAAGGGTTTAGCCGAGCCACTAACGAGGAAAATCCGTCGGAATATGCGAAGCCCGGGACCTTCGACGAGCGGCAATTGATTTCACACGCCCCGGCGTTGACAAACTATGAGAGGCACATGGAGGTGCAGGAACGGTTTTTTAACGACCCGGATGAGTATGTAGATGCTTAGGTAGGTAGGAGTAATAGTCACAACAATAAAAACAGTCATCAATCTAGATCCGATGCCGGTACCGTACTTGGTGTTGCTACTGTTGGTGTTGCCACCCTTGGTGTTTCTTCCCGTGTTCCAAAGTCTTCCACCCACACCCACACGTCGCGCAAGTCAAACGCGGGCGTCACGCCGGCGAACACCACGAACGCGTGTTGACACGTTTTTCCATTTCCGCCATCCTCGGCAAACGCGAGTCTCAGCGAAACGCACGCGTGCGCGAACCGAGAAGCGGGTGCTTTAGGGTTAGGATTCAGGGCTTTGTCATCATCAAGCGTCACGCTAGGGTTAGGGTTCAGGGCTTTCTCGTTAAGCGCCACCTTGGCTAGGGTTTCACAGTCAAAAACCGTAAGTTCATTGGGGCGAAGGGTTTGGCCGTCTACGCCTCCGAATATTGCGCACGCGTTTTGGCCGCTCCGCGTTTGCCATGTCGCGGCCCCATGCGCGCAGAGTGCGCCGTTTGGAAACAAACCTTTCCGCACCCATCTCATTTCAGTCAAGTCCAACACAACAATATCCGAAAGCGTCACCCCGTCCCGCCCCCTGCCTCCGCAGATTATCAGTTCGTCGTCCATGCAAACGCCGGCGTGCATTTCCCGTGGGTCGGGCGCCTGGCCCGTAACGCGCGGGCGCTCCCATTTTTCGCGGCCCTCCAGAACGTTCAAAACGTGGATGTCACCCATCGGCCCTTGGTCAGGACTGGAGCCTCCGTGTACCACGATGCACGTGTCATTCCGGAACGCACACGCTACGTGCGCGTTTCGTGGCGGAGGGGACCCGGTTTCCGCCAGCGCTAACCGCCGCCATTCCCAGTTTTGCGTGGAAAGCACCACGACGTCGTTGAAACACGTGCCACTGACTGGGTCCATGCCACCGAAGACGTATATCTCGGACCCAATAGTCGTCGCGGAATGGCCTGACCGGCCGGCCGGGAAGGTCTCGCCGTTCCGCGAGGTCGTGGTTTGCCGTATCCACCGGGCCGTCAATGGATGCCGTCCCTCGAAGCGCAGCACCCACACATCGTCAAGCGCTTTTGGGGACCGATCCGCGCCTCCGATGAACACCAAGTCGTTGCCGCACACCGCGCTGGCGCACCCGCCTCGGCCGGCAGGCGAAGGCCCGACCAGAGTTGGCTGAATCCACACCATGGCCACCAGACGCGCGGGTGACGCGACCCGAACGCGGCGACCCGCGCAACGTGTGTGGTGCACCTCGAGAGTGGCGGCATCGATGGATGAAAAGACGCGTTGACTGACTTTTTGTTGCAACCAAAAATCATCCCGGTGCCTACTTTGAGAAACTCCTCCGTGAGTTGGCGTTTAGGGGTGTTGAGACATGTATAAATACCTCTCCTATCAAATATACTACAAAACCAGTCCCTCCCACTTTTCCCTGGGCACGACTAGCATGCGCTGGACGCCGCTTTTAATGGCGTGGTACGCGTTTCGCGGGGGCACAGAAAGCACCACGCACCCGGCGACTTGCCCGGCGCCGACGCCGGCGCCGGCGTGTTTGTCCGCGAGCTCTTTCAAGTTCAACTCTTTGTCGTCACCGCTTACCACCCCCTCGATCCCATGCCACATCCTGTCCGCCAATCCTGGGAACCCAAGGTCCGTCCCGACGACCACGGCGGCTTGCGACGAGACGCCCGCCGGGCCGGATGGGGCGACCAGCACGATTTGCGATGTACACGCGGCGTGTCGAATCGTCGTCGCCAGCGACGCGCTCGTGCCGGATTCCGCGAAGACTTGTGAAACTTGCCACGTACCTTCGATGTTGGAATTGGAAGTTTCGTTCGATTCGGCAACCACGCGTATCGCCGCGCTTAGCACCGCGAATCCGTCGTCGTTCCCGTCGTCCGTCACGCGTCGCTCTCCGTCGGGTATCGTCGATTCTTCCAAAAGTTCATCCACGTTGAGCGCGGGGACCATTTCGTGCATCACCACCGTGATCACTTTTGGTTTCTCTCCGTGGCGCCTCCGCGTTTTCCCCGAATCGCACGAGGAATCGTTCCGCGTGACGCCGGCTGTTTTCGCAACCGCGGCGCCGAGCACGCCATGGTTCGCGGTCGGCGCCGCGGCCGGCGTCACGACCGGCCGTACACGACCCATGTGCATCTCCCTGCTCACGCCCAGCTCACCGCGAATCAATAGCGCGGAGACGCGCGTGTCTTTGCCGCAAAACCCAGGCCCTTTGGGAAGCTCTAGAAGCACCTCCGCGCCTTTCATGCTGGTCAGCCGGGAGGAAATCTGCCGCCCCGTGCTAATCGCGGTGGGCAGATTTTCGGTACCGAGATTGACCTGGTATGGGCAATTACCCAGGGTCATGTCAACTTTGTCTTGCACATCACGAACCGTTCCCTCCGGCCAGTGTAAAACCGCGCGGTGGTACTCCGGTCGTTCGTGGTCCAACACGATATCATGGCCAAGCACCGCGTGTATCCTTGGCGGGTGCGGATTGAGGTAACCGGACATTCTCCGCACCGCGGGTTTCACGCAAAGCGCAAAGGTAACCGCGGCACTCACCGGGTTTCCGGGAAGCCCAAACAGTAGGACTGTTTTCGTGTTGGTTTTGATCTCCCCGAACGTCAACGGCTTGCCCGGTTTCATCAAAACTCTGCCGAAGTGAATCGCGCCTTTGACGGTGTCAGGCTGGCCGTCAAACGAAAACTCACCAAGCAACACCTGTTTCAGGTAATCCTTGTCGCCTTCCGAAACGCCGCCCGACGCGACGATGATATCGGCGCCGGTCGCCACCGCGTTTTGTATCGCGCACGCGAGCGCCAAAGGGTCATCTTTCACGATACCTAGATCAGTCGTGACACACCCCGCCTCTACTGCCATCGCGAGGAGCATGTGCCTGTTGGCGTCGTAAATCGACCCGGACGCGACGCGCTTCGGCTCGTTTTCGTCGTCATCGCCAGAAACGTCCCCAAAAGAAAACGGATCCACGAGTTCGTCCCCCGTGCTGAGCACGGCGAGTCGCGGCGACGCGTGCGTTTCCGCGTTTCTGATTCCCGCCAAAGCGGCGATTCCGAGCTCGTGAGGCCCGATCACATCTCCAGAGAACAAAAGAGTTTCGTGTAGGGCAATATCGCTCCCCACGGTGCGGACGTTAGTCCCAGGTTTGTACGAAGCGTCGACTTTAATCTGCACATTTGTGTTTTCTTTCAAAGTCACGATTCGTTCAACCGGAACCACCGCATCCGCCCAGCAAGGAACGGGAGCGCCGGTGGTGATGTACACCGCCGTGCCGGATTCCACGCTGCCATGTGTATCGTGAGGCGCGCCCGCCCTGGACGCGCCCACCACGCGCAGTGTCCCGGGACAGTCAACCGACCGCACCGCGTACCCATCCATGATGGACGCGGGGAACGGCGGGTGCGGTCTCGGCGAAAACACATCAGACGCGAGCACCCTGCCGATCGCGTCACGGAACGGAACCGACTCCATGGGAAGCACCGGGGCTCGACTCAACACCATGTCGATCGCCTCGGGCATGGATATCATGGGGTACCGGTGCGGCGCCATCGCGGCGTCGCCGACGCGCGCGCGGGCGAATGCGTCACACGCCGAAAAGTGAAAAAGGGAAGTTCGGGATTTTCGGTTGTCACGAAAAGAAAAAGCAACGACTGCTGTTTCGGCGTTTCCGAGAACCTTGAAGCAACGACCGCACATCGCAGCGCGCGGGGGTGGTCATGCGCGAACGATGAGCCAAATACGAAAGCGATGCGTGCACGGGAAACGGAAGGATAACAGCGCGGACTGCAGCCCATGCCCCCACGGGAGGCTGAAACGCAACTGCGTGGAGTGCGACTACTGCCCCCACGGCAAGCTGAAACACAGTTGCGTGTTGTGCAACCCCTGTCCGCACGGCAACGTTAAGAGAAACTGCGCGCAGTGCAACCCTTGCCCTCACGGCAAGCTAAAAAGCCACTGCGTGAAGTGCAAGGGCTGCCCCCACGGGAAGGTGAAATACAGCTGCGTGGACTGCAACCCCTGCCCCAACGGCAAGCTGAAAAACAAGTGAGCGGAGTGCACCCCGTGCCCCCACGGCAAGCTGAAATACCACTGCGCGACGTGCACCCCATGCCCTCACGGCAAGCGGAAGGACAGGTGCGCGGAGTGCAAAACGGCACGCCCAGATCCGCCGATTTCGAAGCGGATCAAGCGCGAGAAGGAGAGTTCGCCGGAGATCAAACAAGAACCCGAAATCAAGCTCGAGCCCGAGATCAAGCAAGAGCCCTTCACCATTCAAGGCTACTTCGGGTTTGATAAGTGAGGGTTTGATACGATAGTGAGCGTCGGTGCAAGAAAACAAAAGTCTCTGAAAGGTCACAACGTCCTCGTGTCTGTTTCTGTTTGCGTTCCCGTCTCACGATTCGTCCCTCCCCACGCCGTCTTCCTCGCCTTCCGCCTGCCCTGCTATGTTTCTGAATGAGCCCATGTCTCGTTGCGCTCGGCGCATCCACTCCTCGGTCATCTCCGTGGTTGGCGCGAAGGCAAGGCGGCCGTCCAAAGTGGCACGGCGTTCCGTGGAAGCGGCGGCGATATCGGCGACGCTCCCCCTCGTCAATCCCCAGTGTCCCCGGGCGATCTCCCCGAGCAACTGCGTGCGCGTCCACCGCGCGTCTCCCCAGAACACAAACACCCGCCCTTTCCCCCCCTCCACCGGGTTCATGTTCGCTGGTTTGACCCTCGCGCCGTCGCCGTTGCGCAGCCGCAGTAACCACCGCTGAGTCAGCGGTTCGAACCTCGCCACGATCGCGAGCTCGCCGTTCAACTCGGGTTTCGTTTTCAAATTCCTCAACTTGACGGTCTGGCCTCCTCGGATGTGGTCGGGTGGTGTGTCTTTCGCGAGGTGCGATGCCGATGCCTCGTCATTATCAGCATGACCTCGCGCGCGCGTACACGCCAGCGCGATGGCGTCGCACAAACCGCCCCCGAAGGCGTCGGCGGTTTCGGGGTCCGCGAAGTTGTTTTCGTTTTCGTTGGATTTTCGTTTCTTTTGTTTTTCGTTTCTTTTTTCCCGAAACGCGGGAACCACGGTCCATCCCCTTCGGACACCGCCCGGCACGACCAGCGTGGTGACCGCATCGCTGTCGCAGGGTCCGCCTTTGAAGTGCGTTATCTCCACCGCGCGCGCGTCGGGGTACTTGTTCGTTTTGGCTAAAGATTGAAGCGCGCCTTCCACCACCGCGTCCGCCTTTTTCCACCACCCAGCGGTGGCGTGTTCGCCGAACCGCGAGAAAACGCCGTCGTGGTCGTCCGCGTCGCCGCCGCTTTCCATCATGCCGAACAAAGTAGTTTCCATCTCCCCACCGTCGCTGTCGCTGTCACTGTCTGTCTCACCGTCGCTGCTACTGGTGTGGGACTCAGAACCACTGGGAGAGGCAGGTTCTTCACGAGCATCAACAGTCCCCGCGGGTTCAGGGGCGTCATTTTCAGTAGTCTCATTCGTCTCGACTTCGTCATCGCCGTCGTCGTCGACACCTCCACCTCCTTCCCCCGGCGTGTCGGCGCCACGCCCGTCATCGTCTGCCCCGGGTGTGCTAATACTCGGCCGTAGAATGACACGCGTCATGTTCACCGCGGCGACTTGGTCTTTGCCGCAATCGGGTGTGTCCCCGGTGGCCATAAAAACAACACACGGCGCTTCCAAGTTCTCGAGCGCGCGTCTCAGGTTTTCGGGCGCGACGTTCGCGAGGTCGCCCTTCGCGGCGAGACGCACTTTTTCGCCGCCGACTTGTAGGGCCAAATCCGGCGTCGACAGCAACACACTGCGAATCTTGTCAAGCACGTTTTGTGTTCTCATCGGTACTTCCACAACCCCCTCGTCAGCAACAACGCCGGTGATCAAATAAACACCCCCGATCCAGTGTTTGTACCCGCTCAGCAGCCGCCGTAACGGGTGCGAGGTTCGGAGTTGTTCACTAAGTTTCTCGTCGAAATCGCGGTGGCTGCCTATCACGCACCCTTCGGATATCAGCGCCGCGATTTCCGCACCCGTGAAACTGGCCATCAGCTCCAGCCTGGTGGGTGGGGGGATGTTGAACGCAGACGCGCAGACGTTACACTTGTGGTGACGCTCGTCGTCGCGGTAAAAAGCGGGATGGGTTGGTTGGCTGACCAACACCATCCTTTGCCACCGGCGAAGACACGAAAGGTGGACGCATCGTTGCCCTCCAGCACACGAACAGATATCCCGAAGCATCTCACCTGCTTCGCCCCCAGCGCCTTCGAAACAGTACCGACACAGCTCCTCCTCAGCAAGGGAAATATCCTTCGACATGGCGCACCCGCGAACCCGCGTGGGAGGAAGGCGCGGGAGGAAGTCGTGGCTTTTTCTTCTTCGCTGACGTGGAAAAGCCCGACGTTTGGCGCTAAAAGCACGAAAACGAATCTCACAATCGCACGTCCTGTCACAACACCCCGCCCCACCCCCTCGGGTTGTGTCGCTTCGCCCCCCGTCCGCCCCCCCCGATGGGCGACGAGTCCCAGGTGGGGTTGATCACCGAGCGCGCGTACGCGCGCGTCGGTTTGTTCGGCAACCCTTCCGACGGGTACTTCGGCAAGACGATCTCGGTTTCGATTCAAAACTTCTTCTCCGAAGTCACCCTGGTTCCGGACCAGCAGTGTTTCAGCACACGCGTGAGCTTCGAGCCCGGGGCTTACGACTGGAACGCGTTCGACTCCCTCAGTTCACTGGCGCATCACACCGAGACACACGGCCATTACGGAGGCGTCCGGTTACTGCGGTCGCTGTGTGTTAACTTCCACGGGTACTGCGAGGCGAAAAAAATCCCCCTTCACGACCAAGGCTTCAATTTGCGGTACGCCACGACCGTGCCGAAACAAACCGGCCTAAGCGGCTCGTCATCCATCGTCGTGGCTGGGTTACGGTGCTTGATGAAACACTACGACGTCAACGTACCCCTGGCTGACCAACCAGCGCTGGTGCTGAAGTGCGAAACCGACTTGGGCATAAACGCCGGGCTTCAGGACCGGGTCGTGCAGTGCTTTGAAGGCGCGGTGGCGATGGATTTTTCTGACGCGGAAGCGGTGACGGCGACCGGGACGGGGGTGTACGTTGCTATTCCTTTAAAAAAAATTCCAAAACTTCTGCTGGTGTGGGGTCCCCCGGGAAGCGACTCCGGGGTGACGCACGCGGACGTGAAGAAACGCTGGGAAGCCGGGGACGGTTTCGTTCGCAAAACCATGGCGAAAGTCGCCGACGTCGCGGAAAGGGCGAAGGGCGTTTTGTTGAGCGACGATTTGTCGCAACAAGAGTACCTGCAAAACTTGGCATCGTTGATGAACGAGAATTTCGATTTGAGGCGAGCCATGTTCGGCGACGCCGCGCTGGGTCCTGGAAACTTAGAGATGATCGAAACCCCGCGTGCGTTGGGCGCGGCGTCCAAGTTCACGGGAAGCGGGGGAGCGGTCGTGGTGTTGTGTCCGCTCGGGGACGCGCAGACGGAAAACGTGAAAAGGTACGTCTTGCGCGTTTCCCAAATCCAGGCACACTGATTGCCCATACAACACTGACACTTTCTTTTCTTTATCAAAGAGCGTGCGAAGCCAAGGGGTTCAAAACCGCGGACGTGGTGTTGAACCCGGGACGTGTTTTGAATCCCTTCGAGTAATTCACCGTGTGTAACCTTCATTAAAATAGCTTATCCTTTACCAAGTGAGCCAATTCGGATAAAACGCCGTTCTCGCTTTTCCACGCACTCATCACGAACCGCCCAACAGCCATTGCAAGCTTATCGAACGCCTCCTCATCCATAGGGCAGCCGTTCATTCGCGCCCATTTAAGAATATTGAGGTGCCCTTTCTCCGCCGCCAGCTCGCACGTTTGCGGACACCACGGGCAGCCGTTCGCGCGCGCCCACTGCAGCACCTCGAGGTGCCCACCACCCGCCGCATACGCGCACGTGACTGCGTTCCACGGACAGCCGTTCGCGCGCTCTCAATGCAGCACCTCGAGATGCCCGCCCAGCGCCGCGTTCGTGCACGTCCCTGCGTTCCACGGGCACCCGTTCGCGCGCGCCCACTGCAGCACCTCGAGGTGCCCACCAACCGCCGCCATCCGGCACGAGTTCTCGTCCCACGGACAGCCGTTCGCGCGCGCCCACTGCAGCACCTCGAGCTGCCCGCCATGCGCCGCCGCCGAGCACGTGAACTTGTCCCACGGGCAGCTGTTCTCGCGCATCCATTTGAGCAACTCGAGATTTCCGCTCCCCGCCCCTTTCGCGCATACTTCAGCCGTAAACCGCATAAGACCTTGCCGATGCAAGTGCTTCAGCGTGCTCAAGTGGCCGCGCTCCGCGGCTTCGTGCGCTCCAAACATCTGCAACGAACGCCCCGTCTCATCCACCGCGTCGCACATCCCACGACTCACCTCTCGGAGGCTTGCGATATCAGCGGGGTCCGGCAGGTAGTAGTCAGTTCCCAGAATATGAGTGACGACATCGAGTGCAATGCCCGGGATGCCCTCGGGCTGGTGCGCGGGATGAATGGAATATTGAGAGCGCTTTCGCTTGCGCGCATTAACGTCGGAACCGTCGGAGGACACCATGTTGGATGTTGGATGTCGTGCGCGTGTCGTTGTGGCGACGGAACGTACGACCCACGACTCCTCGGACCTCGGCGTTTGAAACTTTTGAAAGGGCCGACGAAAACTAAACCGCTTCCGCTGATGACAACGACAAGTCTCGTCGCGCGGCGCCTGGCGCCATGCGGGCGGCAGCGTTGTCGGTCGCGCGCGTGGTCAGGCCCCGCGCCGGCCTGGCGTGTCGCGGGCGCGTGATGCCGTTTCCAGTTCGGCGGGTTTCGCGCACATCCTTCCGAGCATCTTCGTCCGCCTCCTCGGTTTCGGTTTCGGACGCTGACGGCGAACACGTTTCGGGCCACGACGCGCGTGTGCGTAGGCTTCCACGCGAACGCACCGCGCACGGCCCGACGTACGTGTTCGGCGGCACGACGCGTTTGCGTTTCCTGGCGTTCCACGGGTGCGCCTCGCGGTTCACGGTGTTGTTTCGCCACGGCGTGGGTGTCGGGTTCGACGCGGGTGAACTGGAGCTAGATGGAACGTGCGAATTTGAGAAACGCGTCAATCACGGTTGGCGCGTTCGAACCGCGGCGGGTCCTCCCGAGGGCGTGCGAGTTGAGTCGCTCGCGGGTTTCGACGGCGAGCAAATGAAGCGACTCGCGCTTTATGATGCCGATTTCGGTGACATGCGTTTGTACCAGGAAAACGGAAAGGAGTGGTCCGCGACCGCCGCGGCGCCGACGTGGCCGAAACGTCTTTGCCAAACTCTGGATGCCAACGGCGGCGCCAGTGGAAACGACGCGCTCGTGGTGGTGGACGGCGGGTACTTCCTGGAACTGGCACGGCTGTCCGCATTTCCAAATCCCGTGCTGTTCCCACACGGCGCGTGGCGGGTACCGAACCTGGGACCTGGCGCGCCCACGTTTCACGACCTGGCGTCGGCGATTGCAGATGAGAAAAAAGATACACCGATGGCCGCCGCCGCCGCGTTGCGCGTCGCTGCGCGAGGCGCCGGTTCCAAAAAAGAGGTAGCCTCCGCTCCGGGACGCGTGACTGGTGAGATTCCCGGTCGCGGGCGGTGTACCTTGGGCGACGCGAGCGGCGACGCCGGGTTGGCGGAAGCCCTCGACGCGGTTTCCGATCGAACCGTGAGGGTTGTTTTTCCGGATGGACCGATCGGGCTGGGGTTCGCGCCGTACGACTGGGATTTAGCCACGGGCGCGCAGGTGATGGAGGTTGATAACGGTTCCATCGCGTCCCGAAACGGAGTCACGCCCGGGATGACGTTTCGATCCGTCGCCACGGGTAACAAAACAATCGCGAGCTGCGTGAATTTCGCTTTTGAGGAAATCGACCGGATGTTCGACGAACCACGGCCGATTACAGTAGAGCTGCAATCGAAACCGCCTTCCGTGGAACGTCTGTACGCGGTTGAAATGCGCGCGCGGGACTTCGCAGCTGGCGCGCTCGCAACGAACAAGAAGATAAACAAAAAATTCGAATTCATCGAACCGGGCTTAGGACTGCCGTCTGTTGTGTGGAGGGAAACCCACTCCACGATATTCGTGGGCGACCCGGGAAGCGGCACGCCGCCGCACCACGACATCGTGGGGCAAATTGAGCTATGCCACGTCATAACCGGCGCCAAGCTTCTCGCCGCGGCGCCGTGGGGCGAGGCGAGCGACGAGCTGTGTCGCCGAGCGCGACCAATTTTAAGCGACGACGACGGGGACGAGGAGGATGACGAGAGTTCACTAAGCGTACCAACCCACCGCGCGCTTTCCCGGCAAGAAATCTCAATTCTGGAAACCCCCGGGTTGTGCGTGGTCCACGCTCGACCCGGCGACGTCGTGGCGTTTTCCTCCGCCGCGACGCACTTCGCAGTGAACGGAAACGCAAAGCCGTGCGCCGCGTGTTTCCACGGCGTGCTGACTCCCGGTACGTAGACTATTGTATTTTCCAAATCCCAGCACTGGTTACTGCCCCTACGTGACTATTCAAGTTACGAACATCACGAAAGACGTTTGACCTTTTCTTTTACAATCACAGCGTCAGCGCACACGCTCGCGTCTTACGTTGGCCGTCTGGATCCTTTCTCGCGGGACGAGCTCGAGTCAGACGGGTTCGGGAAACACCTCACCGGACGGGGGGTGTTGACCTCGGAACTGACGGACCGATCGTTCGAGGTTGCGAAAAAAAAAGACGCGGAGTGCGACGCGAGGCGAAAAGAAAACGGGTACGCCGGGTCGCGGCTGACGCTGAAGGAAATCGGAGAAGAGGCGTTGGATTTGACCGCGGTGCGTTTCACGGAGGCCAATCAAAGAATGGCTTTTGCGAGGGAAGCCGCGAAAGGAAGCGGGAAGAAGGGACCGGAGGCGTGGTCGGACGCGTCGAGAAGTAGTTTTTTTATTTAGAGAAAGGGAAGGTTTTCTTTGGGTTTTCTTTCACAAAAGAATATCAGCGATTGTTACGACAGTGTCTTCTTCGCAGGCTTCGGGTGCGCCGTTCGCGTGAGCCCAAGATAACAACTTGGAGTGCCCGCCCTGCGCCGCGAACGCGCACGTCCGATGGTTCCACGGGCAGCCGTTCACACGCAACCATTGCAGTACCTCGAGGTGCCCACCACTCGCCGCAGACGTGCACGTCTCCTCGACCCACGGGCATCCGTTCGCGCGCGCCCATTGCAGCACCTCGAGTTTCCCAACCCGCGCCGCAGATGAGCACGTATTCCTGTTCCACGGGCAGCCGTTCGCGCGCGCCCACTGAAGCACCTCGAGATGCCCGCCCTCCGCCGCGTACGCGCACGTCACCCAGTCCCACGGGCAGCCATTCGCACGCGCCCACTGCAGCACCTCGAGGTGCCCGCCCCTTGCCGCCATCTCGCACGCCCTCTCGTTCCACGGGCAGCCGTTCTCGCGCAACCAATGCAGCACCTCGAGGTGACCGCGATACGCCGCAATCGAGCATGTCCACTCGTCCCAAGAGCAGCCGTTCGCGCGCAACCACTTCAGTATTTCGAGTTGTCCCTCCTCCTCCGCCCAAGTGCACAAGCTCTTGAATTCGTCAACCAGGTCACCTCGCTGATGCATGAGTTGCAGCCCGCCTAAATCTCCGAAATATATGGCACTCTCAGCTCCAAGTTCGTACACCTCCCGCCCCGTCGCCGCCACCGCATCGCGCATCTCACGACTCACCGCTCGGAGCCGTGCGAGATCTGAGGGATCGGGCAGAATGCCCGAACTTAGGACGTGCGTGATGAGGATGTGGACGGGCAGAGCCGCGAAGGCGTCACCAGCGTCGTGCTGGTGCGCGATATTACTAAACGCGCGAGTGTTGGAGTAGGAGGTAGGCATGGTGCGTCGTTGCGCAGGCGGTAGTGTGACTTCAGAGCAAACGCGTTTTCGTGGCTCCCGAGGAAAGCGTTTTTGGCGGGGAAACGCTTTTCTCGGAAGCCACGACGCACAACGACGAGCGCACGACACCCTTCAAATGAAATGTCCTCCGACGCAGCGCATACTGCCATGACTGGCGCGAACGATGAAATCGCGACCGGCACTACTCCCGCGAGCCTTGCCGACGCGCAAGACGCCATCCCGCGCCTCTCTAACCACCTCGTCGTCGCGCACGTTCTCAGACCAGAGCATTTCGACGACCCCGCCGATCTCGCGCGGCTCCCAGCTGTCAGCCGTGCGATGCGCGACGCGGTGGCGGCGACGGGGCTTCATTTTGAGGAGCTTGATGAGGACGAAGCCGTGGACCTTGGATGTTTAAGCGCGGTGCAGCGCCTGGGACGGGGAGGTCGCCTGTCGCGTCAAGAACTCCTTTGTGAGGCAGCGGCGAGGAGCGGACAGCTCGAAGAGTTGAAGATGTCGCGCAAGTACGGCACACCGTGGGACGTAGGCATGTGCTCGGCGGCGTCAAGGAGCGGGAATCTCGAGGTGCTGCAGTGGGCGCGCGAGAACGGATGCCCATGGGACTCAACCACGTGCTCCAGGGCGGCAAGGGGCGGGCACCTCGAGTTGCTCCAGTGGGCGCGCGCGAATGGCTGCCCGTGGAACGAAGATACGTGCGCGGGGGCGGCGGAGGGCGGGCACCTCGAGGTGCTCCAGTGGGCGCGCGCGAACGGCTGCCCGTGGAACGAAGATACGTGCTGGAGTGCGGCAGATGGCGTGCACCTCGAGGTGCTCCAGAGGGCGCGCGCGAACGGCTGCCCTTGGGAATAAACCACGTGCGAGAACGCGGCGCAGGGCGGGCACCTCGAGGTGCTTCAGTGGGCGCGCGCGAACGGCTGCCCGTGGGACGAGTGGACGTGCACGTACGCGGCGAATGGCGGGCATCTAGAAGTGCTGCAGTGGTTGCGCGCAAACCGCTGCCCGTGGGACCGGAACACGCGCGATACTGCGAGCGGGCACATACTGGAGTGGGCGGTGGCGAACGGCGTACCTGAGTAGTGCAAACAAGTTTTGCGGCTGGCTAAACTTGTTTTTATGACTAGATGCGCCCCTGTTTTCTTTCGCCTTTCCCTAATGTGACTTCACCGCTTTGTATCTCATATAGTACCGGTCCGTCTGCCGCCCGTTTTTCCACATCTCGTCGAAGTAGGACCCGCCGTAGTTCTCAGGGACGCCGGCGACGAACGGTTTCCCGTCGGGCGCCGTCGGGGTGAACAGTTCCGGAACCTTAGAGAGTTCGCGGCACATGCGCATGGCGTACCCGGGGTCGTCGGTGACCAGGGTTAGGTACCCGTCTTCTTTCCGCAACGCCCGGTGCGTTTCCTTAAAAAAATCAAAATCAACAAGGCACTGCTTGCTCCCCACCCACTCCGGCGGGTCGGGGTAGTTGACGTGGACTTCCGTTAGCGTTTCGTCGTTCACCCGCGAAGAGATCATTTCGTGCGCCATTCCCCGGAGCACTGCTAAGTTGGTCAAACGCGCGCGCACGCCTTTGGCCCAGGTCATCCGCACGCGATTCCGCCTCATTTCAATCGCGAGCCAGTCACACTTGCTTTTATCCCCAATACTCCGATTAACCACCCAGTCGCCCATCCCGGAACACACCTCCAGTTTCGTGGGCAAAACAGTTCCCCCGTTTCCAAACAAAGCGGAAAAGTCTAGGCGGTCGCCGGTGCCTTCCACCACCGCGACCGGTGACTTTTTGTGGTCGTGTCCGTTGTTGACATCCGCCGCAACCGCGTTTACGTGTGTATCCCCCTTCCCGAGAAACTCCTCTACTTCAGCGACTTGTCTCGCCGCGTCGCTGTTCCGCAGCCGAAGGAAAGCGCGAACGCTTTCGCTCATATATTCTCCTGAGTTATCGTTGTTCCTCTGCGGCGGTTCCTTTTCTAAAAAGTCATCGTCGACGTCGTCGTCGTCGTCGTCCATACCCACACTACCTGACCCCAAACCCTTTCGAAACAACCCTCCATCGTCACTCCCTTCCGCGGACAGCACCACCCCCGCGCCGTTCGCCTCGATGGCAGTTTTCGCGGCTACGCAAGCCGCTCGCGCTTTCGTGACGTCCCCGGTGATTGACGAAACCGTGGCGAGCGCCGCTAACGCCTGCGGCGTCGCGTCCAGGTACTCCCGTTCCATCTCCGCGTGCGCCGACCACGCACCAACCGCGTCGAACGCGGCGCACTTGGTTTTTATTAAGTACTCGAACGAAGCCGCATCCGGTGTGACACCCGCGTCTCGCATCAACTCGAAACACCGATCCGCGTTTATTCCATCGGCGTGCCGCACGCAGTTCCGCAACAACGTGGAAAACGTCCGCACGTTCGGCGCGGCCTCCGAGTCGTGCGCACACATTTTCTCAAGCAACGCAGTCGCCTCGTCTAATTCGCCGTTCTGGGCTAGGCCTTTAATGAACACGGTGTACGTGACTTCGTTCGGGTGCATGTCTGCGTTTTTTTCAGCCAACATGTTGGACCACACGACTCGCGCTTTGTCCAGCTCGCCCACGCGAACGCACGCGTTGAGCATGTTGGTGTGTGAATAAACGTTCCGCTTCAGCCCCTTGACCTCCACAATCCGCCTAAACGCCTCTTCCGCAAACCCCAACTGCTTGTCGTTGCCGAAATCTCGTATCAGCCGGTTGAAAAACTTCACGTCGCCGACGCCGACGGCGCGCTTCAAAAGAGTCTGCGCGTCCCGCGCGCGTTTCCGCGAATGCTTGTGCGCCCGCGCCATGCCTTCGTCCAGGGCGGCTAACGCGCCGTAGGAAACCGGCGTTGGGTCGGGTTCTGTTGCGTGCTTTTTTGGTGCCTTTGGCTTTGAAGGCATCTTCGTATTAATCGAGTCCTTCGTCGCGGGGTTTTCCTTCGCCGCGGGGTTTTCCTTCGTCGATGGTTTCGCGGTCGACGTTTTCGGTTCGTCGGTAGGAAGCGCCGTGTTTGTTGGTTTCGGTTGCGGCGGGTCCACATGGACAACGACCGCGGTGGCTTTGGGGAGGTTGTTTATAATACGAGCCTCGGCTTCGTCACGTGCTTTGATTTCGGAAGCAGTGCGGGCGCGCTTTTCCATCGGACCGGCAGCGACCGCGGATGCGGGCCTGCGCACGGCAGAAGCGGCGGTGGCCATGTCGGCGGGCGCCGGCCGTGTGATTCGTCGTTTTCGACCGAACACCATCACATCGCTCGCGACTACCCCGTGCCGGGTGCGCCTGGGGACGAGCACGTCGTCTGAAATCACCTCCCACGCTGGCGAGGCCATGTCGACTGCCTCGAGACGCAAAGCGGCGTCTCCAGACACTGGGCAGGCGGCGGCGGCGGTCGTTGTGGACGAAATAGAGGCGCTCATCACGCCGAAAAGACGAAAGGAGTCGTGAAAAAGTTATTGCCCTTTTCGCTTTTGCGGCGCCACAGCTGTTCGGCCAGGTCGCACGCGACCGCCACTCCAGCGCGCAGGAGTTTGATTTCCGAAGGACACGCGCATCGCGTGACTCGTACGTGCGCTCGACCGCATTACACGTCACATTTCCGTGAGCTTCGGTTCGGTTGCTTCGGACGCGGCGCGAGGCGAAGCGGTACGAAATCGTTTTCGGATAACGCCCTCCCGAAAAAGCGCGCAATGGCTGGTTCCGCCATGACATACGCTGCGTCCACGTTTACGGGCGCAACATCGCGCCGCGATTTCCGTGTCCCCACACGCAAACAACGCCTCTCTTCCGCTTGCACGTTAACCTCCGCGAAAGGCAAAGGTTCCAAGTACCGGAACGACGTCGCGGATCCGTACCAGGGCAAAATAAAAAGTAAGGAGAAGAGGGAAAAAGCCGCTCCGGCGCCGAGCGCGGAGCGCGGGCCTATTAATCACGCGTTCGTCCCCGGGGAAGACACGGAGGAGTACTTCTTGTTCACACGGAAGGTACGACGGGACGGAAGTGAGGGGTCACTTGGAGATACTGGCAACGATACGGGAGATACCAAAAAGAAGAGCGACGAAAACTCCCTCGTCGCTGCGGCGCTCGGCATGAAGGCGGAGGACGTCGTGACGAAAGTAGCGTCGCTTGGAACGTGGCTTCCGTTGGGTGACATATCCATCGAAAAAGGAGGGGACCTGGACACAGTAGTCGCCGAGCGGACCACCATTTTAGCCTCGTTCGCGAAAAAGAAACACCTGAAGCTGTTGCCGATGCTAAAAGATGAGAAACTGGAGTGGGGCGTGCGGGTACAGCGCGGGCCGCCGAGGGGCAAGGACAACACCGCCGTGTACCCCGTGGCGACGTTTGAATTAAACGACTTTAAGTGGGACCCGGTTTTGTACGGCGATTTCGGAACCGTAAAGGCGGAGCTCCGCTTGATGCAGGCAATGCCCGCCCTTGGTAAGGGCAAGAAAAACGAAATGCTCACCAGCGCCATGGACTTGATCAAGGCGCAGCAAGAGAAAGCGGCCGAAGCGAAAGCGGCGAGGGACGCTGGGGAGGAATGAGCGGAGGCAGTTTTTGAGGTGTGCCATCACACTAGTAACTAACTAGCTAGTTAGATATGAAAAGCTTGTCAGTTTTTGAAGCGTGCCATCAATGCGCCTCGTTTATACACTACATGTAGTTAGATTTGTTTTTCACGAGTTATTCCATTACACTAGTTAGACATGATAAGACTACCTACCACCTTATCTGCTATTGTTGCCACCAGCTCGTCAACCCAAGCCCGTCGGCGTTGATGTCCCCGACCACGACCATCGGCGCGAACGCGCCGCTTGGCGTTTTTCCCAAACTTTTCGGATCCAAATCCCTCTGACTTCGCGGCTGGTCCGGAAACCGCACCGAGCTCACCCGGAACCGAATCGGCTCCTTCAAATCCATGAACATCTTTTCTTCCATGTAGTTCCACGTCCACAGCTGTTCGGTTTCGTCGAACGCGGAAGGTTCCTGGAGCATGTGCTCGGGAACGAACACGTCGTCGAAGAATCCAAGGCTGACGTACAGTCCTTTCGCGGTTGCTTTTTGTAACTTGCCCTCCAGCACCTCCCCAACGAACGGCCGGAACACCACGGCTTTAAACACGACGTGGAAGTGCGCGCTTCCCTCGCCAGGGTACACCGTCCCATCCGTGATGCTGACGATTTCGTACAACGTCACCACCAAACCCAAATCCTTCACCACTTTGTCCACGTACAAACTCTCAATCACCTGCGTCACCGCTTCTAACCGGGGCTTGCCGAGGTTCTCGGGGAGGATCTTGACGTTCGGGTCCTCGAGACGCGCGATCTGAAACATCCCGGGCGTGACACGCGGTGGGTGGCCGGGCAGGCACGGCTAAGGACGTGCCGACTACCAGGCACCCAAAGCCCAAACCGTCGTTCGCGGGACCGCGGGTGCGTGTGGTATGAAGGCGACAGCCGCCAAATCGCGCACTCTTAACTTTCGTTTTTGTTTGGAAAACGACAACTGGATTCAAAGCGCACGAATGAACACACGTCGTTGCACGGGCGCTCTCGTGCCGTGCTCCGACGGACGGTTCCGAGGCTACCGACACAAGCGTAGTGAACAGTTGCGTCGATGCGATAGCCGCACGCGGCTGGAGGTGGAATCTTCGCGATACCGTGGGACACGAGACGCGATGGGAGCGAAACGGTGCTCGCATGGAAAGGAAAAGAGAAGTTGTGCGGAGTGCACCCCCTGCCCTCACGGCAAGGTGAAATACTACTGCGTGGAGTGCAACCCCTGCCCTCACGGCAAGGTGAAATACGTCTGCGCGAAGTGCACCCCCTGCCCCCACGGGAAGCGGAAAAACAGCTGTGCGGAGTGCAACCCCTGCCCCCACGGCAAGCTGAAACGCAAGTGCGCGGACTGCAACCCCTGCCCTCACGGCACGGTGAAATATAGCTGCGCAGAGTGCAACCCGTGTCCCCACGGCAAGATGAAAAGCAGCTGCGCGAAGTGCAACTCCTGCCCGCACGGTAGGGTGAAAAGCATGTGCGCGGAGTGCAACCCCTGCCCCCACGGCAAGCTGAAACGCGACTGCGCAGCGTGCAACCCCTGCCCCCACGGGAAGCGGAAAAGTCACTGCGCGGAG
>Ga0209502_10000064_pt1 | contig 111018 bp, 114 predicted proteins | sample ArcticOcean_MG_C_10_FD_187442 | JGI IMG/M metagenome (GOLD analysis project Ga0209502, IMG submission 187442) | Marine microbial communities from western Arctic Ocean - ArcticOcean_MG_CB11_90 (SPAdes) (version 2) | ecosystem: Environmental > Aquatic > Marine > Oceanic | place: Arctic Ocean... | reverse complement strand
CGACACGTCCGAGAAAATCACGGGGTATGTAGTGACGTAGGGTTAGGATGTATAATTAGTTACCCTAGTAGGGTTGTTAACTTAAAATTACACAACGTAGCCGCCGTTTCAGTAATCGCGTTTCAGTCCGTTTCAGTCATCGCCGAGTGTGGAGCCATTTTCCTGATGGATTCCATCAAGTATCGCATATCGTTATCAACCTCCGAGTCCCGGATCGAATCGCCGGGGTGGTTCACCAGCTTCAAAACGCCGCTGTTCGCGGTCGCGTGGTAACGCGCGTCGAACTCGGCTAAGCTCTGGTCGGTGCCGTATTTTCGAAGGTCCGCGTCGCTCGACATCGACTGCAGCGTTTTGGGGTCCGTAAGGGCGATGATGAAACAAAACTTGTTGGTTTTATCGGGCGCGAACACGAGACTCAACAATTGGCCACTCACAACTCCGCTCTGCTCCGTCTGCAGCATTTTGCGGTGTTGCGCCATCAGCTGCGGCGTGACGTCGCGGTGAAATCTTCCGGCATGGCGCATACCGCGGTCGGGAAAAATTGGCACATCCGTACCGTCGTAGAACCCCTCAATCAGGTGCACCGACCACTTGCCGGACGGGTAGTCAATGTAGACGATGAAGTCCCTTAACCGTGGCGACTGTTTAAGCCGTTCGGCGCCGCCCTCCACTGAAACGGGCACCGACCGCGTATCAACCGCGCGACGTGAGACTTGCCACATCCTCCGCGCGACGAGAAAGTAGTTTGACTGGAAGAACGCGAAGTTAATCTCCTATATCGACGTCATCAATTTCTCGATAAAGAAACGCTTGCCGGGGCCTAAATCTTCCGCAAACGATTCTTGTGTTCCAAGGCACTCCTCTTTGTGACCGCCCTGTTTCCAATCCGTGCGCTGACACTCCTTTGAGCAGTAATACGCGTGTCTGCACCCCGAGCATTTGTGCATCTTGATCACGCGTGTCATGTCGCCGTGCTTCTCCATACCAGGTCTGTCGCAACTGCGACACATGTGCGCATTTGCGTCCGCGGCGGTCGCCTTGTTCTCCTTCAACGCGTCGAATGCGTCCGCCAGCGCTGCGATCTCTCGGAGCTGCGCCGCCACCGGCGTGCCTTGATGGCACTTTAGCGCCGCTCGATCCAAACACTCCCGGGAGGTTCCTCCCTTCGCAAGGTACTTGCGGATTGAGCTCGGGTCCATCTTGACGAAGTCCAGCACCATATCGGCCGGTTCCGCGACGCGAACGTCCGTTATGTGCGGGCCCTCGCACTGCACCAGCAACGCCCTGAACGCTCCGTTGGCCAGGAACTCGGCGAGTTCTGGCGGTTCATCTCGACGCGCGTCCTGTTTCATGAGCGAGATACACACGTTCGCGCAGAGTTCCGCGATTGTCTGCGCGTGGTTGATGACCAGGTGCGTACCACCCGCCTTCGTCGTCTCCGCGACGACCCCAATCGCCTTCCCCAGGCACACCTTCTTGTGCAGCAGGAGATGCACGAAGGTGTGGTCCTTGGACCACGCCGTGATAAAGCCCAGCGCCTCGGACGCGACTTTACCGAGCCGGCCATGGCGTTCGGGGGAACCGCCTTTGAGCGATATCGACGCCGCGAACGCCTTGCACAGCGTGCGCTTCGCATCCTCGTCCACCAGCGTATCAAGCGCGTTCGCGGGCGCCGTGCCTATGTAGCCAAGCATGTACATGATCTGCCACATCTGATCATTGGACTCGCCCTTCGCCCACCGATAAACCTGCCCCGCGCTGCCCGCGACGAACCCTGGTTGCTGCCTCAGGATCAGCGTGGGTTCTGGTTGGATTTGAACTCCAACCAGGTGGTGCCATGGGGAGTCTGGGCGGTGCCACCGCGCACCATCGCGGGGGACCGGCGCGTGCGCAGTTGTGAAAGGTGGGAGGAAATAATATATCAACTCCTTTTTTCACTAAAAGCCAATCCTGTGAAATCGCGCCCACACACCATGCCTTCCGCGGCGGTTTGCGGAGCCGCGACGCGCGTTTCCGCGGGCGCCGCGTTCGCCGCGCCCGTCGTCTCAAAACGCGTTCGAGTAAGGGCTGCTTCGAGACGGACGTTTTCACACAAGACCTCGTTTAGTTTTAGTACGCCCACTGGAAAGATCAATGGACTACGACGCCATGATTCGTCCCCGCCGCCCCGCGCGACCGGGGCCTTCGTGAGTAACTCGCCGGAGGCCGAGGAACCCGAAACGGAAATGGAGGCGTTCGACGTGCGCAACCTGCCAGTCGCGATCGCGAGCTTCGCGGAACAGGGAAACACACCGGTCGGTGGTGACGACAACGACGTTTCCGGAAGCGACGGTGGTTCATCCGACGGCCTCTCCAGTTCAACGCCGAACCGTTCCAAAAGAGTTCCAAAATTCGCCGTTATCTTCGCGTCTCTCCTCGCGGCGACCGCGAGCTTGGGGTACCTCGTGAAGCTCATCTCCTCGAACTGGGTTTCGCACAAGGGCGTCGTTGATTTGCTGTATACCGTGGTTTTCGTGGATACGTGGGCCAACGTCGCGTTGACCGTGCTGGTGCTTTACTTCGGGGTAACGAAAACGGTGATCAATTTTTCGCTAAACGCCGTCGCGGCGCTCCTCCGGCCGAACCACGTCAACTCGCTTTGGTGGCTAACTTTGATGCTTCTAAGGTCACGGCAGTCGGTTTCAAAAATTGTGCGGAGCACGGTGTGGTGGAGCCTTGGGAACCAGCTTTGGAGCTTGATTCCGCTCGGCATCGACTTGATGCGTAGCGACTCGCGAACCGGGGGGACGTTTACGGCTGGTACGTCAAACTACCTGCGCGCGTTGTTAACCGCGCTGTTCGACGCGAACGGCGACGGGGTTGTTACGACCACGGAGGTGCAGATGTGGTTCGTTGGCAAAACCCTAAGACTACTGTGGTTTTTCGTGTTTCTCGAACTCGCGAGGTGGGCGTTCAGTCTGAAAAGCGCGCCGAGCCGTGAGGAAACCAAAGACGCGCAGGTTTGGGACAAGGGAGATTTCTTGTCACAAGCTTTAAGGCACCACTTCGCCGGGTTGCGCGGGGACAAAGGCGTTTCCTGGGACCAGCAAGCGCGGTCAGCTTTAATTGACAAGTCACTCGCCGTCGCGGTGTACCTCACAACCGCGTATTCGTGCGTAAACGCGCTGGGGGTGAACATGAACGGCCTCCTCGCGGTCGGTGGGGTCTCCGGTCTCGCCGTGGGCTTCGCGGCGCAGAAGCTCGTGAGCAACTGCATCAGCGGCGCGTTGATTTTCATCACGCAGCCGTTCGTGGAGGGCGACCACGTCGCGTTCGGGCAAATCGACGGCCGGGTCGAGGCGGTGGGGTGGCACAGCACGCGGATCGCCAGCATTGAAGGTACGTATCGCGTTTGCCAAATCCCGCCGTACATGTTTGCCGATTGTCCGCCCGTAATTACTCACGTAACATGGCCCGAAAGACTGATACTTTCTTTTATTTATCGAAAGACGGGTTTTCGTACATCGTCCCGAACACGGACGTTTTGTCGTCGGCGTTGAAAAACCTGTCGCGCAGGGAGTACGTTCCGGTGAAGTTGGTGGTGCCGTTCCCCCCCGATACCGAGGCGAACAAGTTTAGTGTCCTGTCCAGCGAAGCGTCCAAGAAATTCGTCAACGATATCACGTGTTTGGTGAACAACACAGGTAAGGGCCTTTCCCAATCACCACACTCCGCCTGCCTGATTGCCCATACTCGTACCAGAAGGGACTATTACTTCTGACTGTTTACGTAATACAAGTTACGAGAGACTGACACTTTCGGCTTTCTTTTTCATCGTATCAGTGTCCGCCTCCAGCGTCCGGCCCCCCAAGGTCACCGTGACCTTCGCCTCGGGGTTGAAGCCGTCCATCAAAATCAAAGCCTTCATCGACGGCAACGGAAACGACAAATTCGCGGTGGAGGCGCTGGAAGCGGAAGTCACCAGGCAGGTGGTGGAACACATAGAGAATCCGTGCAAAGTGGTGGTGGATGCGGCGTTCGGGTTGGTGGAACGGTAAGGGCGAGTTTGACGATGTGGAGGAGACGGGGAAGGGGAAGGGGAAGCAGGAACGACGACGGCTTTGAGGGCGTCTAAGAATGTAATACCTGGGACGATTGCCTTCAGTTACAGAGAAGGAAAGAAGGAGTCCACGGGCAGTTCGGCGGAAAAGATGGGGGGCGTGAAACACACGGCGTCCCCCCGAACGTTTTGAAATACAACACGAGGGCTGAATAATGTTGAATCCGCGAAGGTATTTCTTTGAAACGTTTTTGTCTTTCTGCGTTGTCTGTTTTTGCACACTCGCCGAGACGCCGCGCGTGTTCTCGTATCATTGTTGAGGGCAGCCGTTTTCAATCGCCCAGTTCAACAGCTCGAGGTGCCCGCGTATGTTTGCGTGCGAGTGCACCCTCGAGTTCCACGGGCAGCCGTTCGCGCGCGACCACTGCAGCCCCTCAAGATGCCCTTTCCATGCCGCGAACGCGCACGTCCACGTGTCCCACAGGCAGCCGTTCGTGCGCGCCCACTGCAGCACATCGAGGTGGCCGCCCTCCGCCGCACCCGAGCACGTGGTTGCGTTCCATTGGCAGCCGTTCGCGCGCGCTCACTGCAGCACCTTGAGGTGCCCGCCCTCCGCAGCGCTCTCGCACGTATCTGCGTCCCACGGGCAGCCGTTCGCATGTAGCCATTTCATCACCTCGAGTTGCCCTGTCTTCGCCGCTTCCTGTAGAAGATTTTCCGACAACTCCAGACGACCTTGTTGATGCAGGTGCTTGAGCGTGCGTAAGTACCCAAGCCCTGCGGCAGTTTCCCACGTCGTCTCCTCCACCGGATGCCCAGTCGCCGCCACCGCGTCGCGCATCGCACGACTCACCGCTCGAAGGATCGCGAGATCTGTAGGGTCTTTGATCCTTCCGAGAACATGACAGATAACGACGTCGTCGGAAAGACCTGGGATGGCGCTCTGCGTCTCGGGCTGGATGGCGATGGTCGCAGCACGTTCGCGCTTCTTGCCGTGAGTGCATGTTTCGACACCGGGCGTCGTGTTGGAAGACATGTGCAGGGTGTCACGCGGCGCGCGGCGTTGTGGTGAGTTTTTCTTGGGCGTTACGAAAAAGGTGATTGCCAAAAAGAAAAGCCACGTCACTTGCTTTGTCACTTTCACGCGCAAACTCCTCCGCGCCCTCACCGTCAACCACGATGAAGCGCACTTTGAGCTCCAACGCCACGCGTGATCGTGACCCGCTCGTCCTGGCTCCCTAGCTTTCCGGCCTGAGCCAGGAGCTCGTGGAGCACATCGCGTCGTTCCTCGCGCCACCCGACTTGTCTTCGTTTCTCGCCACTTCAAAAACCTTGAGAAGCTCGTTTTTGGCCAAAGAAGACGCGCAAGCGCGTCCTCTCGCGGCGCGGCTCGTGCAATCCGCGCTGAGGCGCCAGCTCGATTCTACCCGGAAATGTGTCATCTCGCGACACGAAGACCGCCCTTCGTTCACGCTTGATGACCTGTTCCCCGAAGGCGAGCGCGGGGAAGACTTTGACGAACAAGGCCGACCGCAAGTTTTGTTGTCTGGGTCGTGCGCGGTCCAAGCGGCGCTCGGTCGTGTCTTTGATGACCCAGACAGAAAGGTTGACATCGACGTCTCCTGCACCTAGAAAGCGGTGCCACTTATGAGGCAGCGACTCGTGGAGCGGCGTGGCTTGATGTGCGGTGGCGTTGATAACAGCGGCTACAAAAGCAGGCACAACGAGCGCGACGACAAAAAGTTGAGCTACGTCGAGTGCTACGCCGACTGGCCCACGGACGGAGAGAATCAGTCAACCGACTTGCCGTACTCCAGCGATGCGTACCGTACGCAAGCGTTTGCGTGGGTCGCTGAGGCGATCGACGACGTCTACCGTAATCAGGTCGGCTTGCCCGGTGGCAGCTCTGGGCGTGTTTTTCCCTACGACTACGAGTTGCTGCAACATCGACCCGAAGAGGGTTGCTTCGTGCAGCTGATCATAGGCAACGAAGACACGGCGGACGCCCGGGAGCTTTTCAAATCCTTCGACCTGACCATCTGCATGTGTCATTTCGACGGGCACAAATTCTTCGTTCCGAACCCACGCGATACCTTCAAAGGGCGCACAGCGATGACGCCCTGGCGAAGAGCGATGGTTACCGAATTCTTCCTCAACGAAGACTTCGACGTGCGGAATAATGGCGGTGACTCTGATGATGAGCGGGAACACTACCAAGCCTGCGTGATCGTCGCACGCATGCAGAAGTACGCCGGACGCGGCGTGGAAATCGTGGACCCGCCACCGCTGGCGCTTGCGTGGGAAATCAGGTGGCCTAGTTAGAGTTACTGCCCCTAGGTCGCGGCACGGATGATGTCGTTTCGCGCAGACAAGGTCAAGAGACAACTAGCTAGACAGTTGCAGAATAAAACACTTTTTGGCCCTCTCCAAATTTTGCGCGGGAAGCTTCCCGTTGACTCTACACCTTCCGTCACTTCGTCGACGCGCGTAATCATGGCCACGCGTCTGGTCCCCCGCCCCGTGCGCTCGCTGGGGCGCCAGCTCGGGCGACACAGCACGTGTCGCTGTGTCGCATCTTTGAGTTTGCGCCACACCAAGCCTCCCACTCGCCGAAACGTAAACTCGGTCACTCCCGTGTGCCTCGATCGCGGCCGGTCCGGGGGCGTCGGAGGCGACGACGGCGAGCTCAACACGAACGTGTTGTACGAACGCATGAAGGCGTTACGAGAACAGGAGCTTGAGGCGGAGAATGACCCGGTGGTGGACGCGTTGGAAGAGAAAGACCAGGCCATCGTGGCTGAGATTCGAGGCGACGCCGCGGAACGCGTGATGCCGGAACGTGCGTTGCCCTCTGCTCTTGTTTTTTTCAAATCACGATCGACAGGTTTACGACGCGTAAAGACCACCTTCAAGGGAGTAAAGTAATGACCCTCTCTCCATCCATCCCACTAACCCCCATCCAGCCGGCGACTTCGACGGCCTCATCGAGCACATCCTAAGTACCCCGCTTGAGGCCATGGATTACGAAAGCACTCGGTGCGCGCGGTTGATGACCAAGGCGTTCGCGGCGCATTGCGACTTGAAAATGAAAAACGCCAGCTCGCTTGGGGTTAAGGGGGAGGAGACATTAGCGGAAATGCAGCTGCTCGCAGGGTGGGTCGCGGAGGCGCGGGAGCGGGGGGAGGAGCGGGACGACGCGGCACGAAGAATGCGGAGGATAGATGGAGGGCAAAATTTGGTTGACGGAAAGGAAACAACGTCGGTGTCGGTTTCGTTCCCCACGCCCATGCGCACCGCTGGGGACAAGTTCAAAGTGTTGATGCACGCGGCGCAGAACGGGGTGGACACGCTGCGGGCCGAGATAGTTCAAATGGCACGAAGCGACGAAATCGACGACGCGCTCCTGCTGATTCTCACCGGTACGTGTCGGGCTTTCCCAAATCCTGACACAACGTTTTACCGCCCCTGGTCGAGTACACTACTCGTGATGTACGTAGCAGTTGCCAGTACTAGTAACACTTACGGCATACTGGCAACTCTTACGAATATATCACAAGTGTACTGTTTGCCCATACGGGCTACTTGTACACTCGAGACTGACACTTTTCGGTTACAAAGGCAATGCGGCGAACGCGCAGGCGGAGGGCGACGACGGGCGAGCGAAATTTCTGCGGAAAATAGCCGAGGTGTGCGAGCGGGAATGGAAAAATGCGAGCGGGTAACGTAAAGTTGAGACTGGCAACGCGGTGGGGGGTTTGTAGCACGGGGTTGTATCAGAGGTAGTAGTAAGGGACTATTACCTCGGGTTTTATGTTCGTAACGTTAGATGTTACGAGAGGGTGGGGTGTATTTTCGCAACGTGTATTTGTGCTTGTTAGTTTGTGTGTGACTTTTTGACAACGTTACTTCCCTCCGTCCCGTATCAAACGTCCTGGGTCTGTCCCGTCAAACTAGGGTAGGTAAACATACACAAAACATACAGAAATGGATTCTTCTTTACCCTAGTCAGACAGTTCCCTCGTCTTCAAACCCGAAGTAGCCGCGGATCGTAAACGGCTCTTGCTTGATCTCGGGCTCTTGTTTGATCTCCGGCGAACTCTCCGGCTCGCGCTTGATCCGCTTCGAACGCGGCGGATCCGCGCGTGCTTTTTTGCACTCAGCGCAGCTGCGTTTAACCCTCCCGTGAGGGCAGGGATTGCAGTCCGCGCAGTTTCTTTTCAGTTTTCCGTGAGGGCAAGGGTTGCACTCCTTGCAGTCGGGTTTCCGCTTGCCGTGGGGGCAAGAGTTGCACACCACGCAGTTGCCCTTCAGCTTGCCGTGAGGGCATGGGGTGCACTTTACGCAGCTGTCTTTCCGCTTGCCGTGGGGGCAGGGGGTGCACTTTACGCAGCTGTCTTTCAGCTTCCCGTGAGGGCAGGGGTTGCAGTCAGCACAGCTGTCTTTCCGCTTCCCGTGAGGGCAGGGGTTGCAGTCCGCGCACCTGTTTTTCAGCTTCCCGTGCGGACACGGGTTACATAACGTGCAGTTGTACTTCACCCTGCCGTGGGGGCAAGGACTGCACTCCGCACAATGATTCATCGCCTTCCCGTGCGAGCACCGTTTCGGTCCTCCCATCACTCACGATCGGTAGTTTCGTCACCCGCCGTGAACACTGTACTGTGCTCCGCGCGCCAAGACGCGACGAAAAGCAACGACGAGGAAAGTCGTTGCTTTTTGAGAAAAAGCTTGAGTTGAAATCTCCCGAGAGCGAAAACCGAAAACAAGCCCTTTTTTACCCTCCGCCTCGGCGGCCAAGGTCATCACTCGGTGGGGTCGCGTGCGAGGCACGGGGTTTTGAGACCACGGTGGCGCACACCACGATGTCGTCGAAGATCGGCAAACGACAGGTACGATTGCGGCGACATCGCCGTGACTAGATACGCGTGTGCGATCGGATCGGAGTCGCCACCGCCGACGGCTTTTGCAAACCTACCCGTCGGCGGCGGCGCGATCAGTCGCTTTTACGGGCCATCTCTCCTCCTCGTGATCAGTCGCTGACCTCGTGCCCACGTTTCCCCACCCTGTCACTCCCCGTCCCTCCGACCACACACCAACAGCAAAAGCGCAGCCGCTTCGACGTGTCAGGCGTGGTGGTGACCGGGGCGTTCAAACGCTTGGTCCGGGACTTGACTGATTCGTGCAGTGGTGTGTCCCAGGAAAAAGAAGGTGACGAAAAAGATGACGACGGATCAAGTCCACGACGCATCGACGCCGCGTTCCATTTCAAGTCTCTTTTCCAAACCTTCACCACACTTAGTTCCACTAGCAACGAGCTGATTTGTTTGGGCGAAATACTTGAGGTGCTTGAGGTGATGGCGGCGGGGGGGACGAGCGTTTCGAGCGCGCAGACGATAGACAAAAACGAATTCGAAAAAACGAAAAAGAAAGTCCTCTCGCGCCAAACAAAACCGCAAACCGGCGGCGTTTTTGAGGACGGGTCGACGGCACAACCCTCGAGCTCTTTCCGACCGTGCGTGGCCGTTTTGTTTGGCGTTTTGTTCCTGCCGAACAGCCGGCCGTTACACCGGCAAATCGTCGCCTCACCGCGGCGGTTCCCGCCGGCCGCGAAACGGTTGGCGGAGCAAATTCTGGGAAACGAGATTCAGGGGAAAATACGAGCCGCTCTGGATTCGGAGACTTCTTCGAGCGTTGCCGGCGACCAAAAAAAAACACCAGCAGGGATCGAACCGCCGCGAGCCTCGGGCGCGTCTTCCCTGCGCGTGTTAGGGGTGCTGTTCTCGGTGGTGGCGTGTCAGCCGCAAACGGAATGCGAAAAGCGAATCGTGGAAAAAGTCGCTCTGGACGCGGCGGCGCTGATTGGGAAAGGTGAGATTTTTCTTTTTTTTAAACTCTCGACCCGCCCGTTCCGTCACCCCGGTACCTTTCTTTTACCCGTCACCTGTTACCCGTTACCTGTAACCCTGATACCTTGATGCCCTATCAAACCTTCGTCGTCGCCGGTCACGAAAATGATGAATTCTCCTTTCAAAAGCTGGAATTACCATCTCAAGCTAGAACGTTTTGGGCCATGGGGCCCGGCCCTCTCGGCGCTGTTGCGAACGGGTTTCGACTGATTCAACAAGCGGGGACGACGAAGGTTTGGTTTTTTTTTTTTGCTGTTTTTTGTGTTGGTATTACGGGAGCTCAATTTGTCTTGAGTCAGATCGAACCGCCACTACCTCAATACTTCGGTACCTCTGCTCTGTGGTCACGTCTAACCACTTCCCCCGCCTCGCTTACCCCTGACTAACTACCCGTACGCAGGCGTCCAATCCATGCTGGACCAAACAAACGCCGGCCGAAGGGTCCCACCAGCGGAGATGGAGACGTGCCAAGAAGCCATGAGCGTGGCGTACGCGCTCGTTGTGAGGCACCCGGGTTTGTTTTTCGGTGGTGAGGAGTTCGCTGCTGGGGAGTTAACTCGCGAGGTAGACGCTGGGGAGTTGATTGGCCAGGTAGACGCTGGCACGGGGACAGGACCGGTAGGGTCAACGCTGACCGGGCTGTCTTCCGCCGAGGTCACTGATGTCACCGAGACCGACAACAACAGCAACAACCCGTCGGAACCCAAACCTCACGCCGCGATCACAAGCCTGGTCCTCGCCCTGTGCCGCACTCTTCAGGGCAACGAGCTTTCCCGGGAAGCCGGGGTGAGCGCGGGGGTGACAATCGCGGTGGTGGTTGGCGCCGGGATCGTTTGCCCAAAACGCCGCGCCGCGTCGCTCGCGGATGCGTTTTTTTCAGACTGCTTCTCGGGTGACGTTTCAGGTGAAACCTGGACCGAGGTCAATGAAACGCGCGCTTCGTGTGTGGACGCGGTGCTTTCGTCGTCGCGTTTGCAGAGCGAACAACGCACGACGATAAAAAACGAGCGTGCAAAATTCACGCCGTTTGGAAAAATCAGCGCGGTTCGCGGGGTGCTCACCGCCGCGTCCGGTGACGCGCTGAGCCAATTTTTAGTACGACCTGGTACTGAATCAAAATCAAAAAATCCAGACTGGTTAGTACTGACGCACGGGTGTGTACCCCTGCTGTGTGATTCCTTGGAAAACCCGGTGGATTCGCACCACAAGTTCCACGCCGCGGCCGCTTTGAAATCGGCGCTGACTAGAATAAAAGCGCTGGTGACTAGTGCTGGTTCTGGGGTTAACCACTCATCGAAGGACGCGTCACACAAAACACGAACAGGACACGACACCTTAACCGTGGACGTTTTGTTCCCCAAAGAACTCTCGCACCGAGTTTCAGCCATCCTGTGGGCGAACTGGGAGGACCCTTTGTCGCAGACGGTTAAGGAAACGCACCTGAGTTTTGAGTGCTTGCTTGATATCGAAGACCAAAGGGGCGACGGCGGCGGTACCGCGTTTCTCACCCAAGCCGCCGATTTGCTGTTAAAGAAACCTTTGGAAAGCAAAGGGCGGTACGTTCCGCTGGCGTTTGTTTGCCGACGGCTAGGCGCCACGGCGCTGATTAAACTGGACCCACACATTCTTCACAAAACAATCCGCGCCATGCGAGATGACTCCGTTTGCACCGCCGCGGGGACCCTGGTGGGGGCGCTGAGTTTGTCCTTCATGGCGGAGCTCGGGGGGGTACACGGTCGCGTTGAAAGGTCTGGAGTCGATAACTCAAGCGGCAGCGCGAAAGGAGAGGGTGATAACACACCTGATACCTCCCCTACCAACCCTCCGACTTTGTCAAAACGCGTGGGTAAAAACGAGGTTGTCGTGGATTGCGGATTACCAGTGACGTGCGTCAGGGAATGGCGAGCCTGGTGGATCCCGCCCCTCGTGGAAGGTACGTATTGCGCGTTTCTCAAATCTCGCCGACTGTTTCAAGCCCCTCTGTGACGTCCACTGGTCATTAAAAGGAGATACTACATACATCACAAGTAGACTGTTTGCCCATACAGTAAGACTCAAGACTGACACTTTCTTTTATTTTCAAAAGCGCTCACGTCCACCGGCCGGCAACGCGTCGGGGCGAGCGTGTACGCCGCGCCGTCGTTACTGAAGCAGGACGGCGCCAGCGTGGTGCCGTTGTTGCGGGCGATTGTGGAGTCTTCCGTTGTTGTTGTTGGGGAGGACGACACTGGCAAACAGCCGGCTGGCAAAAAAAACACCACGCACGCGCGCGCCGCGAGCGCGATCGTGGCGGTGTTGAAATCGGCTCGCACGTTAGGGTTGCTTGATTCGCAAAACGTAAACGCGGTGAACAAAAAAACAACCCTCGCCGCATGGAGAACGTTTACCTCTTCCGTGAACGGTGTTGACTCCAACGACGGCTTTGGCAAACAGTCTGGTGACGCCAACGACGTATCAACCACCTGTACGTACCAAATAAACCCTGACTGGCTACGCACCGCCGCCACGAGCGCCGACCCGAATTCGCGGTGCGACGTCCTTGAGCTGCTGTGCCTGGACGGCAAAAGAGCGAGCCTTCCCGGAACGTTGGAGCTTGAATTGCTTACGAAACAAATCGTCGTTAACATACGGGACGCGAACCCCGCGTTTCGCAACGCGCTCGTGAGTAACGTTGTGAAGTTGCTTGGAAGGGTCAAGGTAGGACTACAAAAAACCGCGGTTATCGTCCGAGCGCGGCCTTGGTTAGTGTGGAGTACTGACATTCAAGAGACCCTTGGTACGGAGATGGACAGTACGGATACTACTACTGGCAAACAGTCTGATGAGAGTACTGGTAAAAACAAGTCAGATGAACCTCCTGCTGCTAAAAAGCAATCAATCGACACTCGCGGCGCGCTTTGTTTCGGCGCGCACGCGAAAGGCGTCCGGGCGGTCGACGACGCGGACGCGCTCGTGATGATCGCGATGGCCAAAAACTGCGTGGACTGGCTCACTTGGTTCGTTAAAACCCTCGTCGCGTCGTCCTACCCGGGCGCTCCGTACACGCGGAAGCAAACCGCGCTTGATTTGCTACACGCGGTAGCGGTGAGTTGGAGTTTGGGGGACGGGAGCGGTGGGGGTGAGGACTACTCCTCCGCGGGAGTAGTGCGTACGAGTGGTGGAAATCCTCGCACTACCAACACCACGGAGACTACGAGTGATGGAAATCCTCTCACCACGGAGACTACCACCGAGACTACGGGTGATGTCGGTTCCAAGACTACGGGTCTTGCCCCGGAACGTAGTCCTGGCACTCCTCCTCCTCCTTCTCCTCCTCCTCCCCACATCAAGCTCGCGCTTGCGTTCGAGTCCTCGCCGTACGAGCTGTGTCTGGGCGCGGACGTGGTACAGAGTTTACTAGGCGCCGTGGTGGATTCGTGGGACAAGCTCCGGGTGCAAGCGTTTAACTTGCTCACGAAACACGAAACGCCCCTGGCCGGATTGGAAACCCGCGATCAAGTCGAGTCCCACCTGCGATGGGCGCTTTCGTTGTCCAGGTCACCGCGGGTACGCGAAAGCGACGCCGCGGCGTTGCTGTTGCGGCTGCTGTTCCGGAAATACGCCCTGGACGGGGGGTGGGCAATTACCCTGGTGCCGACGGTCACCGCGTCGCCGCCGAGCGAGGCCGAGGTGAAAAAAGGCCTACGCGCGACGCGCGGTTTGAGAAGCGCGAAACTGCTAGGTACGTATTTTTTTCGTGGAGTGATGCTCGTCCACTTTTCTTTTCTTTTCAAGGAAAACCTCCCTTGGCCGTGTCCCGTGTCCCCTGATGCTCGCAAGCTATTTTTAATAGTGCTAGTACTGTCCGAGCGCATCGGTGAAGTCACTTTCGCGCTGAGGACGCGACACTGTTGCTTTTTTCGTACTTTTCTGCTTTTTTATGTAGGACGGACGCGTAGTGTAGTGTGTAGTATTTCCGCTGACTTTTTCACCCTTCCCGTTCACTAAAAAACAGGCACGATGTGCGACTTGATCGAGTGGGAGTGTCAAAAAGCGGAACTCGATTTGTTCGCGGCGTGTACGCAGTCGCTGGCGCACGGCGCGCTGTTAGCCACGCGGTACGCGCTCGCGGAGATTGACTTTGAGACAATGACAACCACCGCTGCCCAAAAATCAGTCACGAAGAGTTTAAGTAGGTTACTTGAGCTGTTGGAGCGCGTCACTTCCGTGGCACTTACTTCTATATCAGCCCCGGATGGCGCGAACATCGGCGCCACCGCGAATGATATCACTCTGGACAAACTAGGCGGAGGGTCGGGCCAGGGCGCGGCCGCCGCGAAAGCCGCGGCGCACGCGATTTCCGGAGTCGGAGGTACCACCGCGGGGGACGACTCCGAGGACGAGACGCGTCTCGGTGATGATGAAAATACCCCCCCCACGCCTTCCCTCGCCCCGAAGGCGCAGATGATCGTCACCGCGTGCTGGCTCACGATGAAGGAGGTCTCGCTTGTGATTGGCGAGGTGGCTCGGCGCGTGCCCACGCCGGGTGGGGACGGCGCGCGAGGGATCGCGAACGCGGCGGTGGATGAGGGTGACGGCGATTTCCGGGAGTCATCCTACCCCGAACAAGAGTCAAGCGACTCCCTTTCGGCTGGTCTGTTACACCCGTCCCAGCTGAAACTCGCGGGCGACCGTTTGCTCAGCACGTTGTTAACCCTGAAGCACAACGGCGCGATTGAAAAGACGCTTGTCGGGTTGACGTGTTTAGGAGAAAGGGTTTTGCGCAGCGGCAATTCCGAGCTCAGCGAGCTCCCAAAGTTGTGGCTGAAAACGTTGTTCCAACGCTTAACCCAAAGCGACCAGTCAATCCAGGACCTGATACGACGGTCAGCCGGCATCCCGTTCGGGTTCATGGCGGTGTTCCTGGCGGAACCAAGAGGCACGCCGCGCACGCTGCTGTACGGCGCGATGGACGAGCTGCTGCGGATCGCGGTGAGTTGTGGTTTTTTTAGTTACGGTTTTTTTGTGGAGGTGCTGTTATTTTTCCCGCGACCCGACATTTTCTACCCGACGAAAACAAAACAGACGACCCCCCTCCCGGCGACCACGAATCGCGGGCTCCCTCGACTGATTCAAGTCAGGAGAACCTCCGGCTGAATCGAACGAACAATCACCCTGGCCGGGACCGAGCCGTCGACGGGGGTCTGTTTTTCGTGGTTTCAACGGGAAGGTGTCGCGTCGCGTCGGTGTGCGGACAAACCAAAACTCAAAACTCAAAAAACTCACCTCTCTCTCTTTCAAAAACCCCACCAGTCCGACGACGGCGACTCCGTGCGAAGAGGCGAGCGAGCGCTCGGGCAGAGCCAGGGCGTCCACGTCCCCCAGGTCCACGCCTTCAACGTGCTACGGTTTGCGTTTGCGGACAAAGAGCTCGCCACGGACACCGCTTCATTCGCGGCGCGCGGTTTGCGGTGCGCGATTCGAGCGTTTTCGTCGCCGCACTGGGAGGTGCGTTTTTGTTCCCTCTTTTTATTCTCTTCTTTTTTAAGTGACTCCTGATCTGTTATTTAATAGTCACCACTGTCGTCAAGCCCTTTTTACACTCAATCCCGACTGGATCTCGCGTGGGGGCACAAGACTGTAAAAGCCTGTCCTTTTTAGTTGAAATCTTTCAATCCATCAGCGCTGAAGTCATCGTTACCCACGCTCTAACATAGAGCGCGATTGGTTTGTGCTTCAGCCACAGCACGCGTGGTTGCGGGCGGGATGTTTTGCGGAATGTCTCGACGTCGTCACGCGCCAGTCGCGTTTGCGGCACCAACGTCACGTGAAGCGTCAACGACGCGACTGTGACAATCTCTTGTTTGTTTGTTTTTTGGCTTTCATCTTTTTTTCAGATTTTCAGACCTTTTAACTCGAGGGGTAACGCATCACTAACTCTCCACATTAATCCCTCCCTCCTTGCTACCCCTAGGTTCGCAACGGCGCCACCCTGACCTTCGCGTCTCTTGTCACGAAAGTGGTTGGTTACATGAACGTCGCCACTCCTTCGGCGGGCGGCGCGTCCCGAAGAGCCGTCGCGGGCGACGAGTTCTTCAAGCGCTTTCCGAGCATGCATTCGTTTTTGTTGGGGACGCTCACGGAAGCTTCTGAGGCTTTCGAGGGTACCTCGAACGGCTTCGAGGGCGTGAAAAACGGTCAATCAAAAATGCACCCCGCGCTGTACCCGATTCTCTCGCTGCTGGCGCGGTTACGGCCGTCGTGCGGCGCGCCTGTTGGGGACGGGTCGGGTGAAGGCGACGCTGAACCTTTTGAAACAGTTTCAGAAGTTGACCCTGGAGTTTCAGCAGTTGACCCTGAAACTTCTGTCCAGTCAACCCAACAATCCAGTTTGGACCCCGCTTTGTTCATCCCGGTCGTGCGCCGGTGCGCGCGGGGGCGGGTACACGCGGTACGGGCGCAAGCCGCGCGGGCGCTATCGCCTTTGGTGCGCCCGCGCGAAACGCCGGCCGCGCTGCGGGCGACGTTTGTGGATACCGATTTTTACCAAAACGAAACCACAGCGAAAAGGTCGCCAATCAATGGGTACAACGCCGCGCACGGAGCGTTGCTTTGCGCCACCGAGCTGCTTGGGGTGGACGGGCCGGTCTGCGCGGCGGGGGTTGATTTTACGGTCAGAGCAAACGCGGTGATTGCCGCGTCCGAAGGGTTAGCAACGTGTTCCTACCTGGTGGACCCGGCGGACACGCCCGTCGCCGCGCTCGCCGCGGCGTGGGCGGCGTGCTCAATCAACACGCTCGCGGTGGCGCGGGCGGTTCGCGCGCGTTATCTTGACGAGCTTGATGAGTCATCGACTGAAGAACTTCAAAAGGCATCGACTCGAGACGAGTCTATACCTCGAGACGAGTCAACACCTCAAGAAGACGCAAAAACGCTTCGCGTCGCTTTCTTCACAGCGGCGCGTCGCTTGACCCGCCTCGCCGCGGCGGCGTGCGACGCGAGCGGGAGCGGTTTCGGGTTCGTTCGGTTTTCGGGAGGAGGCGGGTCAAGCAACGCGAAAGACGCGTCCAGTGCGGGTTCCTCCGTCTCCGTGGGTGACGTGGAGTGGTTCAAACGAAGCGCGCGGCTTCGGTGCGAAATTGCGCTGGACGCGACGGGGTTCTCTTTTGGCACTCAGGAGGAGGAGGAGGACGTTTTTGAAAACGACGACGATTCAAAAACCACCGACGACGACGTTTTGGTACCCTCAAAAACCGCCGCGCGGCGATTTGTGTCCCTGAAAGGCCTCGTGGCGTGTGTTGACCCGTCCCTGCCGTACGAACTGCGAGCGAGCGGTTTGAAAAGTTTACGGGACGCGGAGACTTTCACGGTGTTGCACGCGCTGGGCGAAAACGGCTTTTGCGTTTTATTCACTTTTCTGTCACGAGAAGTGTTGCCAAACGAAAAAATACACGCCTGTACCCGGCGGTGCTTACAAGTCCTGGAGCGGTGGAGCGACGTGTTTTTTACGCAGACTGGTGCGCCGGTAGGAAGCGAACCGGCCGGATTGGTAACGAGTTGTGATGACTCGTGGCGGCTCCTGGTAACCCTGGCGTCCGCCGACCGCAACGAGCGCGTGCGGTGCGCGGGGATTGCGTGTTTAGGGAAATTCGCGCGGTTTCGGTTCGCGAAAGATTTCGAGAACCTGGAAAGTGATTCCAAGTTAAACCCAATCCAAGGGATTCTCCATGAAAAATCCCTCGCCGAAGCGTCTTCCCTGGTAGCGCTCGTGCGAGCGGGGTGTTCTCCGACGCGGCCGCTTGAGGTGCGGCGAGCGGTGGCCAAAGCATTGGCGCACTCCAAGATTCTCGAGCGCCTGCCGCGAACGACGACGGGCGACGACAATGTCAAGACTTCCGATGACGGCGGTGTCAAGACTTCCGAAACGCCCGGTATCAAGACCTCCGAAGACTACGGTATCGACGACACCTATCACCAAGACCAGGGTCTCGGTGATGTGCTTCTGATCGCATGGCAATGCGCGTTCGAGCTGATGGAGGATGAGGATGAGCCAACGCGTGAAGTGGTGAGCCGCGCGGCTTCGGTCGCGGTTGGCGTCGATTCAAACGCGCAGACGGAGCAGCGACTGCGGTGCGTGTTTTTCGAGGTTGCGAAACGGATGAAGCGGTGGCCGGCGTGGACGAAGGCGCTGCACGTGTACATCACAGGTGGGTTTTGGGAGGAGGATGATACGGATGAAGTCGGTGATACTAGTAAGGATTCGGGTGCTGGCAAGAATGATTCTTCCGAGACAGATACGGTCTCTTCGTCCATGACCGAAACCCTTCTCGCGTCAATCGGTGAGACCAAGGTCGTCCGGCGTTTGTTCGACCGCGAAGCGGATAACCACCACGGCGAGGGGCTGCTGTTAGCGCAGCTCAGCGCGCAAGTCATCCGGAGTGTGCCGAACGTCGTGGACAAAGCTTACGCGGCGAAACGTTTGGCGAACGCGGCGCGAGCGGTCGTCGCGTGCGCGGACGTCTTGGCGACGGGTTCCCCAGAAGAGAAAGACGGCGCGAAAGATTCCGATGAGAAAGATGATGACGGTACCCAGTCCCCCGATTGGGCGGGCGGCCCTTCCAACCACCCGTCCGGGTTTGGACCCACGAACAGGGCTTTGCTGGCGCTGTGGGCGTACGGCGCGAGCGCGGGCGCAGACGCCCGACGCGAAGCGAAAAGCATTCTGAAATTCGGATGCGTTTCCAAAAATTTCGAAATAGGAAAGTTGGGACCAGCGGCGGCCGCGGCGTGGCGCGCCGCGGAGAAGAGTTTGGAGGAAACACTCCACGACGACCGTGTGGGTAAACAGTCAGGCGCGGAAACCAAAACGACACGCAGCGCGTTTCACGAGTTTGACCCGTGCTTCTTGCTACGATAGGTAGGCTAGGTTAGGTATTTTATCAAGGATAGACTTAGAGAAGCTCGCTTTCTTTGTCGTCCGCCCATCCTTCTGATGCTTTCTCTGTCTAAAAGCCAAAAATGAAAGTCTTATCACTCTGGGCAGCCGTTTGCGCGCGCCCAGTTCATTATCTCGAGATGTGGGAACTCCGCAGTGGACGCGTATGTCGACTCGTCCCACGAGCACCCGTCCGCGCGCGCCCACTGCAGCACCTTGAGGTGCCCGCCGCCCGCCGCATACGCGCACGTGAACTCGTCCCATGGGCAGCCGTTCGTGCGCGCCCACTGCAGCAACTCGAGGTTTCCTCCCCTTGCCGCCTCCGAGCACGTCTTCACGTCCCATGGGCAGCCTTGCGCACGCGCCCACTGCAGCACATCGAGGTGCCCAGCCCCTGCCGCAGCCGCGCACGTTTCCTTGTCCCACGGGCAGCCGTTCGTGCGCAACCACTGCAGCATCTCGAGGTGCCCGCCAGTGCCCTCACGGCAAGCGGAAAGACCAGTGCGGCCCCTCGCCGCCTCCGCGCACGTTTCCTCGCTCCATCGGCAGCCGTTCGCGTGCGCCCACTGCAGCACCTCGAAGTGTCTGATCTGTGCCGCCGCATGACACGTGGTTGCGTTCCACGGGCAGCCGTTCGTGCGCGCCCACTGCAGCAAATCGAGGTGCCCGTCCGCCGCCGCACACGTGCACGTGTTTGCGTCCCATGTGCACCTGTTCGCGCTCGCCCACTGCAGCACTTCGAGGTGCCCGCCCTTTGCCGCGTACATGCACGTGGCTGCGTCCCACGGGCAGCCGTTCGCGCGTGCCAACTGAGTAGCTCAAGATGCCCGCCGTGCGCCGCACGCGAACACGTCCTCTCTTCCCACGGGCACCCGTTCTCGCGGAACCCCTTCAACTTCTCGAGCTGTCCGCTCCTCGCCGCTGCAGCACAAAGGTATTCTTGACGCGACAGGCGACCTCCCCGTTGCCGGCGCTGCAACGCGCTTAAACATCCAAGGTCCACGGCTTCATGTTCATCAAGCTCCTCAAACTGAAGCCCCGTCGCCGCCACCGCGGCGCGCATCGCACAGCTCACCGCTGGGAGCCGTGCGAGGTCTGCGGGATCGTCGAAATTCTCAGATCTGAGAATATGCGTGACGACCAGGTGGTCGGGGAGGCGGGGGATAGCTTCTTGCGTTGAGGACCTGCACACTATGGCCGCGGTAGTGCGCCGCGGACGGGTAAAAATACCGCGCATCCATTTGAAGATCCATCGCGGAAAGTGTCGTGTGCGCGTCGTTGTGCGTCGAGGCTTCCAGAAAGCGTTATCAACCCTAAACTTTCGTTGTTGTTTTCCTGCCAAAGATTTGTGCTTGGGCCGCGCCTCGTCACTTCCCCTCGCGCGTCCGCCAAACGCGCCTTCCCGGTTCCCCGCGCCATGTCCGACGCCGCGCATCGACGCGTCGCGTCCCTCAACGCGCACCTATCACCCGGCACAGGAAACTCCTCGGTGAGTCACGACTCCTCGTTTCGATCTGCCCGCGGAGTGCCGAAAGCAGAGAACCGCCTCGTCGCCTCGAACGCCGCGTCAGCACAGTCGACGCGGTACCATCCGACAAGACACTCCTCCCTGGAACCGCGACTCACCCTTTCTGTGTCTTCCCACCCCCCAACACAACCCCTCGAAACCCCCCTAGACGGTGCACCAAAAATCCCCCGACGACATCGTGGTGGTAAGCGCGTTGCGCACGCCAATCACGCGCGCGAGGAAGGGCGGGTTGAAGGACACGCCTGCTGATGATCTGCTCGCCACGCTTTTGCGCGCATCCGTCGCGGCGACAGGTTTGAACCCCGTCGATGTGGGCGACGTCGTGGTGGGCAGTGTGCTTGGCAACTCCTCGCAACGCGCGAACGAGTGCCGCATCGGGATGTTCCTCGCCGGGTTCCCGGCGAGCGTGCCTGTAAGAACAGTGAACCGGCAGTGCAGTTCCGGCCTCCAAGCCGTCGCCGACGTCGCGGCTGCGATCAAGGCTGGGTTCTACGAAGTAGGCATCGCCGCTGGCGTGGAGACCATGACATCCAACCCCATGAAGTGGGAAGGGGGGATGAACCCGCGTGTCGCGTCGAGCTCGGATGCGCAGAGCTGTTTAATCCCCATGGGCGTCACGTCCGAGAACGTCGCCGAGCGGTGGAACATTTCGCGACTGACGCAGGATAGTTTTTCTGTTCGCTCGCACGCGCGGGCCGCCGCCGCGCGATCCTCGGGACGCTTCGATTCCCAGATCGTCCCCGTGCACACCACGTGGGTCGACCCTGCCACCGGCGAGGCAAAAAACATCATCGTCAAGGAAGACGACGGCATCCGCGAGGGGGTTTCCCTCGAGGCGCTCTCTAAACTCCCGGCTGTTTTCAAAAAAGGAGGGAGCACCACGTACGTATTGCATTTCCCAAATCCTGACACACTTTTTGCCCATACAAGATTGACACTTTTCGTTTACAATCACAGCCCGGGCAACGCGTCGCAAATCAGCGACGGCGCGGGGTGCGTGGTGCTCGCGAGACGATCATACGCGGAAAGAGAGGGTTTGCCTATTATCGGCAAGTTCCTCGCGTTCGCCGCGGTTGGCGTGGACCCTTTAGGTACGTCTTGCCTTTCCCAAATCCCGCCTCCCTGTTTGCCAATACAAGACTGACACTTTGTTTTACCTATCATAAGTGATGGGCATCGGCCCGGCGGTGGCGATACCGGCGGCGGTTGAAAAAGCCGGCCTTCGTGTCGACCAGATCGACTTGTTCGAACTAAACGAAGCCTTCGCGAGCCAAGCCACGTATTGCGCGGAGAAGCTGCAGTTAAATCACGAAATCGTCAACGTCAACGGAGGCGCCATTGCGTTGGGGCACCCGCTAGGTAAGGGCCTTTCCCATTTAACACATTCCGCCTCCCTGATTGCTCATACGAGACTGACATTCATTTTTCGTTAACAATCCAGGCGCGACGGGCGCACGGTGCGTCGCCACGCTGTTGCACGAAATGAAACGAAGCCACAAAAAAACGGGCGTGGTGAGCATGTGCATCGGATCAGGGATGGGCGCCGCCGGGGTGTTCGCGGCGGAGTAAGAACTCGCGGCGATATGAAACGGAGAAGAAGCTTGTTCCGTGTTGTTTGGTTGCTTACGTCTAATCATCATCATCGTCAACGTGTTTGTGTCGACCGCTTGTCACCAGTCTATCTACTTACTAGTATCACCAATCTAACCGCTTACCACCAGTGCATCTTCTCGCTACAATCACGGCAGTCGTCCTCCCTATTCCGCGAATTTCCGTTTCAGCGCCCAGAACGTGCGTTGCGCGTCCACCTCCAGTTGCACCAACCTGCGCGTGGCCGGGGCGTACTGGTCGAGCCTCGCTTTGACTTCTTCGCTTCGTTTCTTTTCGCCCGCCGAAATTCCTGTCACGGTTCCGCTCGGCGTGTTTTTGGGCAAAAACTTCTCCGAGCTTTTTGTTAACGAATCCGGCACGTTGGCAACGTCCAACCGCGTGATCTCCTCTTTCAGCCGTGTTTCTATGTCAAGCAACGTTTTCGTTTCATCGATCCAAACCGTGTGTTGTTTCCGGTCGTCCTTGTGCGTCGCGGGGTCCAGGTTGAGCCTTACGATAAATAAAAGAAAGTGTCAGTCTTGTATTGGCGAACAGGGAGGCGGGATTTGGGAAACGCAACACGTACCACGGCTTGTATCCCTTTTTCTTGACGAACCAAACCAACTCGGCGACTCCGGAAACCAGGGAAATCGCCAAACCCGGTTTCCCCGCGCGTCCCACCCGGCCCACCCTGTGGACGTACTCCTCCGCGGTGTCGGGCAGTGTGACGTTTATTAAAAAATCGAGCGAGTTCAAATCTATTCCCCGCGCCGCGACGTCGGTGCAAATCAGAAAGCGCACTTGGTTGTTTTTGAACTTTTGTAGGTTCACCCTGCGAGTGTCGTTGCTCAACCCGCCGCCCAGACACGCGGAGGACAGGTTTTCGTTGCCGTCGAATAAATTCACGGCATCGAAAAAACGCTTTAACAGCTCGCAGTCCCAGTTCGTGCGGCAGAAAATCAGCGCCCGCGTGATTCCCAACGCCTGGATCGTGTTCCGCAGCAACATCGGCTTTATCTTTTTAACCCGATCGGAATCCAGGGACGCCGCGTTTCCAAAGAAAAGCTTTTCGTGGCACCCGTCTTGCGTGGCTAACTTTAAGTAGTTGTCACACCCGGGTGATTTTTCAATCGCCAAGTCGGGGGTCACGTCAATCATGACGTGTTGCACGGTATCAGGGACGTGGTCGTAGCCCTTCAGGTCAACCCAAACCGCGTTCCTGTCGCAAAGCGCCGTCGCGAGCGCGCGGACCTTTGGCGACCGCAACGTCGCCGAAAACAAAAGCGTCTGCGATTGTTACACGAAAAGTGTCAGTCACGTATTGGGCGTGTATTGGACGATGTATGGACAAACAGTCACCAGCTTCGGTCTGAACAGTCACCAGCTTCGGTAAAACAGTGTCCCCGGATTTGGGAAAGGAAACACGTACCTGCACGCGGCCAAACTTCTGCGCCACGATAGACCCGTGTTTCGGTATTTTTTGTTTGAATGTGTGAATTGCGTTCAGCGTACCACCCGCGAGCAACGCGTCCGCTTCGTCGAGCACGAAGAACCGGATGTTTTTTAAGCACAAAACCCCCTTGCGATGGGTAAAACATTTGGTCAGTCTTCCGTGATGTTCGTAACTTGTGCGAGGGATTGGCAAGGGAACACGGGGTGTGACTTCGTGATTGTTACCACGGTAACAGGTACCAGTACTGCGTTGAGTTACCACACGGTACTGGTAACAGTTACGGCCGTAGTGCACTGTGACTAGTCAAACAGGGTCCGTAAACGCGGTGTGTCGGATTTGGGAAACCCACGAAACGCGTACCGACTCGCAGAGCTCCAAAACCCGGCCGGGCGTCCCGACCACGACGTCGATACCGACGCCGGTTCGTAACAAATCGGTCTGGTGTTTCTTTCCGTCCGTCCCGCTCGCCCCTCCTCCGCCCACACACAGCGCGGTTTTTACGCAAGGGTCCTTTAAATGAACCGAAAAACGCGTAAAAAAATCAAACGTCTGTTCCGCGAGCTCCCTGGTGGGTTCCAGAATCAACGCGAGCGGGGTTCTTCGCGACGGCGCGGGTGCGTTTTTTTTTGTAAAAGACTGTTCTTCATTTTTAGCGCCTTCGGGGACGTCATCTGAATCGGTATCACCAGATACCCACTGCGTCGGTGACGCGGACGCAATGCTTACATACCCACCCGGTGGCTCGTGTTTGAACCCCACGAACCGTAACTCGCACTCGGCGTTCTTCAAACACACCGCCGGGAACAGCGCGGAGTTTTCGTTTTTGTTTCCAAGCAATTTCTCGGCGTCGAACGTAAACGAGACGCCGTCTTTTCCGTCGTCCACAATCAGCACTCCGTTTTTCGTGAACTTTAAGGTTCCTTTATCCGCATCAAGACAACACCCTACGGTGTCCCCTTTCGCGTACGACGTGCCGGCGCCAGCGGAGGCGTTGTTAGCGTCACCGCCCTGACTGTTTGCCCCCACGCCGCAGTTCGTGAATTTCCCCCAGTGCGACTTTTTCCCCGTGCCCCCGAACCCGAAGGAATTTGAATCCCCACCAAGTGCGTCGTTCTTTCCATCTTTGGTGCTCCACCCCACTCGTACTAAGCCGTCATCCGTCACCGTGGCTTCGTAGTAGTGCTTCCCAGAAGTGACACCCACGGTGGCCCGGCCCCCCGCCCAACCGCGCGTCTCTCTCGCCTGTACCCTCGTGCCGCACGGGCTCACCGCGAACTTTTCGTCGCGGTCGCTGGCGCTCATCGTGACGGACGCCGCGGTTTGTACCGCGGTAACAGGCTGGTTGGTGTCACTCCCACCGCCACCCGCAGCCACCCGCGCCAGCGCGGTACCCCGCAGGCTTTCGTGTACCACCTGTAACACCGGCACCCCGAACGCGCCGGTCTTGCCACTGCCCGTCTCCGCGGCGACCAAAACGTCCCCGCCGCCCAGAATCAGAGGCACCGCCTCCGCCTGCGTCGCGGTGGGCAGGAGCCACCCCGCATCCGAGGCGGCGCGGATGAGCGCGGGGCAAACCCCGAGCTCCTCGAACGCGGACATAGTGTGGGACGCCGGGCCGGGCCGGGGGGGTCCCGGGAAAGACTCGCGACGGGATGTGATGACGAGAGGTTGATTAGGATGGATGAACTCGTGTTGAGAGAACAAAAAAAGACTCAAAATTTCTTCATTCGATTGGCGACAACGCGTGGCGGCTATCTGCTCTTATTATTCTAAAAAATAAATCTACCCGACCACACTGAGCAGCCTGAGTTCGTCCACCAGGCCTTGGTCCACGCCTTCCTTCGTGGCTTCGCTCAAAAGTCGGGTGAACGTTTTCCGCATGTCGTGCGCGTCTTCGCCATCCGCGTAGTACTTCTTTTCCACGTCTTTCTTGTCGTACCCGAGAATGTCGACGTATAAATGTATAGCGGCGACGTTGCTGACGCGGACGTGCAGTGAGCAGTACTTGGCGTCGTACACCCCGACCATCGCGTCGTGCGCGGCCCGCATCAGTTTCGCCGCGATTCCCAGTTTCCGGTGCGTCCGAAGCACCGCGAGTGAGGTGATGTGCCCGTGCGGCTCATCCGCGTCTTCGTCGAGCTTGGCCAAGACGTACCCCACGATTTTATTGCACCCCTTGCCGTCCGTGCTCGTCGCCACGTGCAGAAGCTGCGGCCAGCTCAGGCCGTGGTACAGGTAGTACTTCATCTGGTAGTTCTCGGGAAGGCACATCAAGTTGCAGTGCTGCATCTCCCACATGTCGGAAAGGGTGGCGGGGCGGATGCAGACCATGGTGGGGGGATCGATTATTTACGCGGGTTCGGATCGAGCTTTTCGGGCTTTTCGTGATTGCCGATCCAGGGGTCTCGACGTGCGGTTCAGGGAAAGTGCAAACCCGAGTGCACCCGTTACGCAGTGATCCGCCACGGGCTGGGTGTACACGACTACGGACGGTTGGAAAACGTTTCGGTAACCGGCGGACGCGCGGGGTGCGCTGCGCGAGGCGGCGGCGAGAGATGCGATAGGGACGCAGAAAGAAAACCCTCAATTTTGTCGAAAGTTTGGTCGAACAAGAAATGTGCTTTTTGCACCCATCTCCATCTCTATGGCTGTACCGCGGTTTCAATCGGGTCCCCCGTTCTCCGCGCGTCCGCTCTTGACGCCTCCCCTGTCCCGGATCCCCACCCGCCCGCCAGTGCACCGGCGGTTCTGCCATGGTCGTTACTGGTGTCACTGCTATCGTCCCGAAAAACCACGCTCTCGCGCGTGCGCCGGTGGCGTTCGAAATGATGTTTGTGTTGCTGGTGATACACGATGGGCGCGAGCAGCGCCACGAACACCAACAACAACACGAAACCCAGCGTGCTGCTTTGTTTCTTTTTGGAGGGTGGATACACTCCGCTGTGTTTGTGTAACGGCTGTAACGGCTGTTGTCCGCCATGTATCTGTTGCGTTATTTTGCAGTTGAATCGGTCGCCGCCTCGCAGCGACCCGCCGCGCGACGTGGACGGCGAGAATCCATGCATTCCATTTTGCGATTGAACTTCATGTTCGTGCAACGGGCCCAGCCTCTCCCCGCCCCGCAACGAACCTTCCCGTGACAAACTCGGGGACCCGACAGTTCCCGGCCCGGGGTGTGCCTCCCACGGCTTGTGGTGAGTCAGGTTGCGATCGTTGTGGACACACGACGAGCTTCCTTCCCGAACACCACCGCTCTCCTCAAAACTCCCCTTACCATCCGCCTCCCACGGAAAAAACTCCCGTCCCGGTCTCGGCGGGGACAACGAGTGGAACGGCGAGGGCGATCTTGGTGACCCGGAGCGGGGGGGGGAGTGCATCGTGGTGCGGGTGTCACACGCGCGCGAATCGCGACGGAAAGGGAGTTCCAAGCGCACCAGGAGCGCGGACCCGACCACGCGCGGCGTCGGAGTGAAAAAAGGCAAATCTCTCTTTGGACTGAGAAAGAAAGACGTCAAAACATTTGCAGAAAAAGCCGAGACCCACCACTCGGGTGACGCGCGCGCCGCATGACCCGCCGCGAGACCCGCCGCGAGTCGCGCTCTTTGGCGAGGTTGCCGGGTGATGGGGGGGTGGGCTTGGTACCCGACGCGAAAGAAACGGAGGCGCGACCCCCGACCACCGTCACCGAAAAACCTTCGCCGCTGCCACTGTCAACGAGTTTCGACGGCCCGGGCGTGCCCTACACGCACAGGTTCGCCACCGTGCAAAACGGCCCGGTGGGGGTCGTGACCTTGAACGGCGAAGTAGCCGCGGAGTTGGTGTGCTGGGAGTTCTTCTACGGAAGGGAGTGCGACTTGGACGGGAAGGGAAGGGAAGAGAGGACGAGTGTGTATCATGCAAACGTTGTTGAAACGGAAGCGATGTCGAAATCGTCGATGTCGCCGTCGCCGACACCCCACCCTGCGTGCAAAAAGTGCCACTCCATCGGCACCGCGGACGATTCTTGTCGCGGTCGCATCCGTGAGGCGCTGGGGCAGGTAAAACCGAAGCGGGGACTGAAAGCCCGGTTGGGCGATTCGACCGCGTTTCGAGTCTGCCGCTACGGCGATTGCGTCCGGCGGCACCCTTCGGATTCGGAAGTCAAGGGGTGGATTGCGAAGTGGTGGGTGGAAAGTGGGGGGGGTAACAGGATCGAACCCGCGACGACGGGGTTACTAGAACCTCGTTTAACCACTTCACCAGCGCCTTGCGCCGCCGCTTCTTCAATTAAAACAGTGTGGTCCGTGCGCGGCGCTGGGTTGACGAACTTCCGGGGTAAGGACGATTCCGAAAAAGCGACGTTGACCTCCGTCGCGAAAGCTCGCGAAGAAACGGAGAACTCCTCCTCCTCCTCCTCGGAACAGATCGAAAAAGAGCAGGGTCTTCACTCGCTGTTGGTGCGCAGAGTGACCGGCCGGTTACGCGAGCAAGCGAAAACGTCTCCGTACGTCGCGGCGTTTCTTCAAGAGCCTTTTTTTGAACAGGTCACCCAGAACAAACGGTTGGGTAAGTATTTCCCATTTACCACATTCCGCCGCCGACTGATTGCGCATACGCGTACCAGAAGGGACTATTACCTCTGCCCATTACCCTGACTGTTTACTCATACACGTCACGACCGACTGACACTTTTCTTTTTTATCGTGCCAGTGCGACTCCTGTCCCAAAAAAACGCGCACAAGGAAATCACCGAGGCGTACGGCGCGCGGTTTAAGATTGCTGAAACGATTTTGGGGATTTCGTGTGGGGACACGGGTGGGAACGTGGGGACGACTTTAACCTGTACCGGGGACGGAAGGATTGGGGACGGTAAGGACAGTTTCGGGGATCCTGGAAACACCGCCGAGCGCGCAACCGGCGCCGGTCTGACTATCTTCGACGCCTGCAGCGGCCGCGGCGTGGTGGGCGCTTTGCTGAGCTTCTTCTTCCCAATCGCGCAAATCGTGTTGATGGACGCGAACGGGGACATGAACCTGGAGCACGTCGCGTCGCGGTCGAACGTGACGTTCAAGCACGTGGATTTGTTCGGCGACTCCGCGGTGGTCGCGATCAAGGAACAGGTCGAGTCGGAACGAGTGATGGACGACGAGGCGCGGGAAACTGACGAGGGAACGATTGAGGAAACTGATGAGGGAACTCGTTGGAACGACAACGAGTTTTTAACGAGAGATGCAAACAAAAACGACAAGCCCAAACCGCGGATACGCGTTCTCCTCGGCGTCCACCTGTGCGGCGCCCTTTCCCCGCGGTTGGTAGACCTGGCTTTCGGGGTTCCCGAAATCGACGGGCTCGTGCTGTGTCCTTGTTGTATTAAAGGCGGCTTGGGCGGCGCCTGCCGAAGCGCGGCGAGGGAAAGAAACGTGCCGCCGTACGTGGTGCTTTGCGAAACCTTGCGCGCGCTGTGCGAGGGAGAGGTTGAAAAAAGGTACGAATCCTTGGAGGGCGATATTTGCCATCCAACAACGGAGCCGTCCAGTGACCATCCATCCGTGCCAAACAACCACAAACCGAAACGGGTCACCGCGCGCGCCGATCCAAACGTCGACTCGCCCGTGAACTGCTTCATCTGCGCGGTGAAAACCGGACGGCTGGGATGAGGGGGACGGGGTAGATGGTCGGGTAGGTGGTCGGGTAGATACTGGAAATGGTTAGGTGGACTCGACAGAGTAGATAAGACGGTGCTAGTTAGTAGGTAGTCGGGTAGTAGTCGGGTAGATACGTGAAACGGTAGGTGGACTTGACAGAGACAATGGTCGGGTAGGTGGTCGGGTAGATACTTGAAACGGTATGTTTGTATTGAACCCGCACTTCGTAAACGTCTCAACGTCTCCACTTACACAAATCTCAACGCATTCGGTTGGTTTCCGCCGCCCTCGTGACCTCCGCCAGCGACGCCGCGGCTTCCGCGGCGGCGTTGTCGATCATGCTCGCTACTAGCCTGGCTAACAGCGCCTGCGTGGGCGGTGCTATTTCGCCGACAAGCACTGAGGGAAACGCCATCGCCCGCACGAGCTCCCAGAGCTGGCCGGTGACGATTTTCTCCTGCACGTGATACCGGGAGCCGCCCGAGCGCAGGGTCACGACCAAGGTAGCCAAGTCTTTGGCCACGATTTCGTGAGGTCCAAGCACCACGTAAAGCTCAGCGCACCGCGCACTCAACACGTGCACCAAAACGTCGAACTGGCGCTGCGGGTCCGAAGTCGCGATTTGGGGGGGGTAGGTGGGTTGGGTGGTTGGTCTGTGTGTTTGTGTTTCCACCGCGACGGGGAACGTGTCACCACCTCGTCGCACCTGAAGAGCCTGTGCGCCACCCGCGCCGTAGTGACCGCCCGCAACCGAATTCGGTTGCGCGTTCGCCGCGGCCGCGCGGACGTCGGGCGCGGATCGCGGTGGTGGTTCCGTAGACCGCTTTGATTGCGTGTGTTGAGTCGACCGTGAGTCATCGCGAAAACCCGCCTCCTTCGGTTTCATGCCGCTCGCGGCGTGCAGCAGAAGCGCCAAACCGCCGTTGTCGTCGTCGCCGGCGCCGGCGCCGCGTTCTTTGTCGTCGTCGTCCCCATCCGAGTCATCCGAATCCGACTTCACCCCAGTTTTCTTGCCGTACAACGAACCACCCTCGTACCCAACACGCCCCCTGTTGTTGTGCGTCCCGTTCCCGTCCCGGAAACTCATCTGCGCGCTTTCGTTCGAGGCTTCGCGGAAAGGCGCGGACTTGGTGCCGAACTTGCGCCCCCGGCCGTTTAGGCACGGGTTTGGGTTGTCCACGACTGCGGTTGGTACACGAAAAGTGGTTAACGTCTCGTGTTGGGCAACGTGGGATGTGTGTTGTATGGGGGATTGGGGTCCGAGTAATCGGGCCTCCACAGTGCGTTTGTGCTGTGTGTAGCGGTTGCGTTAGTACTGCATACATCACGAGTACTGGAAACGCTACGTACGTCACGAGTAGTGCGCTCAAAGAGGGGCGGTAAACGGTGTGTCTGGCTGGATTTGGGAAACGCGCGAGGCCGTACCTTTCCGAACGCTCCCGACGTGCCCCGGTCGGAAGAAAGGGTCATCCTTTTCGCCCGCCAGTAGTGGAGACAGATTCTTGTCCGAAGACCACTCCCGCAGGCCGAACAAGCCTTCCTGGGGTCTAATGGGTTTTGGAACAACCGGGAACGGAGGGTGGGGAGGTGGGTGGTTTGGTTAGTTGAGGAAACGAAAAGGTCACCAGAAACGGAAAAATTTCCTCGTTCACCACGCCGCTTTAGGACAACCACTTTCGAACGCCACGTGTCGGATGCAATCATCTCGCGTTTCCCAAATCCAACGACTGGTTTCCCACACGACCGCCAGCTTCGGTTATTTCTCGAAGTTCGCGTCGGAAATTTCCCAGCCCGATTCTTATCTCTGAGGCGGCTCGGTGCTCGTCTCTCTTGGTACTGGCTTCGCTCGCGTCCATGGGAGGTCGCGGCGTCCGGCTCAAACCCAACGTACCTGCAAAAAACGCTTCCCGGAACACCCGCTTTCCACTTCTTGATGTCCGTGTACAACACAGAGGCCATCGTGGCCTCCGGGGTCTTGCCTGGTAGGTTCACCAAGTACCCCATGCGGACCGCGGTTCTTAAGGAAAAAGAGGAAGGGAAGTATGTGTCTGTCAGCGCTTTGGGTTTGGTGGGACGGAAAGGAACTGCGCGCTTGGGAGGGTGTGCGGTGCGGTGGGTCGCTTCGGGCGCGGTCGAGACCCGGGTTTCGCGGGGGACACGCGTGGCGATCGTGCGGACGCGACGCAACAAAAACCGCGCGTGCCGCGTGTCGACGCGATCCGGCAACCCCCGACCCGGCCCGGACGCGTCCCGGGAATGGTCACGGGACGCGTTGGAAGACTTGCAGACACATTGATGTTCGACATTCGTTTCCGCGTTTCCCCGGTCCGCCGGCCGGGCGGCGCGCGCGGTGTGAATTCCCGCGCGTTGTCTGGCGCGTCGCGGCCACGTCGTGTGGGGAGACGTAAACGTTGTCCATGGCAAAGAGTTGGAAACAAACCGTCCCTTGAGGACAACGTACTTGGTGATTTCCCCGGTCGTCATGAGACGTTGCTCGTGTCGCAACGTGCTCACCGCGGCGTTCTTGAAAACTCCGCCGGAGGCTGCGTGGGGTGGTCCGGAGTGTGGGACGGAGCAGGTTAGCTGCTGGGTGTTGAGGTGAGAACCGAAAGGGTAGTTTGAACACGTCGTGCACTCCACAAACCCAGGCGAGGGTTCGGCGTAACACGCGTCGCGTCCCACCCCAGGACCAAAACCCGACCCCATGCGGACGCGGAAAACAACTTCGCATGGAACGGGTTCGCATGGCGTTCAACAGGAAGAGGATGGGTCATTTCCGTGCCCGTACCTCCCCGGTACTGCATCGGGCGCGGGGATTGGCGACAGCCACTCGCTTCGCCTCCCCGGTTGGTGTCCGGTGACAACGCGTGAACACCGCCGTGGTCGCGCCACGCGTCGCGCGAAGACATGGCGCGTCGCAGAGTGCGCCGGCAAATGGTCGAACACAGGTTTTTTCGGGGTTCTTCGAGCGAAGCGATTCGTTCCGTGGAGTCGGAAACTAAAGCGATCCGCATCCGTTACCGACGCGCGGATGACCCACGAATGACAAATCAGAGGGTTGACTCCTCCCCGGTGACGGTGTCGCGATGAACGCGCGATCGAAACGAGGTGTCCCTTTGACATTACGAGCACGTGCCTATCAGTTGCCGGTCAACCGACGAGATTCACATTTGGCAAACATTTTGGCAAAAGAAACCCGAGCGCCGCCCACCTTCAATGGATTCACTGAAACAAGCGCGCGCGCCTGCTGCGCCCGTGTTAGGTACCCGCCCGCACCATGGCCGACGCCGCCGCGGCGGAGATGCAGGCGATGAACCTGGAGACGGAGAAACAGGAAGTGGTCGCCGCGCTGGCGGGCGCGTTCGGGGTGGCGCCCCCGATCGACACCGGGTACGTGCGTTGGCAAGGTTTTTTTCAATCGATTCTTTCGATCTAAAGAGTTCGCACCGCCGACCCCGATCGCGCGCGCGCGCGACGCGCGGACGTGTTCCCCTCTCGTGCCAACACGGGTACCCGTGCGCAAACAAGGCTCCCGTCGGGGTTCCACGCATGAACTGACCTACCCACCCATCTCAATCCCTGTCTTTCTTGTTACCAACACCAGCCTGACCTTGGACGAGAAGTACGCTTTGTGCCGTTCGGTTGGTGAGGAGTGCATCCAGGAAGAAGAGCTGCGTTTGCTTCTCGAAAAAAAACCCGTACCCATTTGCTACGACGGCTTCGAACCCTCAGGCAGGATGCACATCGCGCAAGGCGTGATGAAGTGTTTAAACGTCAACAAACTCACGAAAGCGGGGTGTCACTTCAAGTTCTGGGTCGCGGATTGGTGCGGGCGTTTCCCGTTTCCACGCTCCGCCTTCGCGATTGCGCATACTCGTCCTTCTGAAGGGACGTCTTACGACCAGAAGGGACTAATCCCTCTGCCCAGTACCCTGACTGTTTACGTAATACCAATCCCGGATATACACATGGCCGAGAGACTGACCCTTTTTTTTCCACAACCAGGTTCGCGCTTATGAACAACAAGATGGGCGGCGACCTTAAAAAGATCCAAAAAGTCGGCCAGGTGCGCGTCGGTGTTGCGGCTTTCCCAAATCCAAACACACTGTTCGGCCCGATTACTCTGACTGTTTACTCACTCACATTACGAAAGATTGACAATTTATTTTACCCGTATCAGTACATGGTCGAGGTGTGGAAAGCGGTGGGGATGGACTTGACCAGGGTGGAGTTCATCTGGTCATCCGAGGAGATCAACAAACGGGGACACGAGTACTGGCCGCTTGTTTTGGACATCGCGCGGCGAAACAAACTGGCGCGGATTCTTCGGTGTACGCAAATCATGGGCCGCAGCGAAACCGACGACCTCGCCGCGTCGCAGATCTTCTACCCGGTCATGCAGTGCGCGGACATTTTTTTCCTGAAAGCCGATATCTGCCAGCTCGGGGTTGATCAGCGGAAGGTGAATATGTTAGCGCGGGAGTACTGCGACGACATCAAGCGCAAACTGAAACCCGTGATTCTGTCGCACCACATGCTCGCCGGGTTGAAACAAGGGCAGGAGAAGATGAGCAAGTCCGATCCGGACAGCGCTATTTTCATGGAAGACTCAGAGGCGGACGTGAAGACGAAGCTTAAAAAGGCGTATTGCCCCCCCGGGGAAGTGGCCGGGAACCCGTGCTTGGAGTACATCAAGTACATTGTGTTGCCTTGGTGTGGCGTTTTTTCCATTCAGCGCCCGGACGAAAACGGCGGAAACAAGGACTACACTACTTACGAAGACGTGGAGAAAGATTTCGTGGACGGCGCCCTGCACCCGGGCGACGTCAAGCCCGCCCTAGCACGGCACATCAACGTCATCCTGCAGCCCGTTCGGGACCACTTCGTGAACAACAAAGAAGCGAAAGCGCTGCTGGACACGATCAAGAAGTACAAGGTGACGAAGTAGACCGAAAGGTTAAATAGGTTGTCTAGGTTGTCTTAACTACATACTCCCCTTGCGGATTGATGACTACGTGTATAAACTAATGGTAACTACTATATACACCCCTACTGCTTGAACTACTCTTTACTATTGTTCGCTCCAACTCCCACTACACTCCAATACCAACATCACACCGGCATCACCCCCGTGCCCGGCGCTAAGTCGCCTAAACTAAACTTGCACACCTCGCAGTTTTCAAACTCCCGCCCCGTTAGGGAAAACCAAACCCCCCAGTGTGCGACTACTGCGATTTTTTCCTCCGGCCGGTTGGTAAGCCAGTCCAAGAGGCACTGCATCCTTTGGTTGAAAACCTCGGGGGGCTCGTAGGGCACGCCCGACCGCAAGGTTAGTCGGTCAATTGACTCATCATCCTCTGAGTTGATCGAGTCAGTATCGCCATCCCCAACCCCCGTATCCCCGGGATATTTCTCAGTGCGGTTTCCAGTAACGGTATCCCCAGTCGCGTTACGTATGTTTAACTCGTCACCCTCTGAGTTACTATCATCATCCCCGGTACCCGTGTACCACCACGGCTGGTCCCCGAACTTTTCTTCCATTTCCGCGACGCACCAGGTGGGAAACTGTTTTTTTATTGTGCGCGTCGGCGTCCCCACGTCCGAGCCGTGGAACACGCGTTCCCTGGCGAGGTGGCACGTCACGAGTTTCGTTTCTTTGTATTGGTCATCCCCGAACGCGATTTCCGCGGTTTTCAACGCCCGTGAAAGCGGCGACGCGACGATCACGTCCGGAGCGACGTTCAAATTTTTTAACCGAGCGCGTAGCGCTAGCGCTTGCGTTTCGCCAAACGCGGTGAGCTTGGTGTCAATCATCATCGGGTCCACGAAGTTTTCGTCGTGCCACTTGTTCGCAAGCAAGTAGTCGTTCATCTCGGTGCGGCCGTGGCGGATTAGGTACAGAGTTTTCGTTGAAGTGCGGGATGGGGAAGAAGAGGTTTTTGGTTTTTCATCAAGAGCCCCCAGAGTCGGGCGTCCGTTTGCGCGGACGGTGGTTTTGGAAACTCGCACTGGACGCACGCGTCCACGGCGAGGTGACGCGTTCCCCGACGTCATCGACGCGATGGCCGTCGCAAGGTGAGTAGCCGTACAGGACGCAGCGCGCATCGCAGCCCCGGCCGGAGATGGCTGCGGGCGCACGCGGAAATGGGGACCAAGGAAAGGGTGATGGGCCAATTCTTTCATCTAACCATCTCTCATCTGCTGTTTGCCAAAAGCGAGCGTCCCCCTTCGCGTTCGCGCGATCGACGCGAGCAAGCTTCCGAGGTTTCCTGGAAGTCCCGTTTAATACCCGGTTTCCCAGACTGGACCGCGCGTCATTGCCGAGACAAACCCACGAAACCAAGACACGCACATACAAACCCCTCCTTCCACGTGTGATTTCCAGAACCTACGTACGCCTCCAAACTTCCAAACTCCGCGCCACGTCACCGAAATTCGAAAAACCGTTGCGCCAGCTCGGCACCCTCTCGAGGCGAAATTCAGGTGCCGAGCTCGTCAAGTGGAAATCGCGCAAAACCGAGTCGCTCTCGGCCTCCCGTTTCGGAAAACACGAGCCACTTGGTGGTGTTTCGGTCACTGGTTATTCCCCGTTTCAACGAGGAACGCTTTCAACGCCGGCGCCATTGGGATCGGCCCGACGCCTCCGCTGTCACTTCCGCACACACCCACCTCCCCCAGCCACGAGAATGGCTTGCTCTCTCGCCACCACCCAATTCGCGGGCGCCGCCGCCTCGCTCAAGTAAGTGTTTTTGATGGCACGCGTCGCGGTCCCGAACGCGATGGGCGTGAATTTTGACGGCCGCGGATTCGTGTCGCGAAAGAAGAATTTGCCGATGCCAGGAACACGCGGGTCTCGGGTGCTACGCGACCCGCGAGTCACGACACGCCTGGACCGAATGTCCGCTGACATCTTCCACCCCCTTTCCCCCCAACCCAGGAAAACCGTCCAACGCAAGAACGTCAAAGCCGCGCGCAACGTCCAGGTACGCACCGGTGGTTGACATTTCCTGGGACTACGCGACTCGCGACGCGAGTTTTCCGAATCGGCGAGGCGTCGTGAAACGCGCGGCGCGTGGTTCGATGCGGTCGTTTTTTGCGAGCGCGACACGGCGGGTGTCTTCCTCGACACCGGGAGGCATCGTTCCGCGCAATCGCGCCCGTTTTCGTGAAAGGGAACACCCGCGCGCGAACCCGCGAACCGTCCCCGGGGACGGCAAATTGGCCAATGTTCCCGTCCCCAAAACAAAAGTGCCTCGGAACGACGGATGCGACGGCGCGCCACGTGGCTGGGCGGAAGCGACAGGCTGTTTTTTGGTGTTTTTTTCCGTCTCGTATGCGCAATCAGTCGGTGGAATGTGGAAACGGGAAATACTTCACGACCAGAAAAAAAAATGAGTTAAACTCACCGCCTCCCTTTCTTTTTCTTCCCCCCCCAGACCCGCGCCGCGTCCGATGCCCCGTACAGCGCGAAGACCACAAAGCCCATGAAGATCGTGTTCGTGAGCACGGAGTGCGCGCCTTGGTCGAAAACGGGCGGGCTCGGCGACGTGGTCGGTAGTTTACCCGTCGAGCTCGCGAAGCGCGGGCACAAAGTCATGACCATCTCACCCCGGTACGACCAGTACAAAGGCGCGTGGGACACTTCCGTCAAAGTCGACGCCCTCGGCAAGCAAGTGGGTTATTTCCACGAACACAAGAAAGGCGTGGACAGGGTTTTCGTGGACCACCCGCTTTTCTTGGCGAAGGTACGTATTTCCCAATAACCACATTCCGCCTCCCTGATTTGATTGCCCATTCAAGACTGACATTTATTTTTTTACAATCAGGTTTGGGGCAAAACCGGCAGCAAACTGTACGGCAAAACCAACGGCGCCGATTTCGCGGATAACCAGGAACGCTTCGCCATGTTCTGCAAAGCCGCGCTTGAGGCGCCCTTGGTGCTTGACTTGGGGTACGGCGAGGACGTTTGCTTCGTTGCGAACGACTGGCACAGCGGCCTCGTTCCGGTCATGCTCGCGAAGGTGTACCGCCCCAACGGCAAGTACCTCAAAGCCAAGTGCGCGTTCACGGTGCACAACATCGCGTTCCAAGGCCGGTTCTGGCCCACGCCCATGAGCAACCTGGGTCTTCCCGACAGCGCGGGTCAGGATTTCTTCTTCGAGGACTCCCAAGGCAAGGTGTACGACGAGCGGAACGTGCAGAAGGATGGCGAGAAAGACGTGCAGCCGGCCGGCAAGAAGTTCAAGAAGGACAACTGGATGAAAGCCGCGTTCATCAACTCGGACCGGAACATCACGGTTTCCATGAACTACGCCAAGGAAATCAGCGGCAGCGCAAGCAAGGGCGTGGAGATGAACACCATCATCAACGCCACGGGCGGCATCGAGGGCATCGTCAACGGCATGGACCCCACGGAGTGGGACCCGTCAAAGGACAAGTTCCTGGACATCACCTACGACAAGAACACCGTGGCGATGGGCAAAGCCGCGGCGAAGCAGGCGCTGCAGGCGGAGGTTGGCTTGCCCCTGGATCCGTCCGCGCCCGTTTTCGGGTACATCGGCCGCCTCGAGGAACAGAAAGGGTGCGACATCATGATGGAAGCGATGCCCAAGCTCTTGAAACAGGTGCCCAACGCGCAGGTTATTATTCTCGGGACGGGGAAGAAATCCATGGAGAAGACGCTTGAGCGTTTAGACGAGCTTTCGCCGAACATGGCCGGCGTGGTCAAGTTCAGCAACCCGATCGCGCACTACATCACCGCCGGCGCCGATTTCCTGATGGTCCCCTCGCGCTTCGAACCCTGCGGTTTGATTCAGCTGCATGCCATGCAGTACGGCACCGTCCCCATCGTCGCGTCCACCGGTGGTCTGGTGGACACCGTCAAGGAAGGCGTCACTGGTTTCCACATGGGCGCCATGGACCCCGACACGCTGAAGGCGGATGATGTGGAAGCCATGGTTGACACGTGCAAAGCCGCGGCGGATACCTACGGCACCCAAACCTACGCCAAGATGTCGCAAACATGCATCGGCCAGGACCTTTCCTGGAGGAAACCCGCGGCGAAGTGGGAAGCGGTGCTTGAGGAGATGTATTTCAACAGCGGGTACGGAAAGAAGCAACAGGTGGTGACGCCCAAGGAAAACCTGGAAGGCGCGAACCGAACCGCGGTGCAGGCGGGGGTGCGCGATTAAGTGTTTCGCGATTGCTGCAGAATAAAAAATTAGAATTTCGTACCGCATACCCGTGTGGTCCTTCGTGCGTAGTCTCTGAAGGACACAGACAGTCTTATCGCACATAGTACCCTTCGAACAAGTCCCTTCGCACGTACGTTCGACGTGATTTCAATCGCCTTTTACCATCTTCGAGAACATCTCAAGTATTTCAAACACGCTAATGTAATGTTCCTTCAAACGTGCTCCTTCAATCTCTCGCCTCCCTCCCGGCTTTCCCCACATGAGTCTCACCGCTGCTCCACAAGCTTCTTCCCCGCCACGATTTCGATATCCCGGTACGCGCCTTTCTGTGTCAGTTCCACGAACCCGTGCGTTTTCAACACCAGCACCTGGTAAAACGTGCGCGCGGCGTCGGCCTTTTTTACTTTTTTTAAAGAGTTGTTCGCGTCTCGTGCCAAACACATCTCCGAAACCGTGACCGGGACGGGCACTACAATTTCTCCTGTTTTTTCGTCAACCACCTCCCGTTCCTCCAACCGGGGGCCCAGGCTCGCGAGCATGCGCTTCGTCGCAACGGACCAGTCCACGTGCCCGGAAACCACACCGGCGGGGGTGGGCGGAACGGGGAGTTGGTCGGAACCGTTCAAAGCATCCGCCGCGTTTTGCGCGGCGTCGTTCCTTCGGGTAGTTGTAGGCGTCATGGGCACGTCGTCGTTCCCGTCGTCGTACCCCCCCGCGTCGTCGTCGTCTTCCCCACCGAACCCGCCCCCGAAGTCGCCCCCGTCGTCTTCGTCGAACTCCATCGCCCTCGCCACGTCGTCGTCCTCACCGCGTACGCTCCCGGCGGCGCTCCCGGCCCTGCTCCCGCCTCCTTGACGTCGCCCTTTTTGCCGGTGCGCCGCGAAGCCCCCGCCTCGCCGTTCGCCGGCGCGTTCCATCAGGCTCCTGATACAGCCCGCCCGCATCACGAGCCATTCTGCACTGCATCGGTGCCCCATTAACGGGTCCCGGTGTCCGGAGGTACCTCGGAGCAACGACCGCGCTTCACCGGGTGTGTCGGGAGGCCGGCATCCCCCATGCGCGTCCCGGAAATACCCGAGCGTGGCTTTGCCGTTTTCGTCCTTCTCCTCGTCCGCGCCGAACGGCATGTCGTCGTCCGCGAGGTCGGTGACTCTTCGGATAACCCCCGGAACGCGTTGAATCGTAATGTCGCCCGCGTTTTTAATCGCCCGCGACACGGAATCGCGATCGAGAATCGTACTGGAGTCGAACTTCAACTTCATCGTCGTGGTTTTTGCGCGGCTCCGCGCGCGTTTCGCGGGCTCCGGGCGGTTCGCCTTCTGCGCGGTTTTGCCCCACTCCAGCACCACGGTGCTCCCTCCAGTGGTGGGTGCGTTTTCCTTGCCGTCCGGTAAGTGTTTTGAGCTCCCCTTTACCGTATCCCCCGGAGTCTTGAACCCGACAACCGTGCCGCGAACGCCGTTTTCGTCCGTCAGGTCCTCGTCCAGGGGCAACGGGCGGACGCCGCCAACGTCGGTTTCGGTTTCGGTTTCGTCGCGGTTATCCATGGCAGGCATATCCCCGTCGTCGTCGTCGTGGTCGCCGAAACCGCCCCCGCCGAAGTCACCGCCGCTTTCGCTTTGTTGCGGGAACGCGTTTTGTAAATCGGCCTCGTCGTAATCCTCCATTCCGTTCAAATCCACTCGGTCGTTGGCGTCGGTTTCCCCAAACGGCCTTGGCGGCGCACCAGGTGTCACATAACCAGGCGTCGGGTGGAAAGCAGGGTCCATCTCGTCTACGATGAAATCGTCCTCGACGTCACCGTGAATCCGGTCGTCATAGGCGTACTGTTCCTCGAACGCCACGTCGTCCGCGAACTTGGAGCCGCCCTCCAGGGTCTGGTCGGCGTCGGCGCCGTCCACCTGGGATCCGTCTCTTTGCCCGCCGTTTGGTTCAAAGAACAACTCCAGGTCATCGTAGTTCTCCGGTAGCGTGATGGTGTGGTGTTGTGCGGTGCCTGCGCCTTCGGGAAGATCCACATCACTCGTCTGTTTGAACGCCTGTTTTATTTTCACCAGCGCTTCGCTGCAGTCTTGGAACAGGTAGTTCACCTTGCGAGAGTACACCCTGACCACGCCTAACATGAGCTGGCCGGACAGACGCAGCGCGAGTGGGGCGTCGGGGTTGATGATGGATTCTGTGTGTTGTTTCAGGGTGTGGCAAGGGTCCAGTGAGGGGAAGGGTGGGTCAGTTTGTGGGGTCAGGTTGTGGGGTCCGGGACGTGTTCGGGAGAGGGCAGAGGTGGAGTCTCCCCGCGTCGAGTCGAGATTGGCAAATTACGCGATTAATCGTGGCGCAACTTACGAACCGCAACCGCGACGTCGGTTTCCGTGATTTGCGATTTCCGCAGCCGCCGGTCAAGGTGCGCGGCGATCCAGATCGTCCCGAGCGGGCCTCGTTTGGCGAGGATGTACTGCGAGTAGAACATCGCGCGATCGAGTTATCGACTCAACGAAACGGAACCTGGGACGTGCCGATTTGCGAAAATCGCCACGACTCGGATTTCGGAAATCCGGGCGCCGCGAGAAACGAACCGCGCGCTCTTAAGTTGTTTCCGAACGCCGGAGCGGCTTCTCTTCGCGCTTCTCTGTGGGCGAAGGAAGGGCGCACACGCGTTCCCGCGCGAACCCACGCCGTAGGGACAGGGCGCGCGTGAAAGTGACTCGTCGAGGCCGGGCAATCTGTTTGGCAAGGCTTTGATTGTCAACTGCTATTTTTCAAAATCTGGCCAAAAAATGGCCAAAAGGCCAAAAAACGACGAAACGAGACTGTTTGCGCACTGCGAGGACTCGCACGAATTTCCCCTTTTGACCTCTGCACTTCCAACATGAATCATGCATGGCTGTGTACAACGCGACGTCCTCTATCTAAACGAGCCTATTTTCAGGTCAATCGGTGATCAGGCGGCTCCTCGGGGACGCCCAAGGTGAGGGTGATGTGAAGCGCATCAAGACCTTTCCTAAAAATAATCTACTCCCACGCATCCCCATCTTTCTTTTTGATTTTCGGCACCCCGTCCTCCCTGAACTCGACCCTCCCGTCCACCAGCGCGCTTAAGGCGTGCGGGAACACCTGGTGTTCTTCCTTCAACACCCTATGGGCGACATCATCCACAGAATCGGTTGGGAACACGGGTACCACGAGCTGCGCTAAAATCTTCCCCTCGTCGAACTGTTCAGTCACGAAGTGTATTGTCGGCCCCGTGACCCGCGCGCCGCTCGCCACCACCGCGGCGTGCACCGCGTTTCCGTGCATCCCCTTCCCCCCGAACGCAGGCAACAGCGCGGGGTGGATGTTCAGCATTTTCTTTTCGTACCGTTGGCAAAGCGCAGGGGGGATTAGGCGTAGGTAACCGGCGAGGCACACGAACCCGACGTTTAATTCATCCAGCGCCACCACCAACAGTTCAGGTGTCAACCCCACCCCGTCCGCCTTGTCCTGTTTCGTGGGGGGGTACCGGAGCGTGGGAATGTTGTTTTCCTGGGCCCACAGGACACCTCCGCAGTCCAACGCGTTGCTCACCACCACCGCGAGTTGCGCGTCTACCGAGCCGTCCTGCATCGCCGCGTGCAGCGCCCGGAGGTTGCTGCCGCCGCCGCTCACGAACACCGCGACGCGGTTTTTGTTGGGACGCCCATCGTCGCCAGCCGAAGCCGCAGTCGCGGCACGTACAAAACGCCCTCTCCGCGAAACTTTGGGGGTTTTCCCAACCCTCAAGACCCCCGGGTGGTGCCACGCACGTTGCGCGGAGACGCACGACATCGCCAGCGTCGGCGTGGCGCCGCGCGCGCCCGTGGTGTGACACACGCTCCGGAAGGGAGAGGTTTAAATAGTTTGGAAAAAGGAACTTGTCTGCTAAAAAACACACCCGCGATGGATTGATCTCTGTCTCCGCGCCGTCTGTTCCGTTGATCAAAAAATACAATTAAGTTACAACACAGTTCTCTACGCATCCTCGTCCTCGTCGCTCTCGTCGCTCTCGGTGTCGTCCCTCGGTCGTCTTGTTCGGTTTTTAATAACCTCGATGGGCGGGAGGTCCGAGTCGGTTGAATAATCTCCGCCCTCTGAATTTTCATCATCGTCTTTTTCGCCGTCGCCGCCGAGACCACTAACGTCTTCACCACCCCCACTACTACTAACCTCGTTAAACAACTCAGGCCACCGGCCATTTTTCCGCATCTCCTTCTGTTGTATGTCATACAACGCGCGGGTCATCTCGCCCGTTATTTTGTCTTTGTTCGCATCGTCATCTTCCAAATCCTCCCCATCAAACCTTGCCACGATGAAGCTCCCACTCCGTACCCACAGGATCTTGACGAACTTGCTCGGGATGCGGCACAGAGTGTGCGAGGCGTCTGGTTTCTGCACCTGTTTCCAAGGAAATGAAAGGGGGGGTGGGGGGGGTTAGACACGGTTCCCGTACGGGACGGGTACCGGGTGCGAGATGAAAAGGTTTTTTTTTAAGCGGCGGCGGCGGTCGAGACGGGTTCGCGATGGGCTTGAGACCTGGTGGTACCTCAAGTTACCACTCCACAAAAAAAAACACGTACCTCTATGTGGTTCCCCCCCCTGAGCTCAACCACCCGGCACACGAGCTCGCACTCCTCCAAATCAGGGCACGGCTCGTCCACGAGCTCGCGCACGTGCTTGCGTCGCCGCGACATTTTAGTGCCGAGTGATGCGCACTTGCAGCGAGTTGCTGTCAAAATATTCGAACCTCAAATAAGCAAGTTAGATTCCACCCGCGCGTCCACCACGACCGGCCACGTCCGGTGCCCACCCGCGCCATGGCGTCGCCCTCCTCGCCGATGTTCTTCCCCATGAAGCTCGTGGTGGTTGGCGACGGCGCGGTGGGGAAAACCTCCATGCTGCTTTGTTACACCACGAACACGTTCCCCACGGATTACATGGCCACGGTTTTTGACAACTACGCGGTGAACGTCCCGTGTGGGGAAAAGACCGTCAACCTCAGTTTGTGGGACACCGCCGGGCAGGACGAGTACAAGCAGTTCAGGCCGTTGAGTTACGCGGACGCGGACGGGTTTATTTTGGCGTTTTCGTTGGTGGACCCGTCCAGTTTCGACAACATCGTCACGCGGTGGGCCAAGGAGTTGAAAGCGCAAAAGGAGTTACGAGATCTGCCGCTTATTTTGGTGGGCACGAAGTTGGATTTGCGCGCAAACGGCGGGCGCAACGGCGGGGGCCAAGGCGTGGTTTCCACGGAGATGGGGGAGAAAATGCGCAGACGAATCAACGCCAAAGCCTACGTGGAGTGCAGCGCGCTTACGCAGGATAATTTGAAGAAAGTGTTCGACGTGGCGGTGAGCGAAACCGCGGGCGCCATGTTCGGAACCGCAAAGACTTCGCTGAACGAAACCGGCGCGGGCGGGTGCTGCAGTATCTCGTAAGAGTGGAGTGGGTGGAGTTTGGACTGTAGGGACGACGGCCTGTAATGCCACGAGTGTAGCGCTGTGGACGGTGCCACGGAATTAATCAACTCAGCAACGACTCAACAAACAAACACGTACTCCCCGGTCCTACTCCGCTTTTGGAAAAGGCGCGTCCCACCGCAGATGCTCGCTCGCCGGCGAAACATCGGTGACATCCGAGACGCGCCGCGGCGTACGGCCGAGAAGATCCGACGATTTGTCCTCGCCCCAGTTCGTCCGCGTGGTACCGGCTACGACGGTTTTCGGCCGTTGCGGTGGTTCATGTTTAGTGCGTTGCGTGTCTTCAACATTCGCGTTTTTGTCATTGGCGTGCGCCAAGGCGTACCCGCCGCTCACGACGTAGCGCCAAATTCCCGACCCTACCTTCTTCGCGACCGAAACGTGCGTGCGCACAAAGTTCGCGACGTTTGTAGTCGTCGGCACGACACCGTGCGCACCGGTTTCCGCGAATTTCGAAACACCAGTTGCTAAAGAACCGAGCACGGATAAGTGCTTGGTACAAAATTGCGCTAAAAACGAGTACGTCGGCAAGACGCCCGACTTGAAGAAAAGTCGGTCGATACCTCGGCCAGCCGCGGCGAGGTGCGCCGCGAATACCTTACGCATGATCGTTTTTGATTCGCCGTATCGCGGCAAAGGCCAGTTCCCAAACACGACACAAACCGCGAGCGCCGCGATTGGCGCGACGCGCGCAGTTTGCTCAACTTTTTTATACACGCCGAGAACGACTCTTCGCCGCGCCCCGCGCCGCGCGAAGCGGTCGCGCCGGGACTTGGATCGCGAAACCGTGAACGAGTTGAACTTTGACGGGGTGGAAAGAGGCCCCCGGTTCGCTGTGTTTTCATCGGGTGACGCGTCGTATGCGTCGTACGTGTCGTACCCGTCGTCTCCATCGTGCCCGTCTCCTCCCGCGGTCGTTTCCCCCACCAGCCCTAACTCGCGCGCGTACTTCGTGACCGCGTTGTAGTCGTCTTTGAAGTCGCCCTCCCCCGGCGCGAAACGCGGCTTGAATGCGATGGCGAGCTTTTGTAAATCCCCGAGTAAGTCGTCGCCTTGGCCGGGGGAGAGGAGCGCTTTTATAAAGGTGAACCACGTTTTTGTTTCAGCAGCCGCCGTAGTCTCCGCTTCACTCACATTCGCCTCATCCGCGTCTTCGTGACGGGTTTCGTCCGAAACAGAGGTCAAGTCGGAAGTCAAATCCTGAAACAGCCGCGCGGCGTGTCGCACGCGCTCCACTTGGAGAAATAGCGCCACCTTCGTGGCGCTGCTCGCGGCGTCCGCGGTTTGGAACACCGCGTCTTTCGCGTTCATTGCGGGCAGACCGGCCCATTGCCGCGCGCCGTTTCTCAAAACCGTCGTTACCTCCGCGATGTCCTTCCAAGTCAACTCCTTGTCATCGTCGTTCATGGCCTCGCTTTTGTGAATGAACGCAAACGCAAACGCGTTCACCGAGACGTTGCGCAAATCCTCGCTCCGCAAACCGCACGCGCCCGCGGCGAGCGCGTACTCGCTGTGATTGTAAAGAAAAGTGTCAGTCAACTTGTATTGCGCAAACAGTCGTGATTGTGATGTATGGGGTAAACGTTAAATAGTCAAAGAGGAGCTGTAAACAGTCGGCTGGATTTGGGAAAGCGCCGAAAAACACGCACCGCGAAAGCGACGTGGCGAAAACCCCGGGGTCGTCCGTGGAAATCGTAAACGGGTGGTTGGCTTTGTGCACGAGGCCGAGGTGGTGTTTTTGCGCCGCGGCTGTGGTGGTTGAAGAAGCGTTGTCTTTCTTTGGTGTCCCAGCTTCGTCTTCTGTGTCTTTTCCTTGCTCTTTTGAAACAACACCCTCCTCGATACTCCCGGTAATCGCGTTGCTCGTGATACAAAGCTCGATTGGGATTTTCAGCGCTTTCAGTTTGGACCACAGCGCGTCATCCCGTACGGTCCAAACGCAGTGCCCCAAGCGCTCCGGTTTGAAACGCAACATGTGTAACTCCTCCTGTTTGTTGCAGACTTCGCCGCAGTGCAGGGTTATGGGTAGGCCGTTTCTTCGCGCCAGCCGCAACGCCGGTTCCAACGTCGTGGACCACCGCCCCACCGTGGGGTTCCCCGAAACGTCAACCCCGACGACGCCGCAATCGGTATCACGCAGGTACGCAGCGAGACGCACCGTTCGCTTCGCCTCCACGAGCGTTTCCTTTCGGTCGATGGACAGGATCAACCGGGCCACGACCACGACGTCTTGTTGTTTCCGTCCGCGTAGTGTCAGTAGCTCTTTCGCGACGTGTACCCCGATCGCCATGCCAACCAAAACAGCGCCGCAGTAGCTCTCCTTACTCACGTTCCGGTCTGGGTAGTCCTTCGGTGTTGTTCGCAGTTCCAGGTACACCACGCCGTCCAGCGCGAAATCCACCACCGCCTCCGCGGCGACCCTGGTGATCGCGTCGTGACCGGTACAAAGCTCGTGAATCGCGCCGAACAGCCCGAAACAGGCTTGCAAAGATCGGTTACCTTCGAAGGGAGATCGGTGCGCGCTGTCATCGACGAGCGCGTTTTGCACGGACGCTAAGGTTGTCGTGCCTTGTTCCGTGTCCTTGTCCGTGTCCTCCCCTCCCTCCGTCTTCTTATTCGCGGCCAAGTCAAGCAGCGTCAATTCCCGGACGCACCCGTTGAGGTGCGCGTGGAGCTCTACTTTGGGTAACGTGCGACACGCGGGGATGAAGCGCCGGACGCGTCGTTCCAGGGCGTCTTCTGTTTTACCATCCGCACCCGCGGACGCGTCTCCCTCGGTGCTTGTCCCTCCGTTTGTTGAGTCGACGTTTTCCCAAACATCTTCGCCTAGGAACGGCGGTGCGTTCGCCGCGTGGCTCGCGACTTGAAGATCAAACGCGCTGGGCTGCGTTTCCGTGTCGAGCGCCTCATCTGGAACGTCCGTGCCGTAACACGCGAGCGCCTGCGCGACGCGATTTTTTACGCGTAGGAAGTGTGTCCAGTCAGTTTGAGACCAGTCATCGTGGGTACCTCCCATCGCCCCAGAAACCGGTTCCGAAGACATCGCCGGAACGAGCGTGCCGCGGACGACCGCGACGCCGTCGCAACCGGCCCAGGACGGCGCCGGGTACGTGTGTGGTCCACAGATCCGCAAGAAAGTTTTGGCGCCACTACTCAAAAATAAAATCGCGAGTGGAGTTTCTCGGACTCGCTTTTTACCGCCGCCGCCGACTCGTCCCATCTCGTCCGCGTCGCACCCCCACTCCTCTCCGCGCGTGACACCGCCTTCGTCGGTCCGGAGGGCGGTCGCGGTGCGTCCGATGCACAGCGCGCGCAGACCGCGTCCGGAGACGGTTCAATCTCCAACCGACGCGGCGTCCACAGATGCGTCTGGGAAACGTCCGAGAGTAGGGACTGGTGATGATGCGCGCGACGGGGCGAAGGATGGTAACGCGAGCTTGACCGAGACCACCACCGGGGACGTCGATACCACCGACGGTAACAACACCGAGTTTTCTCAAGAGCCTGGGTGGAAACCACGGACGGACATCGAGGAGGTGTTGGCGGCAGGGGGTACGCGGATCCCGGCGAGTGGCGCGGGGCACGGGTGTTTGCACGACGTTGTTTACCCGTTGAACTGGCACCCACCAAAGGACGCGGGGCGGTACGACCCGAACAACCCCGCGAAGCGGTACAACTTCGAGTTGGACACGTTTCAAAGAAAATCAATCGAGGTGATGGAGGCTGGTGAATCCGTGATGGTTGCGGCGCACACCAGCGCGGGCAAGACCGTGGTGGCTGAATACGCCATCGCGATGAGTTTGCGAGACGGACAACGCGTGGTGTACACCTCTCCTTTGAAAGCTTTGAGTAACCAGAAGTACCGCGAGCTCCAACAAGAGTTCAAAGATGTGGGTTTGATGACCGGCGATACCGTGATTAACCCGGACGCGTCTTGCCTTGTTATGACCACCGAGGTGTTAAGAAGCATGCTTTATAAAGGCGGCGAGGTGATGCGCGAAGTCGGGTGGGTTATTTTCGACGAAATACACTGTGCGTATTGTGGGCTTTCCCAAATCCAAACACGGTTTGATGCCCCGTCCGTGACTGTTTACTCCGCTGGTAACGCTTACTGGCGTACTGGCTACTGGTGACTCTTACTGGCGTACCGGCAACTGTTGTGTGCTGTTTGCCAATCGCCCAACACAGATCACCCGCGCTCGAGAGACTCGCGACTGACGCTTTTCTTGTACAAATCGCAGACATGCGCGACACCGACCGCGGCGTGGTTTGGGAGGAAACCATCGTGGGGTTACCTGACAACGTGCGGTTCGCGTTTCTCAGCGCCACGATTCCAAACGCGAAGGAGTTTGCGGAGTGGATCGTGCACGTGAAGAAGCAACCGTGCCACCTGGTGTACACCGACTTCAGGCCGACGCCGCTCGAGCACTACATCTTCCCGTCGGGGGGCGACGGTGTTTATCTTTGCTACGACCGGGAGAACACGTTTCGGCACGACAATTTCCTAAAAGCAATCAACGCCGTGGCGCCTGCGGGTGACGGGTACGCGTCAGGCCGGGTCGCGAACCGGGAAAACGTGGCGGAGGCGGAGGGCGTCGGGTCTAGCAAAAATCAAAAAACCTCGAAAACAGGCGCCGGGAGCGATATTCAAAAGATCATCAAGATGGTACGTGTTGTACTTCTCGAATCCCGGCCTCCCTGTTTGCCCATACAAGACTGACACTTTCTTTTATTTATCATAAGGTCACCACCAAGAACTACGACCCGTGTATCGTGTTTGCGTTTAGTAAAAACGAGTGCGAGCAGTTAGTCACGGATTGCGAGGGTATCGACTTGAACAACGAAGACGAGAAGGTAATGGTGGAGACGATTTACCAAAACGCGCTTGACGACTTAACGGAGGACGACAAAAGGTTGCCACAGGTCGTGGCGTTGCTTCCCACGTTGCGGCGAGGCATTGGAACGCACCACGCCGGTTTGCTACCGCGGTTAAAAGAGATTGTCGAGATTTTGTTTCAAGAAGGCCTCGTGAAAGTTCTCGTCGCGACGGAAACCATGTCGACGGGGCTGAACATGCCCGCGAAAACCGTGGTGTTCACCTCCCCACGGAAGTTCGACGGCGACGGGTACCGGTGGATCTCGAGTGGCGAGTACGTCCAGATGAGTGGCCGCGCCGGCCGCAGAGGGTTGGATGACAAAGGCTTGGTGATTCTTATGATCGACGAGCGCATGGACCCGAAAGGTACGTATTGCATTTCCCAAATCCCGCCTCCCTGTTTGACCATACAATACTGACACTTTTCTGGCAAAACTCAAAAGTCGCGCGGGATATGCTTTACGGCAAGAGCGACCCGTTGGACTCAGCGTTCCGGTTAACGTACGGGATGATCACCAACTTAACGCGGTTGGAAGGGCACGACGCGGAGAGCCTCACGAAACAGAGCTTCGCGCAGTTCCAACGAGAACGCAAGGTCCCGCTGCTTGTTAAAAACGTGGAAGATTTGGAGCTGGAAAAAGATTCAATGGAAATCCCAAACCAGAAATCGGTCACGGACTACGTCGCGATTAGCGATACCTTAGCCACGCTAAAAGCGGAGTTGCGACAGGTTCAGAACCTTCCCCAACACGCGGCACCTTTCCTGTCGCCCGGGCGGCTTTTGAAAATTTGCGTCGAGGATCCTGAATCCTTGATCGGCGCGTCTACCGCGGCGGGGGTGGACGGTGGGCGGGCGATGAGGCACGCCTCTCGGGTTTCCTCGGAGTGGGCGGTCTTGGTAAGCCACGACCGACAACCCGGTGGTGGCGACCACAACAAATACGAGCTGGAGGTGTTGTGCGTGACGAGTGAAGGTAAAAAAGGCGCGTGGGAAATCCAGCAGATGCAACGTGTTCCACAACCCAACCCCCTGGAGTTTGGGGTTAAAGGGGACAAAAAAGATGACCCGGTTGCTGAACAAAAGCTACAGCGGGCGCAACAGACACACGACACGTATCAAACGTACGCTCCCCGAGTCGTGACGATTCCTTTAACCCAGGTTGACCTGTTTTCGTCCGTCAGGGTGTACCTGCCGAACAACCTGAAAGCGCAAAGCGAGGGAAAAGTCCGCGTTCGCGAATCCTGTCGCGAGGTTTTAAAACGGTTCCCGGTGCGTATGTATTGCGTTTCCCAAATCCGTCACACTGTTGTTTTACCTCTAACGTTGGTGACTGTTCGGACCGATTACCCTGACTGTTGTCCATACATCGTCCAATACACGCCCAACAAATGGACTGACACTTTTCTTTTTGGGAAAAAGGACGGCGTGCCTGCGTTGGACCTGGAAAAGGACATGAGGATCACCACGAAACTGTTCAGAAGCTTGACTAGCAAAATCGACCGGCTCACGGGGATGCTGAGCAAACACCCGCTCGCGTCCGATCCGGACGACGCGCAGTTGAGCATTGTTTTGGAAAAATTCGCAAAGAAGCGAGACGTGATCACGCGTATTCAAATCGCGAAACGCGCGGTTGCAGACGCGCGAGGCACGGTGAAGAAGGATGAGCTTTTGAAGCGCTTGAGAGTTTTGCGACGGCTGGACCACCTGCATCCGGATGAAAACGTCGCGCTCGTGAAAGGCAAGGTTGCGTGTGAAATGCAAACAAGCGACGAGCTCGTCGCCACGGAGCTGGTTTTCGACGGGACGTTCAAGGAACTGGATCCCGGGTCAGTGGTGGCGCTCGTTTCCGCGCTGCTTTGGCGCGAAGGCCAAGGCGACGCGGGGGACGTGGTGAAAAAGATGTCCAAGGAAGCGCAGCGGGCGTACGAGAAACTCCAAGACGCGGCGAGAGTAGTGGCGAAGCACGAAGCTGACGTGGGGCTGGATGTGGAGTCGGGACCTGATTCGAATGGAGGGGGAGGCGCAGGGAAAGGCGGAGGCGGCGGAAGCACCAGGCAAAACACGGAAGCGGGCGACAAGTTCCGCCCCGAGCTGATGGACATGGCGCGGCGGTGGATGGAAGGCGCGCCGTTTAGCGAAATCATGAAGATGGCAAACAGCGAACGGAAGATGTACGAAGGATCAATCGTCCGCGCGTTTCGACGAGTCCAGGAGTTTCTGCGGATGCTCGCGGCGGGCGCGAGGGTGGTTGGGGAAACCGAGCTGGAACAGAAGTTTGACAACGCCGCGGACAAGATGATTCGCGACATCGTGTTTTGCGACTCGCTGTTCGCGCCGAAATAAAGGGACTGTAGTTCTTACGGGTAGTTGGGTGTTGTGCCGTGTTCTTATTTATACGAACGACCTACGTGTTAACCACGATTGGAGTATGAATAACGACTCAGCACCTTTCTTGATAAAGGCCTTTGTAACCACGAAAAGAAACCGAATAAAGCGCAAACACTAGTTGAAACATCACAATCGATCCTTCTCGTTGCTATTCGCGACACCCTCTACCGACGTAAAAATCCATCACACCCCTTAACGAATTAAGCGTTCGTGGACCCGTTCTTCAGCCTCGCGGCGTTGCGCCTGGCTTCCTTGGCGCCGATCCTCCGGGGGTTCTCCGCTTCCTTCTTCACCGCCTCGGTGGCTTCTTGAAGGATAACCTCAACGTGGCACGGTGAGGACATGTAGGGGTTGATGCGACCGTGCGCCCTGTACGTGCGCCGGCGCTGCTGCACCGCCCTGTTGACCTGGATGTGGTACACGGAAAGGGAGTCCACGTCGAGGCCTTTGACCTATTTAGTTGAAAGAGTAGGTGGGTAAGGGAGGTTAGCGAGGGATGGGTGGAAGGGTTTGCGCGCGGAGAGTTTTCTTTTCTTTCTAACCACCAACTTTTGCTTTTTTTAGCGCACTAGTTAGTCTTGGAAAACGGAAAACGCGAAAACCCTGGCAATGCGACGATGCTTGTCTTGCGATCGTCCGGCGTTCGCGCGCGCCGGTGTCGCGTCGGGCCTTTTGTCGGCGGCACGTTTGTTACAAGTGTGTTTCACTGACAACGAGTCACGCTTCGATCAAAGGTGTTTCTGGCGGTCGCGTCCGTGGTGGGCACCGGTTTACGTGTGGGTCGGCGCGATGCGTCAAAAAGAAAAGCCCGCCGCGAAGCGAGTTGCAAAGATTTGCCGTCGTCGCCATGCGACACGCACCTCCGCGTTTGATTCCGCGTTCTTCAGGATCCCGAGGAGCGCTTCCGCGGACTTCTTGGGCCAGCGGCCTTGGCCGTTGGTGGAGCCTTCGTTCTTGGCCTGCGCGGTCCGCCCGACGCCGCCGCAGTACCGGCGGAACACGATGCACCGGCGCATGGCGATGACCTCCTCCAGGTACTTCTTCGCCTCCGCCAGCTCCATCTTCTTGATCGCCATGGCGGTCTCCCGCATGTTCTTGAAGTGCGTGCGCAGGTCGGACCCCCGTGCCTTCGCCGACTTCGTCACCTCGCCTTCCCGAGCGTAAGCCACCATTGCGTGTACGCGACGAACTGCCGTGCGTGCGCCGTGAAAGAGGGCAGGCGGAGGAAGACGATACGGGTTTTATTAGCGCTAGGGTCTTGGAAAAAATGGCTTGGTGAGCAGAGGCAAAACTGGCATGATGACGGCTTTGTTTGACGCGCGCGCTTTTTGGTCATTTTGTTTTTGCAGCGTGCCAAGATTCGCTCGCCGCTCCTTGTTGCACCATTCGCCAAGGCGCCACGATGGCGGCGACGCACGAGTCCCTCGCGCTTCTCGCGGCGGTGCGAGGGCTAGATATCAATTGCGGCGAGGTGAGCGACGTGGAGGTAGAGGAGTTACGGGCGGCGTTGCGTGATGCCAAGGACTCGTTGGCGAACCCGCTTTGCTACCCCGCAAAGAAACTCGAAGATCGCGCCGTCGTCAAGCGAGGCACGGTGACGGTGAGGGGGCGGGAAGTACGCCTAGGCGCACTGGACATAGACAACGCGCTTATGCTGAGGTACGTTTCCGGATCGAGATCCGTACGCCCGGTGTGGGGTTGGGGAAGGGTCATCATTGGGGTGGCCAACAGGTCGACCCCATGAGACTCGGGTTGCGATTAGGCCCGTTTCCTTCAGATGGGCACTATTAAAAGTCGCGCGCGCTTTCTTTTGGCACTCAACGGCCCCCGAAGGTCGGGTTCCGGGTGGGGCGAAGTTAAAACTTCCTCCGCTTGACACGTTCCGGTGGCACTCCAACTCCTTTCCCGTACTTTCGGTGTCGCGATCTGACCAATCCTTGTCAAACCACTCCCTTCCGCGACGACCCATCCATTTGCAAATTCATAAAAAAACTAAAACACAAATAACAAAAACTCAGCGAAACCTTCGATTTGAACGAGATCGTCGCCGTGGAGCTCCTCGTGGCGTCCGTGGAGCGCGGGTCCCCCCCTGAGGATTGCTTGACACACGCGGCCGGGATGTTTCTTCGGGAAAGGCAGCACTTGTTGGAGTCGCTTTGCCGGTTACTACGCGCGGTGTCCACGCCGGAGGAGTGGGCGCCGGTTGATCAACGCGCGAAACAAGCGGTGGATTCATTCGTCGCCGAAATTCTCCGTGGGGGCCAAGGTCAGGGTCAGGGTCAGGGCTCAGGGTACGGACTGAACAACCCGGAAACACAAACCCTGGTGGGAAGGTTGGTTGAGGTTCTGGCATCGCCGTTTCCTGGGCAGGTCACCGCGCAGCAAGCGCGTGTGTCACCTCTAGCGTACGTAGTGCAGACCCCCGGCGGCGCGATGGGAACGCCGGGGGGAACGTCGCTGGTACCTGTTGCGGGTGCGCCCGTGGAAGGTGACCCCGACCCTGCGCAGTGCGCCGCCGCGCTGGAGTTTGTCACGGACGAAAGAGGCCGGCCTTGTTTGAAACAGGACTGGCTGGCACACGAGCGGAAACTATTGGCGGAGGCTTTGTTTCACGCCGTGCAGTGCGGTTGGCGGGTTGGCGGTGACGACGACGAGACGAAAACTAAAATCGTATCGCCGACCGACGCCACGAACTTGGTGAAGCTGTTAGCGGACGTCGCCGCGCCCGCTTTGGCGGTGGCGGCGGCTGATGTCCGCGCCAGAGCCGCGGCGCTTGAGAGCGGTAGTAGCAACGGCGGCGCAAACGCGACCGGGGCGGCGCACGTAACCGCACTCGGCGCGCGCGTCGGCGCCGCGGACGCGCTCGGGGAACTCGCCGTCGCCGCGGCGGATGAGCTGCCCGCCGCGATTGCGATTCTCTTCGCCGTGGCCACCGCGATGACCCCGGATGAGACGGGCGACGACAGCGACACCTCCAAATCCAACACCGCAAAGAAAGCAATCGCCACCAACGCAGCCGCGGTGCTGGAACAAGCCATCAAACACGCGGAGGACAAGCACCGGAGAGCGAGGTACGTATTTCCCAATCACCACACACCGCCTCCCTGCTCGGCCCGATTACCGATTACCACGACTGTTTACTCATACACATTACGAGAGACTGACACTTTCTTGTTTATCGTGCCAGGGACGGCGACGACGCGGACGCCGCGGTGGCGGCGGCGGCGCGGAACCCGCTGCGATCCGCCGCGCTCGGCGGCGGGTTTGGCGGTTTGATGTTCAGGGGGAACCAGGAGCGCTCGGCGTCAGACGACGCGGCTACCGAAATCGCGGGGATGACCGTTTCCGTGCTGGAGTTTTGTCGGTTGTGCAAAGGCTTGGCGGTGCTCGGTACGGGCGACGGCGACGACGAGCGCAACCAGGTACGGCCCCGCGCGTTTCCCAAATCAGGCGGCACCGGCCGTTTGATGCCACGCATGGAGCGCGGTTGAGACACACGGTACAGTGCACCAGAGTTTATGACTGTTTACTCACTGTACGAAAATCGCCCAACACTCCCGACTGACAGACGTACTGACCCTTTTCTTTCGCAACACCAGTCCGCGAAACAAGAAATCGTCGCAGCTTCCGACGCCGGCGCGCTCACCGCGCTTCGTTGCGTTTTGTCAACCGGTACTTTCCGCGACGACGCGGACACGAACCGGCTGGTTTACCTAAACACCGCGCACCGAGCGCTTCGCTGCGCGATGGCTGCGGTAAGTATTTCCCATTTACCACATTCCCTCCCTGATTGCCCATACGAGACTGACACTTTCTTTTTTATTTCTCAGGCGTTGCGCGATCCCGACCTCGGCGAAGCGCTCGCCGCGGTGGCGCCGGCGATGACGCTTGACCAGATCCAGCGGGAAGAGCGACACCTGGTGGCGACGGAAAACTCGCCGAACAACGGCGGCTTCGATTCGTACGGCAACCCGGTTCCGGTTGAGGGTCGTGACCAACGAACTGGTTACCCGGGTAACGAGACTAACTACACTTACGGATACGGAGCGGAAGGAACCGACGACCCGCACGCGTCGGAGGGCGAGCGCCTGTTAGCGATGCGCCACGAAGAGGACGCGACGAGAGAGGCGCCCCTGGTGAGTATGTGCAAAGCCCTAGGTGAGCTGTACAGGCAGCTGCCTTTGCTCGCGGAGCGCGATGTGCGCGTGGTCGGGGGTGGAGGTTCGAATCCCACGCAGGACGGCACCGGCACCGCCCGAGCCTTCCTGGACGCTATTTGCGAGTGGGAACACTCGGTGAGTTCCTTGGCCGCGATGCTGGAGTTGCTGGGCGCGATTTCTGGAAGTGGCGAGGCCGGTAAGCAAGACGCTTTTAGTCGGCTGCAAACGCCCCCTCCAGGCAGCGCGGTGGCGTGGGACCATTTCCTCAGCGCCGTGAGCGGGTACAACAGGTGCGTATTGCATTTCTCAAATCCCAACACTGTTTACTGCTCCTCTTTGAGTGCACTAGTAACATTTCCTTCTTGTAAAACTACAATACATCAAATGTAGACTGTTTGCCCATACAGTACACCCATATACTCAAGACTCAAGACTGACACTTTTAGAATCCAACCCAAAACCAGGCGGTTCGCGTACGGCGACGACGACGAAAACGACGACCCGCGTTTCGTGAAAAACAAAAACGGGGGAAACAACGACCCGCGCGGGTTTCGAGACGGAACCACCCACCTCGGATCCGGTTCGCACTCGCGACAAACCGCGGTTTTGGACCGTGAGATGCCCGAAGATGACGTGACCGGTATGATTGCGTACCTCGACGTTTTGACGTGCGTGTTGAGTGACGGCGCGGGCGGCGGTGACGGTCGAGGGCATGACTCTCGTCGCGGTACCGACGCGCTGTTCCAATCGCGCGTGGCGTGGCTGGAACAGCGCAGCGGGTGCGATTTGCTCGACCAACTCTTGCGTTTGCACGCCAACCCGGTTCCGGCGACGCTGAAAGCGCAGCTTTTGCGGTGCGTACACGCAATCGCGGTTACCGACGCGGGCTCCGCGAACGAGGTTTGGGGGTTACTGGAACAGCAAGCCGTGCTGCAAAGCAACGACCACCCGGGGGGGGAGGAGGTTGCGCAGCGGCGAGGGGAAGGTATCCGGAGTGCCGCGTCCTTCGGTGACGCCGCTTTTGGTAACCCCCCGTCGTACGACGCGAACCCGGGTCACGCGTACAACAGCAACACGTCGGTACCCCACCCGGGTGCGTACCACCCGTACGGTACCCAGTCTGACTTTTCCGCCGGTCGGGGGGGTAACTCGGGGAGGTACGGCGCCGCCTCGGGGGGGTACGGCGCCGCCTCGGCGGCGCGGCAGCGCATGTCGCAAGACCTGCGGCAAACCGAGTTCGACAACCAAACCCTTCAGTTGAAAAGCCAGCTCCTCGTCCCGGGCGCTGATTTATCGTACGAGTTCCAAAACGCGGAGGCGCGGTCGGGTTCGTACCCGCACGCGAGGGCGTACGTCGCGCTCGTGAACGACTTGCTGGTAAGTATTTCCCACCCACCACGTTCCGCCTGCCTGATCGCCCATGCTCGTTTTGCGAAGGGAACAGTACCACCAGAAGGGACTATTCCCTCTGCTCAGTACCCTGACTGTTTACGTAATACCAATCCCGGATATACGCGCGCGTCCGACCGACTGACACTTTCTTTTTTATCGGGCCAGGTGACGTGCGCTACGAGCGGAACCGGCCCGGCGCGTCGGGCGGGGCGCGACTCCCTGGTTGCCTTCCGGTTCATCCGAGACAAAGTCTTCGGCGACTTGAAACGACGCCGACACAAGTCACAGGAAGAGCGGTGGTGGATGGCGCGTGACGCGCTTACTCATTTCAGCATCCAGCTCGGGATCTGGGTGGACGCGGTTGGGAGGGGGCAGGAGAGCGCCAATCCTGATTTCGACGGCGCGACGAATCAGTCCGGGAACGACACCCGAGGGTTTGGAGTTGGCGGTGTCGCCCGAAACGCGCCCGAGGGCACCCACGAAAACCAAAACAGCCCCACCTCCGCGCCAGGGCACGAGTTAGTCATGGATTTCCTATCCAACGGCCCCACGTTCCGAGGAGTACTGGCCGTGCTCTCCGTGGGCGCCGAGAGGCTCGCCGCGGAGCGAAGCGCGCCGCACGGCGAAGGTACGGCCTTGCGCGTTTCCCAAATCCAACACACTGTCTGATGCCTCTCTTTGAGTGCACTACTCGCTTTGAGTGCACTACTCGCGATGTATGTAGCATTGCCAGTACCGATAACACTTACCAGTACTGGTTACTCTTACGAATACATCACAAGTGCACTGTTCGGCCCGATTAATTACGCCCGACTGTTTGCCGATTGTCCAGAGTAATTACTCACACAAGTTACGGGAAGACTGACACTTTCTTTTATTTCTCTCAGCCCTCGAAGCAACCGTTCGGTGCGCCCTGGACCTTTTAAATCAGGTCTTCGAGGTGGATCAACAAACCCTCACCGACGCGAAAGCGCAAGCGTCGCGCATTGGCGGCGCCAAAGCCGCACAGGCGCTCAGTTTGGAACCCCTCCACGTGACGTTGCTAAGGGACCCTACAATATGCGGGTGCGTGTTGGGTTACGCGCGGTACCGGTTCGACGCGAAAGTGTCGCTTGTTTCGGTTCAAGTTTTAGCCCACATGTCCCGACGAAAACCCGACCTGCTTCACTTCCTAAGCGACGGCTGCGTGGCTAACATCGTCAACGGCGCGGCTTCGTGTTTGGAGAGCGCCGCGAACGTGCAGAACGACTCCGGGTTCGGGCTGGACGATTCCAGTGATAGGGAAACGACAAACGCGTATCCGCATTCCGTGACCGCCGGGGGGGGAACCGGTAACGCGGTCACAAGCGCGGGCGCCGCAGTGCTGGAGCTTATTCTCGATTCCCTTCCACAACCCGCGCCGAACGTGGCGCACGTTTTGTTAGGTTTCGACCACCGGAAAACGGTTGAGACATGCCGTTTGAATCCGTTCGGGGACAAGTTCAACTGTCTCTCCGTGCTTCTGGAGCTGTTGGAAACCACGCCCCCGTCGGTGGTGTCCCGCGACTACCAACAACCCTCCGTCGCGCCCCCCGAAGCGGCGGCTCGGGTTCTTTTCGAGCTGGTATCAGACCCGCGAACCGCGCCCGCGGCCCTGGAGTGTGTGTGCGACTGGCCACCAGGGGCGCCTGGAGGGCAACAGCGACTGGCGCTGTTATGCGCGGACGCGCTCGCCGCGACCCCTCCGAACGACCCTCAAAAACGACCCGCCGCGGCGCACCACCGAGCCTGGGTACTCAGAATCGCCGCCGCGGCGCTTGATTACGTGTGTACGTATTGGGCCTTTCCCAAATCCTGACACTGTTTGCCGTTTGTCCCCAGAGTAATTACTCACTCACATGGCCCGAAAGACTGACACTTTTCGTGGACACAATCACAGCTCCCGATCCTTCGTCGCAGTTTCCAATCGAGACTCTGGAGGATTTGCCGCCCCTCGCCGCGGCGATCGCGCGGGCGGCGCTTTCGCGCGAGTCGTTCGAGTCGGTTCCGAACGAAATGAGCTCTTCTTCGCGCGATTCGTTCTCCGTGGTGGAGAGGCCGCGACTCGCGGCGCTCGAACTCCTCGCGACCACCCCGGCGCCTGCCTTGCCTCCGCTGGCGGCGGCGGCGGCAGCGCTGGACGGCATCGCGATGAGCGAGGCGTGTCAGCGCGCGCGCCAATCGCTTGGCGTGGACCGGATGTTCACCGACCGAAGACCCACGCAAAGCGGCGGGATTTTCGAAATAACAAGCAGGGGCGACGCCGTGGTGTCCGTGTTGGCGCTCGGGGAGAAGCTTTTGCACGCGAGCGCTGCGTGGGTGGACGGGGTGGACGGCGGTCAGTCGATGAGTAATCCGTCGGTGAGTACCGCGCCGTTCGGCTCGGTGAGTAATCAGTCTATGAAAAACGCGGACCGGAGTTCGCTGAAGCTCGCGGTGCAAAGCGCGGTGCGTCAGGCGCGGGCGTTCAACGCCAGTTTAGAGAGCCACGCCGCGCATTTGCACCTGGTGAGCGCGTGGAGCGATTTGGTCGGGCTAGTTGCGGTGAGGTGCTTACCCCGGGGGGGGAGCCTCGGCGACGAGTACGGTGTGACGAACGCGGGGTACGTTTTGGATGGTCAAAATACCAAAACCGAGCCGTCAAGCGAAGTTTTATTCGCCCTGGCGGAGGGCGTTTTGGCGGCGCTGGCGTCAACTCCAACGCTTTTGGGGGGACAGTCACAAGACTCCCGGGACGGCGGCGGCGAGACCTGGTACCGGGTCAACGACGGCGCGCTCGCCAGGCTGGCGTCAACGTTGCTACGGTGCTTGAGGGACGGGGGCGACGTGCCGGTTGGTGTTGGTCGTCGTTCCCAACTTGACGAAGATGAAAACAGGTACGTATTCCCTTTCCCAAATCCGTCAACACACTGTTTGCCCATACAAGACTGACACTTTTCTTTCCCAATCTTTAGTCTCGATTCCAAAAAGCTGAGCGCCGACCTGGACGCCGCAATCGGCGGCGGCAACCCGGGGGTTGGCATCACGGACGTGGCCCGGGTCTTTGAAACTGATTGGCACCGATTCGTCAACTCAAATCAAACCCCCCTTCCCCCGTCCATGTGCAAGGCGCTTTTAAAGGGGCTGCTCTCGGCGTTGCGGCGAGGCGGCGATACCGCAGTTTCTAAAAGGTACGTGTGTATTTCCCAAATCCAAACACTGTTCACCGCGCCTGGTCGAGTGCACTAACACCCACAAGTGACTGAAACCCGAATCCAACTCGGGTGACTGTTTGCTCATACACACGGTACTGACCCTTTTCTTTACCCTAAAAGCGGCGGACTGGGTCTCGAAAAAGACGCGCGTGCCGAAACCTACGCCGCGCTTCTTTCCTTTTTGCAGTACGCCAAACCGCCGCGGGCGTTCGGACAGTTCCCGCTTTCCGTTTTGCGAATCGGGGTGGGGGATTTCGTTGGCACTGGTGGTGGCGGACGAGGCGACGCGAACGGAAACAACGGCGTTGGCCGACCCGCAGGTGACGTCGCCGGTGGCGCAACGGTAACCCCACCCGAGGTACACCAAGCCAGGCTCGCCGCGGAAAACGCGGCGCTTGCGCAGGACGCGCTTGAACAAAGCGTGGGGTCGTTGCTACGACGCGACGCCGTGTTCCTCGCGGAGCGGTTGGGGGCGGACATCGTGGATTCCTCGGTGGACGACGCCACGCGCGCCGTGGCCCTGATGGTGGTAAGGGCCTTTCCCAATCACCACATTCCACTGACTGATTGCCCATACAAGACTGACATTTCTTTTTTTACAATCAGGTGGAAGCGCTGCTCACGTCGCTGGCGCAAAGCGGTTCGAACTCGATGACCGGAACCTACGCCAAAGCAGCGCCCACCTCCATGTTGGGTAGTAACAACGCGGCAAGTAACCAAGATAGCTTTTACAAACAACACCCTGCGCGAACCCCGGGCGGCGTCGGTTCCGCATTTGCGAATGCCAAAAACGACCCGGCGCCGGTGACGGCGTTTTCGCGCGCCGCGTTTAACACGCAAACGCCGGGTAGGGGAGTTGGAGTTGAAGGTAACTTTGCTGGAGCTTCGGTTGGAGTCAGCCCTTCCCCCGCTACCGACCCGGCAACGGCGTCCCTGGTCCGCGCGCTCGCCCACGTTGGGGTTGTTAAACACTGCCTCGCGACGGTGGAACGAGCATCCTTGAGCGACGTCATTTTGCCCACAAACGCGGCAGCGAACCGATTAGCGTCGATCCGAGCTGCCCTGGGTGTGCTGTTGAGACTGGCGCAACTGCCCGGGGGTGGGGCGTTTGCGCTTTGCGAATCTGGCGCGATGCACGCGCTCACCGCGTGCGCCGCGATTGACGCGTACGCGCACGACTCCCCCGGCGACGCCGCCGCGAGCGTCGCGGGGACGGCGGCGAGAACCGCGCACTCTTCTTCGGAGGCGGCTTCTTTTGGAGCGCACAAAAACAACGGTTTGCGGATCGGCCACGGCGACGACTATTCGTGGGGCGACGACTTCGCGATGGACGAGGATTCGGATTTGGGACCCGGGTACGGTAACGACGGTAGGTACCACGGAAACGCACCCACGTTCCAAATGGACCCTTCCTTAGCCGCGTCCATCGCGGGCGCGTCGCCGGTCGCGCCGCCGCCCACGCCGCGACAACGCCACCACGCGCTTTTAGTACCCGTGTTGCGGTTAGCGGGCGTGTTGGTCAACGCCAACGCGCAACACTTGGCGGTTCGATCCGCGGGCGTGGCTTTCGTGCGACAGCACACCGCGGTGATTCACCGCGTGTTGGCGGACCGCAGCCGCGGGGCACACTTGTGCGACCTTAGCGAGCTGGAAGCCGCAGTGGTGGTGGTGGCGCGCTTGGCGGTGGCGAGCTTTAACGGTAATGGCAACGGTGGCGGTGGCGGCGGCGGCGGTGGCAACGGCGACGGCGACGGCTTTTCCATGCGTAACGCCGGGGGGGAAAGCAACGGGTCCGCCGGCGCCGCGTTATCATCAGCCTCCGAGTTCCTTCCCGCCCTGGACGCGCTTACCGTGGCCTTGGTGGGGGGCGATTGCAAGTACGACAGGTTCATCGCGTGCGCGTCTCACGATGGGGCGCCCATCCGCGGGACGAGCCACGGGAAGGTCTCCGCGGCGGTCGCGACGCAGGCGGCGGGGAGTAGGGCGGTCGCGGTGGGCGGCCTATCAAACGCCGCCGCCGCCGCCGTAGCGGCTCGGATGGAGCGGTCGTTGCGGTCGGTACGCGCGACGCTGGTGGCGAGCCAGCTTTCCTTGGCGGAACGCGGCTTGGCGCACTTCATGGCGGTCGAACTCGAAGGAGGGGAGGATTTCTCACCCGCCCCGAAACCCACCCTCGCGTCCTTCGCCAGGCTGGCGCTGCGGTGCGCGGAGGAGATGCGGGAGGAGTTGAGTTCGCGTCGGTCGTTGTTAACCGCGCTGGCCGCGGACGGCGGCGTGGGCGCCGCGGCCGCGGCGCAGAACGACGCGCGAGGCGGTGGGCAAAACTCGTGTTCCGCGGAAGCAGCCGCGGCGTCTTTCGCGTCTGGGCACGCCGGGGCGTTCTCCTGGTCCTTGGAGAGCGGCCGAGGAAACGGCGGGCACCACGACCGAGGCTCGCTTTTGAGTGGAAACTCGGTGAGTGCGAACGCGCGCGACAAAACGTCGGGCGCGTCGCTCGCCGCCGCCGCGGTTGGCGCGCGGGAACGCGGCGTCCGAGTGTTAGCCGTGACCGTGGAGGCGTGCGTCGAGCTGGTGCTGGGGAAGATCTTGGGCAGTACGGTGGGGAGTACTGTTCCAAACCAAACGTACTCGCCGAGCGAGATTCAGCGGCTTTGCAAAGCCCTGTTTCCCGCGGTGCAGTTGCTTGGCGAGATCGACGCGAAGGAGTGCGCGGTGGAGAGTCACGGAAGCGGCGTCGTCCATGACACGGTTGGTTTCTGCGGTGGGGTTTGCGTTGACGCCGGGCGGTTGCGGTCGCTGGTCAGGCGCGCCAGGGACGCGCTCCTCGCGGCGACCCCGGCGAGCGAAACGGCGCAGCCTTCGCTTTTGTTCGGCGCCAGGGGGAACGCCTCTGCTTCTTTTGAAAAACGGCAATTCGGAGTGCCCGAATTCAACACGAACGAGTTTCGGTAGACGGACGTGGTGGGAGGAGTGCAGCGAGAGATGGACGTGGTACGAGGAGCATAGCGAGAGATGGAGGTAGGGAGACTGGGGAGATAATACTGAATACATCAAATACCTTTTTTACACGACGCGTATAAACTCGTCGACTCCGTTACGGAGAGTTATTAACTCCTACCCGTTCGCGAACGGGTACTCCTCCGCCTCGCCCGGGCCGACCTCCGCAAGCCTTGTGTCCAGGTTTTGAAGATCCAAACCCATCTCGTCGAGCGACGCGCCCCCTTTCGCGAACGGCGCGCGTTCGTGTCGTTCCAGAAAGCTCGCAATCGGGTCCGCGACGTCGCCGTAAAAGTCAAACACGTTGTGCGACGCGCCTTTCTGGACGTGCAGTTGCACCACCCCCGCGGCGCCGCCCTTGGTGCCGTGCCGGAACTGGCCGTCGCCTTGTTTCGTGTCGTTTCGGTCACCAAAGTTTCGCGCGGCGTGCGCTGTGCTCCTTTTCGCCGCGTCTTTCCGTAGCTTCGCGCTGTGCCTGAACGGTATCACTTCGTCTTTGTCGCCGTGTATTAAAAGCACGGGGCAGCCGGTTCTGGTTAAGTTAACACGCGTGGGCCAGCGCTCGGAGACCAACCTGTGAGGGTAACCGAAAAGTGGTTAACGTCGCGTGTTGGGCGTGTATTGGACGTGTATTGGACAATGTGTGGACAGCAGTCGTGGTAATCGGCATGTGTATTGGACGATGGCCTGGACAACAGTCACCGGCCATCGGTCCAAACAGTCACAGGCGCGTTAGAGGTAAAACGGGCGGTGTGGCGGGTTTGGGAAACACGACACGTACAGGTACGAAAGCAAACCGCCGGCTTTTTCCTTTGCGAACTCGTAGATTGACGTGTACGGGGAGTGCAGCACCAACGCGGCTGGCGGGCCAAGAGGCGAAGTTAACGTCATACGACTAGATAAAGCCGAAAGTGTCAGTCTCGTATGGGCAATCAGGGAGGCGGAATGTGTTGGGTGGGAAATACTTACCTAGCCGCTGCTGCCGCAGGTCCAGTACCTACACTCCGCCCGTACAAAACCAACCGGTCGTGCGGCACGGAAAGCGTTTCCACCGCGAACCGGATCGTGGCGTGCGTTACCTGATTGTGAAAAAGAAAGTGGTTAACGTCTTGTATGGGCAAACGCAGAGGCGGAACGTGGCGATTTCTGACAGTTCCTTACCGCGTCCACGGTGTCTTCATTAGCGATCCCCTCCGCGCGGCCGTACCCGGGGTACTCCGGTACCAGGACGTGGCAATCAAGCTCCCGCGCCAGGGTCTTGGCCTCCTCGGACGCGCCGCCGATATCCGTGCCCTGTGATTGGGGACGAAAAACGGTCAGTCGCTTCGTAACTCCGTTCGTAACTTCCGTAACGCGTGTTGCGCAAACAGGGTGGTAGCCACACGTACGCCAGTAAATGGTACGGTCGTAGTGCACTCGAAACAGCCACGAACGGGTCCGTAAACAGTGTCCTGGATTTGGGAAAGCCCCAACACGTACGTTGCCGTGCAGATAAACCACGCAACCTTTGCCTTTGCATTTCTGTAACCGCTTACGATAAATAAAAGAAAGTGTCAGTCTTGTATGGGCAAACAGTCGTTGGATTTGTGAAATGCGGGGACGTACCTTCGCGTCCGCGCGGAACACGCACAGCAACGGGCACTCGATCAGCTTTGGAGTTTTGCCAGAAAAGTGGTTAACGTCTTGTATGGGCAAACAGGGAGGCGGAAACACAACGGCGTACCTTTGGAGGCGCGCACAGCCCACCAGGTACCAGCACGGGTAACGAAACCATCACGGTTTTGTAAATCACGTCCCGCACCTGGAGCTCGCCCACGAAGGGTTTGCCTGTTTTTCCGGAGGAAAGAGCACGAGGGTGAGGGTCAGTATGAAAATAACTCGCCTCGACCTTTCAGTAAAAAAAGGTCACCGGTGCCGTCATCGACAAAAACAATCCACCGGTCCTTTCAAAGGGACAAGTGGAAGTGGCCTGTCCGCCTGTCGCGTCCCAGGAAGCGTCGTTTCGAGATGATTTCTCTCTCTTCTCTCGTTGTTCGCCTCAAAAAGTGTTGAATCTGTCGTTTCGTTCTCGTAGGTACCCTCGTCCGCGTGTGTAGGGTCGTCCCGTTCCCGATCCACGTCTGTCGCGCACGCACCTCGGTCGTCGTACGTCGGCCGCGCGCCCATTTTGGGGAATATGATGTTGTTAATCGGGTCGTACTGCTTCCACAGCTGGTTCGCCCACGCCATGCTGCCAGAGTTGTTTTCTTTCTGATTCTCCCCGCGCGGCGAGCCAGGCAGGGGAGGCGTGACTGGTTCACGCGGGGAGGGGCCTCGTCGCACTCCGGGTGAGACGGGAACGGAGGCGTCCCCGCCGGTAGCCTGGGTACGCGCCCCGCGGCGCGAGCGCGCGGACCACTGAATGGAAGGACGAACACCAGCCGCGCGCGCGCGCGACAGGCGGTGTGATGAACAAAGGTGTCGAACGCATCTGCGGTCGACTCCTGTTTTGAAACTCTTTCTTTCGCCTGGTGCTTTGGCCATTTTTTGCCACACACGTGTCGTCCCCCCGCACAATCTACGCGCGCCGCGCCCCGATGTCGGCGCTGGGGTGCGGCCCGTGCGGGTCGTCCAGCGACGTGGTGGTGCCTGGTGAGGGGAGACAATCTGGGGCGGGGAGTTCCTCTCGGGTTCAAGCGCCGGTCGCCGTGGACGAGGACGAGTTCGCGGCGCTCATGGGTTTTTATTTACAAGCGAGCGCGTTGCATTCCCAGGCGCGGTTAGCGGTGGAGATGTTGGAGGACCAAATCGCGATGGGGGTTACCGTGAACGACGTGACCTTACGCGACGCGAAGGCGATGATGGTTGAAACGAAAAATACCCTGGACGAGGTGGGGATGCTACAAGCGGGGTAGTCAGGGGGGGCGAGGAAGCATTAGAATTAGTCACAAAATAATATGCGTCTGGTCATCAGCTGGAAAACAGGCATGACACATCGAAATAAATAAATTAAACTGGTCTTTTACATCAACCGCCTACCTTGTAACAGTCATGAGTACTTGGTGAGTACCCGTGTGGTACGCACTCCTGTCACGCCGCCGCGTTGACCCCCCTTCGCCTTGCCCTCTCCACAAGCACCGCCCCCGCTTTCTCCGCGAACTCCTTCATCTTTGACGGGTCGATGTCGCTTCGCTTTTTGTTATCAAGCACGCAAAACGTCGCCACGGTTTGCCCTTCGATTTGAATCGGCGCGCCGCTGTAATGCGCGTCGCCTGCGAGTGTGAACGAAAAGTGTCAGTCCCGAGTCTTCCTTTTAATGACTAGTTTATTCACGCAGGGTCCGTAAACAGTGCGCCTGGATTTGGGAAAGCCCCGTCCGGCCGTACCTGTGTCGCCCAACACCTTCAGAAAAGCCCGCACCGCGCCGTACGTCATGCCTTTGTCTCCGTGCGGGTTGGGTCCGTCAATCGGTACCAACGTCGTATCAGGCACCAAGTTTTCCGTATCCGCCATCACCGCGCCTAGGGCGGGCATGAACCGTGCGCACTCCGTGTGCCCAGCCTGCGCGAGCGCGGCGTAGTCGTCGAAGGTAAGGTTGGGCATCGCCTCCATCTCCCCAGCGAAACTCCCGTTGGCCTGCACCAGGTCGTTCTTCTTCACGACGTGCTTGCAGTTGGAAACGATGTTGGGGAACCACGCCGCGTCCATGGCGTATTTCGCGGCTTCGTTGTCCATACCGCCCGCGGTGAAGGAAACACACGTTTGCCGGTTCGCGTCAATCGTGCCGACGTACGAATTCGTCACGCCAAAGTGCGCCACCGCTAAGTCGGTCAGCGCGTGCAAATCGGAATCGCCAATCAAATCCGTAATATCCTCGGTGTTCAAGCCGTACTTCCCAACCACTTCGATCCTTTCCGCCTCGGTGTCACCCACGGGCATGCGCGACATCAAGTCCCTGACCACGGCGCTGGACATGGCGCCGTCCATCTTTTGCGCGACTTGTTTTTCGACCTCGCTTTGGTTGGCATTGGCATCGCCATCGCCATTGCTCAACGCGTCTCCAATAGTAGTCCCTCCGTCATCCGCCACCTCCAACCCAGCCGCCCCGACCCGCTGTTTCAAAAGCACCTCCATCATCTTCGTAAGGTTCGCGACCTGGTCCTCCAACACCTTCGTGCTGGCTCGGCTTTGTTCCAGAATCTGGTCCATCTTCTTTTGGCTTTTCCTCGACTCGAGTTTCACCGCCCGGTGCACTTCGTCCACGGCGCTTATAATGAGCGCGTCGCTTGCTTTCATGAACTCCAGGCAAAGTGCTTTCTTTTCCGGATCCGCGGCAATAGCAGCGGCTCCTCCCAGTTCTTTGATTTTATCCTGTAAAGCGATGCCTTGCTCGAAGTCGTTTGTGATTATGTCGTGCGCCTCTATTGACGCCGCCGCGGCGATGACGACCAAGCTTCGCGAGATGCTTTCGCTCAAGTCTTTGAACTTCTCGCAGTCCCGGCCGCTCGTGAGCATCTGCGACACGAAGTACTTGGTTTTCAGTTTGTGGCAAAACGCCAGGCCTTCTTCCATTTCGAACTGAAGGGCTTCGCACGAGTCACGCACAGACACAAGCTTGCCTTTCGCCGCGACCTTGGTCATGATCTGTTCCGCGGATCTCACGTTCGCCACGAAAATGGTCGCATCTCGTTTCAGCGCGTGCACGTCGCACGCGGCTTGCGCCACCCCCGCCACGACGAACGCGATCGGCGCGACCCATGGTAGTTGTTTCGCGAACCCCAGCAAGGCGCTGCCCACCGCCCCGGCCGCGGTGCCCAGGCCGCCCCGCGCGTCCGAGGAAACCGCGCCCGCGGCGAGGGTCAGCGCACCCGCGACGCCCACGAATCCAGCCACCGCATCCACGGCGCCGGTGTTGATGTCGGCGTCCGCCAGCTTCGGGTCCTTGCCCTGCTTCTTTTTAAATGGGAGCTCGCCGCTTGGCGCGAGCGCGTGTTCGGGGGACGAGCTGCCGCACCCCATCGCGGGTCCGCGCCTGTGACCAACAGGCCAAAGCGCGTGCCACGAAGTGCACATAACGTGAGTCGGACGTTCAACACAGGTCGAAGTTCGAAGATTCGACTTGGTGTCAGCTTTCAGTGTTGACCCTGAAATCTGCGCAACTGACCCAATTTTACGAACTTCGCCTGCAGACCTATCAAAAGGTGCAGGTTGATAGGAGGAAAACGTGCTTTTCAAAAAAGACGTTACAAAAACTAGAAAAAAATTGTCCCACGCCCTCGCACCCGCGCCGCCTCCACCTACGCCCTATGCCTCCGCCACATGACGGCGGGTACCTCCGACCGCTGTTGGGACGGTCTTGTACCCACGATCGGGGGTTATGGAACTCCGTGCGGCGATTTCTCATGAGTGGATCACCCATCAAAGCGCTTTTCGGGTCAAGCCCGCGCCTCGAACCCGGCCAAGACCTCCGGCGCGCGCGCGAGCTCGTCGGCGGTTTCACGTGTAGACGCCGCCGCCTCCATCGCCGCCGTCGCCGTCGCCGCATCGTTTGACATCCGGCTTGACAGGTCACCCACGGTTTCGGACAGGCACCTGGCGGCGGCGACCCCCGCGGCGACGTTTCGCTCGTTCCTTTCGCGCGTCTCCATCACCGCTCGCGCTCTGGTCGCCGGGGCCACCGCGTATTCGTCCCACGCCTTTGCGTACTCGTTCCCTTTGTCCCACCCCTTACTCGGGCCGTTCCAGTGGATGCTTCCCATCGTGTGTCTGTCGATGGGTAAACCGGGCTTCCACCCGTAGTTCACCACGTTCCACTCCCACTTTGAGGGTTGTACAAGAAAAGTGTCAGTCTTGTGTAGCAGTATAGGCAAACGTGGAGGCGGAATTGCAGGGGAATACAGCCCGTACCTTTTCGCCGTGCGTGAACTCCCACAAAAGGCACATCATGAGCGGCTGCGTTTCGGAACCGGGAAAAAGGTCAGTCGGGACCGCGACTTGTGCGAGCAAACAGTCAGAGAGTTGGATTCTAATACTGGCAACTGTTACTAGTAGTGCACTCCATACATCACAAGTAGCGCACAGTAAATAGTCACAGAGGGGCGGTAAACGGTGTTTGGATTTGGGAAACACAAAGCGCACCTGCGTGTTGAACTGGCAAATGTCAAGCAGCCCTAGGGAGATTAACCTCTCCACCTTTTGTGGGGTGTCTTTCCCGAAAAGCCCAATAGTCGCGACGTAGTACCCCGCGTTGAACGGGCACATCTTCCGGTGGTCCAGTGCGTGTTTTTTGCAGAAAATCAGGAACCGCACTCGGTCGCGCCATGACTGCAGGCCCAGGCTGCGAAACACGGTTCGGGAATCGTCCAGGCCCACCACCAAGAACTGCCCGTCCTTGGTCGCGCCTCGGTACTTACCCTTCAGCTGCGAGTCGTGCTCCCGGATATCCCCGTACACGATCTTATCCACGTCCAGGAAGATGTACGTGTTTTGGCTGTCGGCTGCTAGGCTCGGGAACATCTCGGCCACGAAAAACCGCGCGTAGTTCATCAAGTTCGAAGTGCGTTTCACCCCCAGCTTGGTGTTGATGCGGTGGTACCACTGCGCGATGTTGGGAAACGCGTTCACGTCCACCACCTCGATTTCGCGGGTCTTGTCACCGAACAAAGCTTGGAGCTCGTGTTCCGTCTCGCGTACGCGGCTGCTATCAAGGCCGACGTGGAACACCAGATCTTCGGGGGTGGCGCAGTTGGCAACGATCGAGTTCACCGTGGCGAACAATCCTTGTTCGATGTTCTCGTCGCACAGAAGCACGATGTGCGTCTCGCCGGCCGGCTGGTCGTCGTCGCAGGGGGAGGCGACGCACATGACGTTGGCGGAACGTGGGTGGGGGCGGGTGGTGCGGGTGGTGCGTGTTTAGGGAAGGCGCGAGCCTCGTTATGGCCGGAGGAAGGGGGAGAGGAAAATGAAACGCGTCGTTGCAGAGTTTATTCTTTTTTTTTGGAATTTTTGTCCATTTCCCAAATCCAACGACTGTTTGCCCATACACGACTGACCATTTTCTTTAACAAGCGCAGAAGAACCGTCGCACCGCGCAGTGTGCACAGCGGGCGTGCTTTTGGAGTCGGACGCCGCGCGCGCGATTTCCTTTCCACAGTCATTGCCGAGTGGCAGTGCGTGGCCACGGACGACACAAGGAGACGCGCGGCATGGCTGCGGTCGACGGGCGCCTTTCAGGCTTCGGCGCGAAGCGGCGAGTGCCCGCACCAGGGAGCGTGGCTACAGCATCTCGGCCAAGAGGCACGGATGTTCTCGGCAAGGAGAACGCCTATTGACCGGCGAATTCTCTCCAAACGCAGGACGCGTGGCGGGACCTTCGGTGTTTTCTGTCGAATCCACGTTCGACACGCGTCGGGGCGCGGCGATGCGCCGCTTCCGTGAGCTACCCTTCTCGTGAACTCGCCGACAGGACGTTCATTTGACCCATCCCCTTCCGTACATTCTCCGACGTGGAAAAACTTCAACCTTCGAGGTCACGTTCTGAAGCGAAAGATCTTTCTCGACGTCGCATCACCCGGTCAAATCAGTTTTTTCACCGCGTCGCGAACGCGTGATAGGACTGGTTCACCCTCGTTTGCTTCGCCCAAGCGCCCCTGTCCCATTTTTCACGTGCGTCTGTTTCCTTCAACTCCAGCAGCGCCATTGCCTCACGCGCACCTCGGTCGAACGCACGCACTCGCTCCGCAGCACCACCGCGTTAAATGACGTCCAAGGTCACAGGAAAGGTACGTAGGAACCTCGGTACAGCACTTTGGAAAGTCGTCAGGGACAACACTCTTGACTGCCGGGACCCTTTCGTTTCCCGGGATTTTCATCCCCGCAAAAACAACAACGCGTAACTTTTTTCCGATCGCGGACTAACCTGTTCCGGCCTTCCCTCTCCCCCCCCAGGTCAAGTGGTTCAACACGCAAAAGGGGTTCGGGTTCATCACCCCCGACGACGGGTCGGAGGAGATTTTCGTGCACCAAACCGCGATTCACTCGGACGGGTTCCGGTCGCTGCGAGAGGTACGTCACGGTCACGTCGGTTCGCTCTCGGGCATTCGTTTCTTTCTTTTTGACGGAAGTCACAAGTACTTTTCGCGCAATAAATCTTTGCCAAGCACGGTGTCCCAGGCCCCGGTGGTGAAGCGACGCGTGTTTTGAGTTTCAACCGACGTTGATACGTGGAAACCCGGAACCATCTTTTACGCGACGACACGCGACCCCGGAAATCGCGGAACCCGGAAACGCCGTGGGACCGCGATCCGACCAGGCGCTTCTGTCATTCTTTGTAATGGGCCAAGTCCGATTTCCCATTCGGCGATGGCGAATCACACGTGGAAAGTTTGCCAATTTTGCCAAAAGGAAAAGAACATTCAGACGGTCAGACGGTACCAGAAACAACGTCCCTCGCTCGCGTTACTAACCACCGTGACCCCAAAAAACCCCACCCACACCCACAGGAGGAAGTCGTTGAGTACGACGTCGAGTCGGGGGATGACAAGAAGTCCAAGGCGGTGAACGTAACGGGGCCGGAGGGGGTTCACGTGCTGGGCGCGCCACGGAGGGCGTCGCACGGCGGACGCGGAGGAAGAGGCGGCCGCGGCGGCAGGGGGAAAAAGAAGGGCGACGGCGAGAAGCCGGACGGCGAGGCCGCGGATGGAGCCGCTGACCCCGCGTCTTTAGTCGCGGAGATGGTCGGGCTTAACGTGGTGGAGTGAGGAGACGAAGGGATGGAGGCGAGGGTGATGGAAGGCGAGGGGACCACGCGGTGATTTGAAGTTGATTTTGGAAATCAGTCTCCGAATGCAACGCGCACATCCATCGTCGCGCGCGCGTAAAGAGTAGAGCGAAAAACGGAACCATGTTCCACCATCGCCTTGTAGTTGTCACGTGAGCGTAGTGCCGCGCCTTTTGATATTTTTTCTGGCCGAACGTCGCATCGTTTGATGGGGTACGCGTAAAGGAGACGTCGCGTCGCCGTCCCCGTCGTGTTTCTTGCGAAAAAGGCACCCGGCAGCTTTTTCTTTTCGTCTGTTTCTTTTCGTTTCCGAATGTCCCCACATCCGCCCCGCCCCGCGGATGTCTCCCGAGGCCTTGCAGGCTTTGGCGCGTTCGTTTTTGCAACACGGCTTCGTGGTGATCCACGACGCGCTGTCGCCAGAGGAGCTGCGGGTTGTGCGTCACGAGTGCGATGCGGTGACGGCGAGGTACGCGGCCATCGCGGGGCATCCTTTGTCTTCCGATGTGGAAGAAGATGACGAAGATTGCGAGACAAACATCACGCACGAACACCACGGATCCATGGAATGGCTCTCCACCAACTTCGGGTGTGTTTTAGAGGTACCGGGGTGTTGCGAGTGTTGCGTCGATGACTGGGACGCGACAAGCGGGGGATACCGGCGGAAAACGTGCTTGGTGACTGGTGGAGCACCACCGGCCACAACAAGAAAAGACGACGCACCAAAAAACACAGAACTAAAAAACACGCCTTCGGTGGATGAAATGTTGCGACCAAACGGCGCGCTGGGCGCAATCGCGACGGCGATGCTACGCACATTTTGTGCACCACAACAAACCCTACACTCAAACCCGGAACAACACCATACACAAAGCAAACAAAACCAAAACCAAAACCAAAACCAACACGTGTGCCTTTTCAACGACCAATACATCGTCAAGCCCCCGAATTCCCTCACCGCGCGGTTCGGGTGGCACGCGGATTCGCAGTGGTGCGATGGGTCCGCGACGAAACGAAAACGAGCCGACCACGAAATCGAAATCGAACTCGAAATCGAAAACGAAAACGTTACGGCGCCGTACGTAAGTCTGTGGACCGCGCTTGACGACGTGGACGCGTCGAACGGGTGTTTACGTGTGCTTCCGTATCCGGCGTTTGGGAAGGAGGCCGTCCTAAACGGGTCGACGGAGCCCGGGGAGGACGGTCTGGACGGCGAGACGGGTTCGACACCCGGGGGCGGCGCAAAGAGGTACGCGTCGCACGAAGCGCGCGCGTCTTTGTACCGACAAAACCCGGCGCAACTGGATCGCTTGTCCATTACGCGGTGGTGTGGTGACTCAACTGGTAAACAAGTAACCTTCGCAACGAAAGCGTTACGCGACGTCCAGGTAATCGCAATGAAAGCGGGGGCGATACTTTGCATGAGTCACCGCGTGTTGCACTGCAGCGGGCCGAACGCGTCGCAAACCCTGCGACGCGCGTGGATGCCGCAGTTTTCAAGAGGCGCCGTGTTGCGACGCGAAGGCGAAACAGTGAAACCGGTCGCGCTCGCGGTGGCTTTGGGTAACATTTAACACAGGGAGAGGGAGTTGAATTCATTCCTTGCACTACTATCTGACTTTGTACCTTCGGCATTCCTTCGTTGATAAAATACACGCGTCAATAAAAACACCTAAAAAAATATGGTATTCTAAACCTGAAAGCCAATCGCGCGTTCCACCATCCGCTCCGCGGTTCCCCGGTGCTTACCAGTCACGGTTTTCCGCCCCAGCGCCGCGCTGGAGCTCGTGTCCGCGGAATGCAAATCGAACCCGAGCGCGTTTTCAACCGCGCGCTCGGCGGTTCCGAGGTGGTGCCCCCCGTTTTTCTCGTCTCCAAACTTTTTCATCACTCGCGTCTTGCGCGCCCCCAAAACCGAACTGTCATCGCCATCACGCGTACCTTCCGTGACAATCGGCAAATCGCTGGCGTCCGGGAAACCGTCCACGCCAGACGGTTCGTCGTCTGATTGAATCTGCTTAAGCATTGCGTACACTTCATTGCGTTCCGGTTGCGTCACGGGCTCGGGCACGTCTGGCAACACAGCCTTCGCCGGTCGCGGAGGTTCCGGCACTGAAACCGTGGCGTCTTTTGTCACCGAAACCGTTGTGTCTTTCGCGTCATCCAGAGGAAGCAACGTTTCCAGAGAAGTGTTTGCCTCTGCATCATCCACCGGCATGATCGCATCATCCACCGGACCCACCCCCTCCTCCGCGTCAATCACCGCCCTCGGAACGTCGTCCACGGCCAACCCGGCGGTTTCAACAAGCACGGCCGCGAAACACCCGCCCGATTGTTCCACCCTTGCCACCATCCCACCCAGCCCAACCGCTTTTTCGTGTTCCGACCGCGAGCGCCTGGCCAGTTGAAACGCGTCTTCCAACACTCGGTCGCTTCGAGTCTCGCAGTTCAAAGCGGCGTTCATTTCACTCAGCCCGAGGCGCACGTCGACGGGTTCGGTTGTTTCTTTGGAGTTCTGCTTCGAATTCTCGACTCTACCAACCTTCGCTTCGTGCGCTTTCTCCTGCGCCACGGCGACTAAATACAACGCCGCGTCAAGTTCCGTCCACCGCTGCAGCTCCCTCCGGTGCTTGTCAGGCAATTTGGATGTCACCACGGAAACCTTGGGACCGGCCGCTGAATCAAACGCGTCGTGTGTGTTCAGGGCGTCGCCGACGCTTTCGCGTACCTTTTCCGCCGCGCGCGTGTCGCCGTCAAGCAACTCGGGGTGCCAGTCCATTACGCGCGCTAACCGTCGCAGCCCAGAAAGCTGGGTATCCGTCCTTAACAGCGCGACGTCGAACTTAGTGATCAACCTTTGCGCTACCCTGGTCACCGTTTCCAGCGCGGCGTCGAACCGTACGCTTAAATCCCCACCACCCAGTAACGGCGTTTCGTCCAAGTCGCTCGCGCCGCCTTCTTCGCCTTGGTTTTTCACTTCGTGTCGCAGCACGCCCGCGACGGTGGCGTGCGGCGCCTTCGCGTTCGCCCTCCGCTCCGCCGTCGCCGTGACGTCCTCTATTAATTGAAACGCTTCAACCGCCACCTTCGCGTCATCGCCCGCCATCGCCGCGCCGTCCGCGGTTTCAAGCTGCGCCGGCGCGCTGCCGAACTCGTCCATGAAGAGAAACTCGCGGAGCTGTTCAAACGGCCGGCTGCCGTCCGCGATTGGAAAATTCGGTTCTTTCAGTAAAATTTCACTCAAATCGGAAGTCAGCGCGACGTCGGCGTGAAACTTGAGGTACTCGCTTGTCCTGTGACCCACCGGGTCTCTTGCCAACGCGGTGACCAACAAAACACACCCGCGCGACGCTAAGTCTTTTTTGAATTGTGTCAATTTTCGCTCAATCATCAAAAAACCCGGCGTCGCGATGTGATGCGACACTAGGTAAGCGCCCCCGTTTCCAGCGTCTATGTTACGTAATATAGGTTCCGTGATGGTTGCGTCTAGCTTGGCAGCGACGTCACTCGAGTCCGTCCCGAACGCGTACGCCTGCGTGAAGAAAGGGACGTCGTGCAACACGACGGCGTCGTCTTCGTTTGAATCAGATAAATTAGATGAATTTGGCACATTCAAATTCGCGGCGACCCCCGTCGCCGCGAGCAAATCCCCCAAACTCCTCTGGAAACTCGTGCCCCCCGTGAACTGAACGTGGTTGAACCAGGTAACGGAACACCGGTTTTGTTTGTGCGTCTCGGGAGTTTCCGCGTAGTATGCCTCGTCTATGCCGGGGGTCTGCGCTAGGTTCGGGAAAGACGTCGTTTCGGGCGTACGGCGCTGGACCTGTTTGATACATCAAGTTTTGTCAATCGCGATATTGTCCCCCGGGGCGGGGTCGGTTACCGGGTCAGATTCCGGGTGGTACCACTCGGTGTAGATGTCGAGGCGTGCGTGTGTGTTACGTCGTTGTCGTGTCGCGAAACCGACCCATAACGGTCAGGTTGTGCCCAGGTTTGCCGCAGAGTGCGAGCGTGTGGAGAATCTGACTTGTGGGACGTAACCCCTTTTCTGGGACCAGACGCACCGCCACGAGCGCCACTGCGCTGAGAAGAAGGAGGCCGACGACCTTTACGGCGGTGCTTGTGTTGCACGTGAACCGCCGCGCGCGCGGTGCGGCGGGGTCCAGCAACCCCGCGGTCTCACCGTCGGTACGCGCGTCGCGCATCGCGGGACTGAGGCGCGGTTTCGGAGTCGGAAATAACAGAAAAGAAAAGAAGTTCTGTTCCTGAGAAGAGAGGAAAAAAATGTGTTGCTTTTCACGTCAGTGCAACGCGCGCGTCTGTGCGCGCCTCACTACCCGAGGCGGCGTTTGGGGCGGGGGCGGGTCTGACGTACGACACCTCCGGCACGCGATGTCGCGTTTCTCAAAAACCGCGTTGACGCTGGTGGAAACCAGCGTAGTTTTACGCGAGGGAAGGGTCACCGCGAGTGATCTGCTGCAAAGCGCGATTGCGAGGATGACCATCACCCGGCACCTCAACGCGTTCATCGGGGGCGTTTTGCCTGGCGCGGCGAAAGCGGCGGAGACGAGCGATTTGCGCCGACGAGGAAAACAACACGGAGCTTCTGGGATTGAACCCGGGTGGCAGGAACACAAGGCAGATGGCACTACCAGTACGCAAACGACCCACACACATCGTTCCTTTTCGTTCCTGGACGGCGCCCCGATCGCGGTGAAGGATAACTTTTTCGTACCCGGCGCGGCGACCACGGCGGGGAGTTTGGTTTTGGCAAACTTCGCACCGGGGAACTTTACGAGCACGGTGAGTCACCGGCTGGCGAACCGAGGCGCGGTTCTTTTCGCAAAAACGAACATGGACGAGTTCGGAATGGGAAGCGCCAACGCGAACAGCGCGTACGGCGCCGTCGTTAACCCGTTTGCTGGGACGACGAGAGGGACACATCCCCGTATGGGCAAACAGTCTCTTCCCCAAGAAAGTACCGTTCCGTCGTCGTCGGAGACCCACTCGGACGAATCATATGCTCCCCCCCCCCGGGTCTCTGGCGGTAGCAGCGGAGGCAGCGCCGTGGCGGTTGCGTCTGGCGCGGCGGTCGCGGCCATCGGAAGCGACACCGGCGGTTCCGTCCGCCTTCCCGCGGCGTACTGCGGGTTAGTGGGGTTCAAGGTAAGGAACTTTCCCACCCACCACATTAAGCGACGACTGACTGCCCATACTCGTCCTGCGAAGGGACGGTTATTACGACTAGAAGGGCGCATTCCCTCGGACTGTTACCCTGACTGTTTACGTAATACCAATCCCGGATATACACGTTACGACCGACTGACACTTTCTTTTATTTATCGTAAGCCCACGTACGGCCGGGTTTCGCGGTGGGGGTTGGTTCCGTACTGCAGCAGTCTCGATTGTCCCGGATTCATCGGGAAAACCGTCACGGACGTCATGCTTCTCACCGCGGCGACGCAAGGCACTTGCCGGAAAGACCCGGTGACGTTACCGCGGTGCGCGCGGATAGACCAGATGGTGCTGGATATCGAGGTCGCGGATGTGCCGGTCGTGGACGATGGAAAACAAGCGACACCCGAAAAACACGTTTCCTCAAAACAAAAACAAACCGCGCCCGAAACCAAAACCCGGGGTTTTCTGAAGTCGAAACCGGGGCACCCGTTAGCGGGCTGGCGCGTTGGTATTCCCAGCGAGTACTACCTCGCGGAGCTTTCCGATGAAGTCAGCGCGGCTTGGCTCGCGACCGGTTTGGTGTGCGAAAGTTTAGGCGCGCAACTAGTCACCGTGAGTCTTCCGCACACCAAAAGCGCACTAGCGGCGTATTACGTCATCGCGCCGAGCGAAGCCGCGAGCAACTTGGCGAGGTACGACGGCGTGCGGTTCGGAGATGAGTTGGATACTGGTGTTGTTGCCGAACACGAGGATGCGTCCGCCTCCCTCTCTAAGGGCATGCCGCGCGAACCGTTATCTCCGTTCAACTCCGGTGCTACCCGATTTCGCGGCCAGAAGTTCGGCAAGGAAGTCCAGCGAAGAGTGTTAGTCGGAACCTTTGTGTCGTCCAGTTCCTTGGCGGGGCGATACGTCGAGAAGGCGCAGAAGGTGCGACGCGCGGTTTCGAACGATTTTCAAAACGTTTTTGAAAAGGTTGACGTGCTGTTGACCCCGACAGCACCTACGGTAGCACCATTGTTGCACAAGGAGCAGTCCGAGGAATTTAACTCAGCTTCTGTTGAATCAAACGAAACAAACGCCGGAAACGTGGTGGCCGGGTACGCGGCGGACGCGATGACGGTCCCCGCCAGTCTCGCCGGGTTGCCAGCGCTTTCGCTTCCCGTTTGTTTCGGTACGTATTGTGTTTCCCAAATCCCGCCTCCACGTTTGCCAATACAAGACTGACACTTTCTTTTATTTATCGTAAGGGCTCACTACCGGCATGCCCATCGGGTGTCAGATAATAGCGGGGAAAGGGAGCGACGCCGCCGTGCTGGGGTTCGCGGCGGTGCTGGAGAAGGCTCTTGAAAAACTGGGAGACGCGGGGGGGGGGTGCGGGCCGGACCCGGACCCGGAGGGCGCTTGGTCCGAAAATAAAAATCAAGACGCCAAAAAAAATAAGAGAAGCGTCGTCGGGTGGGGGCCGGCGCACCGCGCCGTGGGGGTTGGGGAAAGCGCGCGGTTTCACGAACAGTAGTGCGGGGAAGTATTTAGGGGGAGGTATAGTGTTAGTCTTTGTTAGTAGTAGTACTAGTAGTACCGGTAGTAGACTGATGATTATAGGAGTAGTCTTTATTATCAAGTCTTTCACAGTCCCCCGCCTTTGGTGTTTGTTTTACTTCCTTCCAATCACGCCGCCGCCGCTTCGTCCTCCGCCATTCGCCGCGCCCGGTCCTGCGCGCGCTCGCGTTTCCCTTTTCGCGTTTGCTTACCCGGGTTCCCGGGAATGGCGGTGTCGTCGTTCCAAGTGTCGTTACCCGTGTTTGTCCGGGATACGGAGTCGTCGCCGTTCGCGTCGGGGTTTGGATGACCCTGGACCGACTGGGGCGGACTGTGGTTTTGGGTTTGGGGTGTGGCGTTTGACCCGGGGCGCGAGTACGGCGCGAATCCGTTGGGAGCTGCTTGTTGCGCGTGGTGCTGGTACTGGGGTGTGAAACGCGCCTGTTGCGCCTGATCACTGAACTGCGGAACGAACTGTTGCGGGTCCTTGTACCGTGGCACGAAATGTTGCGAGCCTTGCGTCCACTGCGGAGCGCCGGCGGGAGACCCGGGAGACGCGTCGTGAAACCGCGCGCGTTGCTGCGCCTCGATAGAGACTTGAAGCTCCTCCCGTTGCTGTCGCTGAAGCTGCGCAACCTGCGCCGCGACCGCGTGTGCCGCCGCGGTGGGTAACGCCTGCGCATAGGCCGCCGCGCCGCCCTCTATGGGCAAACAGTCTTGAGTCATCAAACCTCCACGCCCGTCCTCCGCTGCCAAGCGCCCGACCGCGCGTTCGCGCTTGCCCTTGCGCTTCTCCTTCTTCGCGGGCGTGGGGGGCGCCGAAACTACAGCAGTGGGTGGGACGGGCGTATCCGTGATTGGCGCCACGGGAACGGGAAGAATCGCCGGTCGAGGTACCGTTTTCTTTGTCGAGAGGCCGCCGGAAACGGTGAGGTTGGTCATGCTCGCCGCGGCCGCCGAAACCGAAGCCTGGCCGGCCGGTTTGTGTTCGATACACCGCGTCTTACCCTTACCGAGTGACGCCTTGCCTTTCTCGTTGTTCTTCACTTGCTTCTGCTTGGGCTCCTGTTTCTTCCCCTTCTTCGTATCCAGCGACTTTTCCACAGTCACCTCGGCTCGTGAGGAAGCTTGGGAGCCTCCGTGTCCGTGTGTGGACACCTCCTCCCACCCCCAGTCGTCGCTCGCGTCGTTGTTGCCGTGGAAACTCGTGAAAGACGCGTTTCGCACCAGCGCATCTGCGACAGCTCGCGATTCCGCGTCCGCCCGAGCGGCGAGTATCGCGGCTTCCTCGCGAACACCGGCGTCCGCGCGAAACTTTCGTCGCTCGGAGTGCGTTTTTTCTGGAAGCGTTTCCTCGACGGGTTCCTTTTTCTTTTTCTTACCCGGCTCGCGCAACAGCCATTCGATTTGGGTTTCCACTTTCCACGGCGGTTTCGCGATGAACGGGTCTTTGTGTGTTGGGTCGGCGAGGGCGTCGATCACGACGACGGTGATGTCGTCCTTGTTATCTTTTTGCTTCTGATGCGATTGACGCCGAAAGCGTCAGTTGGTCGTGACGTGTATCCGGCATTGGAAAGGGGCCCCCCCGGAGTGGGGTCCGTACTTTCCGACTGTACTCCATACAGCGCAGTAATCAGTCTTTCGTAATGTGGTGATTGGGAAAGGCCCTTACCTGCGCTAATTTGCAAAGCGCCGCGGCGGCGGCGGCGGCGGCGAGTTTCCCGGAACACTGCGCGGCTTGATTGTAAAAAAAAAGTGTCAGCCTTGTATGGGCAATCAGTCGGCGGAATGTGGTAAATAGGAAATACTTACCTTGTTTCACGCTCGCGGCGTCCCACAGCCCATCCGAGGCGAGGGTTATCCGGAACCCTGGCTGGGTGTCCGCTACCACGATTCGCGAAACTTCCGGTTCGCTTATTACTCCCCCTTTTTTCCCGTCGCGATCGCCTATTGTTCGCGACACCGCGAGCCCGCCGGGCCTTATTGTTGAAAGAAAAGGGTCAGTCTTGTATGGGCAATCAGTCGGAGGAATGTGGTTATTGGGAAATACTTACCACACCCGCAGCGGCCCTACTGGTTTGCCATCTTCAAAGGCGGTGGCCCTCACTTCACCCCCAAATGCGAGTATCCGGTCCCGCTCCGGGCCCGACGTGTCCAGTCTGTGTTCGGGTGACAGCCGCTGCGCCGGACCGGCGAACCCGCACGACACGCCCAGGTCGATTATCGCGAGCGAATCCCCCACGCAAGCGGTCGTCACGCTTCTTCCTTGTACAACCACCACGGTCGCGGTGGCGCCGCTGTGTATGTCCAGTGCTAAAAATGCATGGTCACACGCCTCGAAACCGTCTTTCAGGGCCTGGGGCAAACGCGACTCGAACGCGTCGCCGATGTCCTGGTCGACCGGCACCGGCCCTTGCTTGTCAAGAGCGTCCACCACGAACGCCAACATCGTGGACGCGCAGTGCTCCGCGCACGCCTTCCCTCCGTGGCCGTCGAACAAGCCGAACGCGGAGAAGTGCACCACGGATGCGGGGTCGGGGTCGGGACCTGTGGAGTTTGCGTCGGTGGGGCCGCCACCACTCACAACAACAGCCCCGCTCCCGTCCGACGCCAAACGCAAAGGCACCCACCGTCCATCAAGAGTTTCGAAGGATTTGTCCTCGCCCTTCTGCACCTTGCGCGACCGCGCTATTCGCAACGCGGGGTACCCGAGCGGGTCGTTTTCGCGATCGGGGGGGACGTGCACATCAGTTCCTTTCGGCATGGTGTTGGTCAGGGTTCGAAATGCACACCGGACCAGCCGATCGGCGCCTCCGCGCGCGATCCCCGTATGAAGGAAAAAAAAACCTTCCATCCTCAACTGCGTGCTCGTCAGATCCAACTCCGTTTTTCGCTTGTGTGAATTGCCCATAGGGGTCTCTGCAGAAAAAAGAATTTCTGGCGGCGAACACGATTGCGAAAGGACGTGACGTCAATCGGTCAGTCCGAGTGTGCGTCGACCACGGTTGAGACCGAGGGTGGTGTCGTGCGATCGGCACGAGGTACCAAACGGTTGACGTGACTGAAGTTGGTGTTTGATGACCCCAGTTCGATTCCCGACGGTGGGTGCCGTCACCGCTTCGAAATCTCCTCCGAGACTTTTCCGTGGCTGTGAGTCGCGCTGCGCGATGTGGTGTTCGAGTCGGCCTGCCGTGGTGGCTCCCGTCGTGGGAACCGGGCGTTCGTTCGACGAGACGCCGTGCACGTCACAATCCGGGGTTGGCGATACGTTTAACAACCGTCGTCATTCCACGCGACGCGGACGCGCGGTGTGCTGCACTCGGGATGGTGTGGGCCGTGTCGGAACGGGCGAACCGTCGTTCGTGGTGAAGTCTCTTCACGTCAACGTGGCAGGAACGCGCGGTGGTTTCGTGACCGCGCGTGCTGCGTCGCGTGACGTGGGCAACCACCCACTGAGTGTTAACTCGAGTGGGAAGAACCCTTCCCCGGGGGTACAGCGACGACGGGTGAGGCGAAGCAGTGGCTACCAAAGGCCCGGCCCAGCAGAGCCTGTGAAGACGCACGTGGTTCGACCGAGCGCGACCCCCGGATCAGACGCAACCGCAATCGCCGACGCGGGTGACCAGCAGAAAACATCCTCCAGCATCGTAGCCGACACACCAGGTGATTTTCCCGAGACAGGCCAACATCAGCGCGCCGCGCAGCTTTACCTCAGTGACGCCGAAAACGACGACGTCCTCGAGACGGTTCTGTACGCCACCACGCGGCGGCCCGGGAAGTCGACGACGCCCCAAGCCATGGCGAATGCCGTGAACATTCTGTTGGGCGTGGGATTGCTTTCCGTGCCTTACGCGCTGAAACAGGGCGGGTGGGCTGGTCTCGGGGTGTTAGGGCTGCTAGGCGCTGTCACCAACTACACCGGTAAGGTTTTGATTCGGTGCCAAGACGCGGGGTCGTTACCCGGGACAGTTTCCAGCAAGTACGCTAAAAGACCTTTAATGTCGTACGAAGACATCGGCGAGTTCGCGTTTGGGAAATTCGGCAGGGGGTTGATCACCACGGTTTTGTACACGGAACTGCTAGGGACGTGTGCGCTTTTCTTCATCCTGGAAGGCGACCACCTCAGCCTTCTTTTCGAAAACGTCGACGGCCTAAGGCACTCGTCGCAGTGGTGGCAAACCGCGAGTGCGTTTTTCATGGTCCCCACGCTGTGGCTGGCGGACCTTTCCAGTTTATCGGTAGTAGGCGCGCTAGGCGCGACCGCGTCGGTTTCGTTAATGGGAGTTGTCGCGTATCAGCTGTTCGCGGTACCGGGGTTCAGCACGCCCGGAGGCGCGTTACCCCCCGGGTTCGAGTCCACGGCGCTTTTGCATTTAAGTACCCTACCGGTTTCCTTCGGTCTCCTGGCGTTCGTGTTCGCGGGGCACGCGGTGTTCCCCGCGATTTACACCAGCATGGAGAAACCGGAGGAGTACGAACAGATGCTTGACAAGACGTACGTCATCGTGGGAATCACGTGCGCGGTGATCGGCGCGGCGGGGTACTCCCTGTACGGGGACGGCGTAAAAGATGAGGTGACTTTAAATCTTCCAAACGGCATCGCAAGCACCGTCGCGCTGGCGCTCATCGCGGTGAACCCGCTTTCCAAGTTCGCCCTTACGATGGACCCCGTGGCACGGGGGCTTGAGGAGAAGCTGGGCATCGACATCAACGGAGGACTGACCGCTTCGTCTGCCGATGCCGATGCGCTATTAGTGGTGGATCCCAACGGACCGCTGAAAGCACGGGTGCTGCGCACCGGTCTCGGCGCGAGCGCGCTGCTCATCGCGGCGAAGGTTCCGTTCTTCGCAATTGTCATGTCCCTGATAGGGTCGTTCCTAACCTTAACCGTGAGCGTCATTTTCCCGGCGGCGTGTCACCTGAAGGTTTTCGAAAAGACCCTGACGAACAAGGAGAAAGCCACGGACTGGGCCATCATGTTCGTGGGCGGGTTCTGCGTCGTGGCGGGGAGCGTCTCGGCGGTGACCGACTTGATGGCGAAGTGAGGTTAGGGTAACGGAGGATACAGGGTACTGAAGGCTCATCAGTGTGTTCTTAGTCACTCTGGTGACGTGTTTTTTTTTCGTTCCAGACTACAAATTTTAGTCGCGCGGACACGGAAAAGAAGACGTAGAAAGTATGTTATCCATTATCATGTTTTATAAAGGGTGGCTTGAGTTACTAATCCCCGAGTAGCGCGGGAGTCACGTCGCGTTGCTTGCCTCATCTATGCGGTGTCGACGATCCCACTGGCTTTCACGTCTATCCGCGTTCGGAAATCTCTTTTTTGAAGCACTCGAAGCAAAATTTCACTAGAATGTCGCACTCGCCGTCCTGCCCGGTATCCCGCTCGCGGCAGTAGCTCGCCAGACATCTCGCTCTGTCGACGCATAGCACGAAATAGTCTCCAACCTTTGGCTTTTTCCACAGACACACGTCACACACTTTGGTGTGGTCCCGCTTCGCCTGTTTCACTTCGTAGCCTTCTCGGGAGGCTATTTGCGCTATTTCCTCGAGTCCATCGTTGTCCGTTTCTTCGTCCTCGGGCTCTTCGTCAGTCTCGTCAATCATCACTTCGACCTCTTCGTGGTCATCCTCAAGGTCGTCGTCGCTCGAGGCAGGTCTGGGTCCGGGGGGCGATCCGGGGGGCTCGTCGTCGTCATCGCCGTCATCGTTGTCATCGCCGCCATCGTAGTGTCTTCGTTTCTTTGGCGTTGCGCGGTGTCCATCGTCGTCATCGTCTTCATCGCCAAGTACTCTCTTCCCTCTCCATACCTTTGCGGGTTGTCCGCGCGACGAAACGTTTTCTTTGCTCGTTTCGCGGCCGTCATCTTTATCACTACTGTCGTCAATTTCCACGACGTCTACGCCGTCTCCGGAGTCCTCCTCGCTACACGTATTCGCGATCCAGCTCTCTGAGCTCGAGTTCGCGGGTTCGTCTTCTTCGTCGCTATCGATTCGACCGACCATACGCCCGAAAGCGCGCGAATTGCGCGTTGAACGTGGTTGTTGGTTTCGAGGCGAGCGTCGTCGCGGTAACGCGTTTTGGGGCGTCGCGGGATTAGACGCCGGTCTTCCCTCCTTTTGGGGAGTCACGATATTGTTGTTAAGGTCTTGGCTTGAAAAGCGAGGGGGGGTGCCACGTCCCGGGGTAGCCCCAGGGTTTGCACCGCGCACCGCGGCTTCAAGCAAATCACAACTCCTTCTGATAGCCGTCAATGCGGCCAGGACCGCGGTGTTGAAGGTCTCCGTGCGAGCGTCTGCGTTACAGGACACAGGGTGAGTTTTTAGAAATGCCATCTCAGATCTCGGCGAAGGAGGTCTCGAGATACCCCGCGGTAGTCGGGAACGATTCATGGAAAAGAAAACCAATTACCTGTACCTTTCAGTTCGGCTATCACATTCTCCTGCGGATCACCATCAGCCTCGCGTACGTGGCGGCATCGCGCCTGGACGACTGTTCGTCAAGTCCGACGAAAGGCCGTTTTCAGAGATTGAAAAGACGTTTCGGCCAGAACGAGAAAACCGAAGAATCAGCATTAACAAGCCGTTGCGTTTCAGACTGCAACACTCGAGGGCGGCGCCGACCGTGGTCGCCATGCCGCCGGCTTCCCCCCACGGCTCTGCGTTTTCGGAAGAGGACTACTACGTTCCCGCGGGCACCGCGCCGTTTGAACAACGCGTGCGCGGCCGGTCCCTGAAGGACGTGCAGTTGTACGGCTCGGATGAGAACGTCGACGTTTTCAAAGCCCAACGCGAGCGGCAACTCGCGTTGCGCCATCAAAGCCAAACACACGCACGTGTGATGCAGTCCATGCGACAGCGACAAAAGGAAACTCCGGTTGGGGCGTTGCGGCAGCACATTCAACGCACGTCACGACATCGTTTGGCGAAGGATCTGGCGCCGGAAACCGTGCGAAGAGTCGCGGCGTCGGCGGGGGAAGTGAGCTTCGTTGGGGCTCATCAAAGTTTTGGGGACCGCGAACCGGCGAATGCGACGCGCGACGACAGCATGCGTCATCTTCCCGAGGTGCCCCACGGGGGCGTGATAAACCCGGACAAGGCGCGAAGCATGGCTACGCGAGTGGCGAAACAACTGGCGCGGGTGCAATCGCCGCACTTGGGCTGGGAAAGCGCGAAAGCCGCAGCGGGGCCGAGGAGGAAGTCGGGCGGGCTGGTGCGACTTTGAAAAAGTACCTGCAAGGTAGTAGACGCGTCGCCGACAATAGCCGGCCATGGACGCGATAGGATAGTATAGGTATAATAGGCATAGTAGCGGTGTTATTATTAACGTGGGAATCACTCAACACACGTGTATGTGTCTCTTAGCTATGAAGGTACACCGCCAGGTTTCGATGCCATCATCGGGAAAGGTGAGTCTCGCGTGAAACGTGAAAGTTTGCGGGGAAAGGTAGTTTTGTAGTCGGCACCCTGTCAATCCCATTTACCCACATCAACCGCGCATACTTCCCCGCGCCATCCCGATGCCCTCCGCTTCGGCCTGTGCGATCGCCGCGCCGAGTGTGGCGCGGCCGTTCGTTTCACGCCACTCTCCCAGGTCTCCACGTCGCGTGCGCGTTTCTTACCGCGTCGTCACCGCGGGCGTGATGATCGACGCGTCTTCCGCGTCCGCGTCGTCCCCGAAACCCCGGCTGGTGCTGTTCGGCTCCCAGGGAAGCCGCAGCCCCCTTGTGAACTGGTACATGCACGAGCTGGGTTTGCCGTTTTCGGTAAGGCCGCCGAGCGACAGCGGCAACCCGCACCCGTTCGGCCAGATCCCCGCGCTGGTTGACTTTACGGACAGCAGTACCGATGCCGTGGCAGCAGATTTGGAGTGTGTGCAATTGTGGGAAAGCGGCGCTATTCTTTCGTACCTCGGCGACCGTCACGGCGACTTGGACACACCCAAGAAACGAGCCGATGCGTCCAAGTGGATTTTGTGGGCCAACGCATCGTTGGACCCGTGTTTGTTCAAGGAAAACGAACGGGGGCAGGTGCTGGACACGGGCGCGCGAGTCGTTGGTAAGCAAGAACCCCCGAAAGCGTTACAGCGGCTGGAAAAAGTGCTGGCGGCTTCGCAAAGCGGCTGGCTTTTGAAAGAAGGCTTCGGGCCAGGCGACGTCGCGGTGGGTGCGTACTTGCTTTATGTCCCGCAATTCTTTCGGGACGTGTCCTTCTCTCGGTGGCCGAAAATTTGCGACTACATGAAACGGTGCGCGTCGCGGCCGGCGTACGCAGAAGCATACGGCGATGACGTAGCAGAGTTTCTCGTGAACAAATGTACAGAGTGGATTGAGTAGACTAGTCTAATAAAGTGCATTCAAATCATCCACATCAATCCCCGCACAAATCCACAACCTGCGATGGCTGTAGTTTGTCAACCTCTTCTTGTGCTCCTTTCCGTCTCCGTTCCGCGGCTGCCGCGAGTCGTTCCCGAATATCGGCCGCCACGCTCGCCGGTAGTTTCTTGGCCACTTGTTTTTTCGTCTCGGTGCGTCGCACAAACAAAGCGTTTATTTGACTCCCAGAAACGCCGGTGGTTGCTCTATTGGGTTGTACGTTTGGTGCTGTCGACTGTGATTCAGCACCTGCACCTGCATGCTGTGATGCACTCCATTCATTCGACACACCCCCTCCTATCCATGAGCTACCCCCCAGCGCCGCCGCTACCCCCGCGCCGCTTCCCAGCGAATACCCCGAGCCTCGAAACGCGTCTGAACTCGCTACCGTTCCAGGCGTCAAGCCCGCCGCGCTCAACAAAACACGGACCCGTTCGCGTATGTGCTCGAACCTTTTTTTTCCTAAATTCGCACCACCGTACACCCTCGTCACAACGCACGCCACACCAACCGCGTCTCGTTTGTTAAGCTCCGCGCGAATCGAAGCGCCGCCCCGGGTTTCGCCGTCGTCGTCGAAGCCGCTCGCGACTTTTACCTTTTTCGGTTTCGCTGGTTTCGTCGCATTGGTACCTCCACCAACGCTACCAACCGTCCCCACCTTCGGGACTCGCCACGCACTCATGGCGTGGTCTATGACGTCACCCGTACACGTACGTCTCAACGCACTAACCGCGGCGGTGGCTTCTGACTCGGAAAACACAGGGAACGCGAGGTGGGCGACGAAAACGGAGCCTCGGTCGATGACCGCGTGCGAGTGAATGACGCGCGTGCTTTTCCCGGCGAACCTTCCTCCGAGCGCAAGCGTGCCTCTTGAATGCACGTGGCGCGCTGCATCCTCCATCGATAAGGGCGGACCCTGGGGACCGGAAATCGCAGGTCCAAGCGCGGGGAACAGTGCGGTGAAGCCTCGCTCGCTTTTTGGAGGCATCCGATATTTTCACAGGGCTCTTGCTTTTTCGGACGCGTCCCGAATTGTAAACGCGCTTGAACGAGCTTCCCAGGAGCCCGGGACGCAGTCGCGTCACGCGCCACGCGGGTCATCATCAAGGACTCCGCGGTCGTGATGCGACGCACACGAGAGGGGATTTCGCCTTTCGCGGCGCGACAAGATGCGGTTTCCAGTGGGGACCCCCCTGTACATTCCCCTGCTGTCGGGGATCCCGATTTCTCTCGACCATCGGAGACGGAGCAGACGCGACGGCCGGCGAGCTTCGAGGGCGGGTCACCGGGCGGCAACTCAGGTGGCGCGACCGTCGGTAAGGCATCAAGTACGTCATCAAGCACAGCAGCGGTCACGCCAGGAGAAGCGTCCATAAACCTTGCCAACTGTATCATGGGCGCCGGGGCGTTGTCCCTTCCCGCGTTCTTCAAATCCTGCGGCGTGGTGTTGGGGGTCTTGTTGCTCCTCGCGTCGTGTGCGTGGACCTGGGCAAGCGCGGTGATGATGGTCAAGACCGCGGATGTTGTGTCCTTGCGAGTGCTGAAAGGCGCACCAGTGAGCTCATACGAGGAGCTCATGAGTTTGACCCTTGGTACACGCGGCCACATTCTTTCCACCGTGGGGATCTTGTTGCTACAAATAGGGTGCCTCGTCGGGTACGCCAACATCTTAGCCGACGTGGTGAGCCCGTTCGCGATTGACATACTGCCACCCGGGTTGGAACCCAACCGAGCCTCCATTCTTACCGCGGTGTGTTTCGGTGCCATGTTACCAATAGGAATAGCGGTTGGCGCGGACGGGGGGTCGCGAGGCCTGGCGGCGGTGAGCAAGGCGTCCATTTTAATTGTGGGCGTCTTCGCGGCGGTGATGTCGTGGTGCGGCGCGCAGAAAAGCTGGGAGATGAGGGCGATGGCGAGTGCAGTAGGTAGTGCAGGAGTCATTGGAGGACAAGGTGCAGGACTAATAGGTGGTACTACTCTAGGTAGTATCGCCCATCAAAGCCCCATGGCCTACGTCAACTGGGCCGGCGCCATGAGCGTGTTGCCGCTTGCGATTTTCGCCTTCGGCGCGCACCCCGCGATTTTACCAATGACATACGCGATGCGGCCGAGAGGTTTGAAACCCTCAATCAACGTAATAACCACCGTGCTCACACTGTGTGCGGTGTGTTACCTCATGATCGGCCTCGGAGGGTACTCCGCGTTCCGCCAGCACACCGCCGGGAACGTGTTGCGAAACGCGGATGGGCGTTTGCTGGGGGAGGTCGGTTCCAAACTTTTAAAGTTCGGGTACGGGCTCGTGATTTTAGCGTCAGTGCCCACGATTCTGCTGCCGCTTCAGAAATCCGCGAAGGACGCGTACCTGACGCTGGTGCCTTTGATCGTGCCTCCCGTGCGTACGTTGGGCGGCCCACTTGGTGGGGTCGGCGCGCTGGGAGGGTTAAACACGCCGGGAGGAAAGATTTCAGGGGTGTCCGACGTGTCGGGTGGCGAACAGGAAGTGCCGCCAGAAGTAGCGTCCAGGCTCGCCTCCGCCGTCGCCGTCGTAGCGATGACCGCGGCGCTGTGGCTGTCCCTGTACGTCCCGAACGTCGCGTTCGCGTTCGGGTTGACGGGAAGCACGTGTTCGTTTTTAATAGCGTTCATTTTGCCGGCGGCGTCGTTTCTGTCAGTGACAAGCCGGGGAGGGAACGGGGTACGTTCGCAAAAAGGCTCGAGCTCGACGAAGAAGGCGTTGCGATTGATTGAAATGGGAGGCCCGTCCCGTGTTTCGCGTACGACGCACGCGGTGGATCCGGTGGATAACTCGTTCGTCATTACCAACGACCGAGAGCCTACCCTGATGCACCGAAGTTCAAGTGGAGGTGCTCTTACTGGAGGGAACCAAATGAACCAAACGGAAACACATTCTCAGTCGCTTTGGTTCGGGGGCGAGGATCCCGATTCCGACGACCGCGACGACGACGCGCTTTTATTTAACGACGACGAAGTTACGGTTGGTTTGTTCGAGGTAAACAAAGGCGTTCCCGAGTCCCCTAAAAAGCGATTGGGCGGATTGGGCGTGAGTAAACACGCCGCGACGCGACGGTGGCGTTTTGGGGCGAAGGTTCAGATCGTCGTGGCGATTGTTTTGTCCGTGTCGTGCACGCGGGAGGTGTTGCGAGAGCTGATGCATGAAAACGCGCTCGTCACCGTGGTTTCGAAGATGGCTGACGCTAAGCTGAGCGCGGAGAAAATCGAGACGGAATCCACGCAAATCGCCGCGGCTAAGGAAAAGTTTGAAAAAACATCAGCGGAGCTTGATACCTCGGTGAAGGACGCGGAGAAGGCGCTTGGGGCGGTGCACGAACACCGGGATTCCGACGAGAAGCACGAAAAGGAGGATGGAAAGAGCGACAAAACGAAATCTTCTGCGACATCGATACAAGACTCCTCCACAGAGAACGTTGGGTCGGATATCGACGTCATCACGGCGACGCTCGAGGCGCGGTTACGAGGCGCGATTAACGGCGTGAGCGACGAGGATGGGAACGGTGACGAACAACGCGACGAGACGGGCGAGGGCGCGGATAAATCGACAAAGGCTTCAAAAGAGCACCCTAAAGACGCCGCGGGTAGCGGTAAGTCGGTGGTCACACACAGTGGGACTGTTACGGCCGGGGATACCGACGCTACACAAAACACCTTCCCGGACTCTGCTGAAACACGGAAAGAGCAGACCGAGTTGTTGGATCAGGAAACCCTGGGTAAGTGGGAAAGCACGCTCATCGACGGCGCCGCGGACGAATCGCTCGCGGAGACGGTTTTCGTGGCGAAGGAGAGTCTTGAAAAAGTCAAAAAGGTTGAAGCCGCCGCGAGTAACACCACGCTGGCGAAGTCCGGTTTGCTGGACGCGATTAAGCACAGCGACGAGTTCCAGGAGGAGAGCGGCAAGGGTAGCGCCGGACAAAGCCATCCCGGAGGCAAAGCCTTTGATGAAGGCATCAAGGAAAAGGAGGACGACGCGGACGTCGACTCAGAGCAAGCCACGGAGGACGCGGAGGCGAAGAAACTGGTGGGCGGCGCGGGTAAGGCGGGCAAGGATAGCGACGAAGATGACGAGAAATCGAATAAGGTGGATGACACCCCAGATGTCACTCCGGATGATATCGCCATCGTGGACGACTCCGTCAACGCCTCGTCCGTGGTCGCGATGGCGGATGAAAAAATAAGCGAACTCTCTTTGGCGAAACAAAAAGTCGAATCCGAAGCGGAGCTTGAGTTTAAAACCGCGGTGGCAACCAAGGGCATTGACGAGACGTTGGCGAATGACTTGGTAAGCGCGCTGGCGAACTTGACCAGCACGGGTGGCGGGGGGTGACGAGTACGGTTTACGGTTAACCGCGGATACATTAGGACTACCGTCCATAGGACATAGGCACTAATACGATAGCAAAGAATTAAAGGGACAACGTCTAGTTACAGCTAGGAGACGGACGCCTAGTTACAATCTGCAAACCTTCAATCGTCTCGGTGCGATTCGTGTTCGCTAATCACGATGTCCACCCCGAGCCGTCGCTTCAGCTTGTCCATTGTTTGCTTGAACTTGCTCAGACTCACGTTCGGCCCAATCTCAATCACCGCCTCCATGGTGAAAAGGTGGTCCTCACCGAATGGCGCGTGCGTGGTGTCCGTGTTCAGGGTTTCGATGTTGATGTTCTCCTCGCCGAGGTAGGACGTCACGGCGTGCAGGCTGTTTTTGGAAAAGAAAAGGGTCAGTCTTGAGTCTTGAGTATGGGTGTACTTCGTAATGTGCATGAGCAAGCAGTCGTAGTAATCGGGCCGAACAGTGCACTTGTGCTGTATTACGCAGTTGCCAGTACTGGTAAATGTTACTAGGAGTGCACTCAAAGAGGGGCGGTGAACAGTGTCAGGATTTGGGAAACGCGCAATACGAACCTTCCTTTGAAATCCGTGCCGTGCAGGAACACCCGGCGCCAGCGCGACGTGTCAATCGGACCGGACGATAAACCTCTTCCGTTACTTTTCGTGGGCCGTACCTTGACTGTGAGGCCTGGTATTTCCTGTGCGTCTCGGGCGAACTTCACACGCTCCTCTGGGGTGGAATCCGCGAAGGACACGAGCATCATGACGTTACAATCGTCACCGAGCCGTGCCATGCGCGTGTTTTCCACGTTGCCCCCGCACGTGAGCACGGACTTCGCCAGTGAGCTAACCAAACCTGGGCGGTCGGGGCCGTACGCGGTGATGATAGCCTTTTCCGCGGACGCGAAGTGGTCGATGTCGTTGTTGTCGGTGGTTGAGAACTGCCGACGCAGGCCGGGGGGGGTGGCCACGGCTGGACTCCCGCGAAACCTTGATTGAATCGGTTGCATTTCGAACGAACGCCACGCGGTGCAAACGCCGCGGGTGGCGGGAACCTCGCCGCACCGCACGCTCGCGTTGCGCACGGCGAGTGAGCCCGCGCGCGCGGCGAAACGAGCCAAGTCGTTGCGAAGCCACATGGGTAGAGTGCAGGGGACAATGGGTGAAGGGGCACTTTTCGGGTGGAAGAACTTTTCGGGGAGTAACTACCCAGTTTTCTACTCGGCCTTTACTGCTTTTTTGCTCCATTTTGCCCATACCGAAATTTTGCGAAAACCACCGAAAACGCTTTTTTTTCGAGGGGGTCGTGCCGCGTGACGACATGCATGAGGCCTTCCGCATGACCAGCGGCGCCCAAAAACGCAGGCATGGACGCTACACTCATGGGCTAGGATCCCCAAGCATCCGCGGCGCAAACAGACGCGTGTGCGCTCCGGAGAGGCGGACGAGCCCTAGGGTGCAAATTTTGACGGGCAAAATAGCAGCAAAGGTCGAGTAGAAAACTGGGTAGGTGAAAAGAAATCCTTTTCTGAGCTCGAAAAAAACGCAGATCTCGGGAGCCCCGACGTACAACGACGCGCGCACGACACGCACACAACACCTTTCGCGATGACTTTCGACGCGACCCTCGGTGTGGAAACTCGTGCGAGCAAAAGCAAGCGCGAACGCGATGCGAACGCGGGCGAGGCCATCCCCCGTCTTCTCAACGACATCGTAGTCACGCACATTCTCAGACCTGAGCATTTCGACGATCCCGCCGACCTCGCACGGCTCCCAGTGGTGAGCCGCGCGATGCGCGACGCGGTGGCGGCGACGGGGCTGCGGTTTGAGGAGCTTGGTGAGAAGAAAGCCGCGGAGCTTGGATGTTTGAGCGCGGTGCAGCGCCTGCAACGGGGAGGTCGCCTGTCCCGGGAAGAATACCTTTGTCAGGCAGCGGCGAGGAGCGGACAGCTCACAGAGTTGAAGGCGTTGCGCGCGGACGGCGGCCTGTGGCACAGGAGTACGTGCGCGGCGGCGGCAATGGGCGGGCATCTCGAGGTGCTGCAGTGGGCGCGTGAGAACGGCTGCCCGTGGAACAAGCAGACGTGCCATAATGCGGCGAAGTGCGGACACCTCGAGGTGCTGCAGTGGGCGCGCGCGAACGACTGCCAGTGTGACAGGTTCACGTGCGCGTGGGCGGCGATGGTGGACATCGCGAGGTACTGCAGTGGTTGCGTGAGAACGGCTGCCCGTGGGACAGGGATACGCGCATAGCGGCGAGAGCTGAAGGTCATCTCGAGTTGTTAAACTGGGCGATAGCGAACGGCTGTCCGGAATAGGAGCGTAAACCGGTAAGACTATCATGATAGCTATACCGGGTTCAAAAGGAAAGCTCCCTTTTGTGACCGTCCCCGGTCGCCGTCCGGCGCGATGTTGTTAGTTTTTTCACGCGTAATCCGCCCCCGCCGCGTCCTCAGCGTCCCCCTGTATCTCCGTAAGGAACGAGTTCTCACCCCAAACCACCGTTTCCCACAGTTGTTCCTCCTGTGTATCGTTTGACACGTGAACTCGAATCCAGCCCACGGAGCAATTAGGCACGACGCCGGGACGGCGGACGCGACGCGGTTTTACGTTTCCGTCATTTTCGTTTTCGTGCAGAGTGCTATTGGAAGTCGCGAGTTCGTCGACGCCATCGGTCCTTTCAGTCCTTTCGCCGATATCTTGTAAAGCCAAAACATCCCGGTCACACCGGTCCAGTAACACGCGCGCCACGCCGCCGTGCGTGACGAGTGCGGTTGGTTGGTTTGGGGGCTTTTTGGGATCGGTGGTGTCATTTTTATTGTCGGCGGCGGCGGCGCTATTTAACGCTTTTTGGGAATCCGTCTGATGTCTCGCTCGTTTCCCCGCCAGTTCCTCGACGAACCCCACGGCTCGGTCCCAGACGTCGTCGTACGACTCACCGTCGTTTGGGATTTTCACGCGGTCGTCTTTCGACCGGAACGCGTTCCATGCTTTTGGGTCCTTTGCCCTGGCCTCACTTAGTCGCAAGCCCTGCAGACGCCCGACGTGCCGCTCTCGAAGTTTTTCGGTCGTCTCGACGTTGGCTATTAACTTGGAAACACCAAGGTTTGGTTTGTCCGGTGACCCCGAATTACCTCCCGTAGCCCGCCGGTCCACGGCCTGCGCCTGCGCGATGGCGTCCGCGAGAACCGACGCGGTGTCGAGGGCGCGTGACAAGTCGGAGGTCACAATCGGCAGCTGCGGTGTCGGGAGGGTGGTGCGTCGTTTTCGGACACTGTCTGCGGGGGCGGCCAGTTCATTGGCCAGCGCCGCGGCCTGCGCCAAACCCACGGCGTCCAAAGGCGCGTCTGCCTGGCCTTGAATTATCCCGTCTTTGTTCCAACTCGTTTGGCCGTGACGCACGATCAGGAAGTCCACGGGTGTCATCCCGGGAAGAACACGGGGCGTCATGCGCGCGTCACGGTGCCATCGAAAGTGTGAGGTGAATGGAAAGAAAAGGCCGAGTTTCAGGAAAAAAACCTGACAGGGTTTCCTCGATCGTTCCGCACACCGATCCACGCGCTGCGGCGTGACGCGCTTTGGTGGTGTTTCCCGATTCGGTTTTGAGTTCCACAGTGTAACTCGATGGCCGGTGACGATGAGGACAACGATGACAACGATGGAGGCGACCACATGCGGGACGCGGGGCTCGGGTTACCCGCCGGGGCGAATGTGATGACGCTGCCTCACTTCACGTTGGAATCTGGTTTGGTGCTTGTGGACGTACCCGTGGCGTACAGCACGTACGGCAGGCTGAACAACGACGGCACCAACGGCGTGGTGGTGGGACATTCCCTGACTAGCAACTCCAACGTGCACGAGTGGTGGGGCCCGATGATGGGTTTCGGGAGGGAGTTCACCATGAACCTGGATGAGGAATTCGTGGTCTGCGTCAACTACCTCGGGTCGTGCTACGGCACCGCTTCGCCGATAAGTCTCGACCCGGCGACTAACCGCCCGTACGGCCCGAACTTCCCCACCCCGTGTACAATACGGGATAACGTTTTTCTGCAAAGAAAGGTGTGTGATTTGCTGGGTGTGACGCACTTGAAACTGGCGATCGGGGGAAGCATGGGAAGCATGGTCGCATTGGAATGGGCGGCGAGTTTCCCGAATTTCGTGGATGAGCTCATCCTGATCGCCGGATGCGGCAGGCACGGGGACTGGGCAATCGCGATCGGCGAAGCCGAGCGGTTCGCGATTTACGCGGATCAGCGGTACATGGGGGGGGCTTATTTACAAAACGACCCGCCAGCCGCGGGCCTCGCCGCGGCGCGAATGACCGCTATGCTGACTTACCGCGCGCCGCGCAGCGTGGACGACAGACACGACCGAGCCGGATCCGCGTCGACTTCGGAAATTATAGAAACCGAACTGGCCGAGTTGGAAGAATTGGGTATACCGCCCAAAGCGGTTTCCGAAAAGCTACGAAAAACCCTCCCCAGGTACGACGTCGAGAGCTACCTCCGGTACCAAGGCCGGAAATTCGCAAAGAGGTTCGACCCGAACTGCTACGTACAGCTGACGCACACGTTGGACACGCACGACGTGGCGCGCGGGAGAAATGGAAACGGCGATGGAAATGCAAACGGAAACGGAAATGGAAACGCAAACGGAAATGGAAATGGAAATGGAAATGAAAAAAACACCTCCACAAACGCGTACCACAAAACGTTACGAAGCTTGACACAAAAAACCCTAGTGGTGGGCATCACCAGCGACTTTTTATATCCAACGCACCTGCAACAGGAAATGGCGGACAACATGCCGCGCGCTACGATGTTTGTCATCGACTCGAAACATGGTACGGAACTTTCCCACCCAACACGTTCCGCCTTCGTGATTGCGCATACTCGTCCTTTCCGAAAGGACGGTCGTTACGACCAGAAGGGCGCATTACCTCGGACTGTTACTCTTCCCTGTTTACGTAATACCAATCCCGGATATACACGTCACGACCGACTGACACTTTTCGTGTACCAATCAGGACACGACGCTTTTCTGATTGAAATCGCGGCGCTGAACAAACGCGCCGCCGCGTTTCGAGGGGATGAGGGTAAGAGTACGTGTTGTATTTCCCAAATCCCTCTGACTGTGTTCCCACACAAGACTGACACTTTCTTTTATTTATCTCAGTTCTTGACAAAAATATTCCCTACCCGCCGGACGCCGCTGACTCGGTGTACGGTACGGTTGACCAAAACTTCATCGAGGCGGTACGGGCTGCTTTAGGAAGTGGCTCTGAAAGTGGCTCTGAAACAACGACACAAACGACGACACACACATTGGGTGATACCGATCGAGTGCTAACGTCGCGTTTGGCGAGGCTTCCGTACGCCGCCGACGCGGGGCACCAGCCGCCGCGGGTTCCCGATTTGGTGGTGCTTCCCGATTCCACGGCGCAAGTCGCGTCCGTCGTCAAGTTGTGCTTCAAACACAAAATACCAATCACCACTCGAGGCGCGGGGACCGGTTTGGAAGGCGGCGCCGTGGCGTACTCGGGGGGCGTGGTGTGTGACACGAAGAACTTAACACAGATGACGTATAACTCTGGCGAAAAAACCGCCACGGTCGGCGCCGGAGTGCTGAAAAACCAACTCGACAAGGTACGTATTACCAATCACCACGCTCCGCCTGCCTGATTGCCCATACGCGTCCTGCGAAGGGACTATTACCTCTGACTGTTTACTCATACACATTACGAGAGACTGACACTTTCGGTTTCGTCGTGCCAGTTCCTCACCCCGTTCGGGGTTTTGTTCGGCCCCGACCCGTCCAGCAATCCGTCGATTGGTGCGTATTTCCCACCCACCACATTCCACTGACTGATTGCCCATACAAGACTGACATTTATTTTTACACTCTCAGGCGGCATGGCGTCCACCGGGGGTAGTGGCATGAGTACGCTTCGGTATGGAACTTCCAAGGAAAATATCGTCAGCATGCGGGTGGTGACTTGCGAGGGACGGGTGTTACGCACACGGCGGAACACGCGAAAAAACGCGACGGGGTACGAACTAAACGCGCTGTACATCGGCGCGGAAGGCACCCTCGGGGTTATCACCGAACTCACCGTGCGAACGTTCCCGCGACCGAAGCGAAGGATAGGCGCGGTGGTTACGTTCGCGGACGTGAAATCCGCCTCGGAAGTCGTGGTAGAAGCTACGTCAAAGAACCTATGCTCGCTGCTGCGGTGCGAGCTCCTGAACGACGAAGGCGTGCGGTGCACGAACGCGGTTTTCAAAACGAACTTGAAAGAAACCACCACCCTTTTTCTCGAGTTCATCTCCGCGAAGGGAATCGACGATAACACGCCTGATTTGGACTGGGCTCAAATGGAACAAATATGCCACGCCCACGGCTCCACATCAACACAGTTCGCCCCGGATGCGGAAGCTTTAGACGCCCTGTGGGACGCGCGCCGCGGGTGTTACCTCGCGGCGCTGAAATACCGAGGCGTCATGGACGGGTCGATGAGAAAAGGTACGTATCGCACTTACCAAATCCCGCCGACTGTTTGACCGTACAAGACTGACACTTTCTTTTGTTTTTCTCAGAAAAAGTCTACGTCGGCGACGTTTGCGTTCCGGTTTCTAAATTAGCGCAGTGCGCATCCGAAACCGAGGCTGTTTTCAAAAAGCACGGCTTCCCGTGCGTGATGTGCGCGCACATCGCGGACGGGAACTTCCACTGCCTGGTTCCGTTTGGGGATGACGAGGTTGGGAAGTTGGAGGCGCTTAATGATTTAGTGGTCGACAAGGCGTTATCTTTGGGCGGCGTCGCGTCTGGGGAGCACGGCGTGGGGTAAGTATTTCCCAATCACCACATTCCGCCTCCCTGATTGTTCATACGAGACTGACACTTTTTTATCTCTCAGGGTGGGGAAGATGAAACACCTAATAAAGGAACACGGACCGGTGCACATGGATACGCAGCGGAGGATAAAACACGCCCTGGATCCGCGAAACATCATGAACCCGGGGAAGGTTTTGGCGCACAAACCGTCTGAGGAGGAAATCAAAGCGAGGCACGTCGCGCGGGGAGGGGCGAGGGCGAGCAAGCTGTGACGCCGTTTTGGCCTGTTTTTTTATTTTTAAAGCATCCTAGCGGTTGAAGTTGAATTACTAGGCCTTCCAAGACGTCTCTTTGCAAGTCTTTTACACGCTACACACCCAACTAAAGTCTTTTACCTTCGTACAAGCTCCACACCCCACTATCCCTTTTAATATAAACCCTCCTTCCGTCGTTTCGTGTTACTTGTTAGACCTGTAATAGCCTTGAATCGTGAACGGCTCTTGCTTGATCTCGGGCTCTTGTTTGATCTCGGGCGAACTCTCCCGCGCAGCGCGCGCTGACTTACACGCCGCGCAGTTGCCTTTCACCTTGCCGTGGGGGCATGGGGTGCACACTGCGCAGCTGCTTTTCCGCTTGCCGTGCGGACAGGGGTTGCATTTCGCGCACTGCCGTTTTGCCCTCCCGTGTGGGCAGGGGTTGTACGCCAGGCAGTTGCCTTTCAGCTTGCCGTGAGGGCAAGAGCTGCACTCCACGCAGCTGCTTTTCAACTTGCCGTGAGGGCAGGGGATGCATACCGTACAGCTGTCCTTCCGCTTGCCATGAGGGCAGGGGTTGCACGCCGCGCAGTATTGTTTCAGCTTGCCATGGGGGCAGGGGCTGCACGCCACGCAGCTGTATTTCAGCTTCCCGTGAGGGCAGGGGTTGCACAACGCGCAGCTGCCTTTCACCTTCCCGTGCGGATAGGGGTTGCAGTCCACGCAGTAGTATTTCAGCTTGCCGTGCGGACACGGGTTGCACTCCACGCAGAGTCTTTTCACCCTGCCGTGAGAGCATCGCTTTGCAACCATTCTCTTCGCGCGATGTCACTTCGCACTCCTCCGCGCACTGCCTTCACGCACACCGCGCGCCACGACGTGTACAAAAGTTCTCTAGGAAAACACAAAGTCGGTGGCTTGTGACAGGATTTGACACGTCCAAAGATATTTTCGAGGCCCCGAATCGTCGGGCGTGCACTCGCTCGCGCACCGACGACACGACATGCTTCGGCGAACCTCCCGCGCGCTCGTGAGTGCCGCCGGGCGCGCCACGGGCGCCCCCTCGACGGGTTCCTTGAGTAATAACTCGAGCGCGGCGTGCGCTTCGCAGTGGGTACAAAATCGAACCATCGGCAAAGTGGGCGTCCCCGAGAACTACGGCCAGATCGACGGCGTGGGGACTTCGTTCCTGGGGACGCCGGTGAACCACCGAGAGGTACGGAGAGGTTTGTTTGTTTCTTTCATACGGCCGAATGAGGGAAAGGAAACGGGCACGGAAACACGTCCATACCACGTCCAGAGGAAACAACGTGACCCTCGATGTCAAGTCGAATGGCGAGCCGACGTCATCCCGAATCTGGGTTTGCCGAAACCAAAGCGACTCGAGTCACGCATTGACGGCGATTACCTCACCCGTAGACGCGACTCGAGTCGCTGAATGTTGAACCCTGAACCCTAACCTACAAACCCTACCCCCAAACCCTAACCCAAACCCTAACAGCTCCTCGCGAAGCGCCCCATCTCCCCCGACGTGTTCGACGTGGACGGCACTTCGCACTACAAATTCCCAGCCGTGGCGCTTTCCAGCATCACGAACCGCGTGACCGGGGTTTTTTTATCGGGCGCCGTGGGTTTCGGCGGCGCCGTCTCCGCGCTGGGGGGGCCGGAAGCCCTGCCTGTTTTCGTAGAGCTTTTTAAGAGCACGGTGCCTATTTTGGTGTTCCCCACGAAACTGGTGTTATCCTTTCCCTTCGTGTACCACACCCTGGGCGGGTTTCGGCACATCTACTGGGACAAAACCACGAACGGGATCGACAATCAATCGGCGAAGCAATCATCCCTGGCGCTGTTCGCAGCGTCGGGGGTTGGGGCGGCAGCGCTGGCGGGGTATTCGTTTTAGAGTCACTGGCTGGCTTTGTAATTGAAATAAATGGTGTGTGTCTCCACCTGCTTCTTCACACAGCTTACTAGTATCGTTACTGTGTTAGTCGGTATCTTTCGCTCTTCAACGCGCGCTGTTGTTACTTTTTCGTTCCTCGTCTGGAAAAAAATGCGCAAAATTCTGATTCTCGTCAACCAGTGAGAACCCGCGCATCATGGCTCATCGCGGTTTGGTGTGTCCGTACCTCTCGCTCGCGAACTCTGGTGTCGCACCCGCGCGGCGCGTGGTGCCCCGGCGCGCGGGCTCATCGCGTGCGTGGACGCGCACGGCGGCGACGGGCGAGACCGATCCTGGTGTGGATGGTGCAGATACTAAAACTAAAAGAAAAAACCCATGGGCGCTGATGGGTCGGTCCGTGCACGAGCGCCACGTTCCGCTTTCCCTGGAACAAGAGGACACGCTCGCGCTCACGGCGGTGGCAGATGAGTCCGGCGTTGATATGCAGTCCTTGCGATCCAACCTGACTCGTTTGGAACAGCTGTGTCCCCCCCTGGTCACTCGGCGCAAACGAGGCGAGGTGAAACCCGCGCAGCTCGTGCGCCTCGCCTTGGACCTGGACAAAGTCACGTCGTCCATGATGAGGTTGAAGTTGCTTTTGCCGAACACAGACGTGGCGGAGATGTGCGCGCGACGGCCTGCTTTGTTCGAACGGGGCGCCGTGGACCGCGCCATCGAGGTCGCGGAGACGGTCAGGAGGGACTACCCGGAGAGAACCACATCTTCATCTTCCTCCGAAACCGAACCCGAGTCGGTACCCGAAACAAACGTGACGCTCGCGAACGCGTTGCTCGCGTCCGTTCCCGATATCCTTTTGGTACCGACTGATCAGGAACTGGGTGGCATTGTTATGCGCGCCAACGCGCTTCGGGAAATGCTTCCAGGTGCTGACATCGCCGCGCTTTGCGGCAGAGCGCCCAACTTTCTCCTCACGAACGACGCCGGGCAAAAACAAGCGCGGGGCGGACACGCCGCCGGGTTGGAGGCGGGGCGGAGCTACGAACCGGGCGTGCCGAAACGAAAGAAAAAGAATGACAAGGCTACGCTCACGGATACCGGTCAGGGACTCGACACGGATACGTCTCAGGGACTCGAAGCATTCGAAGACGTTGATTCTAAACAGTGGTTGTCCACTTGGCACGTCGCGACGTCCGTTTCCGAAATGCGAAACCGAATGCCGAAAGAATGCGACGTCGACCGAATGCTCACCGATTTCCCCAACATTCTAGCCATGGACGTCCCGGCGTTGTTCGAGGATTTATCGAGGGTGTACCCTACACAAAACCCAGGAGACGTGCTGCGACGAGACCCGCGAATCGCGTATCAGGTGCGTACGCGACCCCAAAGTTTTTAAAAGTTTTTTTCTCTTGCAATGGTTTCATCGAGAGGAGTTTTTCCAAACGCTCACCCGTTGGATCTCGGTTCTTCGTCCACGTAAAATGCGTATCGCAGTTTGAGAAGAACACCCCTTCCGCGTGGCCTTTGCGATGAAACGTAAAGGGTTTGAGTTGCAATAGGCGTAGGCTGATCCCGTACACCGCATTGAGACGCGCGCGCTGACCTCGCCTCTTTGTTCGTTGCTCTTTTCGATCCCGTAGTTCGAGAGGAACACCGCGGCTGCCGCGCCAATGGGTCCCGCCGCGAACGAGACGCAGGCGTTCGAGAAAAACTCTGGGTTGATGACCATGCAGGCGCTCAATGAATTGGGCGCGGAGAAGAGGAAAGCACGACGGAAAGAGGGAAGCGAGTGACGTTCGAGCAGTCGAGTTGAAATAAGAAACTTCCTGTCTTTTGAAATTGGGACTTGTCCGACGACTTTTCTGCCAAACGGGGACTTGGCCGCGCCACTTCCGATCGCGCCCCGCTAGGCAGACGCCCGTGTTGCGATCCGAACGCGCGTGTTGATCCCAGAACGTCATGTGTGCGGATCCCGATGCTCTGGTGAGCACAAGCAACGCGGGCGATGCGGCTCGCCAAAGCGCGGTGCCCGCGCTTCCGGTGGGTCCCGAACTCCCGGGGCTTCCCGGCGTCCCCGCAACCGGCGCGTCGGGTTCGCGCCGGAAGCCGGTGGCGCCCGCGCGCGCGTCGTGTCCGTGTATCGGCCCCTCCCAAAGAGCGATTCCCCCTCCCCGAGTGTCTCACCTGTGCGACGCGGGGACACGAACGAACGGCGCGCGATACCCCGCGCCTGTGGCGGGAAACCTTCCCGACGGCCACGCCGAGGGGACAACGTCGCGAGTCCCGGAACGTGGTTCGCCGACGCAAAGACCTATTGGCCTGAACCCTGAATCGGGGTTTGGGTTTGGCCGAAATCTGGACGCACGCGCGAACTCCCGTTGCCAATCGTTGTTTGACACCCCGGCGCACGACCAAACCCAAACCGTCGTCAGCTCCGAGGGAACGAAAAAGCGACGACGTTTCGAGCAAGCCGAAACAGCGAAGTCGTGTTTGCGAAACGTGTCGCTCAAACAGAAACCGCCGCGACAAAACTCCCTGGATTCGTACACATCGCAATCCATGCACTTCGGGTCGCTTCTGGATCTGCTGGAAGGCGCGCCTGAGTCGCTGGTGGACGATAGAGTATCGCGTTGCCAAACCAACGAATGCGAAGCCTCTGAAATGGTCGTCGACAACGACGACTCCTCAACGTCCCTGTTCACGGACGAGGGCGATTCCGTAACGGACCACAGGTTCGGAGGTTTGGGACCCGTGGACGACTTACTCGGCGACGCCGTGGACGCGCTGTTCGCGCCGACCGAGAGCTCTACAAAACTTTTCGACCGCGCTCGGGACGGCCAAGCTCCGCGCGTAACCCCGCCCACGCCCGACCGACGTTTGCAATGTTGCGGCCCGGAGCTCGATTCCAGGAAGAAACAGCCCGGTGTGCAAGGAGTGCAAGAAGTAGTTCGACAAGGGACAGATCGAGATGCCGGGTTATTACCCAGAGATGGATCCGGGTCGGTACTCACCACTTCGCGCGGCCGCGTGATCGAAAACCCTCAGTTTTCCACCCTGGTCTTCGTCCCCCGCGAGCGGTGCGACTTGTGGACCGGAAACTCTGGAAAACTGCCCTCAGCGCGTCAGGTCATGCACGTGCTGGGCTTGATGGAGACGAGGCAGGGAAAGGTGGGACTGCCCGAGTTTTGAGACACGTCGCTCCGAGCGGGAGAGCCGGGATATCGTGACACGCACTGCACCTGAAGTAGAAGTCTAGACGCTGAATCGAAAAGAAGATCTTTCTGCGCAGTGCTCCGTCATCATCAGGGAAAACACTAACAACAACCCCTACGTTCGTGTTCCCACCACTTCCACTCGCGTGCGTCACCCCCGCCCCGTGAAACCGCCGATGTTCAATGTTTGTGTCGCAACGCCCGTGCCCGCGCGTCACGCCCCCGCCCCCGCGTCCGCCCCCGAACGAAGAGGCGAGGTCGGAGTGCGCGCTGCGGCGAAATCTATAAATGCCGACTCATCCGCCAAAGTTTCCGCGCTGTCCCGAAGACGCGCCGTGTTCGGCGCCGCGGCCGCGGTTTCCCTTGTCATCACGCCTTCCCCCGCGCTCGCCAAGCGCACCAACAGGCTCACAGACCTGTCCTCGCTGTCACCGAGCGAACAGGAGTACGCGTCCGTGACGCTTCGACTAATAGCGCAAACCTCGGCGCTCGTGGATGGGGACGGCACCGGGACCGTGGATTCGTGGCTCGCCAGCGCCTCTGAATGGCAGGGGTTCGCCCCCCAAACGTACTCACCAAAATCCCAAGGCAAGTCCTTCCTGATGACCACGAAGTTGGTGTCGTATCTGAAAAATTCCTTCGCCACGATTCCCACGGGCACCAAGTACGACGCGGCGAACCCGCCGTTTGACAAAACGAAAACCGCCGAGTGGGTTTCGTACGCCGAAGGGTTCACCACCGGGACGTTAGCGGGGGACGACGCGCGCGCGGCGTTCGCCAAAGCCACTTGGGGCAACTACGACAAAAGCGCCCCGTTGAACAGGTTCGGTCTTTGCGCGTTCGGGGAGACGGGGGGCACGAAAGCGCTGGGGGTGGACTGCGACGGGTACTAGGAATGCGTGGAAGGTTGCACGGAATGAAGGGAGACTTTTTGGTAATTCACGTAGATAGACTAATAGAACTTTTTGCAAACGCACCACCAATACATCGCCCCCGCTTACATCGCCTATCGCTTCGCCTGTTGTCCTCCGAACATCGCGGACAGGAACGCCTGCGGGTTCAGTGCAAGCGGCATGCCGCCCGCCCCGCCGCCACCCGGCAGTTTCCCGAAGTCCTCGCGCGAACGCTCCACGACTCGTTTGGAGAACTGCGTTATGAACTCGTTGGTCATGCGTCGCGCGCCCGGGGCGACCGCCGGGCCGAGCTCGGTCACGAGCTGCGTGACCCGGCGAACCTCCTCCGCGGTGAGCTGGTTGGTAGGAGACGCCTTGCTATTCATGCTACTCACTCTGTTCAAAGCACCCCTTTCGGAACGATTCAAAGAACCTGCGCCTCCGCCTTCCCGCAACCGCGCCGCAAAATCCGGCGCCACCAGCGTCGTGACGGATCGCAACAGCGCCAGGTTTCTTTTATCGTCCAGAGTCAGGGTCACGACGCCGTTGTTCTGCGCGGCGATCAGGGATAGCAGAATGGGGAGGTTCAAACCAGGCACCAGCGCGACTGGGGGTGCCAGCACACCTAGCGCCAACGCAACAGGCGCGTTGGCGCCCAACACCCGCCAAGCCTGCGTCATCGCGTTCCGCGAAAGCGCATCCGCCGCCCGCACCGCCTCGTCCACCAAAATCTCCTGTAAGTAGTTGCCCTTCGCACTGAACACCAGCGCCAGCGCGTCTTTCGTCGCGGCGTCGACCGAGGCTCGGTTGGACGAGGAAGACGACGCGCCTCCCGCGACTTCGGAAACCGGACCGTATTGCGAAACCGCGGTGTCCATGTTGTTCGTGAAGTCGCTGAAACCGCCCAGCACGGATTTCACCCTCGACAACCGCAGCCGGTCGCCGCCGCCGTACACGAAACTCTTCAGCGCGTCCCGCATTCGCGGCGAGTCGTCCGCTAGCATGCGCCGCGCGACGTACGGGAAGCACTCGTCCACGATGGCGTAGTTTTCGTCCACCGATAACCCCAGGCCCTCCAGGGTACCGAACGCGCGCAGAATCAGCACGAAATACGGCGGGAGCTGCAGCGGGTATTCCTTGGAAATTTTGTCCAACTTGTCGGTGAGTTCCGCGACTCTGCCGTTTCCCTGGTCCGCCAGCTTATCAAGCTTCTTCGCCGCGCTCCCCCCGGTGCCGTAAAGCGTCTCGAGCATCTCCGCTAACACCGGGACGACGATTTTTTTGTTTTGTTCGTCGTTCGCGAGCTCGGGCGGGACGAACCCAAGGTTAACCAAATCCGTTAACGTTTTGTCGTAATCCCTCGCGCTGAGGTGCGCGATGTACTCGATAAACGCGATTCGCTGATCCTGACTGATTTCAGTCATCATCCCGTAATCCAAAATACAAAGCCGGCCATCGGGCATTAGCAAAAAGTTCCCAGGGTGAGGGTCCGCATGCAAGAACCCGGTTTCCAGAAACTGCACCATGTACGCGTTGAGTAGGGTTTGCACGAGCTTGGCGCGAAGCGGGCCGGTGGACGGGTCGCTCGTGATGTCCGTCAGTTTCCTGCCCTCGACCCATTCCTGAATCAAAACGCACCGCCCGCTGAGGCCCCGGAAAACGTGCGGAACCTTCACCGACCCGCGCACAACCTCAACCGAGGCCATGTCCTTTTCGAACCGTTCCGCGTTGTTCGCTTGCGATGGGTAAAACAAAGTGTCAGCCTTGAGTGTTACTGTATATCGCGATGTATGGACAAACAGTCACCAGCTTCGGTAAAACAGAGCACTTGTGAGGTGTGTAGTAACTTCCTTTCAATGACCAGTGGACGTCACGAACGGGGCTTGAAACAGTGTTTGGATTTGGGAAAAGCGCAACGCCATACCTTCCAACCCGTAATCGAGCTCCTCCATGAACCGCTCCGCGGCGACGTCCAGGACGGGAATGAACCCTTTTGCGCCTTGCTGGACTTGTTCAAGAAAGTCCACCCCGTTTGGGTTAACGCTCGCCGCAGCGGAAAGCACGGCCCGGATCACGAGCAAGTCCAGGGTGACGGTTTCCAGAATTCCCGGCCGCTGTACCTTCACCGCGACTTCGCCCCCGAACGATTGCAGCTCACCAACGCCCTGCCCGTACCCTCCTTTCTTCAGCTTCGCGCGGTACACCTGGCCGATTGACGCCGCGGCGACGGGTGTATCGAAGCATTTGACGTCCTCGAACACGTCCGCTAAATCGACGTCGCCGCCCAGTTCGAGTTGCTGCCGGATCAGCGCCCGCGCTTCGTCGCTGCTAAACGGCGCGACGTTGTCTAGTAACGTCTGTAACTGTGTTAGATACGCCGGGGGTATCAAATCCGGGCGGATCGCCAGTGCTTGGCCAACTTTCACAAACGCCGGGCCTTGTTGCGCGATCAAATCCTTCAACTCCGTGGCTCGCTTCACTGAATTTCTCTCCACGGTTTCGGGACCGGCGGCGACGTCGCCGAGCAAGCCTACGCCCCAGGTCACCAACCTCACCACCAAATTTCCCGTGCGCTTGAAACTCGCGAGCGGTCGCGTTCTCCAGTACGCGCGGATGCCCTCGATGTCGTAGGCGACGGGTAAACCAGGCGGCACCGCGACGGGCGCCACCACGCGCGTCTCGCCGTTTACCACTACCGTCTTCTTCGTTCCGCCATTGGTAAAAGAACCATTCGCTACGCTCGCCACGAGCACCGACATCGCCGCCGTGGCCACCGCGGCGGCGATACCCGCGCCAACGGGGTTCTTCTCCGCCAAGGCCGTGAGGTTAGACTCGAGCTGCCACGCCGTGAGCGGGTCTACCGGGATGTCAAACGCGGAGAGGGCGGTGGTGAGTTGCTCAAGTGATGCGCGCGCCGTGTCGATTGCGCCTTGCCCAACAGCCAGCGCATCGGACGCGGTGGGGCCTGCGTCGGTGGCAAGCGCGCCCGCCGCGGCAGCCGCGCGCTCAGAGGCTTCGCTCACGAGGGAAACCAGCCCATCAGGCGAGGACACCGCGTTGGATTTCAACGACCGCCTTGGGGCGACACCGCGGGCGCGTCGTCGATCGCGCGACCGCAAACGCGAACCGCCGGCTCCCGCGACGCAAGCGGAGACGCGCGCGGCGATGGGAGATGCCATCGCGACGGTAACTGCACTCACGCGTGGCGGCGCGGGTACCACGTGTGCGTTGTGTCGAGAGTGCCGTGCGAGTCTTACGGTCAAGTGCGTCGGTGAGGATGAGCGCGTTGATGTGATGACACTGCCCACCCAGATGTTCGGGACGCTCTGAGCCACCAGAAACGCCGGTTCGACGTCATCTCGACGTGGCCACGAGACCTTGCCCTCAAGGGTGTGAAGGGGTGAGAAAAAGCGGAAAACTGAGAATGAGCACTTTTCGTGGGTGTCTACGTGTGATCTCCGTCGTGTCGATCTCTTTTCTGTTCAAGGGACGCGCTTCGTCATTTCCGAACTCCGGCACTCGTCCCGCGCACGGGCTGTGTGCTCCCGACTCGACACTTACGGGACGCGCGGTGGGTGAGGCACGTGCGGGAGTAAGTGAATCGAGATCGAGATTGAATTCAGTCTGACCCGAGGAACACCATGGTGGTTTCATCACGGTAGGCACGGTGTCGGAGATCGTCCGTAAGATTTAGGTTGCCGAAGTGCGTGCCGATAAGAAGATCTCGTGCCCGCGGTGTAGCGCCGCGCCCGGTCATCACAATGGGCGCTTGTGTTTCCAAGTCCCACGCTTCGGAAGACGGCACGAGCACATCACGTCTGACGAAATTCAACACCGATTCGTCCAACACCAATCCCGCGCGCGTGTTGCAACTCGGCCCTCGGTGCGAATCGTACTTTGCGCGTTTCGGCGGACGAGAGTTTTACGCGTCGCCGCCGGTTACGCGTGAGGACCTGGTCGACCGTACACCAGGACTAGCCGAGCGAAACATCGAATTCAAGTCGAAGGACGGTACGGTTTTGGCGGGGGTTGTGCACTTTGGGTTTGGTTGGGGGTCAGGCGGCGTCGATGCGGGTTGGAAGGATTCAGAAAGCGGATTGCGAAGTGCCAATGAAAAGGAGGATTGGTCCGAGCCCGGGTTCCGAAACCCCGACGCGGCATCGCCGTACGAGTCTAACCGCGTAGCGCGACGAAAGTATAGTTCTCTTGGCATTCAAAAAAACAATCTAGCAACCTCATCAATCAACGGGGTTGGTGTCGTGCTGTGCCACCCGCACCCGTTTCTGGGCGGGGGTAAAGACTCGCCGTTACTCGTCGCGCTCGCGCGACGCCTGGCGAACAGCGGGGTCGTGGTTTTGCGATTCGACTCGCGAGGCGTTGGTAATTCAAGCGGAAAGCGGACGTGGATGCGTGACGCGGAGATTGAGGACGTGGCAGCGGCGGTGCGTTGGCTAGGGAGCAGGCAGAGGGACGGGACAAAAAAAGGCGTGTTCGTGGTTGGGTACGGCTTGGGCGCGGCGGTCGGGCTAGAGGCGACCCGGTGAGTATTTCCCATTTCCACATTCCGCCGACTGATTGCCCATTCAAGACTGACATTTCTTTTTTTTCAATCAGGCGAGAATTCCTCGCCGCCGGGTTCGTGGGCATAAGCTACCCCTTTCACGCCAAGAGCATGCTGGTTCCCGCGGCGGTTGCTGTGCATTCGATTCATTCGTTCAATGACAGGGAAGGTAATCAACAAGGCACTACACAAGGCACTACACAAACCAAGCCGACGCTGTTCATCGTGGCTGGCGCTGACGTGGTCGGCAGCGCGGGCGACGCGACGTTCGCGGCGAACTTCGCCCGGAAACTCCCGCCTCCGCGCGCGGTGGTGGTGGTGGACGACGCCGACCACTCCTGGTGCGGGTGCTATTTCACCTGTTACGAAAACGTATTGGAGTTCCTGGAGGAGCACTATCAGCGTGCTCCTCCAGATAGCGCAACGAAAAGGATCGACGCGATCGGTGTTGGGCGCGTTTTCCGTCAGTTGGCCGCCAACAAAAAGTACAATCCGCGCGCCGCGAGTTCAAACAGCGACCGGGACACCGCGTATTCCGACGATGATTCTGAGCGCCGTGCCGTGCACGGACACGGACCTGACCGAGACCATGATGACTTTGAAACGAAAGTGGACCGGGCGTTCGCGACGCACAAAACGAAATCGTCCGACTCGACGAACTCGGCGCCGTCGGAGGATTGGAGCAGGGACGAACGAGAACGAGAACGAGAACTTCTTTCGTCCCCCGATACCTCCGCGAGTCCTTCCCAAAACCGTCCCTTTCCCGAAAACCGCCCCAAGCGCCAGGACACCCCCAATGAGGTGCTGGCGTGGGAACGCGAGGTGCGGTCGCGGGCGCGCGCGGTAGGGACCGCCGCGGGCGGGCGGCCTTTAGGTCCGCTCAGGTCCGGGTCCGGGCGTTTGCGTTTGGAAAAACAAAGGAAAAGCGAATTGGAGCACAGCGGCGAAAGCGCGTTCCACGCGTTTGATCACCGTGATTCCGAATTTCCCGATTCCCCCACGGGCGCCATGGGCGAGGGCGGTTTCGAAACCTGGCACGCGTGGGAACGTGAAAAGCAACGGCGGCGTGACAAAATGGGGAGCCCAGGACACACCCCGGCGGCGAGTCACGGATCGAGGCAAACTCCGGGGACCTCGCCGGGGCACACGCCGTTTGCGCAGCGCAGTTTCGCGGGCGACGCGCGTCCGGGCGACGTCGACGTCTTGAACCCGGACGCTTCGGATACTCGCGATGCTGTTCGTGACTTGACGACGTCTAAAATGTTCGACACTCCCTCCGATCCTTGGGCTTTGAACGGCGCTTCTCCCTTGATTCAGCGCGGCGGAAGCGCCGACGACATCCCAACGAAAGCGGCGCAGAAGCTGGCCATGGAAGTTGGACGGCGCGGCAGCGAAACCGGGTCGGATGCCGACGCAACTTGGCGGAGCAGGGCGTCGAACCGGCCGCCCGCCGTTCCCGCGGACCGCCCGTCCGCCGCGGCAAGCACCGCGAGTCACTCCAAGGACAGTCACTCCAACACCAGTCACTCCAATGACAGCAAGGCGTCCTCGGCGATCACGCCGTTGAACGGTTCCAACAGCAACCGCGCGTCCCCGTCCTCGCAAAGCGATGGGGTGTCCCTGGCCGTGGGTACCCAAAACGTCGGTAACCAGAAAACCATTCTGAAAAAGACGAGCTCGTACGTCAACCTGGCGGCGAGCCTCCCCGGGGAGAGCCCGCCCCCCGATGACCCACACGAACCGTCCTTGCTAAAAGTGTACACCAACGCCAGCACCAAGACGCACGGCAGGCCTAACTTCTTCCGGTCAGGCATAAGGGCCGTGCTTGCGGCGAACCGCTTCGTCGCGGCGGGGCAGAAACGTGTGCAGTGGGAAGCGGTTACCGCGGAGGGACGGCCGATTCTGGACTCGCGAGTGGTGTTGCGGAAAACCAAGAGCGCGAGCGACCGCGAATGCGACCGCGGCGGGGGAACCGCCCGGAGCGGTGCCAGCGGTGGTGCGCTCGCGCGGTCGTCAAGTACTGGCAGGGCAGTCAGCGTTGCCCGGACTAGGACTGGCGTTGCGCACGCGAGCGCCACGCGGTCGTCAAGCGTTTCCCCGAACAAGTCTCCAGCGGGGTCGTCGCGAGGGGGTCTCGAGTCTCGGGACGCCGGCGAGAAAAAGCCCGGGGTCACCGCCGCGGCGGCGCGCGCGATTGTCGCCGAATCGCGGGGACGGGATTTGTACCGGGCTTCTGTATGGGCAAACAGTCATCACGTCGGGCCGGGGGCGGGGGCGGGGGCGGGACCTCTTGTCACGTCAGGACGCAGTTTTGCATCTCTATCAGAGGTTTCGCTGATGTCGCGGTCTCTTTCGGTGACCCGACCCGGGGGGTCGCCGCCGGGGCGAA